>ENA-OQBD01000005-OQBD01000005.1-human-gut-metagenome-genome-assembly--contig:-NODE-5-length-142698-cov-14.050235_pt1 | contig 142698 bp, 96 predicted proteins | sample MGYA00242742_ERZ504543 | MGnify/ENA primary metagenome ERZ504543 (study PRJEB26092, sample SAMD00036239) | human gut metagenome | host: Homo sapiens | study: EMG produced TPA metagenomics assembly of...
CCTGCCATCTTCTCACGGCTTCCGCGGGAAGCGAAAGGGCAATCGCGGCAGATTTATACCCGTGTCCGAGCTCGAAGAGCCCTATGGCCGCCTTCCTGGTCTCGACATCATGCTTCACCCTCAAATCAACGCGCATAAAGAAAGCCTCCCATTTCTCATGTCCAAGAAATGGGAGGCAGTTCACTGCACCGGGGAGGGCTTTTGCGTGACTGTGGAGCGGCATCTCGGTCCTATTCCTCAAAATCGAAAAAATTTCGATTTTGAGGAATAGGCTTGGCGAACGTTTGCGGGGCTGTGACATCGGGCGTGCTCGACTTAAGCCCCGTCTTACCCCAGCTCCTGCATGCGGCGGTAGATTTCGCAGATGCCCTTGATGGTGAGCTGTCCGTCGACCACGTCGAAGGCATCGGTCGAATCGGCGACGATGCCGGCGAGACCGCCCGTGGCGATAACGGTGGCGTCCTCGCGGCCCAGCTCGCGCTTCATGCGCGCGACCAAGCCCTCGGCCATGGCGGCGGCGCCCGTTACGGCGCCGACCTTGATGCACTCCTCGGTATCGCGGCCGATGGCGTGCTCCGGCGCCTCGAGCGGAACGCTGGCGAGCTTGGCGGCACGGGCGGCAAGCGCGTCCATGGAGATGCGGATGCCCGGCGCGATCGCTCCGCCAATGTAATAACCGTCCTTATCGATGACGTCGATATTGGTCGCGGTGCCAAAGTCCACCACGATCGCCGGCGCGCCGTAGAAAGTCTCGGCCGCAACGGCGTTGGCGACGCGATCGGCACCTACGGCCTGGGGGCGCGCCGCGCGCAGCTTGGTTACGGCGGCCGTCTGCGGCCCGATGACGATGGCGTCCGCGGCAATGCGGTCGGCCACGGCGTGCCACTCGCGCGAGAGCTGCGGCACCACGCCCGCAAAGGCGATTGCGTCGACCGCGTCGAGCGAAAGGCCGTACATCTTAAAGAAACCCATCAGGCGCACATGGATCTCGTCGGCGGTATAGGAGCGGTCGGTGGGCATGCGCCACGACTGCACCAGCTCGTTTCCGTCAAACAGACCCATGGCCGTCTGCGTGTTTCCCATATCGATAGCGAGCAGCATGTCTACTCCAGGTGTCGGCGTAAAAGGACGCGCACCATTGTATACGCGCCGCCGACGGCGCTAGGCTGCGATTTGTTCACGGTGATATGGGCTGAGGGGTTTAAATATGAAGGAATTATGCTCTACGAGATTTTCCTTGCCGTTTACCGAACTCCCACGTAATATTCTTTCTTGCGCACATGAGGCGCCCAGACATTGCGGGGTGGAGCAGTCTGGTAGCTCGCCGGGCTCATAACCCGGAGGTCGTAGGTTCAAATCCTGCCCCCGCGACCAAGAACTTGCAGCTCGTCGGTCAAGCCGGCGAGCTTTTTTGTTATCCCGGGATCGTTTCTTCGGTTCAATTCTCAGCCTCTCAATCAAAGATCTCGATCTGTAACACCAAGACCCGATTTGGGCGGCTAGGTGTTACAGATCGAGATATACCGGCGGTTTGGGCCGCGTTTGTCTAAATCTGTAACACGAGGGACGGATTTTGCCGGGCAGCTGTTACAGATTGAGATTTTCTAGCAGGCGGGTTTGGTTTGTCTTGATCTGTAACACCTGGGGTCGTTTTTGGCCGATGGATGTTACAGATCGAGACATTTTGTTGGGACGGTTCCCGTTGTCCCGATCTGTAACAGGTAGGGGCCAAAAGTGGGCCTAGATGTTACAGATTGAGATGTTTGGTCGGACCGAATTTGTTCGTCTCGATTTGTAACATCTAGGGTCGTTTTTGGTCTGTAAGTGTTACAGATCGAGATTTTCCGACGGACCGCTCCCGTTTGTCTTGATCTGTAACAGTAAGACCCGGTTTTTGCCGAGTAACTGTTACAGATTGAGACGAACCGACGGGCCGTCCCGCCCCATCCACCTGCCGTCACCTGATATTCGCCGATTTTCGTTGTGCCGCCGTGCTCTCATGCCATATCCTCTAGACAACTACGCGGCACCATCGCCGCCGCGTCTACAAGAGAGGAATGTCCATGACCGCACCTGCATCCAAGCTGCTCCAGCCCATTACGGTTGGCCCCCTTGAGCTCAAGAACCGCATTATGTTTCCGCCGCTGACCACCGGCTACGAGGAGCGTGACGGCTCCATTGGCGAGCGCAGCCTGGCTTTTTACGAGCGCCTGGCCCGTGGCGGCGTGAGCTACATCGTCATCGGCGACGTCGCTCCCGTCATGACCGCGAGCCCCACGCCCAAGCTGGCGACCGACGCCCAGATCCCCACGTTTAAGGCACTGGCCGACGCCGTCCACAAGCACGGCGCCAAGATTGCGCTGCAGCTGTTCCACCCCGAGTACGACGTGCCCGGTGTCGGCCGCATGGTCATGGGTTCCATGGCTGCCGCCAAGGCCGCGCAGGAGGCCAAGGCTGCCGGCGACGAGGAGACCTTTGCCGCCAAGATGGCCGAGTCCAACGAGATCCGCAAACAGGCCTATGCCAAGCTGCACCACGACATGCAGCACTTCGTGAACGAGGCGAGCGTAGAGCAGCTCACCCAGATCAAGGAGGCTATCGCTGCCTCGGCCGCTCGCGCGCAGCAGGCCGGAATCGACGCCATCGAGGTCCACGGCGACCGCCTGGTGGGTTCGCTGTGCTCGGCCATCCTCAACAAGCGCACCGACGAGTACGGTGGCTCGTTCGAGAACCGCGTTCGCTATGCGCTCGAGGTCGTCGCTGCCATTAAGGAAGCCGCGCCGCAGCTGATGGTGGAGTACAAGCTCCCCGTGATCATGGAGAACCCCGACGGCACGCCGCGCGGTAAGGGCGGCCTGCAGCCCGACGAGGCCTGCGAGTTTGCCAAGCTGCTCGAGAGCGCGGGCATCGACATGATCCAGGTTGCACAGGCAAATCACACCGGCAACATGGGCGACACCATTCCGCCCATGGGCGCCATGCCCTACAACTGGACGCTGCCCGTGGCCGAGCGCGTCAAGGCCCTGGTCTCCGTGCCGGTGGCAACCGTCGGCCGCGTGGTCTCGGTCGAGGCCGGCGAGAAGATCCTGGAGGATGGCTCTGCCGACATCGTCGCCTATGGCCGCTCGCTCATGTGCGACCCCGACATTGCGCTGAAGGCCGCCACGGGCGAGCCCATTCGCGAGTGCCTCAACTGCAATAAGGGCTGTGTCGACGCGATTCAAAACCGCAAGTACATCTCGTGCGTGCTTAATGCCGAGAACGGCGACGAGGCGACCATCGCCATCAAGCCGGGCGAGGGCGACAAGAAGATCGCCGTGGTGGGCGGCGGTATTGCCGGCCTGGAGGCCGCGCGCGTGGCGGCCAAGCGCGGTTACGACGTGACCGTCTACGAGGCGAGCGATCATCTGGGCGGCCAGATTGTGCTGGCGGCCGCGCCTCCGCGCAAGGACGAGATCATGCGCTCGGTCGAGTACTACGAGAAGATTCTGCCTGGCCTGGGCGTGAAGGTTGAGCTCAACCATGCCGCTACCGCTGAGGACCTCAACGCCGCCGACGCCGCGATTGTGGCCGTGGGCGCGCACGACGTGGTCATCCCCGTTCCGGGTGCCGACTCGGAGAAGGTCGTCTCGAGCTGGGACGTGCTGGCCGGCAAGGTGGAGCTTACGGGCCGCATCACCGTCATTGGCGGTGGCCTGGTGGGCACCGAGACTGCCGAGTACCTGCTGCAGCACGGCTGCGAGGTGGCGATCGTGGAGATGCTCGATAAGATTGCCGCGGGCGAGTCCGAGACCATTCTGCCGCTGATCATGAGCGACTTTGCCGAGCATAACGTGGAGCAGCACGTGAAGACCCGCCTGACCGCCATTACCGACGAGGGCGTGGAGGCCATTCGCGCCACCGAGGACGGCGCCGAGGAGCCGGTGAAGATCGCCTGCGATTACGTGGTGATGGCCGTGGGCTCCAAGGCCAACGCGTTTGACCTGGACGGCGTGACGGTGCCCGTGACCTGCGTGGGCGACTGCTCGGGCGAGCGCACCGCCGACATTGCCAGCGCCATCCGCACGGCATATCACGCGGCCAACGAGCTGTAGTCGAGAAAGCTATCGCGTATTGAGTGGGCGGGGAGTGCCGTATCGGTGCTCCCCGCCTTTTTGTCGATAAGAGGTGCCCCTGACCAGCGGATTCAGAAAATCCGAATCTTATGCATCCGAAAATCCGAATCCTTAGAACAGGAAAATCCGAATTATATGAACACGAAAATCCGAATCGCAACCACCCGAAAATCCGAATTTGCTACAGTGGAATAGAAGAATTAGAAAGCAGGAACTGGAAATCTGCGGGGGTGGCTCATGGCAGGCGAGAGGCTACATCGGGACGGATACATCCCACGTATCGTGGATGCGCAAATCGCGCGCTACCTTCGTGTCTTTGGCGCGGTCGAGATTGCGGGCACCAAGTGGTGCGGCAAGACGTGGGCCGCGCTCGAGCACGGGGCGTCCGCCTCGTATGTCGACGAGAATCTCGACCTCGCGCGTGCCGACCCGGCGATGATGTTGCTGGGGGACCGTCCGCATATTATCGATAAGTGGCAGCGCGTTCCCCAGATTTGGGACTACGTTAGACACGAGGTCGACCGCACCCGGGGTACGCGCGGCGCCTATATCCTCACGGGTTCCGCCACGCCTGCGTTTGGCTCAAAGGCGGAGGCGCCCGCGCATAGTGGAGCCGGCCGCATCGGCCGCGTCCGCATGCACCCCATGACGCTTGCCGAGACAGGTGAGTCCAACGGCAAGGTGAGCCTGGCGGGCTTGTTTGAGCATCGTTTTGAGCCCTGCCGGTGCAATGGCGATACGCCGGGGCTTGTCGAAGCCGCTTGCCGCGGCGGCTGGCCCGAGGCGATCGATATGGTTTCGGCTGACGCCCAGCTCATCGCCCGCGAATATCTCAACACCACGTTTTCGAGCAGCTTCCCGGCGGTCGGTCTCGACCCCGATATTGCTCGTCGAGTCTCCGCATCGATCGCGCGCAATCTGGGACAGGCAACCACGTATAAAACGATTCTTATGGATATGTTCGGTGCCGAGGAGGAACCCACAGCGTTTGCCGATGAGACCAAGGTGCGCAGGTACTTGGATGCCCTCAAAGGCATGTTCATTCTCGAGGAGGTTCCCGGTTGGGTTCCCGCCGCGCGCGACAAACGGCGCTTTACCGTCAAGCCCAAGCGCTATCTGGCAGATCCGAGCCTTGCTTGCGCCTTGCTAGGTATGTCCTCGCAGGCGCTGCTTGCCGACTGGCAGACATTTGGTCTGGTGTTTGAGAATTTGGTCATACGCGACCTTTCGGTCTACGCACGTTCGCTCGACCTGCTGGATAGCACGCCCGTGCGCTATTATCGCGACGATTCGGGTCTTGAGTGCGATGCTATCGTGCAGCTAGCCGACGGACGGTGGGCCGCCTTTGAGATTAAGGTGAGTGAAGATAAAGCGAACGCCGGCGTCGAGAGCCTCAAGCGCGTTCGCAAGAAGGTCTGTGGAAATCCTCGTTCACGCACACGCGAACCGGAGTTTATGGCCGTGATTGTGGGGGTGGGTGAGTACGCCCGCGAGGTCGAGGACGGTATCTACGTGATACCCGTTCGCGCGTTGGGGTGTTAAGGGGCGGCACGCCGTGTGTCCGCTGCCCGGCGCTACGGATTGGTGCAAGGGGGTCAGGTTTGTTTGCACCATGTTGGCGCGAAGTAACCTGACCACTTGCACCAAGGGTTTGACTTTTAAGACATCATTAAGGCTTGCGTTGTGGAGCGAACCGCAGGTCAATGCTATTCTTTTACCTTATCGTACGGTGTTGTATTCTGCCTGAATTCTCTACCTGCGAACAACGGATAAACGCGACCGAGCGGAAAGGATGGCACGCCCGCAAGCAGGGCAAATGTAAGCGATGAGTGGCATGGACCGACATAGCGAGCTCCAGCAGCACAAGACGGCGGCCGAGTACCGCCAAGCTGCCGACGAGCACGTGCGGACCCTCAAGGATTTCTGGAAGGATTTCCTGGTGAGCGGTCTGTTTGTGTTGGCCGCCATCGTTGCCATCTTTGCGTGTCTGGCCTGGTTTGCCGCGAATAACCGAGTGAGCGCCACGGGGGGTACGATCGGGGCGAAGGCGGATCGGTACACGCTGACCGCCGCGGGCGAGGGTGAGTCCGGCGCGCACGTGGGCTATTACGAGCGCTCCGAGCGCACGCCCGAGGAAAAGTATGCCATCGATGGCCTGGATACGACCGACGCCATGACGGTAACGCTCGGCTCCAACCTCAACAACGAGACCGCGGGCTCTCTGTACCCGGGTGCTCGCGGCAAGATTACATTTACGGTGAAGCCGCTGGTGAGTGACCTGGACGGGGTCACGATCAGTCTGTCGCGCTTGCTTAAGGTCACGAACACTGTTGGCGTTGTTGGGGACGGGGGAACGCTGGCGCCCGAGGCGGAGGCGCTCCTTGGCTTGATCAAAGGCCACTTGCTGTTCTTTACGAGCTGCGACCAGAACGGGTATTACTCGGGCCGCGTGGTTGATAGCAAGATCGAGATTCGCAAGTGCGAATTTTGCGAAAACGGCGATGTGAACAAGCCAACGAACAAACCCGTCACCATCAGCCTGTACTGGGTGTGGCCGGAGTACTTCCAAAACTTCGTCCTTACCGGCAACACGAATTACTACAAGAACCTGTTTGCGGCGGCGGGCGACGCAAAGTCTGACTACGGCGCTCTGCAGGCAGATATGAACGCGCATAAAGCGAACTACTTCTATGGCGCGGCAAACGGCACGAGTGCCGCCAACGCTCCTGCGGTTTCGGCTGACATATCCTTCGGCGACACCGCCATCTGCTCGGCGCTGTACAACAATGCCGACGAGCAGATCGGCAATAAGGTCAAATACATCCAACTTAGAATTAGCGCTCAGGAGGGCGTGAGCTCATGAGCACCATGCAAACGCGCCTCGGCGATGCCCGCAATTGGATAGAAAACCACCGCGCACAGGCCCTTGCGGTCCTGATATTGCTGGCGGCAATCGCTCTTATCATCGGCTTGTCGCTCTCGTGGTTTGTGGGCAGCAAAAGTCTGTCTACGGTGGGCAAGATCCAAACGCCCGCGCAGCTTAAGATCATGGGTCCCAACCAGACGAGCATCGAGCCCATCGAGATTTCGTATGACGAGTCACGGGGCGATGTTAAAAACATAGACGGCACCGTGACCGTTCGTCGCGCGTTTTGTGTGCAGAGCGACAATGGCGATCCCGCTGCCGGCGGTCAAGCGTTTGAGCTGCAGATTGCCAACACAACGAATATCACGGGGCTGACAATCAACGTGTATCACGTGACGGTCAATAATCCGAACGATAAAAACGGCACTGTGGTCGGCCTCGACGGGCTCAACCGCACCTACTCATGGAGCAAGAAGAGCAGCACCCCGATTGAGTTTGCTTTTATCAACTCCGCGGACGGGACAAGTGCGTTGGCTAAAGAGCTTGAGGCAAACGACCCGACGTACGGCTCGTACGTGAATGTCCAGAAAAACGCCCGTCCGCTGTATCGGTACCACAAGTTCGCAGGGAGTGGGCTCGATGGCTGGAATGGCAAAACAGCCAACGCCGCCACGAACTTCATCATCGAGTGCACATGGAATCCGGGCGTTGTGACCGTAAACGGAAAGACGGTCTCCAACGTCAAAGAGACCGACATGGTTTATCTAATTGCTCGCGGCACGAGTGGCAACTAATAACAAGAAGGGAGGGGCGCCAGATGCGAAAAGACAAGAAAGAGCAAAATGAAATCGCGAGGCCTGTTGGCAAGCACTTTGCGCAGGTGGATGATTCTAAGGCAGAGCCTTGCTGCGTAGAGTCGGCGGCCCCTGCTTCCAAAATGCGCAAGCGCCTGTGGGCGGTTGCGGTGCTGCTATGCGCCGTCGCGATTGCGGCGGGTACCCACCTTACCTACACGGCCTTTTTGGCGGGCGACTTCCTTAAGTCGGTCGCTGTCTCGGGCACGTCACAGGCGCTGTTTGCCTCGGACATGCTTACGGGCTACACGAATGAGACGCTGAATGATGAGGGTATTGCCGTCCGAAGCGTCATCGCCGACACGAGTGGGGAAAACTGCTCTTTTACCTTTCGCATTTACAACCATCTGCTGGGCGACAAGAACAAGGTCAACGACAAGGACGTTAACGCGACGCTGAGCGTGAAGGCGACGGGAACGACGAAAGCTTGGAGCATAAGCGGTTCGCCCACGCTGACGGCGGGCGGCACGGTCGACCTTTCCTTCCCTGCCAACAGGGCAACCATGTATACCTATAAGGTTACATTTTCCAAGGCGGACCTCAACAAAGCATCCTTCACCGTTAAGGCCCAGGTCGGCTCCAATAGCCCCGGCACCAATCTTAAATGGCTCGCCGCCAAGATTGCGCCTTCCGAGCGTGCAGAGGTAACGGCTTCGGGCGTTTCGGGCGAGTGGGTCGACAAGAACTCGGATATCAACGCTTTCGACGCTTACAACTATCGCGCGACCGTTACGGGCGCGCCAACAAAAATCAAGCTTACATGGGGCGACAAGGTTGAGCTTGACCCATTTTTGGCGACGAATCATTCCGACGCGACCTTTGATGGAAGGTCGGTTACGTTCACCATGGATCCCGGGTCGGAGATTATTACCTTTTACCGTTCGACGGATGCCGCGCCCGGCAGCTTGGATGACATCGGTGTTACGTGCAGGGCTGCGTAGGCCAACCGCAATCTGTGATTTTGAGACCCCGCACGGGGCATGAGATAGAACGAGGTAGGACCAGATGAGAACGGCAAAGCGCATAACAACCGCATGCCTGACCGCGATCATGATTTTCCAGGCGCTTGCGCCCTCCACGGAGGTGTTCGCGCAAGAGCTCGACGCCGTCATGGAGGCATCCGTCTCCGCCGCGCGCGCCGCGGGCAACACGGCGCGCTCCGTACAGGATGCTGTGGCCACCGCGCTGCAAGATGCTGACCAGACTACATCTGATGATGTCGCAACGACTCCGGGCGCCGACGCTGGCGCTACCGAGGGCGGCGACGGTTCTACCAACGCTGGCGAATCACAGGACTCCACGACCGATGGAACCACTAACGGCGATACCCCAACGGAGGGCGACGCGTCCCAAGACGATGCGGCTGCCGATGAGGGTGCTGCTGACGGAGAACAAGCGGATGACGCGGACGCGGATGCTGCTGATCAGGCAAACACCGCCCCCACCATCGCTACTGTCGAGGATCTCAGGCACGCGTTGGGTGACGGCAATGTCATCACTGACGACTTGGGCGCCGTCACGGCCATTACCTTTGAGTCCAACGCCGACCTTATCGCCATCTCCAACACCGATCCCGCCATCTACCAGAACGCGAACATCTCCAAAGGTGGCTCGACCGGTATCGACTTCGACGTGTGCGGCGCGGAGATCGTGGACGGCCTGGGTAGCCTCACGTTCCAGGGCTTCGGCAGCGATGCCTACCCTTTCAAAGGCGCGCTCAACCTCGGCGACAGGACCCTGACCGTCAACAAGACGCTCTTCAACAACATCGAGCTCAGCGACGCCAACAGCACCGTAAAGCTCACCTGGAAGGGTACCGATGCCCAGCCCATCGTGGCCGCAAAGGTCACGGGCGCGGACAAGACGCTTGCTGCCACCGTAACCGTGGGCACGCCCAAGAGCGATACCGAAAAGGACATCTGCAAGCTCGCCTCGCCACTTGTGGGCGAGGTCACGGGCGCGCTCACGCTTAACGCAACCTACGTGACAAGCGCGAACAGCCCCCTGGCGATCGATATGCAATCGAGCACAGGCAACATGGGCTTGCTTGTGAACACCCTTGCCGAAGGAGCATCGCTTACGCTTGCGGGCCTCGCCCTGCCGGACAAACTCGACGGTACCCCCACTATCAACGCGACAGCCGCTGATGCCAACGCGGGGGGTCTTATCGGCGAGGCGCGGGAGGGTGCCACCGTCGCCCTACCAACTGGCATCGATGTCTCGGCGCTGAGCGTCGCAGGTAAAAACGCGGCGGGCGGTCTTATCGGTAAGGCCACCAACCTCACGCTCAACATCGCTGATGGCGTAACGGTTAAGCCGGCGTGCAACGTCGGCGATAAAGACAGCGCTTGCTCCGGTGGCGGCATCGGCGACGTGAGCTTTGCGCAAGGATTTATCGTTAAGCCCAATATGTTCGACCTGGGCAAGCTTGTGACGCTTGGTGCATCGCAACGCGCCGGCGCCCTTTTTGGTGTGGCCGATATTTCTAATGGCGACATCGTGGTGCAAGGCGGAACGTATAAGAGCAAGTTCACCTTACCGGAAGAAGTTAGCTTCAACGGCAGCTACGGCGGCCTTGTCGGCAAGGTGTTTGCGACGGCAAAAGGCGTCGATGAGTCGCTGCGCGCCTTTGTGGTCCAAAAGGATGCGGATAAGAAAACGTGCTCAATTGAGTTTGAACTTGCGGGCAAGCTGTCCGATACGGGCGGTGTTGTTGGCTATGTTGGCGATAGCGCGGACTCCAATTCGCAGCCTGTCGCCGTTGTGCTCGACGGCGTGACGGTTGCGTGCAAGGGAGATGCTTCGGCGCGAACGGACGCCGGAAAGTTCGGTGGTGCCGTGGGCGTTGTCGACGCGCGCAATGTCCTTGACGTGCGAGATTTCAAACTTACAAGCGACAATCCTATCGGTAAGGCGCAAAGCAACCGTGCCGCGGGAATTGCAGGCTCCGCGTGGAATGCTGTAATCAAATTCAGCGGCATCACGGATCTGTCGGGCGCAAGTTTTGCCGAAAACAGCACGACGGGCCAGCTCGTATACGAGAATCACAACGCGCTGATTTTTGCTGTCGGCGATGGCTCTGACGCTGACAAGGGTGCAGCGGGCTGGACCTTCAAACGTAGCAATACTGCCTCGAAGACGGACGACATCGCGACCTACGGCGAAGTTATTCGTCTGGGCGGCGACTTCATTAAGCTTGATGTGGACACTCATAAGTTGACCTTGCCGGATTCGCTGACGGCAGCTAACGGTGCCTACACCCTAACCTCTGTTGAGGATTTCGCCAAACTTGCAATCACCTGGCAAACCAACGGCTACTACTCCATGGTCGAGGGCGTTTCCGAAAACAACCCGAACATCTTGCAGTCCTCGACCATTACGGTGAACGGCACTATTGATCTCAAGGGCACGGGCCTGACGGGTTTCACGCAGGATCGTGCAGACGGCTCGCAAGTTTTCTCGGGAACGTTGAACGGCGGCGGCACAAATGGCAACGGCACAATCAACCTTGCCGTCGGCGAGCCGTACGGCAAGCGTGGTGAAGCTGTGCTCGACGGCAATGACACGAGCAACGGCAACGGCAAAATCTACCGCCACGGCCGCTTGGGCTTGTTCGCGGCCGTCAACGGCGCAACCATCTCCAACGTCACAATCGCTGGTTCCATGAAGTTTGATAACGGTTCGGCTATCGATGCCGGGTCGCTTGCAGGTACCATCGTCGGCAACCTGCCATTGTCTGGCGTAACGTGCAAAACGAATATCGCGTGTGATGATACGTTCGGCAACGAAGTGAACATTGGTGGTATTGCGGGCAGCGTGTCGGCGGCTTCTACGGTTGCGTTTAAGGATAACAGCAGGGCTCAAGCGACCATCGCTGCAACTAAAACGCTTAACGGCAATAGTCGCATTGGCGGCGCCATTGGTTATGTGGGCGATTATGGCTCGTCATTCAATGTTGCGGGCCTCGAAGTCGCCGGATCAATCGAAACCGGCAATTGCACCAGCGGCAAGATTGCCCAGGTCGGCGGTCTTATCGGCTGCATCGCACAGAGCACCTATGGGGCTGATGGGGCAATAGCCAACTCGGCCAAAAAGGACGTTAACATTACGGGCCTTTCGTTCAACTCGTTCAAGATGGGAGTCGGAAAGAACGGCGATAAGCTCAATGGCGTGGGCGGTCTCTTGGGTTATAGCTGGGGCAACGCGGTCGTAACTATCGGAGATGACAACATTAACAAGAGTGAAAACTCCTATGCTTTGAAAACGACCAACGCTTCTATAATCGCGACTGTGGATGATTCCAAGGAGCTTGGCGGCCTTGTATACGCAGCCAGCGGTCACTGGATTATCAACAACTACGCCATCGATCTCTCGGGCACAAAGATTAATGCAGGCGCCGCTCAGACGCTCGGCGTTCTAGTTTGCCGCGGCTGCAAGGTGGATGATAAGACGACATATGGCGTCGAGAGCTACCTAGGCCTGTACTTGGAGGACAGGGCTTATTGGGATACCGCCTATAGGGTGCCCACCGGCGAGGGGGCCATCGTTGCGTCGGGCGTAACGTCCTTCGATGAATGGGTTGGCAGCGGTGTAAAACCAAACAACGGCAGCAAGCTCATGGACGCCGACTGGAACACGGTCGTTTCGCTACACACACAGAAAAACAAGCTGGACATGGACGGCGATTCCACAAAAGACAACAGCTACCATAATCGCTCGTCTTTCGGTCGAAGCCAGAATACGAACGGCAATACCCGCTACTTCTACAACCTCGACATAGCCTCTAAGAATTGTGAAGGCGGCTTTAGTGGCAGTCAAATCGATACAGCGGACAAGCTGCTCTTATGGTCTGCTTTCTGCTATGCTCCCGCCGGTATTCGTTCGACAATCGTTCCCGATGGTACGACAGGGCTCGATGATTCCATAACCATAACGGGCACAATCGATTTGGCCGGCTACAGCTACTATCCCACTCAACCGATCGGAGAGGTGACGGTTAATAATGCGGCCATCACCTTCTACTACTCCAAGATCAAGGCCGAGCAGAATGGCAACAAGCTAAACTCCGATGCCACCCAGCACGAGAACATGCACTGCGGTCTTTTTCAAACGGTGGCAGACGGCGATCTCACAGTAAGCAACGTCACTTTGGGTGGTACCGTTGGGCCCGTTATCAATGACGGAAAGAGCTCTACTGACGCTATTGGCGCGGGCGGAAGCTCATCGGGCGCGCTCGTGTGCCGCTACGTGTATGGGTCCAGCGACGGCAATGGCACCAAGATTAGAAAGATCTCAATTGATGATCTTACACTCAACAATCTGATTGTCGACGGCGCCAACAGCGCCACGGACGCTAACGCCTATATGCCTCTGCTCATCAACGAGATGCAGAAGTACGTGAGCCTGAACGCGAAGAATATCAAGACTACTGGGTACACGAGTGGCACCAAGGCGGCTACGTCGCTGTTCGGAAAGCTTGGTGTAGGCAGTGAGGCCGATCAGGTGACGGCGAAGTTTGAGCGAATCAGCTTGCCCAGCCAAAATAGCAATACGATTTTCACCCATGCGAGCCTGCTGGAGAGTTTTGGCTACAAAAGTACGGGCACGGGCTCTGCGGATTACACCTTTACTAAGGCCGATGCCAATGCCGGAATGGTGACGTACGGAAGCGAAATCGATGCCGAGAACAAGGAGTACTCGGGCAAGCAGCTTTGGTATTACGACGAAGCGACGTATGGTGCCGTGAGCGGCTATGTGACGGTTGATGGTAAGAAGGACGGTGACGTCAGGCCTTGGTTCGGTGACTACCTTCCTTATGTTTACAAGGGAAAAGCCACCGAGGATGGCGTCCAGTATCACGAAATTAAAGTCAACCAGCGCATTCCAAAGCTGGTAATGGGATGTGGTACCTACGGCGATCCTTATTCCGTCACAAACGCGGCGGAGATGAATGCCATTGCCAACTACATTAATAACATGACGGCGCTTGACGGCTGGGAGGTCACCATTGTCGCCGACCAGGGTAGGCTCTGCACTCGCCGCAGCAGCGATCACTCGACCGACAATGAGGTTACGTACGTCTACAAGCAGGCGAACGGTACCGATAATAAATGGGAGAAGAAGACCGGAGACGCGTCGACCAATTCCCCGCAGACGCTGAGCGACGAAACCATGCACCGCTATATGCAGAGCGCGTATTACAGCATCGAGCCTACTGAGGGCAATACGATTACTCTCGACGGCGCATCGTTTGGCGGTTTTGGAAATAGGGCCAACCCGTTTAGGGGCGTCATCGTTGGCAACTTTGGCAGTGATAATAAAAACGCAGCCATCAAGATAGAGAATAACGAGGGTTCGCTTCGCGGCCTTATTCCCTATAGTTACGGCAGCGTGGTGCGCGATCTGAATATTCGCTATGTGAACGCGTCGGCGACTATTACTTATTCTGCCAAGGATGCCGACGGCGTTCCGACGGCGTTTTTCGGTGGCGTTGTCGGCTGCATCCTTGGTGGCGATAACATTATCGATGGCGTGGTCGTTAATGGGACGACGGCCGAAAACCCTACAACGGGATTTACCGTCACGGGCGGTGGCGACAAGCCGCATCTTGTTCCCATTGGTGGCTACGTCGGTGCCATTGCGGGTGGCGGCGTGATTTTCCGCAATATGGACAAAAGCGGAAAATCTTCCTGGCGTGCTGGAACTGGTGACAAATCTCGTGGTCTGGGAAAGGGCAACTTTGATCTCTACAACAATCCCTACGTCGGTCGCGTGATTGATGGCTATGCCTTTAGCGAGGGCTGTAAGGTTGAAAACGGTAACGCTAACTACCAGATTAACGAGCTCACAAAAAAAGGAACCCCCTGTGTCACCACCACGGGCACCGACAACAAGTACCTCGGCACTAACGCCGAGGCTCCTGTGACCATGGTGAAAAACGCCCAGGGCCTTTTGGTGCTCTCGGCCATCATCAGCTCGGGTGCGGGTGCTGGCGCGGCACATACCAACTACTCCAATAATGGCGTGTTCCGCGGTTCCAAGGCTTACTGGGGCAGCGATTCGCAAGACCCGGCGATATGCGGCTACCTGTTTGGCAACAAGGAATATGGCAAGGTACGGAATGCTAACTACGCAAATGTGGGCAAGCCTGAGAGTGCTGCCGGCGATTTCGAAATCGCCAAAAACGACGACCAGAAGGCCCCCGGCAAGCAGAGGTGGCACGGCCCGCTCGACCATGATGACGATGTAAATTCGCCCTACCTGGTGGCGTCCTACGCTGCCGACTACCAAACGGGCTATGTGTGCGCGTCGAAATCGATCGGCATGAGCTTGGAGTTCAAGCAGGGCGACACCTACGATATGACCGACTACGGCACGGGGTACGTGGGCCTAAACGGCCGCTACTATTCCAATGCCTGCAATTCGAACCAGCCGGGCACCGACCGCGACCGTATTACGCCGCACGTAGCCACGATCGACGGTAACGGCGCCACCATCACGGTGGGTACCGAAGGCACCGCCTACGGCGTCGTCGAATACGCCGACGACGACTATAAGGTCTCGGGCGTGGGTGGTCTATTCAGCACCGTGATGTTCACCTCCACCAATGTGGGGCAGAGCGTCACCGCGAACGACGGCGCGCAGGTCAAAGACCTCACCTTTAGCAACTGCAACGTAGCGCTCACCTATATCGACACCAACGGCGAAGCCAAACCAGGAGAGGCGCCGAACGACCTTACCGGTGCCGGCCTTTTGGCGGGTGCAACGGCCAACTACGACGACGGCACGTGCGGCATCTACCGCAACGTGCAGATGAAGAACTGCACCGTGTCGGGCGCAAAGAGCGTAGGAGGGCTTCTTGGCAGCTCGGGCCGCGCCAGACGAACTACGAGCGAAGACAGAACCTATATGGTCGAGTTCGGGGACGGGTGGGGCCCCGCGTATCTCTATGACTGCTCATACACTGGCCTTAACGTCACGGGCGAGAAGAATGTCGGTGGCTATGTGGGTACGGTCGCCTCGGCGTGCGGTGTGTGGACAACCGCAGGCACAGGGGTGAGCGAAAGGACCGTTGGCAAAAACTCGACCATAACTGCCACAGGGACAGTGCCCTACGTGGGCGGCGTGCTCGGCTATGTCGAAAGAAGCGATATCTCGGTCAACACCAACATCGGCACCACCACAGCGGCCCAGTCGTCGTGCACGGCAGTCATCTCTGGGGTAAACGTGCTAGCCACCGGGTCGAACTCCGATGACCATATGGGCGCCGGCGGCGTGGTCGGACGCGCCCGTGGCGGCGTTATTTCTATGAGCAACGTGCGCATTGATGGCGGAAACGGCACCGAGAACGCCGTCATCGGCGATAAGGCCGGAACGAACAATAGCATCTACAATGCGGGCGGCCTGATTGGTGAGGTTACGAGTAGCGGTAGCCCCAACAAGTACTGGTTCGACGACTGCAGTGTCAAGAATGTCAGCATCGCCGGCACCGGCAAATGCTCGGGCGGGCTTATCGGCTACTTCTTCAGCAATGTGAATATAGCCTGCAACAACATCGCGATCGAGAACGCTACGATTAAGGGTAACTGGAGCGGCGGTCTGCTGGGCGCGAATAACGCGAGTAACAGCGGATCCGTCGTCATCGACGTTACCAACACAAAGGTATCCAACACCACGTTTAGCGAAAGGTCCAACGGCGGCATTATGGGCGACGGGCGCGGCCAGTTCCATCTGTTAAACGTGCTCATGGACAGCAATAGCTACAATGCGGGCAAAACCCAGGGCGTACTCTTGGGCGAGGTTGACACGGGGGATGGTAAGTACAGCCTTTCCGCAGCGGGCGTGGAAGTAAAGCCCGGTAGTGGCAAGACCACGAGCGACCTGCCGCCGATGGTTTACACGACCAATACGAATACGGCTGCTGTTAACGAGAAAACTTATATTGCCTTCGGCGACTACAACGGCACGGCTGCCGCGCCCAACGAGAACAAAACGCTTTACGGCGCAGGCGATACTGCTACCACGGCAACGAGTCCGTACGTGACCACGAGGCCCGTGAGCACGATGGCGGTGCGTGCCTCCGACGGCGACACCACCGACCGCTACCTGTTTGGCGACGGCGCCGCCATTGACACCGCGACGACCATCCAAAGCCAAGCGGGTGCCCGCGTTCCCGGCCGCTACACCTACACCAACATCGCCGGCATCAATGATGCCGGCGCATACCAAAACACGAGCACCTATAGCGCGGACAGCTCGCGTAGCACCTATAACGCTAACAACATTACTTCGGACAAGAAGGCCAAAACTGACTTCCCCGTGCTCGTGATTCCGGGCAACGATACCACGACGGTGGAGAGCTACCTGAACATCGTGACCAATGGCGGCTTCTCCGATGCCTGCCGCCTCAACGGCAGCACCGCGCATGTGACCGCCACCGCCGAGGTCTTCTCGCTCGCCGATAACGGCACCTTCGTCAAGGACGTAGCCGCCTCGCAAGCGCCCACGCTCAAGGTGCTCAACAATGGCACGAGCTCTATGGCATTCCGCGCGAGCACCGACTGGGACAATGAGCAGGGGCGCTTCACGCTGCTTACGGTCACCTTTAGCGAGGCCGGCCAGAGCTATCGTGTACAGGTACCCATCATCGTCAAGCGCATGCTCGAGATCGACTTTACCGCCACCTACTCCGAAGGTGCGAACTTCAAGGCTGCCGACTATGCGACAAAATACGACAAGCACGTACTTGTGAGCAGCGGCGACACCATGACCGGCTACCTTACCTGGACCTATGGCAGCGCTCGGGGCAAGCCGGTCGATTACGGCTGGAACACGCTGCTCGAAGCCGGCGGCTCTATGGGTCCGCTCAACAAGAGCATTACCTTCGGTGCCACGCTGCCCGAGGGTACACAGCTCACACTCGTGGACACGGCCAACAACAGCCGCGAATATCACTACACGGTGGGCACGGGCGGCGCGACGTCAGTCAAGCTCACCGAGTTTGTGGACGCTGGCAACAAGGCTTACTACACCGAACCGTGGCTGAGCGAAATCGTGGGCGTGAAGGCCGATGAGGCCAAGGAGGACAAGGACGGCGCTTGGGTCAAGCTCGCCGATGACGAGGTCAAGGACAAGAGCCAGGCCGAACTCGCGAAGATGGCTGGCGCCAAGGTCGATGGCGCGTACTACCGCGCGCGCACTTCTTCCGACGCGACGGGCACGTTCTATACCCTCTCCGTTGATAAGGAAGAGCCCAAGAGCGAAAACTTCTACTTGGTGGTGCGCACGCCGGCGGGGTCCGTGGGCGTCAACGGCTACACCGCCACCACGGTGGACACGAGCCTCAACGAGCACATCAACTACCTGCTGCGAGGCAAGAAAGCAGCCGACGGCAAGGCTGCCGAGGATGGGCACCAGAATACGCCCTCGACCTATAGCGTGGCATCAAACTACACGCACAGCCTCGTTGACAACAAGCGTAACCTCGTCGACAACAGGGACAGCATCAACCGGATGGAGCTCAAGGAAGCCACCTATTCGCTTTCCATGAACGTGAGCGACACCGTGACGTTTGACTCGAGCCAGCAATACACGAGCTCTGACGCGCTGTATTATCAGCTCGATTCGTCGCTTGTCACCTATCACGATGGCGTCATCGCGGGCTCGGTAGGATACCCCACGGGCACGCAGGGCACGTATGAGTTCTACGTTAAGGTGGGTGATAACTACTACACCTGGGGCGGGTCGGGTTGGAATCTGGCCGGCACGAAGGAGACCCCAGTGGTGTCGGGCCTTAGTTGGACTGCGAACGGTGGCGACATGTCACTGGTGCTTGCCGATGCTGAGGGTAATCCCATCGACATGTCGGGCCTGCGCGAGATCGCCAAGAACCATGTCAACGCCTTCACCGTTACCATGAGGGCCGCGCTCACCATGACGGAGCCTGCCTGCCAGGCGGGTATCGTGGCCTCGCAGAACAGCGGCACCGACCGCTACACCAAACCCAACTACCGCGCGTACCTTTCCACGCATGCCGACACGCTCAGCACCAGTAGCAACTCGGCATACAACGATGGCGGCGCCGGCTACTACCGTATGGATGTGGGCTCATCGACCATCGCGCTCGAGGCGTCTAAGAAATCCCAGTTGGGCATCAACATCGATGACCTCAAGTCCGCTGACGGCGAGATCGCTCTGGTGGGTACCTACGACCTGAGCAAGCTCACGGGCGCCGAGGCCATGATCTCCAATGCCAGCACGGTGACCTATACGTTGAGCTTGCAGCGCCGGGGTAAAGACGGCTATGCTCCGGTCGGCGATATCTCAAAGTACATTACGGTGTTCGGTAGCGACAAGCTGGGCGCGGGCTCGTTGAGTGGCAGCAGCTACGTTTTTACCGACACCAAGGCTGGCGACACGTTTGCCACGCGTGACGGTAACAGCCTTGCCTTTAAGCATGCCTTCCGCGTTAAGGTGAACACCGATGTTGAGACGGCTGGTCAGACCTATGCCAACTATCGTCTGGTGCTAACGGCCAATATGTCCGATAACGGTGTAATAAAGGACACGCCAGTCAATGTCAGCAACCTCGGAGGCTATAAGAACTCCGACTACGTGACGTACACGCTGTCGCGCATCAACACCAAGGGCATTCCCCACGGGTCCAACTAGCCACGCAAAGAGGCGGCAACCACCCAGTTGCCGCCTCTTTTCCTGCTCGCTCGGACTGCCGCTGCTTCAGCTTCCCAACCGTCTTTCCAACTTTCCACTTAACTTACCACCTAAGGTGGAAAGCTGGAAAGTTAAGTGGAAAGCTGGTAAGTTAGGTGGAAAGTTGGAAAGTTGGGAGGTTCGGCATGAATGAGGAGTGGTTGGCGCAGGTCATCCATCATCTGCGGACAATAGGAAACGACACCCAGCAGTACGAAGTAAAAGAAGCCAAGGGCGCGCTCCCCAAAAGCATCGTCGAGACGCTTTCGGCATTTTCCAACGCGCAGGGCGGCTTTATCATCCTCGGCATTTCCGAAAAGAACGGGTTTATGCCCGTCGAGGGTTTTGATGCCCGCAAGATGCAAGACGCCCTCTCTTCTGCATGTGAAAAGCTGACGCCCGTTGTGAGGCCGGATATCCAAGTGCTCCCCTTCGAGGGTAAGCTGGTGCTTTGCGCGCGCATCAAAGAAATGCATCCACGCGATAAACCCTGCTATATTGCGGCACGCGGAATGTACGATTCGTCCTTTATCCGTACGGGCGACGGCGACCGGCGCATGACTCCCTACGAAATCGATCGCTTTATGGAGGAGCATGTTCAGCCTACATACGACGACGAGCCGGTCGAAGGTGCCACGCTCGATGACCTTGACGCCGATCTTTTGCAAGGGTTTATAAAACGCCAGCGCGAGCTACACCCTAGGCTTTTGGGCACCAGAAGCGACGATGAGATTCTCCTTGACCTGCATGTGACCAAAAGGGTGGACGACGCAATCGTGCCGACGCTTGCTGCAATTGTCGCGATGGGACGGTTTCCGCAAAAGTTCTTCCCACGTCTCAATGTGACCTTTACGGCGTACCCCGGGACCACAAAAACGCAGCGAGTAAGTGATAACAAGCGTTTTGTGGATTCTCAGACCATTTTGGGTCCGATCCCTTTCATGATTGAGGACGTGCTTGCCGCCGTTGCGAGAAACACCCGAAACGCAGCGGTTATCGAGGGCGCGTTCCGGAAAGATGTGCCCGATTATCCGCCCGTGGCGCTGCGCGAGGCGGTGGCGAACGCGCTCATGCACCGCGACTACTCTTCCGCCGCGCGCGGCTCACAAGTGCAGGTCAACCTGTATATCGACCGCGTCGAGATTCTCAATCCCGGCGGGCTGTACGGCGACGTAACGATCGATTCGCTGGGAGTTTCTGGGGTTTCGTCATCCAGAAACCAGTTCCTTTCAAATATCCTCGAGACCACGCCGTACCCAGACGGTGGCTACGTGGTCGAAAATCGCGGCACTGGTTATCAGGAGATAGGTGAGCAGCTCGAGCGGGCAAACATGTTGCCGCCCGAACCAAAGAACTCGACAGTTTCTTTTTCGTTGACGTTCGATAAGCGAAAGATAATGCGGGCGGAACAGGTGACGTCTGTGGGGCATGTGGACGAGGCAATCTTGGATTACCTGGCAACACATTCTTCGGCTTCGACCAAGGAGCTCACCGACGCTTCGGGTTTGAGCAGGAGCGCCGTTTCCAACCATATAAAAGGCTTGATTGGTGCGGGCAAGATTGAGGCGATGGAGCCTCCGCGCAGCCCGCGACAACGGTATCGACTCGCGAAGTAGGGCTGTCCGTCGCCCATGCTTCGGTCTCCCAACTTCTTTCCAGCTTTCCACTTAACTTACCACTTAAGGTGGAAAGCTGGAAAGTTAAGTGGAAAGTTGGGAAGCAAGTGGAAAGCTGACATGTTAGGTGCGGACTGACGAGGGGTTAATAATTGCACAAACCATACCAGCCAAACAAAAAGATACCAATCTGGTTGGTAAAACACCGTCAATGAGCCGCGAGCCAACTAGCTGCGTAAATAAAACCTAAAGAACTGTTGCAAATGAATGGCAAATACCCAGATGCCGCCGTTGCGATTTTCAATTAACTGTTACGCGGGAACAGCAAAATGCTACTATCTAACAAGCACGTAAGAAAGCAGATTAACGGTTAAGGCTAAGAAGTGGCAGGTATGTCGGAAGCAACTAGGACCCGCACGCATGCGCCCGAGGTTAGGCAGCGCGCCGTCGAGATCCTCCAAGAGGGGGTCGGTCACCGCGCCCTCGCTGCAAAGCTTGGCATTCCCCAGGCCACGGCTCGTCAGTGGGCCCGCGCATATGCCGTGGGCGGTGCCGACGCCGTGCTCAATGCGGGCGCTCGTCATCACACCTATTCGTACGACGTAAAGCTCGCCGTGGTCAAGGACCGCTTGGAAAACGGCTTAACGGTTCGCGAGGCCATGATCAAGCACAAGATTCCTAGCGAGTCTTCGGTCAAGGCTTGGTGCCGTCAGTACCGCGAGAGCGGTGAGTCCGCACTGGTCGATAAGCCGCGCGGTCGCAAGCCGCGCGTTAAAAAGGCGGAATAGCAAACGGGATGGTGCACCCACAGGGGCGCATTTTTCTTGCCGCCCCTCTGCTCCAATGCGGGCGTGCCCTTACCCCGTACGCCTAAAACTCCCCAGTTGACCGAAAACCCGCCGCCGCTACTCCTCAATTGAGCTATAACGTTAAACAATTGCAGCGTTTTAGCATGGGGGAGTGATGGTATGACGCTACTGTATTTCCTTACCCTGTTTCCGCTGGTACCGGCGCTGGGCATGCTGCTCGCGCGCGGTGACCGCGCCCGCGATGCGGCGGGGCTCATAGGCTCCGGCATTATTATGGCGGTGACAGTTGTAGTCGCCGTCATGTTTTTTGGCACGGGTCCGCAGAGCTTTGAGGTTGCCCCCGGCACCTCGCATGTGCTCTCGATCATCAGCTCCGTCATCGACGTGATCCTGTGCGCCGTCATCCTGTACAACGCGCGTAAATATAAGAGCACGCTCACCACGGTGCTCGGCGTGGTGCAGCTGGTGGGTTCGGTTGCCTTCGCTGCTATGACGTTGCCCGCGGCCGAGGTTGTCACCGCCACGCCGCTCTACCTGGATTACATGAGTGTGATCATGGTGCTTGCCGTCGGTATTGTCGGCAGCCTTATCTGCGTGTACGCCCTGGGCTACATGAAGGACTTCCAGGCCCACGACGAGCACGAGGCAGCGCTGCGCGGGCAGGCGGCGCCCGACCGACGCCCGCAGTTCCTGGCGCTTATGTTCCTGTTCCTCTCGGCCATGTTCGTCATCGTGACAAGCGACAACCTTGAGTGGCTGTTCTGTGGCTGGGAAATCACCACCGTGTGCTCGTTCCTCATGATTGGCTACACGCGCACGCCCGAGGCCATAAAAAACGCCTTCACCCAGATCATCCTCAACATGCTGGGCGGCATCGCGTTTTTGGCCGGACTCATGTACCTGCACGTTAACGGCATGCCGCTGACCATCTCGGGCATGATCGAGCTTTCCGGCGCCGGAACCGCGCAATCCGCGCTGCTGGTGATGCCGGTCGTTCTGCTGTCGCTCGCCGCACTCACCAAGGCCGCACAGATGCCGTTCCACACTTGGCTATTGGGTGCCATGGTTGCCCCCACGCCCACGAGCGCCCTGCTGCACTCGTCAACCATGGTCAAAGCCGGCGTGTTCCTGATGGTCAAGCTGAGCCCGCTCTATGCCATCTATCCCGTGACTGGCTTTATGGTCACGAGCGTGGGTGCCATCACGTTTTTGCTCGCTGCCCTCATGGCCATCTCGCAGAGCAACGCCAAACGCGTGCTCGCGTACTCCACCATTTCCAACTTGGGCCTTATCAGCGCCTGCCTGGGCGTCGGCGCGCCCGAGGCCGTGTGGGCCGCGATCTTCCTGATCCTGTTCCATACGGTGGCAAAGTCGCTGCTGTTCCTGTGCGTGGGCACGGCCGAGCATCATATCGGCAGCCGCAATATCGAGGACATGGACGGCATGTTCAGCCGCATGCCGCACCTTACGCGTCTGATGATGCTGGGCATTATGGGCATGTTCGTGGCCCCGTTTGGCATGCTCGTGTCCAAGTGGGGCGCCCTGGTGGCGTTTGCCCAGACCGGCAACGTACTCATGATCATGGTGCTTGCCTTTGGCTCGGCCGCGACGTTCTTCTTCTGGGGCAAGTGGCTTGCCAAGCTTTCGGGCGTCGACCCCACGGCTCAAAACGTTGAGGTCAATGTCCATAAGACCGAATGGATGGCCCTCAACACCATCGCCGCGCTGCTGATTCTTTGCTGCGTGGCGTTCCCGCTCATCTCGAGCGGCCTGGTGTCGCCTTACTTGGCCATGGTGTTTGGCCGCGTGCCGTACGTTATTGGCAAGGACTCCATGTATCTGATGGTGGTTATCGTGGCGTTTATCGCCGTGGTGCTGCTGACTTCATTCCGCGTGAGCAACAAACCGCACGTAAATGTATATCTTTCGGGTGTGGGAACCGACAATTACCGCCATTTCCGCGGCTCGATGGGACACGAGGTGAAGGCCGAAAAGCGCAATTGGTACTCGGAGGACGCCCTTGGCGAGAAGCGTATTGGCCCCGCGGGTAGCGTCGTGTGCTGCAGCATTATCTTGTTTGCGTTGCTGTGTTGCGCGTGGATTGGGCCCGAGAGACTTGCCATGAGTGCGCCCTCGGTGCTGCGCGGTAAGTATTTTGAAGGTTCGGGTGTCGTGGGCATATTTATTGGTACCGTGGCGTTTGCCTTGATTGCGCCGCTTGTGGGTGGCCTGATCGACGGCCTTGACCGCAAGCTTTCGGCCCGCATGCAGGGCCGTGTGGGCCCGCGCCTGCTGCAACCGTTCTACGACGTTGCCAAGCTGCTGCGCAAGGCCCCTGCCAGCGTAAACACCATGGACGATACCTACATGGCGTGCGCGCTCATCTTTACCGTCGTGGGCGGCGGCATCTTTGTGTCGGGCTCCAACACGCTGCTGTGCGCTTTTATGGTGACGCTCGCCGCGATCTTTGTGGTGCTGGCGTCCGCCTCGACGCAAAGCCCGTTTGCCCAGGTCGGTGCCGACCGCGAGCTGCTGCAGGTTATGAGTTACGAGCCCGCCGTTCTGCTGATGAGCGTGGGCCTGTACCTTGCCACCGATAGCTTTGATTCCATCGCCGTGACGGGGCAGTCGGCCCCCATCATCGTGTACAGCGCGCCCATTTTCCTCGCGCTGCTCGCGGTGCTTACCATCAAGCTGCGCAAGTCGCCGTTTGACCTTTCGTACTCGCATCACGCGCATCAGGAGATTGTCCAGGGCGTCGCCACCGAGATGAGCGGCGGCACGCTGGCCAAGATGACCCTTATGCACTGGTGCGAGACCGTGCTGTTTTTGATGTGGGTGGGCATGTTCTTTGTTTGGGACAACCCGGTGAGCTGGGTCGTAGCCCTGGTCGTGATGGCCGCGACGTATTTTGTCGAGGTGCTGATCGACAACACCTTCGCACGCAGCACCTGGCGCAGCTGCTTTAAGCTCGGCTGGGGCGTGGCGCTGGTGTTTGGCCTGCTCAACCTTATGCCCATCCTCGTCGACGTGTTTATTTAGGAGGCGGCATCCATGGATCATAAAATGTCGCGCTCGCCGTGGGTTATTCATTACGACGGCTCGAGCTGCAACGGATGCGATATCGAGGTGCTGGCCTCGCTCACGCCGCTGTTCGATGCGGAGCGCTTTGGCGTGGTCAATACCGGCAACCCCAAGCATGCGGACATCTTTTTGGTGACGGGTTCGGTCAATGCCCAGAACCTGCCCGTCGTGCGCCAGATCTACAACCAGATGCTCGAGCCCAAGTGCGTGGTGGCCTGCGGCATCTGCGCGTGTTCGGGCGGCGTATTCCGCGATGCCTACAACGTGATCGGCGGCGTGGACCGCGCGATTCCCGTGGACGTGTACGCGCCCGGGTGCGCCATTCGCCCCGAGACCGTGATCGATGCCATTGTGGAGGCGTGCGGCATCCTTGATCAGAAGGAGGCCGTGATGCGTGCCGGTGGCGATCCGCTCACCGTGGGCGGTGCCGCTGCCTGGGATGGCGGCGTTGAGCTGGGCGAGGACGGGTTTGTGGCTGCGGGGGCCGGGGCTGATGGTGCCGGTGATGCGTCTGCTGGGAAGTCCGCCGCGCCCGCCGCTGGCGACGCACCTGCTGGGACGCCCGTCGCGCCCGTCGCTGCAAAGGAGGCCGTGTAATGCAAGAGGCAATCTATACCACCGTCGGGATCGACGAGCTCCTGTCGCATGTCCAGGCGCTCAAGGGCGCCGGTGCCCGCTTTGTGCAAATGCACGCCGAGCGCAACGTCGACGACGGCACGTATCGCTTGGTCTATACGTTTATCAACGTTCATGCTGCTCAGGAGCATATTGCGCAGGACGGTAGCTATGCGATCGAGAACCTGGTGGTTGAGGGAATTGATCGGCACCAGGAGATTCCGTCCATCAGCTCGTACTATCCGGCGGTATTCCCGTTTGAAAACGAAGCGCACGACCTATTCGGTCTTGCCATCACCGATATGCAGATCGACTTTAAGGGCTTTTTCTACCAGGTCTCGACTGCCGAGCCCATGAGCGTTATCACGCCCGAGGTGAAGGCCGCGCGCGAGAAGGCCATGAAGGTCCGCGCGGTTGCCGAGGTCAAGGCGCGCAAGGCCGCTGCCGAGAAGGCCGCCGCGGCTGCGGCTGCTGCAGGGGAGGGCGTTGCGGGCGCCGGCGATGCCGCGGGCGCCGCTGCTCAGCCCGCTGCGGCTGCCGGCTCCGATGCTCAGCACGATGGGGCTGCTGCGAAGGCGGCGCTCAAGGCCGCCGAGATGGAGGCAAAGCTCGCCGCCATGGATCCCGAGAAAGCGGCCAAGGTCCGCGCGGCGCTTGCCGCCAAGGCCGCCCGCGACAAGCAGAAAAAGGAGGCGTAAGGTCCATGGCACATCGCTCCGTTATTCCGTTTGGCCCGCAGCACCCGGTGCTGCCCGAGCCGCTTCATCTGGACCTGGTGATCGAAGACGACCGCGTCATCGAGGCAATTCCGCAGATCGGCTTTGTGCACCGCGGACTCGAGAAGCTCACCGAAAAGCGCGATATGCATCAGTTTGGCTACATCGCCGAGCGCATCTGCGGCATTTGCGCCGTGGGCCACAGCTGCGGCTATGCCAGCGCCTGCGAACGCATGCTCGACATCGAGGTGCCCGGCCGCGTGCAGTATATTCGCACCATTCTGCACGAGCTTTCGCGCATTCACTCGCATTTGCTGTGGCTGGGCCTGCTTGCCGACGCCTTTGGCTTTGAGGCGCTGTTCTATCGTTCGTGGACCCTGCGCGAGCAGATTCTCAAGATCTTTGAGAGCACTTGCGGCGGGCGCGTGATTCTGTCGATTAACGAGATCGGCGGCCTTAAGCATGATATCGAGGACTCCGAGCTGGCAGGCATTGTCCAGACGCTCGACGCCATGCGTCCTGACTACGAGGCTCTGGTGCATACGTTTTTGGACGATGACAGCTGCGGCGAGCGCCTGCATGGCGTGGGCGTGATTAGCAAGAAAGACGCGCTGGAGCTTTCGATGGTCGGTCCGTTTGGGCGCGCCTCGGGCGTGGACTACGACGTGCGCATGTTTGGCGACGGTGCCTATGCGGACCTGGCTGCGTTTGATCCGGTTGTCGCTACCGATGGCGACTGCTATGCCCGCTGCCAGGTGCGTTGCGCCGAGGTCACGCAGGCCATGGACATCATCAAGGAGCTTGTGGGCAAGATTCCGCACGACGGGATCGGCGGGCGCACCAAGCTTACGCCGGCCGACGGCGCACGCGGCGAGGTTGTGATTGAGCAACCGCGCGGCGAGGCGTATTACTATGTGCGCGGCAACGGCACCAAGAACCTGGACCGTTTCCGCGTGCGCACGCCGACGTCGCAAAATCTGGCGGGTCTGACGCATGCGCTGCAGGGCGTGCTCATTGCCAACGTGCCCATGATTATCCTGACCATCGACCCCTGCATTAGCTGCACGGAAAGGTAGGCGCGGCATGAGTTTGCTGACATTTGCCAAGACGGCCTTGGGTTCTATGGTCAAGCAGCCGGTAACGGTGTGCTATCCGCAGGAGGGGCTGACGGCACCCGAGCGCCTGCGCGGGCATATCGTCAATGACATGGATGTGTGCATCTGCTGCGGCATGTGCGCTCGGCGTTGTCCGGCGGGCGCGCTCGCGGTCGATCGCAAGGGCGGTACCTGGTCGATTGACCCGTACGCCTGCGTGGTGTGCGGCGAGTGCATCGAAAGCTGCCCCAAGCACTGCCTGACTATGGACACCGCCCGTACTCCGGTTGCGGCGGACAAGACCCCCACGGTAGAAACCAAGCCGGAGTAGCGCTGGAATGGGGCTGGTATAGCGCTGGAATAGGGGCCGGCGGGGCAAAAATGCCCCGCCGGCCCCGCGCGTGAACGCGTGTGCGGGCCGCCACGCGACCCGTCCAGCCCGAAAATGACCCGTCTGCCACGAAATGGGCCCATCTACTACGTTTAAGCCGCTACCCTCAACCATGGCAAGTAATGCGAAATAAAAACCGCAGGTAGAACGCCTGCAATATTTAGAAAAATTGCAGTCATGGTCGGGGATATTGAGTCAAACGTAGTAGATGGGCCGATTTCGTGGCGGGCGCTGTCAGCCGATCTCCGCGGGCGGAAGAAAACGGATCATTTTTGTTCCGCGAGGCCTGGGATGGTATCCGTGCGGGACTATCCGAACAAAACTATGTCGGTTTACTACGATGAATTCGACATTCCCGACCATGACTGCATTTTTCTAAATATTGCAGGCGTTCTACCTGCGGTTTTGCAAGCGCGCAATTTGCCGTGGTCGAAGGCGGGCGATTCATCGTAGTAAACCGGCATAGTTTTGAAATGGTATTAAATCGGTAGCAGCCATTTTGCTATGCCGGGGCGGTTGGCCGTTGGGTAATTACCCTCGCAGGTAGGCGATGGCGATTTGGGTGCGGTTGCGCAGACCCATTTTGGCAAGGATCGAGCTGATGTGGTTGCGCACCGTGCCTTCGCCCATATAGGCGGTGGCGGCGATTTCCTTGTTATCGAGACCGCGGGCGATGAGCTCGGCGACTTCGAACTCGCGGTCGGTCAGACCGGCAAAGGCCGCGGGCCGGTGGGGCGCGCCCGTCTTGTTGCCCATCCCGTCAAAGTCAACATCTTCGATCGCCTTACCCTCGAGCACGCGTTTGCCGCTCATGACCTGCGCCAACGCCGGAGGAATGGCGGCGACATCGGTTTTAATCAGGTAGCCGCGGGCGCCCAGTTTGAGCGCCGACACAATGTACTCGTCATCCGAGAATGTCGTCAGGAACACCACGAGCGCCGCAGGATCGCGCTCGAGGATCTCGCGCGCCGCCGATAGGCCGTCTCGTCCCGGCATCTGAATGTCGAGCAGCGCGATGTCGGGCGAGTGCTCAGCGTAGAGCGCCACTGCGTCGTTGCCGTTGGCACCGGTGCCCACCACCTCGATCTGCGGCTGGGCGCCCAGGATAATCTTGAGCGAATCGACCACTAGGTGGTCGTCGTCGACAACGATGAGCCTCATCGGCCATCATCTCCTTGCTGTTTGGGGACGGTGGCAAACACGCGCCAGCCGCCGGCGCCGGCACGCGGGCCGGCGGTGAAGGTGCCGCCAAGCGCCTCGATGCGCTCGCGCATAGAGGCGAGCCCCATGCCCTCCGCGGCGCCGTGGCCGCTTGCTTGAACCCCGCCCGCGCCATCGTCGGTAACGATGAGCTGGTAAAACGACGGATGCTCCATGCAACGTACAGTGACAGCATGGGCGCAAGCGTGGCGCATGGTGTTGGAGAGCGCCTCGCGCAGGACCGCCGCAAAGCAGTTCGCAACGTTTGCGGGCGCATGTTCGGTCATAACTTCAAGCTCAATCCGCGGACCGCCGTCCGAGCGCGCGCCTTCAACAATGCGTTCGAGCTGCACGGAAAGGTCGACGGCGTTGTCGTTGAGCGCGTGGACGCTGGCGCGCACGAGCTGGAGCGCCTCGTCAACGGTGTATTTGACGTCGGCGAAATCGGCGGCAACGCCGGGCTCGTTGGCATGGACCACGCGCAGGGCTTCGGTTTGAAGCGAAGCGCGCGTGAGCTGGTGGCCCACGTTATCGTGGATCTCGCGCGCGATGCGGGCGCGTTCGGCGAGCGTCGCGAGCTCGACTTCGTAGTCCTGGCGGTCGGCGAGGTCGCGGTTGCGTGCCTCGAGTGCCAGGGCGCGTTCTTGCAGCTTGTCGCGGGTGCGACGCATGCGTTCCTGTTCGCGCTCCAGCTGCGCGGTGCGCAGCGACAGCAACGTGGCGGCGACCGAAAGGACGGCGGTTAGCAACAGCGTTCGGGTGGTGAGCGCGCCGCAGCGAAGGTCCGTGGCAAGTGCGCAGGCAAACACGGAGCCAATTGCCAGCGCGGGCCAGATGCGTTCACGGCGCACGCGTCGCGCGATGTCATAGAGGGCGAGAGGTGCGAACGGCACAAACGGCGGCACGAAGACAGCCGCGATGACGTAGGCGTAGCTGCCGGCCTCGCTGGCGCGACGGGCGCGTTCTTCCTGCGCGACCTCGGCCAGCGCGGCGATGACAACGCCAAGGCAAAACGCCGCGACCAGGCGAGCATCCACAGCAAGGCCCGTGGCGGCTGCGATGCAGCACGCCAGCACGATCGATTTGTCGAATAGCCTGTTCATACGGGTATTGTACGCGATGCCGCGCACGGGGGAGGCGCCACTCAAAGCAACCGTGACATTCCTCCCACGCGGCGGGGCGGTCGCGTCAGCAGGCTACGCGACCGCCCCGCACTCGTGACAAAGCTCACTGGTGCGCGCCGTCAGCTCCTGCGATGATGCAATCGTACCGGGCCGCAAGCAACAGAAGGGCCGCCTCATGACAGACATCGTCCACGTCGAAAATCTCGTCAAGCGCTACGACGACCTTATTGCGCTCGACCACTTTAACCTGAGTATCGCTCCCGGCGAGATCTTTGGCCTGCTGGGCCCCAACGGCTCGGGCAAGACCACGTCCATCAACTGCATCCTGCAGCTGCTCGCCTACGACAAGGGCACCATCGAGCTGTTCGGCGAGCGCATGACGCCCGCCCGCTACGACCTCAAGCGCCGCATCGGTGTGGTGCCGCAGCAGGTGGCGGTGTTCGACGAGCTCACCGTGCGCGAGAACATCGACTATTTCTGCAGTCTCTACGTCAACGACCGCAAGCGCCGCCGCGCGCTGGTGGACGAGGCGATCGACTTTGTCGGCCTGGGCGACTTTACCAAGTTCCGCCCCGGCAAGCTCTCGGGCGGCCTGGCGCGTCGCCTCAACATTGCCTGCGGCATCGCGCACAAGCCCGAGCTCATCTTTTTTGACGAACCCACGGTGGCGGTCGACCCGCAAAGCCGCAACGCCATCCTGGAGGGCATCTGCCGCCTGCGCGACGAGGGCGCCACGGTGGTGTATACCAGCCATTACATGGAGGAAGTCGAGCAGATCTGCAGCCGCATCATGATCATGGACGGTGGGCGCGTGCTGGCGCAGGGCACTAACGACGAGCTCAAGCGCATGATTCAGATGGGCGAGAAGATTGTAATCGAGGTCGGCGAGGTTCCGAGTGCGGCGCTCGGTGCCGTCGCAAGCCTGCCGCACGTTCTGGACCTTTCGGCAACGGCGGGACAGCTCACGTTTTCGTGCGAAGCGAGCCCGCACAACCTGACGGACATTCTCGATGCGCTGCGCTCGCATGACGTGCCGCTCGGCCGCATCTATTCCGAACCGCCGACCCTCAACGACGTATTCCTCGAGATCACCGGCCGCGAGCTGCGCGACTAGGGGGCGGCCATGTTCAACACCATCATCACCACGGTCAAGACGCTGCTGCGCCGGCCGAGCACGTGGGTCTGGGGCGCTCTCTTTCCTATCGCGCTTTCCACGATGTTCATGTTTATGTTTGCGAACCTCAGCTCCGACGGCACGGTCGACCCGGTGCCGGTTGCCGTCGTGGCGGACGAGGCCTGGGATGCCTCGACCTTTAAGGATGTGGCAGCTTCGCTTGCCAAGGCAGGCGACGATCAGCTGCTCGATGTGAGCGAGTACGAAGACTTGGCTGCCGCGCGCAAAGCGCTCAAGGCCGGCGAGGTCGCGGGCATCTATACGGTTGATGCCGCGGGCACGCCCAGGCTCACGCTGCTATCGAGTTACGACAGCTCGCGCGCCTCGTCGGTGCTTACCGACCGCAGCATCCTTGAAACGGTGGCAAGCTCGTATACGCAAAATGCCGAGCTCATGTCCCAGATTGCCCAGGACAACCCGGCGGCGCTCGCCGATCCGGCGGCGGTTGCGCGCGCCCTGTCGCTCGAGGGCGGAACCCGCCGCGTGAGCCTGACTCGTGCCACGCCCGATGGCACGGTCATCTACTATTACGCGCTTTTTGGCCTGGTCGCGATGATGTCTGCCGAGTTTGCCGCCTTGAGCGTCGTCGATTTGCAGCCCAATCTGTCCGGCCTCGGCGCGCGCCGCTGCGTGGGCGGTCTTTCCAAGACGGCGTCGCTGGCCGGCATTTTTGTCGGCTCGTGGCTGGTTTCCTTTGCATCGATGGCGGTTGCGATCGGCTACGTGCGCCTGGTCGTGGACGTCGACTTTGGCGGGCGCGAGGGGTTGTGCCTGCTGGGCGGGGCTGCATCCGCGCTTGCCGCCACGGGCCTGGGGCTTTTTGTGGGCACGCTTCCCGTTAAGGGCGGCAAGGCATCCAAGTCGGGCATCCTCACGGGCTTTGCCACCACGTGCGCCCTGTTCGCCGGCCTCTACGGCGAGCCGGCGATGGCGCTTGCCGACGACGTCGCCCGCGCTTGTCCGGTCGAGTGCTGGCTCAACCCCGTCAAGCTCATCTGCGACATGTTCAATCGCCTGTATTTCTTTGAGGACCTGGGGCCCTTCGCTGTTCGCGCCGGCGCGCTCGTCCTGATGGCCCTGGTGTTTGTCGCCGCCGCTACGCTGATCTTTGGAAGGAGCCGCTATGAGCACCTTTAAGACCGCGCTTCGCATGGCGCTGGCGCACCCGTTCTACCTGCTCATCTATACGGTGTTCATCTCGCTCATGGGCGTATTCATCGCGGCTTCGGTGAGCTGGAACTCGTCGCAGCTTACCGAGTACAAGCCCTACGACACCAACGTGATCGTGGTCGACCGCGACAATAGCGACCTTTCGCGGGCGCTTACCAAGCACCTGGGCTCACGCTTTGACCTGGTCACGGGCGTCGGCGACGACACATACGACCTTGCCGACGCGCTCTCCAAGAGCAACAGCGCCAAGGGCAGTGCCGATTGCGTGTTCTTTATCCCGGAGGGGTTTGAGGACGATCTTGTTGCAGCCGCCCGTGCGGGGGAGGCCCTGCCCAAGCTCGACGTGACCTATGGTTCCGGCACCATGGCGGCGGCGCTCTCGTCCGCCGAGGCCTCGCGCTGGATCTCGCTCGCGGGCGCTGCGGCGGCGCTTGAACCCGCTGCCTCCAACGGTGACGTCGCAAGGGCCGCCGAGCACGCGGCCGCAAAGCGCGCGGAGGTCCAGATCGAGCAGGTCAAGGTCGACTCGACTGCTGCTACCACGCTCGAGTCGTACTTCAACTTTGGCGCGTACGCGATCATCTCGTCGGTCATCGTGTCGGTGGGACTGGTGTTTTCGGGCATGAACGAGCCCGAGCGCGTGCGCCGCATGGATGCCAGCCCGGTCTCTGAGCGCCAGCGTTCGCTCGCTGTGTTCGCGGCCGCCGCCGTGCTCACCGTCTGCATCTGGCTCGTGTCGAGCATGATGGGCGTCGTGGGCTTTGCCAGCGCGGTTGCCGAGGTCGGCGTGGGTCGCGTGTGCCTGGCGCTGGCGGCAACGTTTGCCCTGGCGTGCACGCCGCTGGCCGTTGGCTTTACGCTGTCGAGCCTGGGCGCTCGCGAGGAGTTGCTCAACGGTGTGGGCAACTTGCTCGGCTTGCTCATGACGTTTTTGGGCGGCGCCTGGATGCCGCTGTCGCTCATGGGCTCGGCCGTGCAGACGGTGGCGCACTTTGTGCCGACGTATTGGGTGAACGACGCGATCGGCAAGGCGCTCGCTTCGGACCTGACGTCTGCCGTGCTGGGCGACATCGCCTGCGACCTGGGCGTCACGGTGCTCTTCGCCGCTGCCATCGCCGCCGTAGGCCTAGCCCTCGCCCACAACAAATCCCACGCCTAGCCACCTAGTCATTGGGGACAGTCTTTGCCGATTTGCCGGCAGGGCTGGCAGGGATTGTCCCAATATGTCGGCACTTGGGGACAGTCCCGGCATTCATTGGGGACAGACTTAAATGAGCGATTTCACTCATTTAAGTCTGTCCCCAATGAGTAGGTTGGAAAATAGTTCGCGCACGTCGCTTAAAAATAGTTCACCCGGGTTTACTATTAGCCTAGAAAAGTAGCAGAAGGCTAACAACGGGGGATAGCATGGCGACAAAGCGTGCCTACGTCCAGGTCAACGGACTCAAGAAACACTACGGCGACGGCGATGCGCGCCTGACGGTACTCGACGGCATCGACACGTCCATCAACCGCGGCGAGATCTGCGTCATGCTGGGGCCCTCGGGCTCGGGCAAGTCGACCTTTCTCAACCTGATCGGCGGCCTGGAGGATGCCGACGGCGGCTCCATCATGGTGGACGGCTGCGATCTCACGGCGCTCAAGCCCGCCGATCTGGGCGAGTACCGACGCCGCGAGCTGGGCTTTGTCTTCCAGTTCTACAACCTGGTGCCCGACCTTACCATCAAGGAAAACATCGAGGTCACGGCGCACCTGTCCAAAAACCCGCTCAATGTCGACGATCTGCTGCGTTCGCTGGGCCTCTACGAGCACCGCAACAAGTTTCCGCGCCAGGTCTCGGGCGGCCAGCAGCAGCGCTGCGCCATCGGCCGTGCGCTCGTCAAAAATCCGGGCCTGCTGCTGTGCGACGAGCCCACGGGCGCGCTCGACTACAAGACATCCAAGGAAATCCTGCAGCTCATGGAGGACGTCAACCGCACCTACGGCTGCACCATCATCATCGTCACCCACAATGCGGCCATCGCGCGCATGGCCAATCGCGTGCTGCGCCTGCGCGACGGGCGCATCGTCGAGGATGAGCTCAACGAGTCACCCGTCGCGGCCGCCGAGCTCGATTGGTAGGCGGCGCCATGACACCTCTCGCAAAACGTCTCCCGCGCGAGCTGCGCCGCAATATCGGCAAGTACCTGGGCATCTTTTTGCTTATGTGCGGAAGCATCGCCCTCACGTCGGGCTTTTTGCTCGCGGCGCATTCCATCGGCTGCCTCATTGACGACATGCGCGATGCATACACGATCGAGGACGGCCGCGTGACTACCTCCTTCGAGGCCACCAAAGACCAGCTCAAGGCTGCCGAAGACGCGGCTGAGGACGTCGGCGGCGTTACGTTCTACAAGAACTTCTCTATCGACGCCATCATCAAAAAGACCGCCGGCGACGACGGCACCAAGCGCACGCTGCGCACCTATGCGCACCGCACTAAGGTGAACATTGCGTCCTACTGTGAGGGCAAGGAACCCAAGGCAGAAGACGAGGTTGCCATCGACCGCGTTTTTGCCACCAACAACGACCTCGCCGTGGGCGATAAGGTCGAGCTCGAGGGGCGCACCTACACCATCTGCGGCATCATGACGCAGTCCGATAGCCAGGCACTGTTCCTCAACAATTCGGACTTTACGGTGAACACCATCACGTACGGTGTGGCCGAGGTCACCGACGCCGGCTTTGCCGCGCTTGAGGACGCCGGCGGCGCGCCTGCCTACACCTACTCCTTTACCTTTACCGACCGCGATCTCCCCACCGCGGATCGCATCGATGCAGAGCAGGATATGGTCGAGGCGCTGACCGATGCCGATGCGCGCGTCGACGATCTGATCGATGTCGATTCCAACCAGGGCATTGGCTATGCGCGCGACGACGTGGACGGCGACTCCGTGATGTGGATGACGTTGCTCGACATCATCATCGTGATCATGGCGTTTGTCTTTGTGGTGCTCACCGACGCCACCATCGAGGAGGAGAGCGCCATTATCGGCACGCTGCTCGCCAGCGGCTATCGCCGTCGCGAGATCGTACTGCACTACCTGGCGCTTCCCGCCATCGTGGGCGTGCTCGCGGCATTTTTGGGCACCGCGCTCGGCGTCGCGTTCTTTACCGAGCCCATGCGCGGCCTCTATTACGGTTCGTACAGCCTGCCTCCCTTCCAGGTGTACTGGAGCTGGGAGATCTTTGTGAAGTGCGCCGTGGTCCCTGCCGCCGCGCTCATCCTCATCACGCTGGTGGGCCTGCTTCGCAAGATGGGCAAGACGCCGTTGCAGTTCCTTCGTCACGAGGCGAGCGGCAAATCGGGCACCAAGCGCGGCCTGCAGCTGCCGGAGCGCATGGGCTTTGTCTCACGCTTTCGCCTGCGCATCTTCCTGCGCAACCTGGGCAACTTCGCCACGCTCTTCGTGGGCATTGCGTTTGCCTCGCTGCTGCTGCTCTTTGGCCTGGCGATTCTGCCCACGATGACGCATTACGCCGACAACCTCGAGACAAGCCTGGTCGCCGAGCACCAGTACACGCTCAAGGCTCCGCTGGAGCTCGAGGGCACTGCCGAGGAGCGTGAGCAGTGGTCGGCGCTCGAGCGCTTGCAGTCGGTTGACGGCGCGCTGCTTTCCGCCGCCCAGGATGCGGATGACGAGCTCGACGACGCGGCCGATGCGGCGCAGACGGCAGCCGATGCCGCGACCGCATCTCCGTCTGCCGAGAGCCTGACTGCGGCGCAGGATGCGCTTGCTAAGGTCAAGGACAAGAAGGATGCGCTCTACGCGCGCCTCGACGACCTGGCCGATGCCCTTGGCTGCGACCGCGACGAGGCCATTGACCTGATCGACAAGGCCTCTAAAATCGACACCGACAACGACGATATCCACCCGGTCAATACGACCGACAACGGCGCGGGCACAATCGCGCAGGCCGAGAAATACGCTGTCTACCAGCTGCAGTACGACCGCGGCGACGGAAACGGGCAGGAGACGATTTCCGTCTACGGCATCTCGCCCAACTCGCGCTACTGGAAGGGCCTCGACGTCGGCGATGGGCGCGTCGTCTTTGGCGGCGGTCTGCTCGACAAGTTTGGCTGGAGCGAGGGCCAGAAGGTCACACTCGGCGACAAGTACGAGGGCGAGCATTATTCTCTTGAGTACGCGGGTAAGGACTGTGCCTGGGGATCCAAGTCGGACATGAATATCTATATGAGTATCGATGACTTTAACGAGCTATTCGACAACGACGCCGCCTACTTTAACGGCTATGTGAGCGACGAGAAGCTCGACCTCGACGCGCGCTACTTTGCCGGCGACACCACGCCCGACGACATGCGCGCCGTGGGTGATCAGTTCATCGACATGATGAGCAAAATGATCGGAATGATGATCAGGCTCGCGGTGTTTATCTTCCTGCTGTTTATGTACCTGCTGACCAAGGCCGTGATCGACCACAGCGCCCGTTCGATCAGCTACATGAAAGTCTTTGGCTATCGCGATAGCGAGATCTCGCATCTGTACATCCGCTCGATCACGCTGTGCGTGGCGGCGTCGCTCGTGCTGAGCCTGCCGGTGATCATCGGCTCGCTCACGGCCATCTTCCGCTCGATGCTGCTCGCCTACAACGGCAATATCGAGATCTACGTGCCCGCTTGGTCCATGGCGGCGTGCGTGGGCATTGGCTTTGCAACGTACCTGGTCGTGGCGCTGCTACACACGCGCTCTATCAAGCGCGTGAGCCTGGCCGAGGCCCTCAAAGTCCAAGAGTAGTCATCGGGGACATTCTTAAACGACTAGCCATTGGGGACAGTCTTTGCCGGATTATCGGTTCGCCGGTCGGGCTGGCAAGGACTGTCCCAATATGCCGGCCTTCGGGGACGTTCCTTTTCTGCCAGGTGGCGAGGCACTCATTTAAGTCTGTCCCCAATGAGTGCCTGTGCTTGACTTCAACCCCACTTCAACGGGTACCATCCTCTATGTCTGTAACGCCATATAGACCGAGGGGATAGATCTATGACCGCAACCGCACCCGCAGCACCGGCAAAGGTGTACTTCACCAACCTGCGCACGCATGCTCGCGAGAGCCAGCTCGACAAGCTCAAGCGCCTCATCCGCCGCGCTGGTATCGAGCGGATCGACTTTGAGAACAAGTTTGTCGCCATCAAGATTCACTTTGGTGAGCTGGGCAACCTGAGCTTTTTGCGCCCCAACTACGCCCGAGCCGTCGCGGACGTCGTGAAGGAGCTGGGCGGCAAGCCCTTCCTTACCGACTGCAACACGCTCTATGTGGGTAGCCGCAAAAATGCGCTCGAGCACATCGACACCGCCTACCAGAACGGCTTTACCCCGTACGCCACGGGCTGCCAGATCATCATCGCCGACGGCCTCAAGGGCACCGACGAGGCGCTCGTCCCGGTCGAGGGCGGCGAGTACGTGCGCGAGGCAAAGATCGGCCAGGCACTCATGGATGCCGACATCGTGATTAGCCTCACCCACTTTAAGGGCCATGAGCAGGCCGGCTTTGGCGGTGCCATGAAGAACCTGGGTATGGGCGGCGGTAGCCGTGCCGGCAAGATGGAGCAGCACGCCGCTGGCAAGCCGAGCGTCGATACCACCAACTGCGTTGGCTGCCGTGCCTGCGAGAAGATATGCGCGCACAGCGCCATCACGTTTGACGGTACGCGTGAGCGCGAGCTTGCCAACGGCAGCACTCGCACGGTTCACGTGGCTGCCATCGACCACGATCGCTGCGTGGGCTGCGGACGCTGCATTGCGGCATGCAACCAGGACTGCATCAAGCCCGACTATGATGCCGCGGCCGACGTACTCAACTACAAGATCGCCGAGTACACCAAAGCCGTCGTCGACGGCCGCCCGAGCTTCCACATCTCGCTTGCCATGGATATCAGCCCCAACTGCGACTGCCATCCCGAAAACGACACGCCTATCGTCAACGATATCGGCATGTTCGCGAGCTTCGACCCGGTCGCCATCGATCAGGCCTGTGCCGATGCCGTCCTGGCATCCGAGCCGCTGCCTAACACCGAGCTTACCGACAGCGCGGCCAAGATGGAGCATAATCACGAGCATCTGGAGGGCGAGCAGGCCAAGGATCCCTTCTGCATCACGCATCCCGACACCGACTGGCGCGCGTGCATCGCGCATGCCGAGAAGATCGGCCTGGGCACGAGCAAGTACGAGCTCATCGAGGTCAAATAGCACCTAGTTATTGGACATATCAAGCTCATTCGTGGCTTAATTCAAGCAAAATCCGCCCGCGAGCACAGCGCTCGCGGGCGGATTTTCGGAAGTGCTAGGGGTCAGATAGACCAGTAAACCGTACTATTTGCCTAAAAATACTCGTCGAGGAAGTCGTCGACCGTGTTCCAGTAGAGCTCGGGGTTAACTTGCGCACTCTTGGCGTGGGTGGCGCCATGGATGGTGAGCTTTTGCTTGACCTTGCTGGCGCACGCGTCGTAGTTTTGGTCGAGCATGTCGTACGGCACAAAGGTGTCCTGGTCGCCGTGGATAAACAGCATGGGAACCGTCGCGTGTTTGAGTTGCTCCACACTGCTCGCCTTATGAAAGTCGTAGCCCGCGCGCACGTTGCACACCAAGTTTGCTACATCGAGCAAGGGAAAGCTGGGCAGCCCGAACACGTCCTTGAGCTGCAGAGAAAACTCGTCCCAAACACTCGTATAACCACAGTCCTCGATAATGCATTTCACGTTTGCGGGCAGAGATTCCCCCGCGACGTCCATGGCGGTTGCCGCACCCATCGACTCGCCAAAGACCAGGATGCGCGCCTCGGGGTCAGCCTGAACGATCCGCCCAATCCATGCAACGACATCGAGCCGCTCGGGCCAACCCATGCCGATATAGTCGCCGCCGGAGCGCTCGTGGGCGCGGGCGGCGGGTGCGAGTACGTTCATGCCGCGGTCGTGGAATCGTTTGACGTATCGGGCCATGCCGATGGGCTCATCGGTGTATCCGTGTAGGCAGATAGCGTAATTGTGCGTGCTCTCTGGGGCGGCAAAATACCAAGCGGCAAGTTCGGTTCCGTCATCTGCGGTGAGGCTGCTGCTCTCGCGGTTCTCTTTAAACCATGCCCGCGCCTCGGTTCCCTCGGCATCCGGCTGCTCACTTTCTTTGTCGTCCTTGCCGTCCTGCATCATCTTCATGGTGTATGGCGCGCGGGGATTCAGCGCGAAGTCAAACAGAAAGTTGCCGGCAAATCCGAGCAGCGCAATGACAACCACCAGTGCAACGATGCCGGCTATCTTGAGCTTTCGATGGGAATGTGCGTTTTGAGCCATGCGGTATTCTCCTATAAGATGTTAATGCATCAACATTTAATGCAAGCGCATTATGGACGTTCGCCGTTGATGCGTCAACAGGCAAAGAATGGGTAAACAAAGGGTCACGTATGGTGCAAATTTCGCACGCACCCAGACGCTTTGATATAGTGTTGAGAACTCTTTACGTTGGAGGATGTAACCGGCATGTCCGATTCGAGCGACAGTTCCAAGCCGCGACCCAAGGCCGCGGCCGTTCCGCACTACACGGTGGGCGAGGAGATCATGAACTCCGTCACCCATGGTGTCGGCTGTCTGCTGGGTATCGCGGGCCTGGTGCTCCTGATCGTATTCGCTGCCCTGCGCGGCGGTGGCCCGGCCCACATGGCCGCGGCAATTGTCTATGGCGTCAGCATCATCCTCGAATACCTAGCCTCCACGCTCTACCATGCGATTCAACCCGCGCGCGCCAAGCGCGTGTTTCGCATCATCGACCACAGCTGCATCTACCTGCTCATAGCCGGCAGCTATACGCCGTTTTGCCTCATCACGCTCGCAAACGACGGCGGCGCTGCGCTGTTCTTCGCCGTATGGGCCATCGCCATTATCGGCATCGCCCTCGAGTGCTTTATGCGCGAGCGCCAGCCGCACTGGGTAAGCGGCCTGGTCTACCTGCTGATGGGCTGGCTCGTTGTCTTTAAGCTGCCCGAGCTCGTGTCGCTGCTCAACCCCGTGGCACTTGCCCTGCTCGCTGTCGGCGGCGTGTGCTATACCGTGGGCGTGCCGTTCTACATCGCCAAAAACGTGCGCTATCTGCATAGTGTGTTTCACCTGTGGGTGCTCGCCGGCAGCATCTTCCAGTTCATGGCGGTGATTCTCTTCGTAATTTAGCGACCACGCCTGCGCGCCCGCGTCCTCGTTTGGGCGCCGGTGCAATTGCCGTATCCGTCATCAACGTTTTGACCTGACGTCCCGAATCTTGGAGGTTCGAGAAACTCCCGATGGACATAACCATCTCCCTTATCACTACCCTCGTTTTGACCCTCATCAACGGCTACTTCTCTATGTCCGAGATGGCGCTCACCACGGCCAAGCGCGCCGTGCTGGAGCATGAGGCCGAGGAAGGCGACAAGCGCGCCGAGCGTGCCATTAAGCTGGCTGCCGACTCCGACCAGCTGCTCGCCACCATCCAGGTCGCCATCACGCTCGTGGGCTTCGCCTCGTCCGCCGTTGCCTCGACGAGCCTGTCCGACCCGCTCGCCACGTGGCTCATGAGCTTTGGCATCGCGCCGCTCTCCGCCATCGCGCGCGGCCTGGCGCCGGTCATCATCACCGTCGCCGTCGCCTTTGTGTCCATCGTGATCGGCGAGCTCGTGCCCAAGCGCATCGGCCTTGCTAACGCCGAGGGCGTATCCAAGCAGGTCGTGGGACCGCTCTCCGTATTCCAAAAGATCGCCCGTCCGCTCGTGTGGCTGACTGGCGCTTGCTCCGATGGCCTGGCCCGCATCTTGCGTATCAAGAGTGCCGACGACCGTCAGAACGTCTCTGAAGAAGAGATCAAGTACATGGTCTCGGAGCAGGACGACCTGCTCGACGAGGAAAAGCGTATGATCCACGAGATCTTTGACCTGGGCGACACCGTTGCCCGCGAGGTCATGGTGCCGCGCGTGGACACCACCATGTGCGAGGACGACGAAACGGTCGCCGACGTGCTGTCCGCCATGCGCCAGACCGGCTTTAGCCGCATCCCCGTCTATCACGAGGATCCCGACAACGTCGCCGGCATCGCGCACATCAAGGACCTGATCCAGCCTTCGCTCGACGGCAAGGGCGACCAGCCCATCGCCAGCTATTTGCGCGACGCCACCTTTGTACCCGACACCAAGGACATCCTGCCGCTGCTGTCCGAGATGCAGACCTCGCACGACCAGATCGTGGTCGTCGTGGATGAGTACGGCGGCACGGCCGGCATCATCACCATCGAGGACATCGTCGAGGAGATCGTCGGCGAGATCGAGGACGAGTTCGACCCCGACAACAAGTACCTCACGCGCCTTTCGCGCCGCGAGTGGCTCGTCGATGGGCGTTTTTCGTGCGATGACGCGATTGAGCTTGGTTGGCCGCTCGAGGAAAGCGATGATTATGAGACCATCGCCGGCTGGATTTTGGAGCTTTGCGACTCGGTGCCCGACATCGGAGAGGTGTTTGAGGTCGCGGGGTACAAGTTTAAAGTGCAGTCGATGCGTGGCCAGCGCATCTCGCTCATTCGCGTGATCGCTCCGGCCGAAACCGATAAGAAGGATTCCGAGTCTTCGGTAGACGAGCCGACGGCGTCGGGTGCGGGTTCCGCGAATCCGCACGACGGCGACGAGTAGGACAAGGAAGAGTAGGGGAGAGTTATGGCAGGCCTGTTCAACATCCTTAAGGTCACCGTCAGTGAGGACAAGATCTGCGCGCATGTGCTGGTGAACCCCGGCATGCCGCTCATGACCTCGGAGGACATCGAGGCCACGGCGCGCGTGTACTACCTGGTGCCCGCGATTGCCAAGCACCTGTGCCTGGGCGATTCCGGCCGCGAGTTCCAGGACTGCATGGGTCAGACCGAGCTCTGCCACCTGCTGGAGCACGTGACGGTCGAGCTCATGAACGAGACCGGTCTTGCCGGTAGCATCTCGTGCGGCCGCACGCGCGTAAGCGAGCATGACGAGCGTGTCTTTGAGGTCGAGCTTTCGTGCCCCGACGACGCACTGGCCATCGGTGCGCTGTCGTCGGCCACCTTTATGATGGACTGGGCGTACCTGCACGCCGACCAGCCTGCCCCCGACGTGGAAGGCACGGTCGCGGGCCTGCGCAACCTGGTGCTGGGCATGCGCGCCGAGGCCGAGGGCAAGGATCCTCACGAGGCCGTCGCTGCTGCGAACGGCGAAGATGCTGCCGAGGACGAGGGCGCTGACGAGGGCGATGTGCCGATCGACGCCGAGCCCGTTGCCGATGCGACCGCCGAGCCCGTTCCCACCGAGCCCCAGGGCGTCCCCAACTTTGACGACGAGCCCCAGGTGGCGATTGATACCGAGGGCGCGGTTGCCGAGAACCACGAGGCCTCCGCTGCCGTCTTTGGCGGTGCGGCGACGGTTCCGGCAGGACCTGCGCATGAGGGCGGCCTGCCGCTCGTGGACGGCGCCGGCGAGGACCCGTGTGCCACGGTGGCCATGCCGGCTATGCCTCAGGAGTAGGCCTACGCGTTTATCACCATCACGCACCTGCACCTTTGCCGTACGCAGATGAGCGGAGCGGCAAGTGATGCGCTGCGGGTATAATGGACAGCATTCAAACGGTGGGCACCGACGTGCCCGCAGGAGAGGAATGATCATGGGTAAGACTTTCAGCTTTGTCTCCGGCGCACTTTTTGGTGCTGCTGCCGGCGCTATTATCGGTGTTGCTCTGGCTCCGCGCTCGGGCGCCGAGACCCGCGCCATGGCTGCCGATATCGCCAACGACGCCTGGGACAATATGCGCGACACCTACGAGCACAGCGCCGAGGAGGCCCGTGCTGCGGTGAATGACTTTGGCCCGATGGTCGACGCCAAGACCGACGACCTGCGCGCCAAGGTCGACCTGGCCCGCGAGCGCATGGACCAGCTGCGCGAGCAGCTCAACGACGCCATTTCGGGTGGCAACGTGACGCCTGCCGCCGACGTCGTGGTCGAGAACGCCGTCGAGGCTGATACCGAGGCTGCGGAGCCCTCGACCGAGGCATAATGCGCGCCGGGGATTTTGTCGGCGCCAAGATTTATCGCAAGCCTACCGAGGACAAGCGCACCAAAAAGGACGGCACGCCGCGTAGCCCTAAAAAGCTCGGAAAGATTCACTTTCCGGTCTTTACCCCGGGCGGTACGCGCGTGGTCGGCTTTATGGTCCGCCAGTCCGATATCGCGGGCATGATCGAGCGCCCCGACCGATTCGTAGCGCTCGACGCCATTGGTGTCTACGAGGGCGCCATTGCGGTCGATGACGTCAAGGACACGTACGATGCTGCCGCCGCCAAGCGCCTCGACATCAACCTGGACGATTGCATCATCTGGGTTGGTATGGACGTGCGCACGGAATCGGGCGATGTCGTGGGCTACTGCTCGGACGTTGAGTTCAAGCCACGCTCGGGCATCGTACAGGCATTCTATGTGACCGCCGGTGCCGCTTCGAGCGTGCTGGTGGGCGACACGCAGGTGCCGCCGACGATGCTGCGCGGCTACGAGAACGGCGCGATGGTCGTCTCGGACGAGGTCAAGTCGCTCGGGTATTCGGGCGGTGCGGCTGCCAAGGCCGCCGAGGCCAGCGTCGTGGTGGGCGATAAGGTCAAAAAGGGCGCCAAGGTGCTCGACGACAAGGGGTCGGTTGCCGTGGACAAGGGCAGTCGCGCACTGGGCAAGCAGCTCGGCAAGACGCGCGGCATGTTCAAGGCCTTTAAGGACGAATACCAAAAGGCGAGCGGAGGCTCGTCAAAAGCTACAAAATAGCGACGTACCAAATGATGGGAGGCAAGCCGGAGACCTGTTGCTCCGGCTTGCTGTGTTTATGGGGGAGGGCATATGCGCCAAAACGGATCCAACTTAAACGGGCGTTCGGGTACGCGTCCGACGGCGCGCCGCGATCTGGGGCAGCTGCCCAGCGGTCAGCGCAAGCGTCACCGTAAGCCCGGCGCGATGTACCTCAACCATAGCCGCGGCTTTAGCGATCGCAGCGCGCGCATCGGCAACAGCCGTACGCCCCGTCGTTCGTCTCGCCTGCCCTATGCGCTCATCGCCGTGGGTTGCGCACTCGTGTTGTTTATCGCTGCCGTCGTGGGCTACGTCAACCGCAGCGTGGACGTGGAACTCAACGGCCAGAAGACCGCGGTGCGCGTGGGCTCTACGCTGCAGAATCTCATCGACGACCAGGAGTTGACTGACACCTACGACGCAGGCGACCTACTGGCCGTCGATGACAGCGTGCTCAAGCGCCATGGGGGCGAAAAGCTGTCGGTGAAGGTCGACGGCAAGCGCGTGAAGCAGGGCAAATGGGATAGCCGCGAACTTGAGGGCGGCGAGAAGGTGACGGTCAAGGATGGCCGTAACACCTACGAGAAGCACGAGATTCAGGCTACGGTTATCGAGCCCAAGCTCAAGGTCGAGGGCACGGGCGCCATAGAGTATGTGCAGACGTGGGGTGTCCAGGGCCGCTCCGAGGTGTGGGTTGGTGAGCAGTCGGGCAAGACGCAGGACCGCGGCGAGGTTGTGCCCGCCACCGATTGCGTGGTCGAGTGCGCGAGCGTGGCGCCCAAGGGCAACGAAAAGTACGTGGCGCTGACGTTTGATGAGGGCCCGAGCGGCGCGACCAAGCAGATCTTGCAAGTGCTTAAGGAAAAGGGCGTCACCGCGACGTTCTTCCTGTCGGGCGATGCGGCTGAGGCTTCACCCGCCACGGCCAAGGCGATTGTCGATGCCGGTTGCGAGGTCGGTTCCAACAGCTACCGTGACGAGTCGCTCAAGGGTCAGGACCGCGACGCGGTGCGCGAGCAGGTTTCGAAGGGCACCGAGGCGATCAAGTCCGCGACCGGAACGTCGACGAAGCTTTTGCGTGCTCCCTACGCAGCCTTTGACGAGCAAAACTGGATTGATGCGATGGACTTGGTGTCTGCCGTGGTCTCGTGGAATATCGATTCGGGCGACTGGCTGCTCAACGGTGCCGACGAGCAGGTCTCGACGGTGCTCGATTCGGTGACGCCGGGCAACATTGTGCTGCTGACCGATAACGATGAATGTGCCGAGCAGACGCTCGAGGCGCTGCCGCAGATTATCGACGGGCTTATTGCCGATGGCTACAAAATCGTGGCATTGAGTGATCTGGTCAAGACAGATACATCGCTGAGCAAAAAGCTCACCTCGCTGACGAAGGTCACCATGCCCAAAAACGCCGTGTTCCCCCAGCTCGCCGAAGATGACGACACCACAGACTAGTCATGTAAGAACGTCCCCAATGACTATGTCACGGATGCGTCAGCGTTTGATATGCCTGCGATGTTTGGAGCATAAAATTGGCGCCACGGCGCGATGCTGATGCTATAGTTACTGCGGATAACAAGGGTCAAGAGAAAGGTTGCAGGTGAAATCCAAACCTCGACCATACAGTCGATGACCCCATGCAGGTGCTTCTTGCGCATGTACGGGGTGTGATCGCCGAGCGGCGTGCCGCCCGCGCATGCGTATACATATCTAAAAGTCCACGGACGGCGTGCCGGCATGGCCGCAGTCCGAAGGGATAATGATGGGGAGCACCAGTGAATTATCTGAGTGAGATGCTCAAACTGCCGGTCTTGGACGTCGATGGCGAAAAGCTCGGCGTTGTGAACGATTTTGGCATTGCTACCGGCGAAGTTTTTCCGCACGTGACGTCGCTCGCGTTCCGCGGACCCGGCAAGACGCCGTTTATGATCAGCTGGCGCAAATGGGTCGACCGTATCGACGAGACGGGTGTGCACCTTAAGTCGCCGGCCACCGAAATCCGTTTTTCGTACCTGCAGCCGACCGAACTCTTGCTCGCCCGCGACGTGCTCAACAAACAGATTGTCGACACGCAGGGCATGAAGGTCGTGCGCGTAAACGACATCAAGTTTTCAATGTCGGGCGAAAATCAGCTGCGCCTGCTGGGTGCCGAAGTTGGTGCCCGCGGTCTGCTGCGCGCGATCAGCCCCGCACTCGAACATGTCGTCGAGAGCTTTATGAAGCACCTGGGCAAACCGCTCGGCGAGGACATCATCGCCTGGTCCTACATGGACCTGCTCGATCGTTCGACTAAAAACATCCAGCTTTCGGTGTCGCACAAGACGCTCGGCGAGCTGCATCCTGCTGACATCGCCGACATTATCGAGCAGCTCGACCCGCGCCTGCGTGCACAGGTATTCGCGCAGCTCGACACCGCCCAGGCCGCCGAGGCCATCTCGGAGTTCGATGACGACGAGCTTATGACCGAGATGCTCGAGGGCCTGTCCGATACGGACGCATCGTCGATGCTGGCCATGATGGGCCCGGACGACGCCGCCGACCTGATCGACGAGCTCGATTACGAGAAGGCCGAGAAGCTTTTGCGCCTGATGGGCGTTCAGGAGGAGAAGGCGATTCGTAACCTGCTGGGCTATGAGGACAACACCGCCGGCCGTATCATGACCTCGGAGTTTGTCTCCCTGCCCGCCACGGCGACGGTCGGTGACGCCATCGAGGCGATTCGTAAGCTCGACGAGGATTTCGAAAGCGTCTACTACGTCTACACCGAGGATCCGAGCGGCATGCTCACCGGCGTCCTTTCGCTGCGCACGCTCATCGTGGCCGACCGCGACGCCACGCTGGGCCAGCTGGCCTATCGCGACCTGGTTTATGTGTCGCCCGACGACGACCAGGAAGACGTAACGGACGAGATGACCAAGTACGACCTGGTCGCCATCCCCGTTTGCGACGAGAACCGCCACATCCTGGGCATCGTGACCTTTGACGACGCCATGGACGTTATCGCCGAGGAGCACCAGGAGGACCTGCAGATCGCAGGCGTCGGCTCGGGCGACAGCGCGTCCGACGACTCGACGAATGTGCTCAGCTGGTTTGTGCATCGCCAGTACTGGGTTGTCGTGTGGGGCATTGCTTCGTGCATCATGGCAACAGTGCTGGGGACGGCGCTGGGCTCCGCGCATCTGGTGGTGTTCCCCATGTGCGCCATGCCGCTCGTGCTGCTGGCTGCCTCGCGTATGGTGTCGTTCGTCAAGAACTACTTCCTGGAATACGACGGCCATGACGATGAGCCCAAGCCGTATCTGGGGTTCTTCTTCCAGAGCACGGGCATGGGTCTGATTCTGTCGCTCGTGACCTACCTGTGCGCCCAACTGGTGCGTACCGCTGCGTTCCCCGACGCGCCCATGTTTGAGGAGCAGCTCTTTACCGGCTGCTTTAACATCGCGGCCATCGTCTGTCTGATTGGCAACATGAGCGCCGTGATTTACCTGATGGTGCTGTTCTGGCGTGACGAGCACGACCTCAATACGTCGGGTACCGCCATGAACGTCATTGCCGTCATGATCTCGTGTGTGGCGTACTGCATCGCTGCGGTGCTGCTCGCCATGTCGGTCATGGGTTAGGTGATCGCGTGCAAAACACGAAGCAAAAGGCGAGCACCAAGCAAAAGCTGACCATCGCGGCCATCTTTGGCGCCATGGGCCCCGGCCTTCTGGCAGCGCTTTCGGGCAATGACGCCGGCGGCATCGCCACGTATTCCAGCGCCGGTGCTAGCTATGGCTACAAGATGCTGTGGATGCTTCCCGTCATGACCGTGCTGCTCATCGTGACACAGGAGACGGCGGCGCGTTGTGGCTGCGTCACAGGCAAGGGCTTGGCCTCGCTCATCCGCGAGCGCTTTGGCGTGCGCAGGAGCGTGCTGGCCATGGCGGCGCTGCTGATCGCCAACACGGCCGTTACCATCTCGGAGTTTGCGGGTATCGCGAGCGGCCTGGCCCTCTTTGGCGTGCCGTCGAGCATCTCGGTGCCGCTGGTGGCACTGCTTGTTTGGATGCTTACCATGTCGGGCAGCTTCCAGCGCATCGAGAAGATTCTGCTGCTGGTGAGCTGCGTGTTTGTGACCTACATCGTCGCTGCATTTATGGCTGGCCCCAGCTGGGGCGAGGTGGCGGTCGACCTGGTTGTGCCCAACATCCAAAATGACCCCAGCTACGTGTCGCTTGTGGTCGCAACGATCGGTACCACCATCGCACCGTGGATGATCTTCTTGGCGCAGAACAACGTGGTCGATAAGAACGCGGGCGAGGACGATATCGTGCTGCAGCGCATCGACACTGTGAGCGGCTCGATCGCCGCCGATGTCATTGCCGGCTTTATTATCATCACGACCGGTACGGTATTGTTCCCCGCGGGCATTCAGATTAGCGATGCTGCCGACGCCGCTCGCGCGCTGGAGCCCATCGCGGGCCAGTGGTCTACGGTGTTGTTTGCCTCGGGCCTGGTCGCGGCGAGCTTCTTGGCCGCCTGTGTACTGCCGGGTGTTACATCCAGCGCTATCTGCGAGGCATTTGGCTGGGAGCGCGGTGCCGATCGCAGCTGGGACGAGGCCCCGGTCTACCGCGGCATCATTACGGCCATCATTGGCATCTCTGCCGTGCTGGTGCTCATGCCCGGCGTCGACCTATTCCAGATTATGATGACCTCGCAGGTCATCAACGGCGTGCTGTTGCCCGTGGTTTTGGTGTTCCAGGTGCTTATTGCCGCCGATCGTCACATTATGGGCTCTAACCGCAACGGCCGCGTGTGGAATGTGCTCACGTGGGCGACTATCGGTGTGATTACGGTGCTGACGGTCGTCATGTTTGTTCTGCAGGCGATGGGTTACAGCGCATAGCGCTTCTTTTGGACTCTAAACAGGCCGCCGCCATGGGCTGCGGCCTGTTTTTTGCCCGCGGCCTCTCGGAATCGGTTCGAAAAGAGCAATCTTGGGGTGTTTGCTGCGGGTGGAAGCAGATTTGGCTGCGCGTTACTTGTCGGTGCCTAGCTTGTGCGGTTTGTAGGCGAGGGCGCTGACGAGTGCATCGGCAGCGGATTTGACAGCCGCCGGCTGCGGATCGTTAACGTGATCCTCGGGATGCACGGGCAGGTCCTTCTTGACGGCATCGTGGATCAAGTTGAGGTACTCAGTCACGCCAGCGGTCGATAGGTGCGTGCCATCGCCATCGAACAGGTCGTTGCGGTTGGCGCTGTATCCGTACCAGTCGATAACGCGCACGTTCTTGTAGCGCGTAGCGGCGTTGGCGATGGCCTGGTTGGTAGAGCCAACCCACGGCTGCGGGCTGCGTGTGTTCACAAACACCACAATACGCTTATCTCCTGCATCGGCCATGATGGCGTCGATCTGATCGTCGGTTACCAAGCCGTTGGTGCCCAGCGCAAAGACCACGATCTTGCCGGCAAGGTTCTGTTGGAGATAGCCCTCAAATGTCGCGCGGCCCGCATCAAACTGGCGGCCCTTTTCGGCATCGATATGGCTGTGCGGGAACACGCCGTCAAAGGTGTCCACGGCACGCAGCGACACGGAGTCACCGATCATCAGCAGGTCGTAGGATCCATCGGGGAAGCCGTCGTTGTCCTTGTCGGTGTCGTCGGCCGCCTGCTGGTCGGTGGGCGCGGTGTTCTTGGCTTCCTTGTTGAGGACTTCGGCGCCCTCGCCGCTCAGTGCGGAGGTCTCCGGCACAAAGATCAGGCCGCCCAGTGCAACGACCAACACGACAGCGCAGGTTGCGCAGACAGGGACGTGCGCGCGTGCCCAGTTGGCGGGCGTGGCGGTGCCGTCGCGGAACTCGGATACGGTGCGCTCAAAGGCGCCCTTTCTAAACGGCGTTTCGATAAAGCGATATGAGCATTCGGCCACGGTGACCACCAACAGCACCTGCAAAATGTACTGCCACCACGGTGTATCGTTGATGTTGGCGACCGGGTTCATGAGCAACAGCAGGGGATAGTGCCACAGGTAGATGCTGTACGAGCGCTTGCCAACCCACACGAGCGGCTCGGCGGACAGCGCGCGGGCAACCATTCCCTGGGGCTGCACGCAGGCCGCGATGACCATGAGCGTGAGGACCGAGCACAGCAGCGTGCCGCCGCGATACTGGAACGCGGTGTAGCCGTTGGTGAGCGCGACCATGGCGGCAAGGCCAACCAGACCCACGACGCCCAACACATCGATGGATGTGGGCGAGGACCAAAAGCGCACGAGGGCGCTCGGCTGTGCCGGGGCGGTCTCGGCTGATTCGTCGGCCTTCTCGCTAGGTTTGCCCTCGGCGTTCTTGTCGTGCTTGGCGGCGCCAGCCAGGCGATTGAGCCCCAAACGATGAGCGAGACGCACTGGCGCCAGGTCGCGATCGGGGATAAAGGCCATCCAGGCACCCAGCAGTAGCGAGAACACGCGGGTGTCGGTGCCGTAGTACACGCGGCTGGGGTCGGCGGCAGGGTTGTAAAGCACCATCATGGCGAGGGCAGATACCGCGGCAAGGGCCAGAACCAAGCGGCGCGTGTTGGGCTTGCTCACATGCATGGATACCATGGCAAACAGCAGTGGCGGCCAAATCAGGTAGAACTGTTCCTCGATGGCAAGCGACCAAAAGTGCGTGAGCGGCGAGGGGTCGCCCAGAGCATTGAAGTACGAGACGTTTTGGGCAATCTGCCACCAGTTGTTGAAGAACAGCAACGACGGCAGGATGTCGGGGCGCATCTTGGTGAGCATCACGTGGTTAAAGATGGTGCACAGCGCGCAGGTCACGAACACTACCGTTACCACGGCGGGGACCAGGCGACGGATGCGGCGAATCCAGAAGCTCTTGAGGTCGATGCGGCCGGTCTTAGCGACTTCGTTGAGTAGCAGGCGTGTGATCAGATAGCCCGAAAGCACAAAGAAGATCGTGACGCCGAGCAGACCGCCCTGCGCCCACGTGAGGTTGAGGTGATAGAGCACCACCGCGACGACGGCAAGCGTGCGTAGGCCGTCAAGGGCAGGGATGTAGCGGGACTTGGGGCGAGCAGGCGTCTGCTCCGCGGCGGGAGTGTTGGCGCGGCCCGCGTTGTTGGTAGAAGCGCGATGAGGGCTTGCGGTGCGTCGCGGCTCGTCGGTACGGCGTTCGCTCTTCACGCGTTCGTGCGGCGCCGGCTCGTTGCCTGTGCGGCGTCGACCGCGCGAGCCCGATTGCGAGAATTGTTCCATAAAACATCATCCAATGACGAGAATAATCAGCACGTATTTATTGTAGCTGCCTGCTCCTGTGAATGCTTGCTGCTGGCGCAAGCTCAAGCGTGCGTCCACATCAAAGTGAACTAAAGTTATAGGGGGTGCGAGGGCGTACAATCGATGGTCGACGGTGGGCATAAGGCCCGCAGATGAGGAGGTTTCCATGGCAGATCGCGACATCATTGCGGTGTTCGGCAGCATGAACATGGACCTTTCGGTGGCGTGCGAGCGCATGCCGCGTGCGGGCGAGACCGTCGGCGGCAGCGGGTTTATCACCAACGCCGGCGGTAAGGGCGCTAACCAGGCCGTTGCCGCCGCGCGCATGGGTGCGCGCACATGCATGATCGGCGCTGTTGGACGTGATACCTTTGGCGATGCGCTTGTGGCGGGGCTCCAGGATGCCGGCGTGAGTGTTGAGTTCGTGGCGCTTCGCGATGACGTGGAGACCGGCACCGCGACTATCATTCGCTGCGAGGGCGACAACCGCATCATACTGTCACCGGGCGCCAACCATGCGCTTGCGGGCGCGGACGTTGCCTGCGCGTTGAGGCGTCTGGTGGCCCATGAGCTCGACGGCGACGCCAGCGAGATTGCCCCGGCTGCCGGAAGCGTCTTTATCGCCCAGGGCGAATGTGACCTTGTGGCGACGGCCGAGGCGCTTGTTTGCGCTCACGAGCTGGGGTTCTATACGGTCTTTAATCCAGCGCCCGCCTGCGAGCTGCCTGCGGAGGTCTGGCCTGCGGTCGACCTGGTCTGCCCCAACGAGACCGAGTGCCAGGTGCTGACGGGCATTCTGCCCACGGATGATGCGAGTTGCGTCGCCGCGCTCAATGCGCTGCTCGACAAGGGCGCCGGGGCTGCGGTCATCACGCTAGGCGGTGCCGGCTCAGTTGCATTTGGCGATGACGGTGAGCTGCTGCGCATGCCGGCACTTTCGTGCGCGGTGGTCGATACGACGGCCGCGGGCGATACGTTTATTGGTGCGCTTGCGGCGGCTCGCCTGGAGGGCCTGCCGCTCTTTGAATGCATGGCCGCCGGCGCCCGTGCCTCGGCGGTGACGGTGTCGCGTTTGGGCGCGCAGCAGTCGATTCCCACGCGTGCCGAAGTTGGGCGCATGTTTGGTTTAGACGATTAGTACAAGACGGAGAAGCGGAGTAAAACAATGGCAACCAAGAAGCTGATCCTTGATCTGGATATGGGTGTGGACGATGCGATGGCGCTTGCCTATGCCATCGCGAGCCCCGAGGTGGAGCTCGTGGGCATCACCACATGCTTTGGCAACGTGCGCGTCGAGCAGTCGGCGCACAACTGCCTGGCGGTGCTCGACCTGTTGGGCCGTCCCGAGGTGCCGGTGTACCTGGGTGCCGACCGTCCTCTGCAAGCGACTGAGCCCTATACGCCGCCGGCGTCCACCGCGCTCATTCACGGCAAGAACGGCATCGGCGGCGCGAGCGTGCCCGCGTCGCCCTACGAGCCGGTGGGGGCGACCTCGGCCGACGGCAACGCTGCGGTCGATTATCTGATCGATGCCGCGCGCACCTATGGTCCCGATCTGGTCTACGTAGCGACTGGCCCGCTCTCCAACCTAGCGCTCGCCCTGGAGCGCGATGCGGCGGCGATGATGTCCATCGGCCGCGTGGTCGTGATGGGCGGCGCCCTTACCGTGCCCGGTAACGTGAACGCGGGCGCCGAGGCCAACATGGCGAGCGACCCCGAGGCAGCCGACGCGGTGCTGCGCTCGGGCCGTAAGCTCACCATGGTGGGCCTGGACGTGACGCATCGCGTGGTGCTCACGCGCCGCGACATTGCCGGCTGGACGGGTTCGGGAACCATGGCCGGCTGCGCATTTGCGAGCATGGTCGAGCACTACATTGGTTCGTACGAGATGAACGCGTCCTACCTGGGCGGCTGCGCGCTGCACGATCCGCTGGCGGTTGCCGTGGCGATTGATCCCACGCTCGTGGGTGCGCTCGGCTGTAACCTGCGTGTTGACTTGCTGGGTGAGTATCGCGGCCGCACCATCTGCGATGAGCGCCGCGTGGCAGATCCCGACAAGAGCACACTCGTGGCGCTGACCGTCGATACCCCGCGCTTCCTGTCCGAGTTCAAGGCCCGTATGGCCCGTGTCCTTGGCTAAGTTGTCTTTTTGGGACGGGGCTTTTTTGACTGGTATGATTGGTGCGACCATTCGAACCAGCTAAAAGAGCCCCGTCCCAATTTGACTATCGAGAGGATCTGCCATGGAGCGCATCGCGAGCTTTTCCGTTGACCATCTGCTGCTTGAGCCCGGCGTGTACGTGAGCCGCATCGACCGCGATCCGGCGACCGGCGCCGCCGTCACCACCTTTGACCTACGCCTGACCACGCCCAACAAAGAGCCGGTCATGAACACGGCCGAGTGCCACACCATCGAGCACCTGGGCGCGACGTTCCTCCGCAATCATGCCGAGTGGTCGAGCCGCATTGTCTACTTTGGGCCCATGGGCTGCCGTACGGGCTTTTACCTGGTTGTCTTTGGTGAGCTGACGAGCGAGGAAATCTTGCCGCTCGTGCGCGAACTGTTCGAGTTTGTCGCCGGCTTTGAGGGCGATGTCCCCGGTGCCGCTCCCGAGGAGTGCGGTAACCACCTGGACCAGAACCTTCCCATGGCAAACTGGCTCGCGCGCCGCTACCTCGACCGCGATCTGGCCGATATCGATGAGAAGCACCTGCACTATCAGCAGGCATAAGAGCTTTATCGCCCAAAACGAGCGCATTGGGCGCCTTCGCTTATGCGGGGGCGCCTTTTTGTTGATTGGTCGGGACGAGCGTTCAAAATCGCTCATGTTTGTTCTAGAATGTTCGTATAGTCACATTTACAAACAGGAGTGAACATGCATATCTACTCTGTCAACGATCCCGAGTTCAAATCCTATGGCAACGTTTGGGATAACGTTCCGTCCGTGCTCACGTCGCCCGTGCTCGAGGCGCTCTCTGCCACGCCCATCCCCGAGGGCAGTAAGTACGTAGCAAGTGCGCCGGAGCTCGAGGGCGTCAAGGATGCCGACAAACTGGGCTTTCTCATGTTTGGCGGCCGCCCCTTCCAGCTCGGCTGGTGCAACGGCCACAACACACGCCTCAACTGCCTGGAGTATCACCGCGCCAGCGAGTTTAACCTGGGCGCCCGCGACTTTATCCTGCTCGTGGCGCATCGCTGGGAGATCGAGGACGGCAAGCTCGACACCGCGTGCGTCAAGGCGTTCCGCGTGCCGGCGGGCAAGGTCGTCGAGGTCTTCAACACCACGCTTCACTACACGCCCTGCATGGTCGACGACGGCGGCTTCCAAGTGATGGTTGCGCTGCCGGCGGGTACCAACGGCCCGCGCCCCGAGGTGGCGGCCGACATGCCCGCGGCCGGCGACAGCTACTGCTACTGGAAGGCCGACAAGTGGGTCCTCTGCCACGCCGACAGCCCCAAAGCAGCCGAAGGCGGCTACGTAGGCCTCGTCGGCAAGAACCTCGACATCGCCTGCGACTAGAATCTTCCATCTCGATCTGTAACATCTAGCGGGCTAAATCGTCTCTACCTGTTACAGATTTAGACAAACCGTAGAGGGCCGCCTGAAAATCTCGATCTGTAACACCAGGCCCGGTTTTGACGGCCTACCTGTTACAGATCGAGACAAACTGCCCCCAAACCACCACAAAGGCACCTGCCCCCTTTGTGGTGGCTTGGGCAGGCGGGTATCAAAAAGTGTCAGGCGGGGTGGCTGCCGGGCGCCTGCGCACGAAAAGAAGTGTCGACCCGCGCTGTTGTCGTTGAGTGGCACCCCGTTTGCGGGGATACTGAAACCACGACAAACAGCGTGCGAAAGGATTGATGCATGGCTTTCCGTAAAGACTTCCTGTGGGGCGGCGCGACGGCTGCCAACCAGTGCGAGGGCGCGTACAACGTTGACGGTCGCGGCCTGGCCAACGTGGATGTGGCGCCGCACGGCCCGGAGCGTTACGCGGTGGTCTCCGGCCAGCGCAAGATGCTCGACTTCGAGGACGGCTATTACTATCCCGCGCAGACCGGCATCGATTTCTACCATCACTACAAGGAGGACATCGCCCTCTTTGCCGAGATGGGCTTTAAGACCTTCCGCATGAGCCTGGCCTGGACCCGCATCTTCCCCAACGGTGACGAGGCCGAGCCCAACGAGGCCGGCCTGGCCTTCTACGAGGACGTGTTCCGCGAGTGCCAGGCGCACGGCATCGAGCCGCTCGTGACCATCACGCACTTCGACTGCCCCGTCCACCTCATCAAGGAGTACGGCGGCTGGCGCAACCGCAAGCTCATCGACTTCTACAAGAACCTCGCGACCACGATCTTCACCCGCTACAAGGGCCTGGTGAAGTACTGGCTTACCTTCAACGAGATCAACATGATCTTGCACCTGCCGTTTATGGGTGCCGGCCTGGTTTTTGAGGAGGGCGAGAACAAGGAAGCCGTCGAGTATCTGGCCGCCCACAACGAGCTCGTCGCCAGCGCTTGGGCAACCAAGATCGCCCACGAGATCGACCCCGAGGTCAAGATCGGCTGCATGCTCGCCGCGGGCACCTACTATCCCTACAGCTGCCGTCCGGGCGACGTGCGTCAGGCGCAGCTCGACAACCAGAACAACTACTTCTTTGTCGACGTCCAGAGCCGCGGCTACTATCCGGCCTATGCCGTCAAGAAGCTCGAGCGTCTGGGTATCGACGTGGGCATGACCGACGAGGACCGCGAGATACTGGCCGCCAACACCGTCGACTTCATCAGCTTTAGCTACTACAGCACCCGCTGCTCTGCCGGTGCCGACAACCCCGATGTCGAGCGCACCCAGGGCAACGCCTTTGCCGGCGCCAAGAACCCCTATCTGCAGGAGAGCCAGTGGGGCTGGGCTATCGATCCGCTGGGCTTCCGCATCACGCTCAACGACCTGTACGATCGCTACCAGAAGCCGCTGTTTGTGGTTGAGAACGGTCTGGGCGCCAAGGATGTTGTCGAGGAGGATGGCTCCATCAACGACGACTACCGCATCGACTACCTGCGCCAGCATATCGCCGCCATGCGCGATGCCGTGACCGAGGACGGCGTGGACCTGCTGGGCTACACCACCTGGGGCCCGATCGACCTGGTGTCTGCCGGCACGGGCGAGATGTCCAAGCGCTACGGCTTTATCTACGTCGATCGCGACGATGCAGGCAACGGCACCCTCAAGCGCTCCAAGAAGAAGAGCTTCGACTGGTACAAGAAGGTTATTGCTTCTAATGGTGAGGACCTTTCCTAAGGAAGCTGAGACACTCGACTTCAGAGTCTCCTGACCAAGGCGCCCGGCGAGCAGCTAATGCTCGCCGGGCGCCTTGCCGTCTGCGGATTTTGGGACATGTGGCCCGCTTTTTGGGCCTCTCTGTCGGTACACTAAAAGCACTATGGGTACCCGCGAGCGACATATCGGCCACGCGGCCGCCCGATCCGCGCCCGTGGCGGATCTTAGGGGCGGCAAGCTCTTTGCCATGCCGCGATTCCTTGTCGGCATATCGCATCGTGTATACCGCCGCTGCGTCTTCGCTCTCGCCGGCGCCATTACCGCGCTGTTCCTTATACTTTTGGCAGTCTTGCCGGCGTTGTTCGCCTTCGACCCCAAACTTTCTAACGCCGTGCCCGCCTATAGCGAGGTGTCCGAAGAGGTCGTGGATGCGCTCGTCCACTCGAGCTCCCTTCCGCTGCTTGTCGCCGCAATCATATTTTCGATCTGGGGCGTATCGGTCTATCTGCGCTGCCTGGACTACGTCTTGCGTCGGCGCCTTGTTGCCATCGCCGCTATCTGTGCCCTCTGGATGATTGAAGTCATTCTCAAATATAAGTCGTTCACGCCGTTCTATGCCACCGTGCTGTGGTACCTGTACTACGTGCCCATGACGCTCATTCCGCTGCTCTACCAGTTGTGTGGTCTGCGCCTTGCGGGCCTGGAGCAACACCGCCTGGGTCGCCGTTACTGCGCTGCGCTGTGGATTGTGGCCATCCTGCTTATCGGATTTGTGCTCACCAACGATTTTCACCAGCAGGTCTTCTGCTTTGACCGTACAAGCGACACCTGGAGCAACGATTACACGTACGGCTGGGGTTATTTCGCTGTCCTCGTGTGGACGGCCTTTGACTTCGTGGCCTTTTTTATCCTGGTCGGTCGGTCCTCGTCCTTTCGCATCCAGCGTTTCTCGGGCACGGCGGCGCTCGTACTGCTGGGTGGCGCATTCTTTGCCATCTCGTATGCGTTGCGCGTGCCCTGGGCATGGAGGCTCAACTTTTCGCTCGTCTATTGCGTCCTGTGCGTGGTGGCGATGGAAATCTGTCTCGATTGCGGTGTCATTCCGTCGTATCACGACATCGCCGGCATTTTCGGCACCTTGCCGCTTGACCTCAAAGTTCTAACGCGCGACCTGCAGGAAGTCTATGCCACGCCGGTGTCAAAGCCAATGCCGGTGGGCGTGCGTGAGGAGTTGCGGACCCAGGAGCACGGCCGCGCCCATGCCTTTGCCGTGGCGTCCGATCCCGATGTGATGTACCGTGCCTTTCCACTGCTGGGCGGATCGGCCCTGCTTGCCCAAGACGTGTCGGAGCTCAACGAGCTTAACCGTGAACTGGCACATCGTCGCATGGAGCTGCAGCGTCAAAACGAGCTACTCGCCGCCGACTACGACCTTAAGACGCATTTGGCAGATCAAGAGGCCGAGACCTTGCTGGTCCAAGATGTGGACCAGGCGCTTGCCCGCGCGCTCGAAGGGATGTACGACCTGCTGAGCTCGCTGCCGCCGTTGACCGACGAGGCGTCTTCGCACGAGCGTTACCGCATGCTGCAGCGCGCAAAGATGCTCGTCGCCTATTGCAAGCGCAAGGGGTCGCTCACGTTGGCACAGCATGGGGAGAGCGGTTTTGATCGCGACCGCATTCAGCTCATTGCCAACGAGCTCGCAAGCGACCTGCGCACCATCGATGTCGATTGCGCCTCGATTATCGCCATACGGCGCCCGATGCACGCCAGTACGGTAAGCGCCCTGTACGACTGCGTGTATGACTTTGCGTTTTTTGCCTACACCACCGACCATCCGGCGCTTATGTATCACTTGGGCGACCATGACCGGTGCAGTGTCGAGCTGCGCGCCACGCTTTTTTCCAACGATGATGAAGATCTTTCGCAGACGCCCGCTGCGCAAGAGCTCGAAAGCGGTCTGCAAAGGCGCAACGTGGCATACCGCCTTGAGGGCGAGCCCGGCCAGCTGCGCATGATCGTCTTGATGCCGAGGGCGGGTGAGTGACGATGCAGATTTCGTTCATCCTTCCCCAAATCGTTGCGCTCGATGTTGTCTTCGCCCTGGCTGCGTGTCTACAGACGATCCACGTCCCGCTCATCGCATCGCGCCGCTCGTCCTATAACCGTAAGGTGATTTGCGCCTACGAGGCGAGCCTTGTGCTTCACTTGGTCATCTCGGCTGTCATTTTGTTCGCGTCGTCTGGCTCATATCTGGTGGCGCCGCTTGACGTTTGCGCCAGGGCAATGGGCGGAGCGCTGTGGCTCAATGCCGCGATCTTTGCCTACGGCGTAGTGCTTATGGTGCACTATCGTCGCCCCGTCATGCTGGCCGAGCTGCTGCTTGTTGCCGCCGTGACGCCGCCGGTGGTTTTTGCCATGGGCTCGGCGTGGGCCGTTGTCCTTATCGCAGAGGGAGCGTTCTTCCTGTTCCGCTCCATCGCGGCGCTCTTGATGGACGTCCGTAACCGCCAAGAAGATATCACGGCGTTCTCGACGATCGAGACCATCAACGTGATTCCCGTCGGCATCCTGTATCTGGATTCAAAGGGCCATCCGTTGCTCATGAACCGCTGCATGCGCAAAAACCTCGCTGAGCTTCACATGCCCACCGACTTGCACGATATGAGCGGCACATGGAACGGCCTTCGAAAGCTCAGCGCCCAGATGCCCGAGAGCAGCAGAGGCCGCGTTCGAATTGACCTGGATCGCTTTGGTGAGACACGCGCGGTGGTCGAGGTTTCTCCTTTCGAGATTCGCCTGTTTGTGTGCGACGACGTTATGGTTTCGGGTCGCCCCTTGGAGCGCATCATCGGCTTGGACGTGACGGAGTACGCACATGCCCATGACCTCCTGGCGCACGCCAACCGACTGCTCGAGCTTGCGGGCCAAGAACTTCAATCGCAGATCGAAGAGGTCAAAAAAGTTGCTGACAATGCGGCCTATCTGCGTATGCGCGCTCGCGTGCACGACGTGATCGGGCAGCGCCTGTCCATCCTCCATCGTTATCTGGAGGAGGGACGTCTGGACGATGAGTCGCTCGAGCAGATTGACCCGTTGCTGCGTTCAATCGCCGACGACTTACGCAGCGGCGGCGACAGCGAGCCGGCGGAGCAGCTCGGCGATATCATTCAGCCTTTGGTCTGGTGAGCGTGCAGATTGATGTAGAGGGGCCGCTTCCCGAGGACACGCGTGTCGCGGCGGCCTTTTTGCAGATTATCCGCGAGGCCTCGACCAACGCCACCAAGCACGCGCAGGCCCACCAGGTCCATGTGCACCTGTGGCAGGAGGAGTCGAACGGATGCGACATCGCGCGCATGACCATCTCTAATGACGGCGCGCCGGCCCCCGTATCGTATCGCGAGGGAACGGGTATCCCAGGTATGAGGCATGTCGCGCAAGATCTGGGTGGCAGCCTAGAGGTCCACGCCGCCCCACCCTTTACGCTTACGGTATCCATCCCGCTCGCTTCCAACGCCACGGTCCAAAGGAGAAGCTCATGATCCGCGTCCTTATAGTCGAAGACCAGGCCATCCTGCGCGAGAGCCTGGCGCGCTCCGTTGGCGACCAGCCCGATATGGCCGTTGTTTCCGCAATCGCCGATGCCTCCGAGGCCTTGGGTGTCGCGCTCAGGGAGCGCCCGGACATGATACTGATGGACGTATGCACCGAGCATGATTCCAACGGCATCGTGGCGGCGGCGCGCATCAAGGAGCAGCTGCCCGAGTGCCGCATCATTATCATGACCGGCATGCCCGAGATCACCTTTGTCGATCAGGCCCGCGAGGCGGGCGTCGATAGCTTTGTGTACAAGAACGTCGGTATCGACGAGCTGTTCGCCGTGATGCGCTCCACGCTGGCGGGCTATTGCACGTTTCCCAAGCCGCCCGAGAGCATTTTTTCGGGTACGGCGGCGCTCGACGATGTCGAGCTGTCGATTTTGCGCCTTGCCTGCGAGGGCAAGAGCCGCCGCGAGATCGCGGCCGAGCTGTTTATGAGCGAGGGCACCATCAAGCGCCGCATCTCGGAGATCCTAAGCAAGACCGGCTACGACAACATCATGCGCCTGGCCGTGCATGCGGTGACCGAGGGCAGCATCGTCCCCAATATGGAGCGCCCGTAGTCGGTGCGCCGCCCATGCTCCAACGCCAAAGATAGGCCGCCCGCCGTTTTGCATCAGAAAACGGCGGGCGGCCTGCTTGTATGGGCAGTGCTGTCGGCATAAAGCGGCGGGGCCGCAGGATTATCTCCTGCGGCCCCGCCTGGCAAGTGCGCGGATGTGTCCGCCAATCCGCGGCTGATGTTACGTGCCGTTACGCGAGGGTTGCGCTGTAGGAGGCGACGTCCTCGTAGGAATCGGTCAGGTAGGCGTCGATGCCGATGGTCGTATTGACGAGGTCGTCAAGGCTGTCAAGCTCGCCGCTCGAGAACGTGAATTCCTCGGTGGCGTTGGTGCCGGGCATCAGGTGAGCCGAGAACCAGGGTTCCTTCATGGTGCCGTTGACGTTGGTCTTGCCGGAAGGAGCGTAGAAGGTCAGGTCCTTGTCGCTCTTGTTGGTGATGTTGACGACAAATCCGATGTCGCCCCAGTCGTCCTTGAACTTCTCGGTGATGGTGATGGTGCACAGGTCGTCATCGGCGACGGTGACGGCGGGGGAGATTTCGATGCTCTGGACGTCGTCGTCTTCGACGGCCTCATCGATCTCTTCTTCCTTCTCGGCGTTCTCGCGATCCTTCTTCACCGTACCGGACAGATCCTTGTCGGACTTCGTAAAGATAAGCTTGTCGCCTTCCACCTCGAGGACGAGCTTGTCGTCCTTGAGCTTCAGGTCGTGCGACTCATCTTCGGCGGTAATCGTTACGGTGGTGGCGTCCTTGGCCTCCCATTTCAGGTCGGCGACCTCAAGGAACATGTCGAGGACGCCCGTGCCGCCTTCGTCGAGGATCAGGATACAGTTGAGGCCCCACTCCTTGAGCATATCCATGTACTCATCGGTGAGCTCTTCGCCGTCCAAGGTTCCACCCGAGTACTGCCAGCTGCCGACGAAGTTGGCCTTGGGGTCCTTGCCGCCGCCGCTGCAGCCCGTCAGGGCAAAGGCGAGCGCCAGGACGCATGTCAGGAATGCGAGTACGGACTTTTTGAACGTTGTCTTCATGGTGTCCTCCTTTATCGAACGAAACCCATAGAAGCAAATGCGGGGGTGGCGGAACCCCCGCCAATTACCAGATAAAGGGGTTAGGGCCTGGGTGTTCCGCAGTTGCTGCAGAACTTGCCGCCGTTTTCGCTACCGCAGTTGGGGCAGAACCACTTGGCCGGTGCCGGGGTGGGTGCGGGGCTGCCGCACTCGGAGCAGAACTTGCCGGTGTTGGTGGCGCCGCAGCTGCAGGTCCATGCGCCGGCCGCAGGTGCGGCAGCGGGTGCCGGTGCGGGGGCGGGAGCCGGAGACGGCTGCGGGGCAGCCTGCTGCTGTGCCTGGCCGGCGGCGAACAGCTGACTGGCATTCATGCCGCCCATGCCACCTGCCATGCCCATGCCCATAAAGCCGGCCATCGCGCCGTTGGGGTTGGCGGCTGCCGCGCGCATCGCATCGCTCTGGGCGCTGGCGATGTTGGCGGCCGCCATGGTGGGATCGCGCATGACCGCGGCCTTCTGCAGGTCCTTGATCATCTGCTCGTCTTCTTGCGAAGCGGCGATGGAGTTGACGCCAAAGCTCACGATCTCGACACCGCGCAGGTCGCGCCAGTCGGCCGAGAGGACCTCGTTGAGCGCGCGGGCGAGCTCGGTGGTGTGACCGGGGATGGCGCTGTAGCGAATGCCCATTTCCGAGATCTTGGCAAAGGCGGGCTGCAGGGCGGTGAGCAGCTCGGACTTAAGCTGGCTGTCGATCTTATCGCGCGTGTAGCTATCGGTCACGTTGCCGCACACGTTGGTGTAGAACAGCAGCGGGTTGGTGATGCGGTACGAATACTCGCCGTTGCAGCGAACGGAGATGTCGACGTCCAGGCCAATGTTGTTATCGACCACGCGGAAAGGCACGGGCGAGGCGGTGCCGTACTTGTTACCGATGATCTCCTTGGTGTTGATGAAGTAGACGCGCTGGTCCTTGCCTGCGTCGCCGCCAAAGGTAAAGCGGCTGCCGATATTGGCGAACGTCTCCTTGATGGAGTCGCCCAGGTTGCCGCTAAAGACGCTCGGCTCGCTGCCGGTGTCGAAGACGAACTCGCCAGGCTCCAGCGCAACCTCGATGATTTTGCCGTTTTGCACCACGAGCATGCCCTGGCCGTCGTTGACGGCGATGACGGAGCCGTTGGAGATGACGTTGTCCTCGCCGCGCGTGTTGGAGCTGCGGCCGCCGGTGCGCTTGCTGCCCTTGCAGGCCAAGACGTCAGCGGGCATCGATTCGCAATAGATAAATTCCTTCCACTGGTCGGCCATGACGCCGCCGGCAGCGCCCAATCCAGCTTTCAAGAGTCCCATGGTGATCTTCCTTTCTCGTCAAAGGCCGGGTGGTATTGGTCAGAATGGCTAATCGTCCTTGTTGCCCTTCATGACAACGGTGGTCTCGGTGTGGCTGAAGGTGTCGTGCTTCTCGGTCAGGTCGAGCTCGCCGCAGTAGCAATCGGCGTGGGTGGCCTCGTTGGCCGTCTTGAGCTGGCCCACCAGCAGCACGTCTGCGATGATCACGATGATCAGCGGCGCGACGATGTTGATGAGGATACCCTCGACATCAAAGGCGAGGTAGTCCGGATCGAAGGCGTTCTCCCCCATAAAGAGAATCTGGGAAAGGACAAATCCGATCGCAAAGAACAGCACCGAGGCGACAGCGAGCTTGGGCTTGGAGCAGGGAAGCTCGCCGACCATGCGGCCGGTTTGGCCGTTCATGGCAAACAGGTAACTCTTGCCGTTCCACGAGGTAGAGAGCATCCACACGGGGAACAGAGCATAATCGTTTTCTTCCCAGGTGTAGTCGAGCTGCTTGCTTTCGACCGTGGCGTCGTCGTACTCGTCGACGACGGTCTCGCGCAGGGCCGAAATCGTACTTTCTTCCATACGACGCCCGGCGCGCGCCTTGCAGGTTTCGCAATCCTCGTCATAGCGGTTGGCGATGTAGCCGGGCATATAGGCGACCGAGAACGGGCGCAGCGCGTCGTAGTCAAACGGCTCGATGGCGTCCATGTGGCCGTCGGGCATCTTGGACGATCCGTCGACGGGCACGCGCTTAAACGAGATGTTTCCCTTGCGGTAGGCATCGTAGTGGTCGGTGGTCGTGACGGTGCGGTCGGATTCCTCGGTTACGGTCTCGTTGGTCGCATCAAAGCACACCTCGCCGTCCACGCGGGCGCCGTAAAGCCAAAACGGCACGTAAACGCCTTGGACTTCGTCGATATGGTTGCCGGTGACAAAGCTCTTGGGCAGCAGGATTTTGCCCTTGTAGTGGTCTTTGAGCGCGGCCATGACATCGTCGCGCCCGAGCTTAAACGGAATCACCAGGTCGGGTGAGAAGTCGCCCGAGAGCTGGCCGGGTGCCACGGCGGAGTTGCCGCAGTACGGGCAGGTGGTGACGGCGACGGTGCCGTCGGACACGAGCTCGGCGCCGCACGACGAGCAGATGTAGCCAGCGTTTTGAGCCAGCTCCTGCACAGCATCGTCGACAGCAGGCTTGGGGGCCGCGGCTGCGGCATCGGCTTTGGCATCTGCCTTGTCCTGGCGCTCGCGATAGAGGGCCTCGACTTCTTCGACTTCAAAACGCGAATCGCAGTAGTCGCAGACGAGCTTTTGCTCGGCACTGGCAAAGTGAAGGGGGCCGCCACACGCGGGGCACTGGTAGTTGACGCTCTCGAAGGCCATGATCGGTCCTTTCCGTGCCGGAGGCTATGCGCCGATGGCTCCACCACAGTATTCGCAGCGCCCACTGGCATCGGGAATGGTGGTTGCACCGCAGAAGGGGCAGGTGACCGCGGTCTTGGGGGCCTTGGCGGCCACGACGCTGTCGCGCGTCTCCTGGCGCAGCTGCACCAGCGCGTCGCGGACCTCGGTTGCCTGGCGCTTGGCCTCGCGGTATTCGATGGAACCGCGCTGATCGATGGTGGAGTCGTTCACGCGCAGGTTGATCTCGGTAAAGTACGGCGTGTTGACGTGGATGGTCAGATTAAAGTCGTAATCCAGGTCGTAGCGCGGCGGGTTGTAGCTCTCGCGCTCGCCGTCCTTGGTCTCGCGATAAATCTCGGTGCGATGCTCGTCGATATCCATATCGCAGCCGAGTACCTGCGAGAACTCGATGATGTCGGGATTGGCGTCGCGCCAGCGGCTCTGCGAGGTAATGATCAGCAGGCCCGCATCTTCGTCGAGCATGATGTTGGTGCGCCCGGCAGAGAGCGTGCGCGTGGGGTTGAACGAGGCCAGGCGCTCGGCATTGGCCTCGCGGTAGGCGAGCTGCTCACGGATATCGTCCGCGGTGCTGGAACGATAGCCGCCAAAGAAGGGGGAGAGCTTGCCGACGCACTCTTTGCACAGGTAGCCTTCGTTGATCTTGGTCTTTCCCAAAAGTCCCAGCTCGGTACCGCAAATCGCGCACTCTTTCTTCTCGAACATCTTGTCAAAGAAGCCCATGGCTGCCTCCCATCAACAGGTAGCGTGTGTCACTTTTGATGATGGGGGAGTGCGCGATCTTTCACGATACCCAGACGGCTCAACGAGTCTCCACAACTGGGACACATGGCCCATTTTTGACTGGTCATTGGGGACGTACTTAAATGAGTGGTCTCTACGAGGGAGACGTCGCGGGAACGATCCATCGCGGCGGTGCGCTCACGTTTATGGACGGCTGCCCACTGGGAAAGCTCATGCGCGAGGCGCTGGGGGTGCCGGTTGCCGTCAATAACGACGGTAAGTGCTGTGCACTCGGTGAGTATGCGGCTGGCGCTCTGCGTGGGACGCGTTTTGGCGTGGTGCTCGCTATCGGCACGGGCATCGGCGGCGGTATCGTCATCGACGGCAAGGTCCTGCGCGGCACGCACTGCTTTGCAGGCGAGTTCAGCTTCTTGCGCAATGATGTCACGACTGCCGCGAGCACGGAAAACTCCTTTGCGGGTTCGGGCGGTTGGCGTGCGCTCCGTGATGCCGCCATTGCCGAGAAGGGCCTGCCTGCGGGTTCTCCGGTGGACGGCCGCCGCGTCTTTGAGTGGATCGCGGATGGCGACATGGCGGCGCAGCGCGCGCTCGACCGCTACGCTCGCGCCTTTGACGGACAGCTCATCAACCTGCAGGCCGTGCTCGACCCCGAGGTCTTTGTGATCGCAGGCGGCATCTCGTGCCATCCCGAGCTCGTCGATGCCCTGCGTGCGCAGATGCCGCTGGCCCTCGCGGGTTACGAAGGGACCCTTGCCGGCATTCCTGTGCCGCAGATAAAGGTGGCCGAGCTCGGCAACGACGCCAACCTTTACGGTGCTGTCCAGGAGGCCATGCGCCTGGTGTAGCGCGAGTCAAACGAGGCTGTCGAAAAAGATAAAGGCCGGCGTGAACCGCCCCCATTTCCTTAGCACAGGAAATGGGGGCGGTTTAATCTCGTATCCCTTTTTAATCCGCCCGTATTCTTGATGAGGGGGTTTGCCATGTCAACCCCATTGTTCGGAAAACCATTGCCCCTGACAAAGCCTTTACAGAATGCCGTGGCCTCAAAGCGCGCCCGCATCGACGCTTCGCCTGCGCTAAACTGGAAGGCACGTACGCGATTACGAGAGGAGCCCGCATGGAGGCTTACAAGCAAGAGTTCATCAAGTTTATGGTTGAGTCCGACGTTCTTAAGTTCGGCAGCTTTACGCTCAAGAGCGGCCGTCAGTCCCCGTTCTTTATGAACGCCGGCGCTTACGTGACGGGCTATCAGCTCAAGAAGCTGGGCGAGTATTACGCCCAGGCCATTCACGATAACTTTGGCGACGACTTTGACGTGCTGTTTGGACCGGCCTACAAGGGCATTCCGCTGGCCGTCGTGACCGCCATTGCCTACCACGAGCTGTACGGTAAGGAGGTCAAGTACTGCTGCGACCGCAAGGAGGCCAAGGACCACGGTGCCGACAAGGGCAACTTGCTGGGCTATGAGCCCCAGGACGGCGACCGCGTGGTGATGGTCGAGGACGTCACTACCTCCGGCAAGTCCATCGACGAGACCTATCCCAAGGTCATGGCAGCGGCCGATGTCGAGATTAAGGGTCTTATCGTCTCGCTCAACCGCATGGAGGTCGGCAAGGGCGGCGTGACCACCGCACAGAAGGAGATCGAGGCCAAGTACGGTTTCCCCGTCGCGAGCATCGTTTCTATGGCCGAGGTCGTCGAGACCCTCTACAACCACGAGATCGACGGCAAGGTCGTCATCGACGATGAGCTCAAGACCGCCATCGACGCCTACTACGAGCAGTACGGAGCTCGGGAGTAGGTAGTTACGCGGGTTTACCAACCCGCGTAACCAGTTGACGCTGCAAGCCCGCCAGAGCGGCAATCTGCCTTTCAACTTCGGCGGCATGACCAGAAGGTCAATGCCGCCTCGTTTCAAGGCACCTTGCTCGCTCTGACGGGCTTTCGCTGTCGTTGCCAAAACATCGGCGTTGCCGTAGTAGTCATTGGGGACGTTCTTGTTTGACTAGTCGTTTAAGAACGTCCCCAATGACTAGTCAGAAATGAGCGTGGATAATCTCCCGTTTTTGGCCCCCGTGTGGACTCAAAGTGGGAGATTATCCACGCTCGTTAGATAGACGTCCGAAAATCCACGCTCATTCGGTTGACGCGGGGGCAAGCTGCTTTCCGCCATGGTGCCACATGTGAGCCTGGCCTCCTGCGTCAGATTCTAATAACGAGTTTACGGAATTAATAGTTATTAGAGCTGAAACGGCCGACCTAATGACGAGAAGTCGTTATTAGGTCGGCCGTTGGTCATTGGGGACGTTTTTAAATGTCTACTTGAGCCCGGGCAGGCGGGTGTAGGGGAACGAGCGCTCCAGGAATTCGGAGCAGCGGGCGTAGCCTTTGGCAAAGTAGCTGCTGTAGAGCGAATCGAGCACGTATTGCACGGCGATGTGGCTGGCGAACTGCGTGATGCGATGCGTCATACTCTCGTGGTCACTCACCGTGAGGTAGGCGGCAAAGCCAGGGTGAATGCGAGCGCAATAAGGCGTGCCGATGACGATGACCGGGACATGCCGGCTGCTGAGAATCGGCAAGATGTCCTTGAGGTTGGGGGCAAGGCCGCCGTAGGAGATGACGATTGCCGCATGGTCGGGACCCGAGGCGAGCGCCGTACGCACCTGGGCCTCGCCACCGTCGTGGCACGTCGCGCTTTTACCGGCGGAGAGCAGGCGGCCGCGGAACATTCCTGCTGGATAGAGGTTGTGCGAGCCCGTGTAGATGTCGACCTGTCGGGCGTTTGCGATGAGCTTGGCGGCGTGGTCAAGCTGCGTGGGGTCGAGTAGTTCCTGCGTTTCGGCCAGCGTGGTCTGGTAGAGCCCTTCCATGCGCTCCATAACCTGCGCAGGGGTGGACGTAGCGTCGAAGGGAAAGTTGATGTCCACGTCTCGCCGGTTTCCCGCCTCGGTTGCCAGGCGGATGAGCTCGACCTTGAGGTCCTTAAAGCCCTCGAGGCCGAGCTTTTTGCAAAAACGGTGCACGCTCGCGACCGAAACGTTGGTGCGTGCGGCAAATTCCTTAATGGAAAGCCCGCGGATGTCCTCGCCCATGGCAGGGGCCGAGATGCCGAGCTGTTGCTCGGTGGGGGTGAGGCCCTGCGCCTCGGTGATCTTGCGTTTGATATCCATCCGAACTCCCACACTCGGCAAACCTGCCAAAAAGGGACAGGTTTATTTTGGCACGTTTCGGTCGGTATCAGGAAGTGTCAGGGGCGGGGCGGCGGCGGTCTGTGGGCGCGAAAAGAAGTGTCGGGTTTGGCGTGCCCGCTTCTGCCCGTGCCGTGCGCAGGCGATACTCAGCTTATCGACCCGCGATGCAAAGGAGATACTCATCCCACGAGCACTACCGGGAAGGGCTCGCGATTCGAGCCCTCACCTTAGCAATTTGATCATTTGGCACTATAATCACCATAGGCATGCGCATAACGTTGCGCTTAATCAAGAGGAGAAAACATATGGGTCTGTTTGACATGTTTAAGAAGAAGGCTGAGCCCGCGGCAGCTGCTGCTCCGGCCTCCATCTCTGCTTCTGCTGGCGCCGACGTGCTGTGCTCGCCTGTCAAGGGCAAGGTCATCAAGATGGCCGACGTGCCCGATCCCGTCTTTGGTGGCGAGGTTCTGGGCAAGGGCTGCGCTGTGTGGCCCGAGGACGACCTGGTCTACGCTCCCTGCGACGGCAAGGTGACCGTCACCATGGGTCACGCCGTGGGCCTGCAGTCCGATAGCGGCATCGAGGTTCTGGTGCACGTTGGCGTCGATACCGTCAACATGAACGGTGATGGCTTCGAGGGCTTCGTCAAGGCCGACGACGTCGTGAAGGCCGGCCAGCCCATACTCAAGATCGACCGCGCCAAGATCGCTGCCGCCGGTTACAAGGACTGCGTCGTCGTGGCCGTGTCCAACACCGCCGAGTTCGCTGACGTCGAGCTCGCCGTCGAGGCCGAGTCTGCCGTCGCCGCCGGTGACGCCATCGTTAAGGTCGTCCGCAAGTAGTCTGCGGCATCCAGAAGATGCGCAAGGGTGGTCGGGTTGTCCGGCCACCCTTTTTTAATAGGCTAAACAGGTGCATTTTATTGCAAGGGGCTTGCTTTACGGGCCATTCGTTCGTCAAATTGAGCCGCCTGCGCTTTTGCGACGCAGGGGGTTGGGCCGGGCCGCTAATATGGACTTGCTGTTACGACGTGCGCTGCGCAGGGAACGCGGCGCCGCTTGTTTGGAGGAATGTCATGAAAAAGAAGCTGCTGCTTGCGCCCCTGATGGCTGCCCTGGTCGCGTGCGTGGTTTTGCTTTCCGGCTGCGGAGGGCCTTCGGTGGAAGAGCTCATCACTAACGACCTTACGAGCCAGTTTGACGAGATCAAGAACGGCGGCGATGATTTCCTCTCCGGTCTGGAAGAGGCTTCGGGCGACGAGTTTGAGCAACTGGGCATCGATCCCAAGGAGTACGCCAAGAGCTATCTCGAGGGCTTTGATTACAAGATCGGCGATGTGACGGTCGATGAGGACAAGGGCACTGCGACCGCCGAGGTTACCATCACCTGCAAGTCCATGAATAAGATCGTCGAAGATTTCGCCACCCAGTATCAGGAGAAGGTCACCGCACTCGATACGATGCCTTCCGAGGATGACCTGTACAAGATGGCCGGCCAGGTCATGGTCGACGTGACCAAGGCCGCTAAGACCAAGGACACCAAGGTCACCTTTAAATACTCCGCCAACGAGGATAACGAGTGGTCTGCCGACGATTCCGCAACCACCGAGATGATGAATGCGATGATGAGCTAGGGGGTTACGCGGTTCTACGAACCGCGTAACTGCTCGACGCCGCAAACCCGCCAGAGCGGCAATCTGCCTTTCAATCGTCGGGCATGACCAGAAGGTCAATGCCCTCCTCTTTTAAGGCACCTTGCTCGCTCTGGCGGGTTTTCGCTGTCCGTCCTCTACCTGCGACGTTGCCGTGGTGGTCATTGGGGACGTTCTTGTTTGACCAGTCGTTTAAGAATGTCCCCAACGACTATGCTCTGGAGCGTCAAAGCGGGTCGCGCTTTTCGCTCGGCAGCATTGCCGCGGCCGCGTTGGGCGGCGGCTTCGTTACTCGCCCAGCACCAGCGCTGCGAGCTCTGCTTGGGTGTCCACCACGTAGTCGGCGCCGGCGGCCTCCAGCTCTGCGCGGCCGCGGAAGCCCCAGCTGACGCCCGCGCTCTTAAGGCCGGCGTTGTGGCCGGTCAGGATATCGACATTGGAATCGCCCACATAGAGCGTGGTTGCCGGATCGGCGCCCAGCTCCTCCATCACATGCAGCGTGACGGGCGCTTCGGGCTTGGGCGGAAACGCATCGACACGGCCCTGCACCAGCGCAAAGCGTTCGGAACCAAAATACTTCTCGATAAGCGGAGCCGCCGAGACGTGGTCCTTGTTGGTGAGCACGGCAAGCTGCACACCTGCGGCGCGCAGGCGGTCGAGCATCTCGATTGTGCCGGCATAGGGGGCGGTGTGGACCTCCTTGTGCTCGCCGTAGTAAGCCCTAAACTCGGCAAGCGTCTGCTCAAACATACGGCTGTCGCCCGCATACTCGGCAGGCATAAAACGCTCAACCAGCTTGAGCATGCCGTTTCCCACCTTGTAGCGGTACTCGTCGACGGCAAACGTGGGCCAGCCGTGCGTCTCGCAGGTATGGTTGCCGGCGGCCGCCAGGTCCTCGAGCGTGTTGAGGATGGTGCCGTCCAGGTCAAAGATCACATGGGAAAAAGCTGCTGCCATGAAAGCTCCCGTCATTGGATTTAAAACGCACCTCATAATACTGGGCTTCCGCGTTGGGCGTGCTTGGAATCTGAACATCTCCAGGGATACCAAGCCGCATCGCGCCGACCGTGCGGTTCCGCCCTAGCAAATTCTCGGCAGCTGCTCTCCCACGAGCATGTCGAGGATACGGGTCGAGCCCCAGCCGGTGCGCACGCGCACAGCGGGACGGGCACTCTCGGCAAGCGGCAGCACGCGACCGATGATGGCGGCATTCTCGCCGTAGCGGGCGGCGCGCATGGCGCTCAGCGCGGCATCGGCTTGCTCGGCCGGCACCACGGCGACCATCTTGCCCTCGTTTGCCACCTGCAGCACATCGTAGCCGAGCATCTCGCAGGCGGCCTGCACGTCGGGACGCACGGGCACGGCATCCTCGTCAACCTCCATGGCAACACCGCTTGCCTGGGCAAACTCGTTGAGCGTGGACGCCAGGCCACCGCGCGTGGGGTCGCGAAAGCAACGCGTGCCGGGCGCTGCGGCCAGAACGTCGGCAATCAGGTGGTTGAGCGGCGCGGCGTCGCTTTCTATCGTGCTCGAAAAGGCCAAACCCTCGCGCTGGCTCATGATGGCGATACCGTGGTCGCCCAGTGTGCCCGACACCAGGATGACGTCGCCGGGGCGGCAGTTGGCGCCGCTGAGCGCCACGCCCGTGGGAACCTCGCCCACGCCGGCGGTATTGATATAGACGCCGTCGGCCCCGCCGCGCTCGACCACCTTGGTGTCGCCCGTGATTATGGACACGCCCGCCTCGCGCGCCGTCTCGGCCATGGTCTGCACAATCTGGCGGAGCTTATCCATGGGATAGCCCTCTTCGAGGATAAAGCCGCACGACAGGTGGCGCACGTTGGCGCCCGAGGTCGCGACGTCGTTGACGGTTCCGCACACGGCAAGGCGGCCGATGTTGCCACCGGGGAAGAACTGCGGCGAGACTACAAAGCTGTCGGTCGACATGGCGATGCGCCCGCTCGCGGGCAGCGCGGCGACGCCGGCGTCGTTGCCCTCGAGCAGCTCGGGCGACCCAAAGGCATCCAAAAAGACCTCATCGATGATGCGTTTCATCATCTGACCGCCAGAGCCGTGGCCCAACAGGACGGTGCTATCGGTGATGCTATGGGACATATCCAAAACTCCAATCGTGGGTGGTGCCAGTGTGCGGGTGCGTCCAGGCTAGTTACGGTAGCGGTAGTACGCCGCGCAGCTGCCCTCGGAGCTCACCATGCACGGTCCGACGGGGTGCTCGGGCGTGCAGGTGCGGCCAAAGAGCGGGCAGCTGTTCGGCGTAATGGCCCCACGCAGCACGTCGCCGCAGCGGCATCCACGCGGCTCGACCGTCGCCTCAACGGGCACGTCAAAGCGAGCGCGGGCATCAAAGCGCGAGAACTCGGGGCGGATAGAAAGGCCCGAGTTGGCAATCGGCCCCAGCCCGCGCCACGTGGTGCCGCATGGCTCAAACACCTGCTCGACCAGCTGGCGCGCCACGGGGTTGCCGTCTGCGTTGACGCCACGGCGGTAGGCGTTGTCGATCGCGGGCCTGCCCTCGACAACCATCTGGACCAGCATGCAGATGCCCTGCAGGATATCGACCGGTTCAAATCCCGTGACCACGCCCGGGGTATTGAACTCGTCGACCAAAAAGCTAAAGGGCGCCAAGCCCGTGATGGTGGCGACGTGGCCCGGCAGGATAAAGCCGTCGATGGCGGTCTCGGGGTCGTTGGCGATGGCGCGCAACGCCGGCGGCGTGGTCTTGTGGGCGCAATAGACCGAAAAGTTCAAAAGCCCGCGTGCCTCGGCCTCCAAGATGGCGGCGGCGATGGTGGGCGTTGTGGTCTCAAAGCCCACGCCCATAAAAATGACCGGACGATCGGGGCTTTGCTCGGCGATGTCGAGCGCGTCGAGCGGGGAATAGACGATGCGGATGTCGCGCCCTGCCGCCTTTTGCGCAGCGAGCGAGGTGGACGATCCGGGCACGCGCATCATGTCGCCAAAGGTGGTGATGATGGCGCCGTCTATGTTGGCGAGCGCGATCGCGTGGTCGATGTCGCGGTTGGCGGTTACGCAGACGGGGCACCCCGGGCCACTCAGCAGCTTGAGCCCGGCTGGCATAATGGAGCGAAAGCCATAGCGGCCGATGCTCACGGTGTGCGTGCCGCAGACTTCCATAAGGTTGATGGTGCGGTCGCCGACGAGTTCATGGATGCGTTCGATGAGCTCGCGGGCCAGCTTGGAATCGCGAAATGCCGAAAAGTCGATACCGGAGCGCGCCGGCTGTCCGGCCACCACTAGTATGCCTCGGCCGGGTTGCTGACCAGTTGGTCTTCTTCGATCAGCTCGGTCATGGCATTAACGAGCTCGAGCGTCTCCTGCGCTTCCTGCTCGTCGACAATCTGGATGCCAAAGCCGGCGTGTACGAGAATATAGTCGCCAACCTGCGCCGTCGGCACGAGTCGTAGCGACACGGGGCGCTCGATGCCCATCATGTCGACGGTGGCCTTGAGGTCGTCGTCGCGTTTGACTACTTTACCGGGAACGGCAAGGCACATATTGTTCCCCTTTTAGACGCTTTGCGCTGGATAGGCGCTCAATAATCCATCAGTTGATGGTAGCGCTCGCGGGGTTTGCGGGCAAACGCGTTACGCCTGTGAGACGGCTGGGCACAGCGGCGTGTGAGGGCGAGCTACTGCGATGCAATCTGCGCAAGACGAGCGCTTGCGACCGCCGCCTGACCGTAGGCGATGCAGCCGTCATTGACGGGTACGGTGTGGGGGACCAAGACAGCAAGGCCCGCGTATTTGAGCTCGCGGGTGAGGAGCTGGAGCAGAAGTCGGTTCATGAACACGCCGCCCGAGAGCGCGACGGTGCCAATGCCCTCGCGCGCGCAGATTTCGGTGGCGATGCGCGCCGAGGAGCGCGCGACGGCGACATGGAAGTCGAGTGCGAGCCTGTCGGCGGGCGCTCCGGCTTCAATTCCCTCCAAAAGTGCCTCAAAGAGTGCTTTCTGGTCCAGCACATCGGGGCCGTCCAGCCACGATGGGCCAGATGTGGAATAGCCGACGTTGTCGTCGGGAAAACGGGCGATTTTGCCGTCCAGTGCACGCCAAGCGGCGGCTTCGAGCTCGATGGCGGGTTCGCCCTCGTAGGTTGCCTGGCCGCAAATGCCCAAAATCGCGGCTGCGGCATCAAACAGGCGACCCATACTGCTGGTGCGCGGACTGTTGATGCCGCGCTCGATCATCGTTGCCGTTATGCTGCGCGTTTGCTCGTCAAGGCTGTTCAAGAGCCCCACGGCTCCCGGGTGCTCGAGCAGGTCGAGCTCGCTGAGCAGGGCAAAGGCGTTGCGGCGGACATCGTGTACGGATGCGGCGCCACCGGTAAGCGCCCAGGTGCGCAGATGCGCGACGCGCTCAAAATCGGCGAGATGGGCGACAAGAAACTCACCACCCCATATGGTGCCATCGGTGCCGGCGCCCGTGCCGTCGAAGGCGATGCCGAGGACGCGTGCATCGGGCGCAAGCCGGCCTGCGGCAATCGCCTCTGCCATGACGCTCGCGATGTGCGCATGATGGTGCTGGACTTCGATAAGCGGCAGATTGTGCTCCCGTGCCTGCTCGCGCGCCCATTGGCTCGACAGATAGCTGGGATGTATGTCGCATGCCAGGGCGGCAGGCGCCAGGTCAAAGAGGTTTTCCAGACGCGTGCGTGCGGCGCTCCAAGCATCGAAAGTCGCGCCGTTTTCGACATCGCCGATATGCTGCGACACAAAACAGGCCGCATGGCCGTCGGTGTCCTCGCGCGTGAGTGCGATCGTGGCTTTTTGCTGCGGCCCGCAGGCGAGCACACAGGGCGTGGCGTTGTCGAGCGCCGGCAACGACAGCGGCTGCGGCGCATATCCGCGTGCGCGGCGCACGGGCATGACGACCCCGTCGACTACGCGTACCACGGAGTCGTCGTAGCGCGACAGAATCGCGCGGTCGTTACCGAGCAGCGCATCGGCGATGCCGGCGGCAACAAGGTGCTCCCATGCAAGGGCATCGTCGGTCTCGATGGGCTCTTCGCTCAGGTTTCCGCTGGTCATGACGAGTGCGCTCATGCCGTGCGCCGCGGCTGCGGCGAGCAGCAAATGTTGAAGCGGGGTGTAGGGGAGCATGACGCCAAGCTCGGGCAAGTCGTGCGCGACGGATGGCGCGAGTTCGAGGGCGTTGGGGGAGCTGTGGGCGTCGTTGCCGGCTGCGCGGCGACGCAGCAGCACAATGGGACGAACACTGCCGGCCAGCAGGTTGCGCTCAATGCCATCGATATGACACAGGCGCTCGGCGTCGGCAAGGCCGCACACCATAACGGCGAGCGGCTTATTGCTGCGACGCTTGCGACGGCGCAACTCGCACACCGCCTGTTCGTTGGTGGCATCGCAGGCCAGGTGGAATCCGCCCAGACCCTTGATGGCGACGATGCCGCCGCCAGCCAGCAGCTCGACGCAGCGTTCGATGATGGCATCGCTGGCCTCGCGCGTGGAGCCGACGGCTGGTGTCGCGTCGACCGCCGTCGGCTCCACGCCGCGATCGGCCTCGCGCCACGTAATATGCGGTCCGCAATCAAAGCAGGCATCGGGCTGCGCGTGAAACCGCCGATCGAGCGGGTCGGCATACTCTGAGGCGCAGGTGGGGCACATGGGAAAGCGATCCATCGAGGTAGCCGCTCGGTCATAGGGCAGCGAGCGGATGATGGTAAAGCGCGGTCCACAGTTGGTGCAGTTGATAAAGGGGTAGTGAAAGCGTCGGTCGGCGGGGTCGAATAGCTCGCACAGGCAGTCATCGCACGTAGCGATGTCGGGCGAGATGAGCGTCGTGTGGGCGGTTTGATCCTGCGACGCCACAATGCGAAAACCCTGCTCGTTGGCGGCGTTCCAGTCGCCGGGTGCTAGGTCCATAACCTCGACATGCTCCACGCGAGACGCCGCAGGCGCATGCTCGGAAAGCGCGTCGACAAATTCGTCGAGTGCTTCGCCAGGAGCGTGCGCCTCGATATGCACGCCATCGCCCGCGTTAAGCACCCAGCCGCAAATGCCGTGCGCCATGGCCTCGCGATACACAAACGGTCGCATGCCGACACCCTGCACAATGCCCGTTACATGGATATGCGCATGTCGCATGCGACCCTCCTTCGTTGAAATGTGTGCTGTTACAGCCCCAGGCTCTGCTCGGTGGCGGCGCAGGTGAGCTCGCCGTGTTTAACGCCGCGCAGGCCCAGCAGACGGTCAGCCAGCTCGTAGACACGCTCGCCGCGACCCTTAAGTGCCAGAATCTCCAAACAGTTGTGGTGATCCAGATGCACGTGCATGGTCGATACGATCTCGTCGGTGTAGTCGTGTTGCACCTCGTCCAGGCGGCGCGTCAGGTCGCCGGTGTGATGGTCGTAAATCATGGTGAGCGACCCGATGACCTGCTCGTCGGGCGTTCGCATCTGCTCCTTGGCAATCGAGGCGCGAATCAGGTCGCGCACGGCCTCGGAGCGGTTGGCTACGTCACCGCGGCGTGCGATCTGCTCGTCAAAGCGGCGCAGCAGGTCGTCGGGCGCGGTGACCGAAAAACGGACCAGCTCGGAGGCGGAGCCGCTGCAACGGCAGCCCGCGTCGCCGGTCGGCCCGTGCGAATGCTCGTGCCCGCAGCCGTGCTCGTGTTCGTGTTCGGACACCCTACACCAGCTTTACGGAGCCGACGGAGTTGTGGTCAGCCTCGATGGCTTCCTCGTAGCCCTCGAGCGCGTCATGCGCCTCGTGCAGTGCGGTCATGGCAGCTTCGAGCTTGGCGCCAATGCGCTCCATGTCAAAATTCTCGGTCGCATGCAGCAGCTGATGGCTCCACTCGTGGGCGAGCTCGATGGTGTCGTCGACCTGCTTGACGCTCATGGCAAGCTGGCTCATGTTCATTCCGACGTCATGCATGGGAAATCTCCTTATGCTCGGGGCAATCCAGTGGTTCAGATTCTACTACGCCCGCACGGGGCGCTACCGCATAAGAAAACGGGTGCGAGTCCGTCTGACCCGCACCCGTTCACTGGGGGCTGTTTGTATCTACCATACTATCCGTGGTCGCATGCGGTGCACCCAGAAGTCCGGCGAGTGGTGCAAAAGCGCTCATGGACGGCGGCTGGACGCCAAAATGTAACCAGCGTATTACAGATGCTTCTCCAGCAGTGCCTGCAGCCTTGCCTTGGGCAGCGCGCCGACCGAGCGGTCAATTTCCTCGCCGTTCTTAAAGACAATCAGCGTGGGGATGCTCATGACGCCAAACTTCATGGCCAGGTCCTGATTGTCATCGACGTTGCACTTGGCTACAGCCAGCTTGCCGGCCAGCTCGTCTGCCACCTCGTCAACGATGGGCGAGAGCGATCGGCAGGGCCCGCACCAGGGCGCCCAAAAATCAACCAGTACGGGAAGGTTGTCGCTAACGACGGAATCGAAGTTCTCGGGGGTAATCTGCTTAATGTCAGCCATGGTGACCTCCATGATGCGACGCGGCTCAGCCGCGTAAAACTCAGTACGACCGTGCTTATACCCAGCGGCCCGCAAAGCAACCACTCGCGGGCGGCTCTTTTATATAATGGTGGGCACGCAAACGATTGGAGAGCGCATGCCCACGTCACAAAGCCAGAAAAAAGAAGCCATCGCCCAGGCGACCGAGCAGGAGCTCGCATCGCTCGCGGGCCGCGGCGTGCGTATCGCAGGAAATGCGTGCTCGCCGATTGTGCTGGTAAAAGGTGATTTAGACGATGCCGAACGTGCGGGCGGCGAGCTGGCTGCCGGTCCGGACGGTGCTGCGCTGCGCAAAGCGCTCGGCGCCATCGGCTACGCGCCAGAGGATTTTTGCGTGCTGGCAAGTGTTGCCGGCGCGGGCGATGGGGCGGTTGCGACAGGCGAGGGCCTGCCGTGCGAGCTGTTCCGCGAGGCGCTCGAGGCCTTGGACCCCGAGGCGGTCCTGCTGTTGGACGATCGCGCGGCCGATACCATGCGCGAGACCTATGCCGACATGCTCGTGGCAATCGACGACTTCGATACCGCCATGCTCAAGCCCGGCTTGGTCGCCCATGTGCAGGGTCGTCGCGTGCTCGCGCTCGACGGTTTTGAGGCGGCGCTCACTGACAAAGCCGCCAAGCAGCGCATGTGGGCATACATCAAGCAGCTGACCCCGGCAGCCGCGCCGCTGTAGCGGACCGGAGCCGGCAAGGCGGTCCTGACGGGTCGAGCGCGGCGCCGACTTGTCGCGCCCTTACATCACGGCGCGAAGCTCAAACCGGTCGCCGTTGATGCGAAACTGGCAGTTGCCGTTCACGCGTTCGACGGCAAGCTTAATGCTCTTGGTTCCAAAGCCGTGTCCGGTGTGCCCGGCTACGGGCATGCCGTCGACCATGCGCGGCGGGCGCCCAAACGTGTTGGAGACCAAAAGGAGCAGTTGCCCGTCCTCGCAACGCAGGTCCAGATCGACAAATCGCTTGCCCTGGGGGGCGGCGCTTGCGGCGACGATGGCGTTGTCCAGGGCGTTTGAGAGCACGCTAAACAGATCGACGTCGGCTACATGGACGCTCTCGGGCACGGCAGCGCGCAAATCGGCGGTGATGCCGTTTCGGTTGATATCGGAGCTAAATGACGAAAGCACGATATTGACCGTGTCGTTGGCGCAGTAGCGGCGCACGGCGGTGCGGTCGTTCGTCTCGCAGAGCTCGTCGATGCGCTCGAGTGCCTCGTCGATGCGGCCCTCCTCGATCAAAGCCGCAAGGCCGCGCAGGAAGTGCCGCATGTCATGGCGGAGGACCGAAAGCTCACGTCCAGATTGGCGCCAGGCCTCGAGTTCCTTGATGGCCGCGCTGTCGCGGGTCGCAAGCATCCAGCGCTCGCGCTCGGCGATTTCCTTCGCCTCGTATTCGCGCAGATACACAGCAAGAAACATAAGGTAGAACGCGCAAAGCGCAAACGCCAAAAACTCAACCGTCACCACGGAGCCCGAGTGGAAGAGCGTGGTGTAGACATTGGTGGCGTAGTCAAAGATGTAATAGACGAGCGGCAGGATGAGCAGAATCTCGAGCTCGGTGGGGCTTTTAACCGCCAGGCGCGGACCGATGTCGCTGGCCCAATGCAGCAGGATCGCAAAGACGACGGCCGTGGTGATAATGCGTGCCACGTAGTACGCGATTTGCGAGTCGGTGGCGGCGAGCGCGGCGATGCCCATCCAGTTGCTGAACTGGCAGCTCAGATAAGCACTGGTGACGCCCAGCATAACGAGCAGCGGGCTCAGGCGATAGCGCGCGCACAGATAGATGACGAGCGGCAGATGCACGACGAGTGGATATACCTGACGGGCGAAAAGCTCGCCGCCGACGGCATTGGCGAGGCCGAATGCGCATCCGGTTACGGCGCCGACCATCACCAGCTCAAGCGCATGACGCCGGTTGATCTCGATACCGCAGAGCGCCGCCGAGGCAAAAACGCCAAAAAGCAGGGTTGTTGCGTGGTGAATTGCCCAAAGTGCCATCTCGACCGTGGGGAGCATTAGCGCCTCCCGCCCTCGAACCGTGCCGCAAAGTAAGCATCCTGGAATCCCTGCTTGCAGCTGCGCGCCAGCGGGATGCAAGCGCCCGAGCGCATGACGATATCCGTGCGGTTGAAGTGGTCGATATTGCGCAGGTTGACCTGGTAGCTGCGGTGACATTTAAAGAAGCTCGCGTTTTTGGCTAGCTGATCCTTGATGTTGCGGAACGGCTCGAGCGCCTCGATATCGCGCCCGTCGCGCAGGTGGAATACCACGTGCTTGTTGCGGGCCTCGGCGTATTCGATATCGGACAGGCGCAGGGCATGGTAGCCAAAGGACGTTTTGGTTACGAGCTCATCGGTCGCGGCGGGTCGCATGCTCGAAAGCTCGTCGAGCAGTTGCGCCAGGCGTTCGTACGTTACGGGCTTGAGCAGGTAGTCGAAGGCACGGACCTCATAGGACTCCAGCGCGAACTCGGGTGATGAGGTGAGGAACACCAGACGCACAGCGGTATCGGATTGGCGCAACTCCCGCGCGGTGTCCATGCCGTTGACGAGCGGCATGATCATGTCGAGCAGAATGATGTCGGCACGCGACGCGGCATGGCGGGCCAGCAGGTCCTCGCCGCGCGTGACGAGCGCAACATCGACTGCCGTGCCCGTCTCGGTCGACCAGCGGTCGATCATCCGGTGCAGTCTATCTAGAAAAGCGACGTCGTCGTCGCAGGCGATGATCTTGAGCATTCGGGCCCCCTTAGTAGTTCGATTTTGCCACATTGGGTGCGCGCCGCCCGCGGAGGCGTGTCCCATTTGCGCCCCAAGGCGTGCAACTCGCGCCAAGCGGCAGGGCGTTAGAAAGTGCAGCAGCAAAATAATCCGGGGATAAACATGTCAATCGATGCCGGCGGTCGGACGGGGAATCATGCCGGCCGCCGGCGCCAAGCGATAACGAACATTGCGAAAGCATAGGGGTAAGGGGAGCTGTGATGAGGGAGAAGAAGATGGGGATGCGCAGACTTGCTGCTTGCGTGCTGGTTGCAGCGCTGGCGCTTGGGGGTGCGGCGACGACGCTCGCCACGCCTACGGTAGCGGAGGCGTATCCGCAGGGCGCGACGTTTCCAATAAGGTCGAAGGATGACCTGTCATACTACGAGAAAGATAAGCCTGTAGTGCTTAAGGCCGGCGAGGACTATGTCCTTGCCGGCACGGTTGATATCGACCACTATGAGGTCGAGGGCGGCACCAAGGAGAATCCGACCCGCCTATATTTCACCGACAGCTCGTCTCTGGGCGGTCCGCTGACCGTCAAGCGCGACCTTACGTATTCACAGCACCCGCTCTTTGTGCTCAAGGGCGGCTATGTCGAGTTCATCGGCGATTCAGGCAGCTCGACTGTGGTTCGCTGCGATGGAAAAACGTTTTTGAGCGACAGTAACGATTACAGGGCACACGGCGGCATCGATAAGCCGAGCACGGGCAAAAACCTCAACCTTACCGTGAAAAACCTCAAGCTTGTTTCAAAGACTGGTAACAAAGATACCGATCGGGCGATCACGCTCTATGGAACCATGGGTGCGGGGGAGACGGCCAGCTTCACGAACGTGAATGTCAGCGGTTGGAACTGTGTAGAGAACGGCCGGAGCAGCTATTGCAACGACAAGAACACCTACACTGCATCTCCTGCTCCGGTTACTATTCGCGGTTCTCAGGTTGCGGTTAATGCGACCTTTACCAATTGCACCTTTAGCAACAACGCCGACGACTGTGTTGGCGCCCTGAGCGTAGTCGGAAGAAACGCCAGGCCCCATGTAACGCTGAACGGTTGCAAGTTCGAAAACAATACCCAGTCGATGATTGCATGCGACTACTTGAAGGTCGAGGGCAATCATCTGCACTCGGGCAATATTGTTGTCGGGAACGCTGACCTGTCGGTGAAGAACTGCAGCATTCGTTCTACGCCAGATACGGGCTCGACTTCGTGGGATGGCCCCTGCGAATACATGACTAAAGACTATGAGATGCATATGACGAGCGGTATTGCGGTGGCGGCAGATGCCTCTTGCACTATCGAGAGTTCGACTATCGACGACCTGTATGTGTCTCCCTTCTATGATGGTTATGGTCATAAACTCGACGCTCAGGACTCGCTGCGTAGCGCTGTATACGCTCTCGGCTCTGTGACGCTCGCTGGCAACACGAAGGTCACTACGGCCAAGGCGAAGGGTGTCGATGCGTCCGATGCCGGTAGCTACGGTAAGGTTCACGTCGATAAGTCTTTTACGGGCGAAGCCGTCCTGTCTGTCGACGATACCAAGTTCGATCCCGAGTCCAATAAGCAGTACTACTACTATGAGTATGTGAACCTTGGCACGAGCGATCTTTCGCAGGAAGATCTTGCGAGCAGGCTCAAGCTTGCCAACGCCGACCTTGCATACGACGTTACCGGTGACAAGGTCAAGGTCATCCATCGCAAGCACGAGCACGAGTGGACCTATTCCGCCAACAAGGATGGGTACAGCATCGCGGCTACGTGCAAAGGACAGTATGAGGCCTCACACTGTGTCTACTCCAGGGACGGCGAGACGATCTCGCTGATGTCGTCCAAGAGAGGCGACCTGAGCTTTACCTACAACGGCAAACAGCGCGACGCCGTGCTTGCTACGACTAAGCCGTCTCAAAAGGACAACGCTGTGGCCCAGGGCAAGGTAAAGATTGTGAGCGCACGCTTTTACCGTTGCGCGGATGAGAATGACACCGTGGGCATCGAGATGGAAGGGTCGCAGCCGTGCGATGCGGGCACCTATCGCGTGGTGGCGACGGTTGCCATCGAGGGACAAAGCGATGTTACGCTCGAGCGCGTGTTCAAGATCAACCCCGCCTCGCTTGCGGAGAAGGACTCCAACCGCAAGGATCTTTGCAAGATCGAAGTCATCGGCTACGACAAGCTGAAGGATAACGTCAGGTTCAGCAACGGTGACGTGCTCAACGACGTTCCGTCTTATAAGTGGACGGGCGAGGAGATAACGCCTCGCATTAAGGTGACGTATAAGCTTGGCGACGAATGGATCGAGCTTAAAGAGGGCGTCGATTTCGAACGCCTCGCTTGGGGCGAATCGGTTTCGGAGAAAGATCCAGGTGCGTACCGGAGCCAGCTCTGGGGCCTGGGAAACTTCGCATCCTACGAGTCAATTTACTCCTGCAAGTTTTTCTACTGGAGCATCTACGGCACGCAGTTCGAGAATGTTCAGGCCAAGGGCTTTGACGGCACCTATGATGGCAAGGCTCACTCGCCGTCGGTGACGGTTGACAACGCCCCCGAGGGCATGCAGGTCGAATATAGCGTCGATGGTGGCTTGCTGTACGAAGACCGAATCCCCTCCTATACCAATGTTACGCGCGATGTCTATGACAACGTGTGTGCCGAGACAATTAAGTACCGCATTACCGCACCCAACTACGTGCCGGTGGAGGGAGAGCTTAAGATCAAGATCGCCCCCGCCGATCAGGCCGCTCCCAAGGATGTCAAGGCGACGGCCGCGACCGGGCATGCCTTGGCGGATGGCAGCATCGACGGGATTGATAACACCTACGAATGGAAAGCCGAGGCCGCCGGCGACTATCAGTGGATTGCCGAAGGCGAGACGTCGGTTAAGGGCCTCGCCGCTGGCAAATACAGCGTTCGCCTTAAGGCCGACCGTAACCATAACGCCTCCGAGGCCCTGACGGTTGAGGTTAAGGACGGCCCTAAGAAGGCCGACGGTAGCGGTTGGAAACATGACGACGCCGAACACTGGAACACCTGCACCTGTGGCAAGGAGGACGTTGACCGCGCAAAGCATGACTTTGAGTGGGTCGTCGACCAGGCCGCTACGGCTGATAAGCCCGGTTCCAAGCATGAGCGCTGCAAGACGTGCGGCTACGAGCGCGAGCCTGTCGAGATCCCCGCCTTCGGCATCAAGGACTACTCGGGCACCTACGATGGCGAGTGGCACGGCGTGACGGTTGACACCAATACCATCGCATCTATCCAGTACCGCATGAAGGGCGATACGCTGTGGCTCGAAACGACTCCGAGCATCCGCGATGCCGGCACCAAGACCTTCGAGTTTAAGGCAAAGCTCGTGTCTGGTGAGTCCTGCAAGGGCGAAGTCGAGCTTAAGGTCGACCCCTGTCCGGTGACGGTGAAGCCCAAGGATGCTTCAAAGGTGTACGGTTATGACGATCCGAACTTTAAACTCGAGGCTGTTGAGGGCACGATCCCCAATGGCGAGTCGCTCTCTTGGCTCAAGATTCACCGTGAGCCCGGCGAGAACGTGGGCACCTATAAGCTGACGATTGAGCAGCGCGAGCCCCTCAACACGGTGGACAAGATCAGGCAGGGTAACTATGAACTGACGCTTCTCCAGACCGGCACGTTCGAGATCACCAAGCGCCAGATTGGTGTTGGCTGGACGGTCGGAACGTATACCTATAACGGCAAGCCTCAGGGCCCCAAGGTCACGGTCAGCAATGTTGCCGAGGGTGACGAGGGCAAGGTCTCCTATGAGGTCGAGAACGCGACGGGCATCGATGCCGGTAGCTATCCGGCAAAGGTGACGGGCCTCGCCGGTGACCCCGAGGTCATCAAGAACTATGCCCTTCCTACCGAAAACCTTGAGTATACCTACACGATTTATAAGGCCGAGCAGGAGAAGCCTCAGGGCCTGAAGGCTACCGCCGAAACCATCCGTGGCAAGTGCGACGGCAAGATCGAAGGCGCGCGCGGCGGCGTCGCCTACCGCCTGTTCCGCACCGAAGCCGGGGACGCCGATGGCGAGACCATGGTTTCCGAAGACGGTAAGATTGAGAATCTTGCCGCTGGCGACTACCAGGTCTGGTATGCCGAGACCAATAATTACATGCCGTCCACGCCTGTGGAAGTGCATGTCGGCAAGGGCAAGTACCTGAACGTCACCCTGTCCGAGAAAAATGACGCGTACTCGATAGTGTGGCATAGCCCGAACAGACTGCAGTGGCACGAAAGCGTGGAGTTCTCGGTAAAGATCTCCGATGGCTACTACGCGGGCGACGACTTTGCTGTCAAGGCAAACGGTGTGGTTCTCGAGAAGAACGAGGGCGGAAGGTTCGTCCTGAGCGATGTCGAGGAGAATACCGCCATCACGGTTGAGGGTGTGCGCAAGCACGAGGCCGTGAACGATAAGTGGCTCTCCAACGATAATACGCACTGGCACGAGTGCACCTGCGGCGAGAAAATCGACGAGGCCACGCACACCTTTGAGTGGGTCATCGACAAGACGCCCACGGCAACCGAGGCCGGCTCCAAGCATCAGCAGTGCACGGTCTGTGGGCATGCGTTGCCTGCAGTCGAGATTCCGGTTGCCGCTATCGTTGGCTACTCCGGCGAGTACGACGGTGCGTATCACACGGTCGATGCGACGAGACTGCCCGAGGGCGCGACGGCCCAGTACAGCGCCGATGGCAAGAACTGGTCTCCCGAGGCCCCCAAGATCAAGGACGTCGGCACACTGACTGTTTCCTATAAGGTGACGATCGACGGTGTGAAGGCCGAGGGTGAGGTTACGCTCGAGGTCAAGCCGCGCGCGATTACGGTCACCGCCCAGGACGATTCTAAGACCTACGGCGAGGCTGACCCCGTGTTTACGTGGGATGTCACTTCTGGCAAACTCGTCGCGGGCGAAACGCTTCAGGGCCTCGAGATCGAGCGCGAAGATGACGACAACGTGCGCGAGGGCGCCTATGCTCTGCGGCTGACGCAGCCCGAGGGTGCAAACCCCAACTACAGCATCACGTTCGTCGACGGCATGTTCACCATCAACCAGCGTCTGCTCACTGTGACGTGGGGCACCACCGAGTTCACCTATGACGGCAAGGAGCACTGCCCTGTGGCCACGCTCGGCAATGTTATCGGCAATGATGACCTCGGCGCGACCGTCGAGGGCTCCCAGACCGAGGCCGGCACTTTTTACACGGCGACCCTCGGTGCGCTGACGGGCAAGGCCGCTGGCAACTACGCGCTGCCGACTGAGGGCCTGACGTGCGAGTTCTCCATCAAGAACGCCGCTCAGGACGCGCCGAAGGTCCAGGCCACCGCCGAGACCGTGAGTGGCAAGCGCGACGGCAAGATCACGGGCGTCGACGCCACCATGGAGTGGCGCGCCAAGGGCGCTGCCGAGTACCAGGCCGTGGGCGAGGGCGTGACCGAGCTCAAGGACCTCGCCGCCGGCGTGTACGAGGTGCGCTATCAGGCCAAGGCCAACTACGACGCGTCTTCCGTCACCGAGGTCACCGTGGCTACCGGTCGCAAGCTCGTCGTGACGCTGCCGAGCAGCCAGGTTGGCTACACGCTCACCTCGACGGCAACCGAGCTCGACTGGCACGGCTCCGCAAAGCTCGCCATGAGCATCGACAGTGCGTACTTTGCGGGCAAGGACTACGCCGTAAAGGTTGACGGTAAGGCCGTTAAGCTCTCCGACGCCGGCACCTTTGAGCTTAAGGACGTCGAGCACGACGTGAATGTGACGGTTGAGGGCGTGCTTAAGCACGAGCCCGACGGCTCCGGCTGGGCACACGACGCCAAGAACCACTGGCATGTCTGCCGCTGCGGCGAGATCCTCGACAAGGCCAAGCACACCTTTGAGTGGGTCGTCAACAAGCCGGCGACCGTTGAGGCCAAGGGAGAGAGGCATGAGGAGTGCACCGTCTGCGGCGAGAAGGGCAAGACCGAGGAGATCGCGATTCTGAAGCCCGAGATCATCGACGGTAAGGGTCAGGCGATTACGGTCGGCACCGCCAAGAACCTGAGCTTCCGCTCGAACGCGCCGATCAGGTACTTCCAGAAGGTGCTGGTTGACGATAAGGAGGTCGCGGCCGAGAACTACGAGCTCACCGAGGGCTCTACGATCGTGACGCTCAAGGCGAGCTTCCTAAAGACGCTCGGCGTGGGCGAACACAAGCTGAGCGTGGTTTCGGCTACGGGCACTGCCGAGACGACCTTCACCGTTGCCGAGGCTGCCAAGCCCGCTCCCGGCCAGACCACCACGACCACCACGACTACTACGACCACGACTACGACTTCCAAGCCTAAGAAGAAGGCTGGCAAGGAGACGCTGCCTCAGTCCGGCGACAGCGCGTACGTCATGGCTGGTGCCGTACTCGCTGCCGGTGTGGCAGCTCTGCTGCTGGCGTGGGCCATGAAGCGCCGCGCTTAACCGCATGCCAGTCCCCAGCGGGTCCGGATCGAGCGATCTGGACCCGCTTTTATGCCCATCGTTTCTTGGGCCAAGGCAAAATGGACCTGCCGCATGATTGAATCTTTATTTCAACTTTACACCTAGGTTTACAGCTGTCTTGTCAGCTGTAAACCTAGGTGTCATACTAAAGCCCCAAGATTCGCCAAAAGAGAGGGGCCTTGATGGCACAGAGCGCGAACATGGATGCGTCGGAGCTTGCACGCGATATCGCGGCCGGCCTAGCATCGGCAACGACGGCAACGGAGCGCGCGGCACTGGTGCCCGCAGAGCTCGTCGAGGCCATTCAGCAACTAAAAACCCAACGTGACGCGGTGATCCTGGCGCACTACTATGTGGCGCCCGAGGTCCAAGCCGTTGCCGATTACGTCGGCGACAGCTTCTACCTGGCAAAGCTCGCCAAGAGCCTGCCGCAGCAGACCATCGTGCTGTGCGGCGTGGAGTTTATGGGCGAGAGCGCCAAGCTGCTCAACCCCACCAAGACCGTGCTGCTGCCCGAGCCGGGTGCGGATTGCCCCATGGCGCACATGGTCAAGCGCGAGACGGTCGACGCGGCGCGCGCCGAGTACGGCGACGACCTTGCCGTGGTCTGCTACGTCAACTCGACGGTCGAGATCAAGAGCTGGAGCGACGTGTGCGTCACCAGCTCCAACGCCGTCAAGATCGTGTCCGAGCTGCCGCAACAACACGTCCTGTTCATTCCCGACCAAAACCTGGGCCGCTTCGTAGCCGAGCAGGTGCCCCAAAAGCACGTCATCCTCAACAATGGCTACTGCCCGCGTCATCACATCATCACCGTCGAGCAGATCGTCGACGCGCAGGAAGCGCATCCCGATGCGCTCGTACTGGCGCACCCCGAGTGCAAAGCCGACGTCCTGGCCGAGGCCGACTACATCGGCTCCACCGCCGGCATCATCAAGTATGCCGAGGAGTCGGACGCCAACGAGTTCATCATCGTGACGGTCCGCGGCGTGCTCTACGAGCTCGAGCGCCGCTGCCAGGGCACCGGCAAGAAGTTCTACTTCCCCGCGGTGCAGCCCACCTGCGTCAACATGGATCTCGTCACGCTCGAAAAACTCGTGCACTGCCTGGAGACGGGCGAGGGTGAGGTGCAGATCGGCGTGTCGGACGAGGCTGCCGACCAGGCCAAACTTACGCTCGACCGCATGCTCGAGTACGCGGCGCGCTAAGCCAATGTGACATGAGGGACAGCCCCTTATGTCACATTACAAAGGAGAGGATTCCTGTGGAAACCAAACAATACCCCGACATGGAGTGCGACGTCGTCATTGCCGGCTGTGGCGTGGCGGGCCTGTACGCGGCCCTCAATCTGCCGACGAGCACGCGCGTGATCATGCTCTCCAAGGGCGCGGTCGACGAGTGTGATTCGATGCTCGCGCAGGGCGGCATCTGCGTACTGCCCGAGGGCTCGGACTACGATGCCTTCTTTGAGGACACCATGCACGCCGGCCACTACGAGAACCGCCGCGAGAGCGTCGACATCATGATCCGCTCGAGCCGCTCGGTCATCAACGACCTGCTGGCCATGGGCGTTGATTTTGAGCGCAAGGCCGACGGCAGCCTCGACTTTACCCGCGAGGGCGCACACAGCCGCCCGCGCATTGCCTTCCATGCCGACATTACGGGCAAGGAGATCACAACCAAGCTGCTCCAGGCCGTTCGCAAGCTGGATAACGTGCAGATTTTGGAGCACGTGGCCATGACCGACATCCTGACGGGCGAGCGTGACGGCGCCACGGTGTGCACCGGCGTCGTCGCCGTTCCCGTGGACGAGAACAACTCGGTTCGCCCCGCCGACGAGCTGACAAATGCCGCCGAGGGCGTGCATGCCGGCGAGCCGTTTAAGATCCATGCCCGCCACACGCTGTGGGCGACGGGCGGTATCGGCGGCGTATACGACCATTCGACCAACTACCCGCAACTCACGGGCGATGCCTGCTACATCGCTCAGGAGCATGGCATTAAGATGGAGCACCTGGACTACGTGCAGATTCACCCCACGGGTCTGTTCTCGCTGCAGCCGGGCCGCACCTTCCTAATCAGCGAGAGCTGCCGCGGCGAGGGCGCGATTCTGCTCAACGCCGCCGGCGAGCGCTTTACCGATGAGCTTCAGCCGCGCGATGTGGTCGCCGCCGCCATTCGCGAGCAGATGAAGCAGGACGGTACCGAGCACGAGTGGCTAAGCTTTGCCCCCGTCGAGCGCGACGTGGTGACCGGGCACTTCGCCAACATCCGCGCACGCTGCCTGGAGGACGGCCGCGACATCTTGGACGAGCCCATCCCCGTTACGCCCACGCAGCACTACTTTATGGGCGGCGTGTGGGTCGACAAGGACGGCCGCACCTCGATGCCCGAGCTCTACGCCGCGGGCGAGACGGCTTGCAACGGCGTTCACGGCAAGAACCGCCTTGCATCAAACAGCCTGCTCGAGTCTCTGGTTTGGGGCCGCCGCGCCGCGTGGTACATGCGTACCGGCGAGTCACTGGCCGTGGAGCAGGCGGGCGATCCCGCGCTCGATGGCCGTCATCGTGCCCTGAGCGCCGACACCCTGGCAATCGATGATTTGGCCCGTGCCGCCGGCACGCAGGCCGTGGAGGAGTAGACCATGAATCCCATTACCATGAAGCTCGTCGTCGATGATCTGATTCTGCAGGCTCTGCGCGAGGACATTACCTTTGAGGACGTGAGCACGGAGAGCGTGTGCCCCACGGCGCGTCCCGCCACGGTGGAGCTCATCGCCAAAGCCGATGGCATCATCGCCGGTCTGGATGTGTTCGCTCGCACCTTTGAGCTGCTGGATTCGCAGAGCTCGGTGTTGTTTGATGTTGCCGATGGTGACGAGGTTCACGCTGGCGACCACGTGGGCCAGGTGCGCGGCGATGCGCGCGTGCTGCTTTCGGGCGAGCGCGTGGCGCTCAACTACCTGCAGCGCATGAGCGGTATCGCCACCTATACGCACCAGATGGCTGCGGTGCTCGAGGGCACCAAGACCGTGCTTGTCGATACGCGCAAGACCACGCCGGGCATGCGCGTCTTCGAGAAGGCCGCGGTCGAGATCGGCGGCGGCAGCAACCACCGTTACAACCTGTCGACGGCCGTCATGCTCAAGGACAACCACATCGATGCCGCCGGTGGCGTGACGCGTGCAATCGAGATGGCGCGCGCCCATGCATCGTTTACCACGACGGTCGAGATCGAGTGCGAGAACCTGGACATGGTGCGTGAGGCCGTGGAGGCCGGCGCCGATATCATCATGTTCGACAACATGACCCACGACGACATGGCTGCCGCGATTGAGCTTATCGCCGGCCGCGCCAAGACCGAGTGCTCGGGTAATGTGGATGTCAGCAATATCCGCGCGCTCGCCGACCTGGGCGTTGACTTTATTAGCTCGGGGGCATTGACGCACTCTGCGCCGATTCTCGACCTCTCGCTCAAGCACCTGCGTCTGCTGGACGGTAAATAATGGACGCCCGCGAGCGTCGCCGTGCCATCATGGGCGTGCTCGAGGGGGCCACGGAGCCCGTTTCGGGCAGCGCGCTTGCTCGCGAGGTGGGTGTGAGCCGCCAGATTGTCGTGCAAGACATCGCCCTGCTGCGCGCCGATGGGCACGATATCGTGGCGACCAACCGTGGTTATGTGCTGCAGGAGGCCCCCAGCAGCCCCGCCGTGCCCACGCGCTTGGTCAAGGTTCGCCACAGCGTGGAGCAGGCAGGTGATGAGCTCACGAGTATCGTCGACGTGGGCGGTGCCGTGCTCAATGTAATCGTCAACCACCGCGTGTATGGCAAGATCACAGCCGATCTGGACATTCGCAACCGTCGCGATGTTGAGCGCTACCTGCACGATATCGAGAGCGGCAAGAGCTTTCCACTACTAACGGTGACGAGCGGCTATCACTTCCATCGCATTGCGGCAGAGGACGAGCAAACCCTCGACGAGATCGAGGCCATGCTCAAGGAGAAAGGCTACTTGGCGGACCTGATGCCCTACGAGGACGATTTGTCCTAGTCGACGCCGCATCTATAAGTTGCGGTGAAATAGTTCCTAAAATCGGCATCCAAGCCATAAAACAGGAACTATTCCACCGCAACTGCCAAGGGTCCCGCTCCAAATTAGCTGCCCATACAAGCAAAAGGAGGCCTCCGCGGCGATGCGGAGGCCTCCTTTTTTGTGCACGGTGTACTTGTGAGTGTGCAAGTGGGGAGTTGTTACTCCTCGACGATCTCGGTGATCGCGCCGGCGGGGCAAGCGTCCTGGCAAGCGCCACAGGCGACGCAGGAATCCTCGTCAGCGACGGTAGCGACGTCCTGGAGCTCCAGAACGCCAGCGGGGCAGGAGTCGACGCAAACGCCACAAGCGATGCACTCGTCGGCATCAATTACGGGATGAGCCATGGTAGTTTCCTCTCTGTTGACCGACGCTACAGGCGATGCGCGCCGGTTTGATTCGGGCAAAAACATACCACGGGAGCGACCGTTTGCAATACCCTCTGGCCGGCATCTTCATACCGTTCGCCGAGTATGCCGCGGCTTACTAAAAAACATGCAGGTGAGGCCGTTGAGCTGCGTAAATGTTAGCTAAAGGTGACTTGAAATATAGGGCGATTGAGCGTGCTTTTGGAAAGCGTGTCCCGGAATCGACGCTCAAAACGGGTCACGCCTTCCTCGGGGTAGCCCCAAGACCACTCCGTGTGGCTCCGGCCCAAACCTCAGCCATCTCTACATAGATCTCGATAGATTTGTCCAGAACTCAAACAGGGCGTCTACCTGCGTATTTGCGAACCTAAACTCTCGACAATAAGAAATCTTATATGAATTGACTTAGATTTTGTATATTCCGGCCCATAAGGGGATACACTACATCCTGAAAGACAAGCCGAAACACCGCTCGGCAGACCGCCGAGTCGGTGCAAACGCACAAGAGAGAGGGAATTTCTAATGGGCAAGATTCTTGGTATCGACCTTGGTACTACTAACTCCGCAATGGCCGTTCTCGAGGGCGGTTCCCCGACCATTATCGTGAACGCCGAGGGTGACCGCACCACCCCGTCCGTCGTGGGCTTCCGTGCCGACGGCGACCGCGTCGTGGGTAAGGCCGCTAAGAACCAGGCTGTCACCAACCCCAAGAACACCGTGTTCTCCATCAAGCGCTTCATGGGCCGCAAGTACTCCGAGTGCACCTCTGAGATCAAGACCGTGCCGTACGAGGTCAAGGAGGGCCAGGGTGGCCGTGCCGTCGTCGACATCGAGGGCAAGGATTACACCGCCGAGCAGGTGAGCGCCATGACGCTCGCCAAGATGAAGGCCGACGCCGAGAAGTATCTGGGCGAGACCGTCACCGACGCCGTCATCACCGTCCCGGCCTACTTCAACGACGCCCAGCGTCAGGCCACCAAGGACGCCGGTAAGATCGCCGGCCTCAACGTCAAGCGTATCGTCAACGAGCCGACCGCTGCTGCTCTTGCCTATGGCCTGGACAAGCAGGGCACTGACCAGCGCATCCTGGTCTTCGACCTGGGCGGCGGCACCTTCGACGTCTCCATCCTCGACCTCGCCGACGGCGTGTTTGAGGTTCTGTCCACCTCGGGCGATAACCACCTGGGCGGCGACGATTGGGATCAGCGCGTCATCGACTGGATGGCCGATAAGTTCCAGCAGGAGAACGGTGTCGACCTGCGCCAGGACCCCATGGCCCTGCAGCGTCTGAAGGAGGCCGCCGAGAACGCCAAGAAGGAGCTCTCCGCCGCCCAGCAGACCACCATTAACCTGCCGTTCATTACCATGAACCAGTCCGGCCCGCTGCACCTCAACTACACGCTGACCCGCGCCGAGTTCGAGAAGATCACCCGCGACCTGCTCGAGCGTTGCAAGCAGCCTGTCACCAACGCCCTGCGCGACGCCAAGCTCAAGCTCTCCGATCTGACCGAGGTCATCCTCGTCGGCGGCTCCACCCGTATGCCCGCTGTCCAGGAGCTCGTCAAGACCATGACCGGCAAACAGCCCAACATGTCCGTGAACCCCGATGAGGTCGTTGCCGACGGCGCTGCCGTCCAGGGCGGCGTGCTCACCGGCGACGTCGAGGGCATCCTGCTGCTCGACGTTACCCCGCTGTCGCTGGGCGTCGAGACCATGGGCGGCATCATGACCAAGATGATCGACCGCAACACCACGATCCCGACCTCCAAGACCGAGGTCTACTCCACCGCTGCCGACAACCAGACCAGCGTCGAGATCAACGTGCTCCAGGGCGAGCGCGAGCTTGCCCGCGACAACAAGTCGCTCGGTAAGTTCCAGCTGACCGGTATCCCGGCTGCCCGCCGCGGCGTGCCGCAGATCGAGGTCACCTTCGACATCGACGCCAACGGCATCGTCAAGGTCTCCGCTAAGGACAAGGGCACCGGCAAGGAGCAGCAGATCACCATTTCCGGCTCTACCGCTCTGTCCGACGACGAAGTCGATCGTATGGTCAAGGACGCCGAGGCTCATGCCGAGGAGGACAAGAAGCAGAAGGAAGAGGTCGAGGTCCGCAACCAGACCGACAGCCTGTGCTACTCCACCGAGCAGACCCTCAACGAGCTGGGCGACAAGGTTTCCGCTGACGTGAAGTCCAAGGCCGAGGCCGCTATCGCCGACGCCAAGAAGGCGCTCGAGGGCTCTGACGTCGAGGCCATCAAGGCCGCCGGCGAGTCCCTGCAGTCCGTGGCCTACGAGCTGGCCCAGGTTGTCTACGCCGACGCTCAGCAGCAGACCGACGGTGCCGCTGGTGCCCAGCCTGCCGACGATGACGTAGTCGACGCCGACTACGAGGTTGTGGACGACGAGGACAAGTAATCATGTCCGCCCGTAAAGCTCGCACGGAGGCGGCTGCCGCCGGCGCCGCCCCCGTTGACTCTGAGGAGAAGGACGTGAAGATTCCCGTAGAGGCCGCAGACGATACCGAGGTCAATGAGGCCCCGGCCGCCGAGGCTGCCGAGAACCAGGTAGAGGATTCCAACAAGGAGGCGACGATGACCGAGGACGAGATGGTGGAAGCCGCTATCCGCGCCGGTGAGGAAGCCGCCGACAACGACTTTAAGCTCAAGTTCGAGCAGGCCCAAAAGGAGCTTGCCGACGTGCGCAATGAGCTCGATGCTGCGGCAGAGGCTCAGAAGGCCGCCGAGGACAAGGCGAAGGACGCTACCGAGCGCACCGCTCGTCTGCAGGCCGACTGGGAGAACTTCCGTCGCCGCACCGCCAACGAGCGCATCGCCGAGCGCGAGCGCGCGACCGAGAAGCTCGTCACCGCGCTGTTGCCGGTGATCGACGATATCGAGCGCGCGATCGACCATGCCCGCAGCCAAGAGCTTTCCGACGACTTTAAGCAGTTCGTCGATGGCGTTGACGCGGTACATGCCAAGCTGCTCGATGTGTTTGCGCACGAGGGCGTTGAGCCCATCGACCCCAAGGGCGAGGCGTTCGATCCGCTCGAGCACCAGGCTGTGGGTCGCGTCGAGGACGCATCGCAGTATGACGAGACCGTCAACGACGTATACCAGAAGGGCTACCGCATGGCGGATCGTATTCTGCGTTCCGCGATGGTGACGGTGACCTACGGCGGCGAGAAGCGCCCCGCACCGGAGCCCGAAGCGGCACCCGAGGATGCTACGGCCGACACGGCCGAGAGCACCGAGGAGTAATTGAGAAGGGCCCCGGGGCAACACCCGGGGCCCTTTCTGGCCTAGTGCCATATGACAGCATGAGCCGTCGTCTGCATGGGCGGCGGACGTAACAGGAGAGGAGCTACGATGGCTGCAGGCAAAACCTTCTATGACATCCTGGGCGTATCCAAGAGCGCCTCCGACAAAGAGATTAAGAGTGCGTTTCGCAAGCTCGCGCAAAAATATCACCCCGATGCCGGCGGCGACGAGGCCAAGTTTAAGGAGATCAGCGAGGCCTACGAGACGCTTTCGGACGAGAAGAAGCGCAAAGAGTACGACCAGATGCTCATGTTTGGCGGCATGCCGGGCGCGGGCGGCGCGTATGGCGGCGGCTACGGTGCCGGTGCGGGCGCCAGCGGCTGGGGCGACATCTTCGACAGCATCTTTAGCGGCAACGGCGCCTGGGGCAGCGATTGGGGCTCGGGTTTCGCCGGGGCTGCGGGCGCTGCCGGTGCGGGTGCGGGTCGCAGCCGCGCTCGCAAGGGCGGCGACCTGTCGCTGACCGTCGATGTGACGGCCGAGGACGCGTTTCGCGGCGTGACGCACAAGGTCACCTACCGCATTCCCTCGACAGGCGAGCAACAGACCATTACGGTCTCGGTGCCCGCGGGTGCGGTCGACGGCGGCAAACTGCGCTACAAGCGTCGCGGCGAGTATGGCGTTGCCGGCGGCGAGCGCGGCGACCTGGTCGTGACCACGCACGTGGAGGAGCACCCGCTGTTTAAGCGTAAAGGTGCCGACGTGACCATGGAGGTACCGGTCTCGGTCTATGAGGCGGCGCTCGGCTGCACGGTGGACGTGCCGACGCCCGGCGGTGCGACGGTTCGTCTGAAGGTGCCCGCGGGTACCCAGACGGGCAAGAAGTTCCGCTTTAAGGAGATGGGCGCGCCCGACGTTAAGCACCGTGGCCGCACCGGTGCGCTGCTCGTCGAGATCAAGGTGCAGGTTCCCACGAACCTGTCTGATGACGAGCGCGATGCCATGACCAAGCTGCGCGAGGCCGACACGCGCGACTATCGCGAGAAGGTCAATCGTTACAAGGCGACGTACTAGGGCGGTCGCGGCGCACGACCACGCCCGCGGGCTTATGATGGACGATAACGAGACGGAAAGGGGTCAGGTAGCATGGCCGAGGACAATAGGAACAAACCGCTGTACATGATCAGCGTGGCGGCCGAGCTGACCGGCATGCATCCGCAGACTCTGCGCGTCTACGAGTCCAAGGGCCTGGTGAACCCCCAGCGCTCGGGCGGCAACACGCGCCTGTATTCGCGTGCCGATATCGAGCGCCTGGAGCTCATCAACCAGCTGACCGACGAGGGCATCAACCTTGCCGGCGTGGTGCGTATCCTCGATATGAAGGAGCGTGCCGAGGAGCGTGAGCGCGAAAACGAAAAGCTCCGTGCTCGCGTGCGCCAGCTCGAGGACGAGCTGCACGAGTACAAGATGCAGAAGAAGATCACCGCCCTGGCCCCGTGCGACGGCTCAGTTAACCCCGAGCAAGTCATGCGCAAGCTGCTGGGCGCCGGAGGGGATTTGTAGTTACGCGGTTTTGCCAAACCGCGTAACCAGTTGACGCTGCAAGCCCGTCAGAGCGGCAATCTGCCTTTCAACTTCGGCGGCATGATCAAAAGATCAATGCCGCCTTGTTTCAAGGCACCTTGCTCGCTCTGGCGGGCTTTCGCTGTCCGCGCCAAAATATCGGCGTTGCCATGGCCCGGATGCGACACTTGGGGACGTTCCTCACTTTGGAAATACGGCCCGCTCGCTGTCCGTCCTCTACCTGCGGCGTTGCCTTGCTCCGGATGCGGTAGTCATGGGGGACGTTCTTAAATGACTAGTCGAAGGGACACTCTTACACCAAATCTGCCGGCCCTCGCCGGGCTCGTCCTTTACTTTAACGAGATAAAGTGAACGCGCAGATTCGTAACCCACTTGCAACCGTTCTATGGCACGATATTGAACGAATGTATGCTATGCGCCCAAATCTTTTGGGCAGAGTGGGAGACAGTATGGTCAAGCTGTACGAGGACGGCATCTACCTGCGCGGCGGCAGCGAGGTTGTGCCTGCGGCCGAGGCTGCCGAGCGCGGTATTACGCAGACGCCCGAGGATGCCAAGCGCGGCACCATCGCGTATTCGATCCTTCAGGCACACAATACATCCGGAGACCCCGAGGCGCTCAAGATTCGCTTCGATGCCATGGCGAGTCACGACATCACCTTTGTCGGCATCATCCAGACGGCGCGCGCCTCGGGCATGGAGCAGTTCCCGCTGCCTTACGTGCTCACCAACTGCCATAACTCGCTGTGCGCCGTGGGCGGCACCATCAACGAGGACGACCACGTCTTTGGCCTTTCCGCGGCCAAGAAGTACGGCGGCATTTTCGTCCCGCCGCACATCGCCGTCATCCACTCCTTTATGCGTGAGAACTTCGCCGGTTGCGGCAAGATGATCCTGGGTTCCGACTCGCACACCCGCTACGGCGCCCTGGGCACCATGGCCGTGGGCGAGGGCGGCGGCGAGCTGGCAAAGCAGCTGCTGCGTGACACCTACGATGTTGCCTATCCCGGCGTTGTCGCCATCTACCTCACGGGCGCCCCGCGCCCCGGCGTCGGCCCGCACGATGTGGCGCTCGCCATCATCCGCGCCGTCTTTGCCAAGGGCTACGTTAAGAACAAGGTCATGGAGTTTGTGGGCCCCGGCATCGCGAGCATGACGACCGACTACCGCAACGGCGTCGATGTCATGACCACCGAGACCACCTGTCTGTCGAGCATCTGGGCCACCGACGAGGACACACACACGTTTTTGACCATGCACGGCCGCGGCGACGACTACCGCGAGCTCAAGCCCGCCGATGTCGCCTACTATGACGGCTGCGTCGAGGTCGACCTGTCGAGCATCAAGCCCATGATCGCGCTGCCGTTCCATCCTTCCAACGGCTTCGAGATCGACGAGCTCAACGAGAACCTCGAGGACATCCTGCATGAGGTGGAGCTCGAGGCTGCCAAGATCGGCGAGGGCAAGACGCACTTTAGCCTGCTCGACAAGATCGTCGACGGCAAGCTGCACGTGCAGCAGGGCGTTATCGCCGGCTGCTCGGGCGGTAACTACGACTCCGTGGTCCAGGCTGCCCGCGTGCTTAAGGGCGCCAACACCGGCTGCGGCGAGTTCTCGCTGTCGGTCTATCCCACAAGCCAGCCCGTGGCGCTCGAACTTACGCGCCGTGGCTATATCTACGACCTTATGGAGGCCGGTGCGATCGTGCGCACGGCGTTCTGCGGTCCGTGCTTTGGCGCCGGCGACACGCCTGCCAACAACGGCCTGTCCATCCGCCACACCACGCGCAATTTCCCCAACCGCGAGGGTTCCAAGCCGGGTAATGGCCAGCTGAGCGCCGTGGCCCTGATGGACGCTCGCTCCATTGCGGCGACGGCCGCCAACGGCGGCGTCCTGACGCCGGCGACCGACCTGCCCGAGGAGACTTGGGATGAGGCCTGCGAGTACACCTTTGATGACGCGCCGTACAAAAAGCGTGTGTACTGGGGCTTTGGCAAGGCGGAGCCTGCAGACGAGCTGGTCGAGGGTCCCAACATCAAGCCGTGGCCCGCGATGGAGCCGCTTGGTGACGATATCCTGCTCAAGGTGTGCTCCAAGATCATGGACCCGGTCACCACGACCGACGAGCTCATTCCCTCGGGCGAGACGAGCTCCTTCCGCTCCAACCCGCTGGGTCTGGCCGAGTTTACGCTGAGCCGTCGTGATCCGGCCTACGTGGGCCGCTCCAAGGAGGTTGACGCGGTGGAAAAGCGCCGCGTTGCCGGTGAAGCCGCGGGCGACCTGGCGGCGCTCGATGCAGAGCTTGCAAGCGTGTTTGAGGCACTGGCCGGCGCGGGTGTCGCGGCCGATGCCAAGACGACCGAGTACGGCTCCACGCTCTATGCCAAGAAGCCCGGTGACGGTTCTGCCCGCGAGCAGGCTGCGAGCTGCCAGCGCGTGATCGGCGGCCTGGCCAACATCGTCCACGAGTACGCCACCAAGCGCTATCGCTCCAACGTGATGAACTGGGGCATGGTGCCCTTCCAGATGGAGGCCGAGCCCAACTTTGAGGTGGGCGACTACGTCTTTGTGCCGGGTATCCGTGCCGCGCTCGATGGCGACCTGAAGGACACCGCCGCCTACGTGGTGCGCGCCGACGGTTCGGTTGAACAGATTGAGCTCTACATTGCCGACATGACGGCCGAGGAGCGTGCCATCGTCAAGGCCGGCTGCCTGATCAACTACAACAAGTTCAAGGCCTCTGCCGAGTAACGTTGCTGTACGCCCCGGACACACCTTTCCCTCGTGCTCACGCGCTTCGCGAGGGTCGCCCGAGGGAAAGGTGTGTCCGGGGCTACCGCGACGTTCTCGTTGGGTCTTGAGGGACGCTAAAAAAAGACTTGCTTGATGCCGCCTCTGTTAATGGGGCGGTTTCTTTTTGTCGAAAACCACCACATTGGGGACAGTGCACCTTTGTGGTGGTCCCGTTTGTCTCGACCTGCAACATCTGGGCCCCTATTTGACGAGCGGTTGTTACAGATTGAGACAAACGATCGCCGCTGATCATTTCATCTCAATCTGTAGCATCTAAGATCGAAAAGGGCCGCTAGATGTTACAGATTGAGACAGTTGAGCGCCAGAGTCGAAAACCACCACAAAGGGGCCTGTCCCTTTCGTGGTGGTGGGGGCGAGCTCGATGCTGCCGTGCTCGCTGAACGACATTCTAATGAGCGTCTCTACAGGATTTTATCTGGGCTGGCGGGCTTGGTTGTTTTGGGGATGCCGAGTTTGGATGACGCGAAATCGTCAACATTGTCCTTAATTCCGTCTTTGGTGTAGACAGTGACCATATAGGTGCTGTGTCCGAATTCGCCCTTGTCGCGTGTTGCCCAGGCATCCCAGTAGGCGGCCCCGTTTCGCCCTTTGATTTTTCCGACACGGCGGAGTTCTGTTCTCTTTAATTTCTGGTTGCTATAGATGGTTCGACCGGCCTCCTCGGTGAGCCCGCACTGTCCAAGCATCTTGTCGAGGACTTGGTTCATGTGGCGCTCATCGGTGTTTGGTGCGTAGTCGTAGGCGAGGGTGATGGAGTCGAGGGGCTGGTCGTCGATTAGATAGTTTAGCGCCTGAGGTTCAAGGCAGAAATAGGGGGAGCATCCGTCGACCTTGCCGAGCAACGGTAACTTGGACTGCCAACTTCCGGTGGGAATTGCATATTCGTAGAACACGCCACGGCAGACAAAGGAGAGCGAGGTGGCGCGCGAACCGGCGTCGATCATCCCGCAAAGATCGAAGGGCGAGGCGATACCAAAAGAAAAGGGCGTGATGACGATAAGGAAGAGCATCACGATGGGTATGGCGAGAATGGCGATGACGTTGCGACCGGTGGAATGAGACGGCTTCATATGCGCTCCTCGAGACAAAGAGCTGTTGAGGATAGGCAGAAATGGATATGTTCAGAGAACAATTCAAGTTTAATCTCATGGCGCGAGATGGTCGACCGTTAGCGTCGAAAACCACCACAAAGGTGCCTGTCCCCTTTGTGGTGGTGAGGAGCGCGCGGCTTCTTTTGGTAATAGTGTTAGCTGGCGGTATCATTAGTGCAGGTGGCGAAGGTTTGCATTGTGGGGTGTTTTGCCGTGAGCCGTTCTGCCCGTATTGGATTGATTGTCTTGGCGCTTGCGATCGCTGTGGTTGGCGCGGGCGCTGTCGGTATGGCATTTCTACCTGCTGCGGTGACGGAGCCGGTGGTCAAGCCTGTGACTCAATCTGTCGAACTTCTGACCGGCGCTGCCAAGCCCGAGGCCATTACCGTTGATTTTGATGAGCAGCCGGCTGTGCTGGGTATTAGCAATTATCCGCGTATTCAGCTTGGGGCCATGCGCTATACCACGGATTCTAGTCTGATCGACAGGGCGTCCGAGCTGCTCAAGGGCAAAATCTTTAAGCGCTGGTATGGATATGCGTCCTATCGGGCAAAAGCGAACGACATGGTTGGCGGATGCCACTCTTCCATCGAGCTGGACACTGCAAACGGCGCAAAGTTATGTGATGTCTCGTACGATCCGGGCTACGAGGGCAATGAGGGTCCGGGCATCTACATCATGGACGGCGATGTCGCCTATGTCATGGAGGGCGACCAGATCGAGCTCAACGATTTTATGGGTCAGTGTATCCAAGATGCCTATAAACAGACCTGCTTGCCTGACCCGCAGACTGCACGCGATAGTGGGTCTGCCCGTACGTGGCTGTTCGAGGATGAGATGCCCTGGACCGTCGAATCGGGAAGTACGGGTTCGGCGAAGGAGTAGAGACCGCGACCACCACAAAGGTGCCTGCCCTCTTTGTGGTGGTTTTCGGTCTGTCTCGATCTGTAACATCTTGGCCGCTAAAAGTGGGCCTGGTGTTACAGATTTAGATTTTTGATCCGGGTGTCTTCTGTTTGTCTCAATCTGTAACAGGTAGAGCTCTATTTGCCGAGTAGATGTTACAGATTGAGACAAACGGGTGCCGCTGGTCATTTCATCTCGATCTGTAACATTTAGAGCTATAAACAGCCGCTAGATGTTACAGATTGAGATAGTAAGGGGATGAGGCCGCAGCGGGCGAGCGGGTCTGCCCCCTATCCCTCAATCACTCAGAAAATCTTATATATAGAGACTTAGATTTGTGTATAAGATCGCGCAAAGCTGGCAACAATACATCTCGAACAACGTGAAGCCGCCCCGTAGGGCGGCCACCCCAAGAGAGGTGATTCCATGAGAATCGATAAGCTAGCAATGACGTCGCGCGAGGCGCTGCAGACCGCCATGAGCACGGCTGCCGACGCGCAGGCCGGCGCGGTGGAGCCGATTCACCTGCTGTCTGCCCTGCTCGGTGCCGGCGAGCGCAATATCTCCGTGATCATCGAGCGCATCGGTGCCGACCCGGCTCAGCTCGCACGCTCCACGCAGGATGCCATCGACCGCGCGCCCAAGGTTTCGGGCGAGGGTCAGCAGATGGGCCTGTCCAACGAGCTCGTCCGCGTCATCGAGAAGGCCGAGAAGAAGGCCACCAAGATGGGCGACAGCTTTGTGGTGACCGAGCATCTGCTGATGGCACTTGCCGAGGACAAGGGCGAGGCCGGCCGCGTTCTGCGCGACGCCGGCGTGACCAAGGAGCGCATCGAGCAAGTCTACGAGGAGCTGCGTGGCGATGACCGCGTGACGTCTGCCGAGGACAAGACTCAGTTTGAGGCGCTGGAGCAGTACGGCCGCAATATCTGCGACCTTGCCCGTGCCGGCAAGCTCGACCCGGTCATCGGCCGTACCGATGAGATTCGCCGCACAATCCAGGTTCTGTCCCGTCGCACCAAGAACAACCCCGTGCTCATCGGCGAGCCGGGCGTCGGCAAGACGGCCATCGTCGAGGGCATCGCCCAGCGTATCGTGGCCGGCGACGTGCCGAGTACCCTGCGTGACCGCGACCTTATCGAGCTTGACATGAGCGCGCTGGTCGCCGGTGCCAAGTACCGCGGCGAGTTCGAGGACCGCTTGAAGGCCGTGCTCAAGGAGGTACAGAAGTCCGAGGGCAAGGTCATCCTGTTCATCGATGAGCTCCACACCATCGTGGGCGCGGGTGCCACTGAGGGCTCCATGGACGCCGGTAACATCCTCAAGCCGGCGCTCGCCCGTGGCGACCTGCATGCGATCGGCGCGACCACGCTCGACGAATACCGCAAGTACATCGAGAAGGACGCGGCGCTCGCGCGTCGTTTCCAGACCGTTATGGTGAGCGAGCCTACCGTCGAGGACACCATCTCGATCCTGCGTGGCCTCAAGGAGAAGTACGAGATCTTCCACGGCGTGCACATCACCGATAGCGCGCTCGTGGCCGCCGCCGACCTCTCCGATCGCTATATCGCCGACCGCTTCCTGCCCGACAAGGCCATCGACCTGGTCGATGAGGCGGCAAGCCGTCTGCGCATGGAGCTCGACAGCATGCCGGTCGAGATTGACGCCACCACGCGTCAGCTCACCCAGCTGCAGATCGAGGAGCAGGCGCTCATGAAGGAGACCGACGACGCCTCCAAGGAGCGTCTGGAGGCCCTGCGCCAAGAGATCGCCGAGGTCCAGGAAAAACTCAACGTGCAAAAGGCCGGCTGGCTCAACCAGAAGAACGCCATCGACCACGTGCAGGAGCTTAAGGGCCAGCTCGACGAGGCCAGGAGCGAAGAGGAGCGCGCAACGCGCAATGGCGATCTGGGCCGTGCGTCCGAGCTGCGCTATTCCGTGATCCCGGGTCTGCAGCAGCAGATTCAGGATTCCGAGGCTGCACTCGAGGCGCAAAAGCAGCAGGACGGCGAGGGCCTCAACGAACAGGTGACCTCCGATGAGATCGCCGAGGTCGTGAGCGCCTGGACCGGTGTGCCCGTCTCCAAGATGATGCAGGGCGAGCTCGACAAGCTGAAGGGCCTGGAGGGCGAGCTGCATAAGCGCGTCATCGGCCAGGACGAGGCGGTCTCCGCCGTCGCCGCAGCTGTGCGCCGCAGCCGTGCGGGCCTCTCCGATCCAGACAAGCCCATCGGCAGCTTCTTCTTCCTGGGCCCCACCGGCGTGGGCAAGACCGAGCTCGCCAAGGCGCTTGCCGAGTGCCTGTTCGACGACGAGCGCGCGCTCGTGCGTATCGACATGTCCGAGTACATGGAGAAGTTCAGCGTCCAGCGTCTGATCGGTGCGCCCCCGGGATACGTGGGTTATGACGAGGGCGGCCAGCTCACCGAGGCCGTGCGCCGTCGTCCGTACTCCGTAATCTTGCTCGACGAGATGGAGAAGGCCCATCCGGATGTCTTTAACGTGCTGTTGCAGGTGCTTGACGACGGTCGTCTAACCGATGGCCAGGGTCGCCAGGTGTCCTTCAAGAACACGATTATCATCATGACGTCCAACGTGGGTTCCAAGGCTATCGCCGAGCTTTCCGGCAAGGACGAGGAGGAGATGCGCCATCAGGTCAACGCGGCCATGGCTCAGACCTTCCGCCCCGAGTTCCTCAACCGTATCGACGATATCGTGGTGTTCCATCCGCTCGGCATGGCGCAGATTGAGAAGATTGTCGACATCCAGCTTGCCGACGTCCGCGCGCGTCTGGCCAAGGAGCGCATGACGCTTGCCATCACCCCGGCGGCCAAGCAGATGCTCGCCGTGGGCGGCCTGGACCCCGTGTTTGGCGCCCGTCCGCTCAAGCGTCTGGTTCAGCGCGAGGTCGTGGATGCCATCGCCGCCGCTATCATCGACGGCACGGTGCGCGAGGGCGATCAGGTGACGGTCGATGTCGACAAGGACGGCGGCTTTACCGTCGTGTGCGACAATACGCCGGCGGCCACCTACGAGGTCCCCGACGCCGAGTAGATTTTTGGGAGATGCCTTAAAACCTGCCAGTCGTCTCTAAACGCCAAGGGCGGCGGATCCAATTGGGTCCGCCGCCCTTTTTCGTGCGACAATCGATGATGTTGAGCGGATGCGATGCAAGGAGCTATGCAGATGAAAGACGAGAACAAGACGAACGCACCGGCGGCTGAGGCAGTGCCCGCCGCACCCAAGCCTGCGCCTAAACCGGCGCCCAAGCCGCGCGACCCCTACATCCGCGCCGAGAACGAGGACGACGACGGCTACGATCCCTACAGCGATCGCCGCCCCGAGCGCGAGCCGATGTTCGAAGCCGACCCGTGGCGCTGAGTGCCACCCAAAAGGCCACCAATAAGTTGCGGTGAAATAGGGACTGTTTTGCGGTTTGACCAGCAAAAACAGTCCCTATTCCACCGCAACTGCGTTAGGGATGTGGGTGTTGGGCGGCTGTCTTCGGGCCGGCTAGTCCTGTGCTTTGATGCTCGGCAGGAGAATCTGGGCGAGGTAGTCGGTCTCGAGTTTGGTCGCGGCGTCTGCGTTGCCGTCTTTGCCAACCAGGTCGTTCTTAATCTGGCTATAGGTGTAGCGGTTGCCGGTCGTAAGCTCGACAAGCTCAATGGCCGTGTCCATGGGGTAGGTCGACACGGGGTTCTGCGTGCGCCCGTTGATGGTTTGCGGAATCACGTACGGATAGACAGGGCCGCTGGCGTAGACGGTGTAGCCGTTGCCTAGGCTGACCGTGCCCAAAACCGTATCGCCGTCGTCGGGCATAACGGTCTCGCCGTCGCGCACTGCGACAAGTGTCACGATTGGCGTATTGGTGTCATCGCCCAGATAGATGCACAGCGTGCTGCCGTTTTGCCAGGTCGCGACCTTGCCATACCACTCAACCGGAATATCGAGCTGATACAGGTTCGTCGCCTTGTGTCGAGCGTCGGCATCGCGGGCGGACTGTGCCTCGCTTGCGCTTACGGCGTTGGCGGCGGCATCACGGCGCGTAATTGCCGCCTGCTGGAGTATCTTTGCCGCGGCGGCAGAGCTTGCGCCCCCTTCCTCGGCATACTTGGCGGCGGCATCGATCTGGTCGTCGGTCACCGTGTCGGCCGAAGGTACCTTGAGCTTAAAGGTGGCCTGGGCACTCAAATCCTGCCCATCGCTCTTAATGGTGACCTGCGCCTTGGTGGTGGGGACGGTGTAGATGGTGCCGTCTTCCGCGATGGGGGAGGCGGCGATGGAGAGCGTGTAATCGCCGGGCAGCAGCTTAATGCCGCGACCGTGCTCGTCAACGTAGAGCGTTTCGCTCACAGAAGAGCCGTCGGAGTCCTGGCCACTCACCTGCACGGGGATCTTTGAGCCGGTGGAGCAGTCGAGCCCCGCGGCATGTACGCCAATTTGCACCGACATCATGGTATGGGCGTTTGCGGCAACCACGGCGGCCTGCTCTTGCTGGTATCCGTTCCAAGCCGCATAGCCCGCGCCGCCGGCGACGAGCGCGACGGCCACAACGCCGGCAACCATCAGGTTGCGGCGCTTGGGCGACATCTTACGATGACGAATCTCGGCTTCGCGTGCCGAAGGAACGGACGGTAGGGGAATATCGCCCATGGCGATGGTCTCGTCTACGGCAGGCGCAGAGCCTAAGCCAGGGAGCTCGCGGGTCAACGAATCTTCGGCGGGCAAGTTGTCGAGCAAGATGGTTTCCTCGCTCGTGTCGGATTCGGTCTGGTCATCGCCCTCGCATTCGGATTCCTCGTGCCCCGCCTCGTCTTCGGTGGGCGCGGCGCCATCGTCTTTTGCATCCTGATCATCGGGCTGCGCTTCGATTTCCGGCTCATCTCGCACATCAACGCTCGAATCGTCAAACGCAATCTCGGCCAGCGCGATCCGGTCAAGGCTCTCCAGGGCTTCGGCACATGCTTCCGCATCCTGGGCCGCATCCTCGCGGCCATACGTCTCATCGCTCATATATCCCCCAATGCAATATCGGCTCAACACTGTACCCAAAAATGGAGCCATATAAAGCGCATACGAAATATAAGATCCGATTTAACCTGAGCGCATCGTTCGGCCGCATCCTCGCGGCAGCAAAAGGCCCCCGGAACGCGGACGAATCACATTCCGGGGGCTCTGCAATGCGTTGAGTTGCGCGGAGCCGGCTATGCTGCTTCACATTCAAGCGGCGTTTGCGCCGGGCATGTTACTCGGCGTGCGCGTAATCAACCTTGGCGCGGCGAGCGGTAGCCTTCTCCCAATCGCTGGTGCCCTCAAAGACGTCCTGCTTGTAGGGATTGCGGCCGAGCTTCTTGGCACGGTAGACGATGTAGATGATCGCGGCGACGTTGGCGACCAGCGCGGCGATCGAGACCGCGGTAGCGGCGCCGGGGTCGAGCGTGGAGTGGGTCACAAAGATGGACTCCTCCTGGAAGTACGGGAATACCTGGGCAAACATGCACCAAATAGCCAGCGTAAAGGCACGGTTCTGGATCCAGCCGCCCTTGTTCCAGATAAAGGCGGCGACGGTGGGCGCCAGCAGCAGTGCAAAGCCGCAGAACCAGGAGTGGGTGGGCAAGCAGTTGTAGGTGTAGCAGAAGTTCCAGATATCGTAGGCGATGATGTAGGCCCAGGTCATGTCGGGCCACAGCATGTCGGTCTTGTCCTCAGAGGCGTAGACACTCCACCAACCGGTCATGCAGAAGATGTTGATGATACCGGCGATGCCGTTGAACACGTTGTTCCAGCCGGCGAGCTGCGTGGCGCCCTCGGAGGTGACCCAGGTGGACTCGCCCAGGACAAAGAAGTGATAGGCGCTCTCAAAGTCGGACACGACGGCGATCATGATGTTGATGGCGACGATCACAAACGGCCACGCGCGGAACCAATGCGCCTTGCCGATCTTGCCCCACTGGTACTTAATGGCAATGAAGCCCCAGCAACCGGCCAGCGCCGCGTATACCTTGGCGTAGTGGAACCAGCTGTTCTGGTACACATGGGTGGGGTTGGTGAGCGCCCACTCGGCACCCTGTGAGACGCCGATGGCGATAGCGACGCAGTAGATGGTCATGGCCAGCGGAGCCACGCCAAAGATGATGGCCGCGCCCAGCTTGGTGCGGCGGCCGACCTCGTTGAGCACGATCAGGCCAATAAAGACCATGGCCCAGCCGGCCCAGTGGATAAGGGTATTGCTACCCAAACATCGAACAGCATGCTGCTCTCCTTTCACAAGCCCGCGGCCCCTCTTCTGATCGCGGGCAGTTTGGCCAAATGTCGTCAGTTCTGGGGCTTGCGCTCCTGATACTTGGCGGTATAGCCCTCGATATGGAGCGTCGAGGCGATGATTTCCTTGACTGTCTCGTCGGGCACATCGGGGTGCGTGCGGATATACATCAGCAGCCCCATGATGAGGGTGTAGAACGTCTCGTAGACATGGTCGATGCGTAGCTCGTGATGGGCGACAAAATCCACCACGGTGGTATCGCAGATATACTGCGCCACGCGCTGGACCACGTTGTGCAAAAAGCCGCCGTAGAGCGCGCCGCTGCTCGAGGTGAGCGTGCTCGGCAGCTCGTGGCCGCTCACGACCAGACGCTTAAAGAGCGGGGCGACGGTGTCGAGTGCGCCTTCGATGTCGCCAACCGTGCGGCTGGCGTTCCACTGCTCGAGCTCGGCGATAAAGCCGTCGATTGCCTCGTCCATAACGGCGGTGACGGCGGCGTCCATATCGGCAAAGTAGTGGTAGAACAGCGAACGCGTGCAGCCAGCCCGCTTGGTCACGGCCGATACCGAAAGATGGGACACACCAAGCTCGGCGCTCACGGCGCGCACAGCGGCGAGGATCTCGCGACGGCGCTCGTCGCCCGTCAGGCGTTTTGCCGCGCTATCGGATGCGGGGACGGCATCGACCACAGAGATATCTGCTGCGTTGTTGCCCATGTTTTGCCGCCTTTCATCCTCTTTTGCCTGACCGTTCGCCTAACAGTCTTGAATATTGTTGACGGTTCGTCAATACTGTTTTTGACACAATGTCAACAATAGCGGGTGAACGGCATGGGGGCATGTCGAACCCGTACAAAGAGGGGCGCCGCGGTCTCGCCGGGCTGTGGCAAGAGAAGGGACGACTATGATTCTCAACGGACCGGGGATTAGCTATACCGAGCCCGATATCGGCGCGGAGTTCGTGCCGCCGATACCGGAGCATCCGCGCGAGGCCATCGTCAAACTGTGTGAGCACTGCACCAACCGCCTGCTGCACCGCGACGAGCTGCTGGGCTACGAGTACTGGTCGTTTGCCGAGGCCGCAACCGACGAGCAGGCCGAAGTGCTCTGCAAGATGAAGATGCGCCGTCCCTATACGCTGCCCGAGATGGTCAAGCTCACCGGCATGCCCGAGGCCGATATCGAAAAAATGCTCGACGACATGAGCTACACGGGTCTGCTCGAGTACAACTGGGAAAACCCCGAGCGCGCCAAGCAGTGGGTGCTGCCCATGCTGGTGCCGGGTTCCGCCGAGTTCCTCAACATGCGCGTGAGCCAGCTCGAGGAGCACCCGGTCTATGCCAAGTTCTTTGAGCAGGCGTCCAAGGGACCGCTGTCCAAGGCCACGCCGATGGTGCCGCCCGGCGGTGCCGGCATCGGCATGCATGTCATTCCGGTCGAGAAGGCCATCGATGCCGCGAGCACCTCGGTGCCGATCGAGCATATCGAGCATTGGCTCGACAAATACGAAGGTAAGTATGCCGCTAGCACCTGCAGCTGCCGCGCGAGCCGTCGCGTGATGGGAGAGGGCTGCGCCGACGACCCGGCCGATTGGTGCATCGCCGTGGGCGATATGGCCGACTACGTGGTCGAGACCGACCGCGGCCATTATGTGACGCGCGAGGAGGTCTACGACATCCTGCGCCAGGCCGAGGACAACGGCTTTGTGCACCAGATCACCAACATCGACGGTGAGAACAAAATCTTCGCCATCTGCAACTGCAACGTCAACGTGTGCTACGCCCTGCGCACTTCGCAGCTGTTCAACACGCCCAACCTGTCGCGCTCGGCCTACGTCGCCAAGGTCGAGAAGGACAAGTGCGTGGCCTGCGGTCGCTGCGTTGAGGTGTGTCCGGCCGGCGCCGCCAAACTGGGCCAGAAGCTCTGTAGCAAAAAGGCTGGCGGACAGGTGCCCGAGTATCCGCGCCAGGAGCTGCCCGATGCCACCAAGTGGGACCACACCAAGTGGTCGCCCAACTACCGCAACGACAACCGTATCGAGACGCATGAGTCCGGCACCGCTCCCTGCAAGACGGCCTGCCCCGCGCACGTTGCCGTTCAGGGCTATTTGAAGCTCGCGGCGCAGGGCCGCTATGACGAGGCGTTGGCGCTCATCAAGCGCGAGAACCCGTTGCCCGCTATCTGCGGCCGTGTGTGCAACCGCCGCTGTGAGGATGCCTGCACCCGCGGTCGCGTGGACGAGGCCGTGGCCATCGACGAGGTCAAGAAGTTTATCGCCCAGCGCGATCTGGATGCCGCGACTCGCTATGTCCCGCCCGTGGTGACCCCGACGCGTGCTGGCGGCTTCGACCAGAAGATTGCCATCATCGGTGCCGGTCCGGCTGGTCTGTCCTGCGCTTTTTATCTGGCCGAGAAGGGCTATAAGCCCGTCGTGTTCGAGAAAAACGAGCGCCCGGGTGGCATGCTCACCTATGGTATTCCCAGCTTTAAGCTGCAGAAGGATGTTATCGAGGCGGAGGTCGAGGTCATTCGCCTGATGGGTGCCGAGTTTCGCTATGGCGTGGAAGTCGGTCGCGATGTGACGCTCGACGAGCTTCGCGCGCAGGGTTTTAAAGCCTTTTACGTGGCCATTGGCTGCCAGGGTGGCCGCCTTGCCGGTATTCCGGGCGAGGATGCCGAGGACGTGACCGTGGCCGTCGACTTTTTGCGCGAGGTCAACAGCGGCAAGATCGACGCGCTGCCCGGGCGCACCATCGTGGTGGGCGGCGGCAACGTGGCCATCGATGTCGCGCGCAACGCCTGCCGTCTGGGTTCCGAGCACGTTGAGATGTTCTGCCTGGAGAGCGAGGTCAAGATGCCTGCCAGCGAGGAGGAGCGTCGCGAGGCCATTGAGGACGGCGCGCACATTAGCTGCGGCTGGGGCCCCAAGGAGATTCACCTGGACGAGGCCGGTCGTGTGTGCGGTATCACCTTTAAGCGCTGCACGCGTGTCTTTGACGACGAGGGCCGTTTTGCGCCCGAGTATGACGAGAACGACTTGCGCCGTGTCGATGCCGACCGCGTGGTCATGTCCATCGGCCAGTCCATTGTGTGGGGCGACCTGCTGGCTGGCTCCAAGGTGGAGCTCGGCCGCAGCCAGGGTGCCCTTGCCGATCCGCAGACGTACCAGACCGCCGAGCCTGACATCTTTGTGGGCGGCGACGTCTACACCGGTCCCAGCTTTGCTATCGACGCCATCGCCGCCGGTCACGAGGCCGCCGTGTCCATCCATCGCTTTGTGCAGCCGGGCTCCACGCTCACCATCGGCCGCAACCAGCGCCGCTACACCGCGCTTGACCGCGACGATGTTGTGATTGAGAGCTATGACAACGCAAGCCGCGAGGTGGCACGTGTCGACCGCGAGCGCGAGAAGGCTGCGCCCTTTAGCGAGTACGTCGAGACCTTTACCGAGGAGCAGGTGCGCGCCGAGACCGCTCGCTGCTTGGGCTGCGGTGCCTCGATCGTCGACCCCAACAAGTGCATCGGCTGCGGCCTGTGCACCACCAAGTGCGCGTTTGACGCCATCCATCTGGATCGCGACCGCCCCGAGTGCTCCACGATGGTCAAATACGAGCAAAAGCTCCCCAGCCTGGGCAAGTACGCTTTGAAGCGTGCGATCAAAATCAAATTTGGGAAGAAATAAAAAACGCAACAAACAAGAGAACGGCGTAGAGAACGGTTGGACAGCGAGCGAGTCCCAGGCGTGGCGAGGTGCCTTGAAAGAGGAGGGCATAGGGCTTTTGCCCATGCCCGACGATTGAAAGGCAGATCGTCCGTCTGGGGCTCGCGCAGCGTCAAGTCGACCGCCGTTCGTTAGAACGGCGGAAGAAAAAGTGCATGAATTAGGAATCGTCTATCACATCATTCGCGATGTCGAGAATGTGGCGCGCGCCAATGGCGTGAGTCGCGTTTCGAACGTGACGCTGCTCCTGGGCGAGGTCTCGGGCGTCGTTCCCGATCTGCTGCTTGATGCTTGGCGCTGGGCGGCAGATAAAAAGCCTATCACGCAGGGCGCGGAGCTTATTGTGGAGCCTGTCGAGGCCGTGACGCATTGCGAGGCGTGCGGCTGCGACTACGCGACGGTCGAGCACGGCAAGACCTGCCCCCATTGCGGTAGCGGCGAGACCTATCTGCTGCAGGGCCAGGAGGTCATGATCAAGCAGATCGAGACCCCCGACGAGGACCCGACAGACGCTGCCCCCGACGGCCTATCCGATGCCGTCGACGCCGCTAACCCTCTCCACATCGTCTAGCCCCTAGTCGTTGGGGACGTTCTTGTTTGACTAGTCGTTTAAGAACGTCCCCAACGACTACTTGCGCTAGAGCATAAGTTATACAATTAGTCAAGTTATGTCTGTTTAAACAAAATAGCGGCACGCAGGCGCATTGGGATTAACCTAAAAGCGGCGTTAATGAACAGAGTGTCTGTATATATCTGTGAAAGTAATTGGGAAATCACGTTTTAGTAGGCAATGAGCTGTAAATCAGCAACGTAATCAATTTGTAACAAACTTAGACGTTTAAACAAATAATGCAACCTTTTGCGAATTTAGCTATAAATCCACAAGACGAACAGGTATACTCCTTTATTGTCGTGTAGGAAATACGTAGACAAAAAGGAGGTTATGTGATGGTAAGTATTGTTCTTGCTAGCCATGGTGACTTGGCGGCTGGAATCAAGCAGACGGGCTCGATGGTCTTTGGCGATCAGCCGTCTGTTGCCGTGGTCTCGCTCGAGCCGAGCATGGGCCCCGACGACTTCCGTGCCAAGGTCGAGGAAGCAATCGCTTCCTTCGAGGACCAGGAGCAGGTGCTCTTCCTCGTTGATCTGTGGGGCGGCACGCCGTTCAACCAGATCAGCGGGCTCATCGAGGGCCACGATTCCTGGGCTATCGTCACCGGTGTCAACCTGCCTATGCTCATCGAGGCATATTCGCAGCGCTTTGACGCAAAGAACACTGCACATGCGATCGCAAAACATCTCGTGACTGAGGCTAAGGCTGGCGTGCGCGTCAAGCCCGAGTCTCTGGAGCCCGAGGAGAAGAAGCCGGCTGCGGCCGCCGCTGCTCCTGCGGGTGCCATTCCTCCGGGAACGGTGATCGGCGACGGGCACATCAAGATCGCCCACGTCCGTATCGACACGCGCCTGCTGCATGGTCAGGTGGCCACCACGTGGACCAAGCAGATCAACCCCAACCGCATCATCGTGGTCTCCGACGGCGTTGCTCACGACGAGCTCCGCAAGACCATGATCGAGCAGGCTGCCCCTTCGGGAGTCCACGCCAACGTCGTGCCTATCAAGAAGATGGCCGAGGTCGTCAAGGACACGCGCTTTGGCGACACCAAGGCGATGCTGCTGTTCGAGAACCCGCAGGATCTGCTCAGGGCCATCGAGGCCGGCGTCGACATCAAGGAAGCCAACATCGGTTCCATGGCCCACTCCAAGGGCAAGGTCGTCGTCACTAACGCTGTCGCTATGGGCGATGACGATGTCAAGACCATCGAGGCTCTCAAGGCCAAGGGCGTCAAGTTCGAGGTCCGCAAGGTTCCTTCGGATTCCTCCGAGGATCTCGACGCCATGTTGAAGAAAGCTAAGGCCGAACTGGCCGCTCAAGCATAGTAAAGGAGGGTCCGATACATGTCTGCAATCACTATTCTGCTTGTTGCGATTGTCGCGTTGCTTGCCGGTATGGAAGGCATTCTGGATGAGTTCCAGTTCCATCAGCCGCTCGTGGCATGCACGCTTATCGGTCTCGTAACCGGTCACCTTCAGGAGGGCATCCTCCTGGGCGGTTCGCTCCAGATGATGGCCCTTGGCTGGGCTAACGTCGGCGCCGCCGTCGCGCCTGACGCCGCTCTGGCCTCGGTCGCTTCTTCGATCATCATGGTGCTCGCCCTCAACGGTGGCGCCACCGATTCGGCCAAGGCCGTTACCGCCGCCATCGCCGTCGCCGTCCCGCTGTCGGTCGCTGGTCTGTTCCTGACCATGATCTGCCGTACCCTGGCTACCGCTATGGTTCACGCCATGGACGCCTGCGCCGAGAAGGGCGACTTCGCCGGCATCGAGCGTTGGCAGTACGCCGGCATCCTCATGCAGGGTGTTCGTATCGCTATCCCGGCAGTACTTCTGTGCATCATCCCGGCCGAGGCCGTTACCAACGCGCTTAACGCTATGCCCGATTGGCTGTCCGGCGGCATGGCTGTCGGCGGCGGCATGGTCGCTTCCGTCGGTTACGCCATGGTCATCAACATGATGGCCACCAAGGAGACCTGGCCGTTCTTCATCCTCGGCTTTGTCCTTGCTGCCATCCCTCAGCTCACGCTGATCGCCCTTGGCCTCATCGGCATCTCCCTTGCCCTCATCTACCTTGGCCTTAAGGATCTGGCCAAGCAGGGTGGCGGCATGGGCGGTGGCTCCGGTGACCCGCTCGGCGACATTCTGAACGATTACGAGTAGGAGGGGAGTGATACATATGGCAGAGAACAAGATTCAGCTCACCAAGGCTGACCGTAAGAAGGTTTGCTTCCGTCATCAGTTCCTTCAGGGCTCGTGGAACTACGAGCGTATGCAGAACGGCGGCTGGTGCTTCGCAATGATCCCTGCGATCAAGAAGCTCTACACCAGCAAGGATGACCAGATTGCCGCTCTTAAGCGCCACCTGGAGTTCTATAACACCCACCCCTATGTTTCCGCCCCCGTCATTGGCGTTACCCTCGCCCTCGAGGAGGAGCGCGCCAACGGTGCTCCGATTGACGACGTCGCCATTCAGGGCGTCAAGGTCGGTATGATGGGCCCGCTCGCCGGCGTCGGCGACCCCGCCTTCTGGTTCACCCTTCGCCCGATTCTGGGTGCACTGGGCGCTTCCCTGGCCCTGTCCGGCAGCATCGCCGGTCCGCTGCTGTTCTTCTTCGCGTGGAACATCATCCGTTACGCCTTCCTGTGGTACACGCAGGAGTTTGGCTACAAGGTCGGCTCCTCCATCGCCAAGGACCTCTCCGGCGGTCTGATGGGCAAGGTCACCGAGGGTGCTTCCATCCTGGGTATGTTCATCATCGGCGCCCTGGTCGAGCGCTGGGTGTCCATCTCCTTCACCCCGGTCGTCTCCAAGGTCACGCAGTCCGCTGGCGCCTATATCGACTGGGCCAACCTGCCCGCCGGTTCTGAGGGCATCAAGCAGGCATTGACGATGTACAGCTCTGTCGGTGCCAACGCACTCGACCCGGTGAAGGTCACCACGCTTCAGGCCAACCTCGATCAGCTCATCCCCGGCCTTGCCGCCGTGTGCCTGACCCTTCTGGTCTGCAAGCTCCTCAAGAAGAAGGTCAGCCCGATCGTCATCATCCTGGCTCTCTTCGCCGTCGGCATCATCGGTCGCGTCTGCGGCTTCATGTAAGCACGCTTCGGCTTAAGACCGAGAGTTGCTAGGCAAGGGCTTTTGAGCCATTGAAACGGACCGCACCCGGTGGGTACACTGGATGCGGTCCGATTGTTATTATTGGAGGGCGAGGCGCGTATGGCGCAATCTCAGAACAGCACGGTCGATCTGGCAACGCCGGCAACCTGCCTGATGGGGCTTACCAGTCACGGTAACGTGATGGTGGGCAATAAGGCGTTTGAGTACTATAACGAGCGCAATCCCGAGGATTATATCCAAATCCCGTGGGACGAGGTCGACTATATTGCCGCCGAGGTTTTGCGCGGCACCAAGAAGATTACGCGTTTTGCCATCTTTACCAAAGAGAATGGCCACTTTACGTTTTCGACGCGCAATGACAAGGAAACGCTTCGCGCGGTGCGTAAGTACATTGACGAGGACAAGCTCGTTCGATCGCCCGACTTTATCGATGTGACGGCCAAGGGCGCCAAGAGCATCCCCTCCGTCATCAAGAACCTTTTCCACAAAGGCAACTAGCCATTGGTAGCGGTGTAAATCTGCTACACTAGTACAACATGCCTCCGTAGCTCAGGGGATAGAGCACCGCTCTCCTAAAGCGGGTGTCGACGGTTCGAATCCGCCCGGGGGCACCAGAGGAATATCGAGCCCGGTACCGCTACGGTGCCGGGCTCTTCTGGTCTAAAGGCCGGATTCGGACCGTCGACACCCGCGTCACTCATTTCCCCGCGGGGGGAGTTTTCGAATCCGCCCGGGGGCACCAGAGGAATATCGAGCCCGGTACCGCTACGGTGCCGGGCTCTTCTGGTTCATGCCATGTCAAAAATGAAGCGCCCGCTTGCTGGGGGAGCAAGCGGGCGCCTGTGAGCGAATATGTTTGCGGCGAGAGCCGTAATGAACGGTTGGGTTGCGACTAGTTGGTCGTACCGGAATCGTCGCCCGTGCTCGTGCCTGAACCCGAACCCGAGCCAGAAAGTGCAACCGTCAGCGTAATCGTGGTGTCGGTGGACTGCTTACCGGTGGGGGAGACGCCCGTAACGGTGGCATTCTCGTTGCCGCTCACAGGGTTGCCGTTCTGGTCACAGAAGCCGATGTTGTAGAAACCGGCGTTATTGAGCGCGGTGACGGCGGCGGAGATGCTCTTGCCGTACAGGTTGCCCGGGACGCTGGCCTTGCCGGACTTCTTGGCGATGACGACGGTGATCGTGGCACCGGGCTTCTGCTTGCCGCTGGGGTTCCAACTAATTACGGTGCCCTCGGTAACCGAGTCGTTTTCCTGGTAGCTCACATCGACGCCAAAGCCAGCCATGTCGAGAGCGTTGCGCGCCTGGGCCTCGGTCATGTCGGTCAGATCGGGCACCGAGGTGGTGTCCGGGCCGCTGGAGACCTTGTACGAGATGGTCGTGCCCTTCTCGACCTCCTTGCCGGCAGCAGTGCTCTGTTCAAAGACCTGGCCCTCTTCGGCCTCATTGGCTTCCTCCGAAGCGCTGCCCTTCAGGCCCACGCTTGCCAATGCGGCCTCGGCCTGGTCCTTGGTCAGGCCGAGGAGCTGCGGAACCTCAACCTTCTCGGAGGGCTTGGGGCCCTTGGAGATTACCAAGTTCACCCTCGTGCCCTTGGCCTTCTTGGTGTTACCGTTGGGGGTCTGCTCGGCGACCTTTCCCTCGTCGACATCGTCGTTGTAGCTCTGGTCGACGGTGCCTACCTCAAGGCCGGCTTCCTTGATCAGCTCAATAGCGGTTTCCTGGTCCTTGCCCAGCACGTCGGGCACCGTGACCTGTTCGCCGCTGAACATGCCCGTGGCAAAGGCCACTACAACGCCAATCACGGCGACGGCGGCAATCACGGCGGCGATGATCTTGTTCTTGTTGGACTTGGGTTTCTCGACCTCGTAGGAGCCCGTGGAGCCCGAGACAGCGCTGCGGGCGGTGTTCTGACCGCTCACGCCCGAGACGGGACGAACCATAGCGCGCGTTGAGTCGGAAAGCTCGCGGGTCTTGGTGGCACCCAGGTCGCCGGCGGCACCGATGATGCGCGTGGGCTCCGAGACGTTGACGGCACGGCCGGACAGGTAGCTGTTGAGCACCTGGCGCAGCTCGTCGGCCGTCTGGAAGCGGTTTGCCGGGTCCTTCTCCATGCACTTGAGGATGATGCGCTCCAGGTCGGCATCGACGCCGGAGTTGATCTGGCTCGGCGGGATGGGCAGCTCGTTGACCTGCTTGAGCGCGACCGAGATGGCGTCGTCGCCGTCAAAGGGCACGCGGCCGGTGGCGCACTCGTACATGACGACACCCAGCGAGTAGATATCCGAGGTGGGGCCGAGGTCCTGGCCGCGGGTCTGCTCGGGGCTTACATAGTGGGCGGTGCCCAGAACGTTGTTATCCTGCGTGAGGTGGCTGTTCTTGGCGCGCGCGATGCCAAAATCCATTACCTTGATGTTGCCGTCGGGCAGCACCATGATGTTTTGCGGCTTAATGTCGCGGTGGATGATCTCGTGCTTATGTGCGACCGAAAGCGCGGAGCTGATCTGCGAGCCGATCTGCGCGACCTTCTTGGGATCGAGGGCGCCGTGGCTCTTGATGCCGCTCTTAAGGTCGGTACCGCGCAGGTACTCCATGACGATGTAATAGGTGTCGCCGTCCTTGCCCCAGTCGTAGACGCCCACGATATAGGGGGAGGACAGGCCGGCAGCTGCCTGGGCCTCCTGCTTAAAGCGGGCGGCGAAGGTGGCGTCGCCGGCATACTGCGGCAGCATGATCTTGACAGCAACCGTGCGGTCGAGGACCTGATCCTGTGCACGGAAGACGGTCGCCATACCGCCCGCTCCCACCTTATCCTTGAGGAGGTATCTTCCCCCGAGGACCCTCTGTTCCATTCCTGCTCCTAACATAACTATTCGCTCAACGATGTGTGTAGTACCAAATGTGTGGCCGCTGGGGCCGTGTGGCGCGTTGCCGCTAGCTCATCGCCCGCGGCGCGCCCCAAGTATCCGCTTTGATCACGGGCATCACGCTCCCTGTGCGGCGAGCGCCGCGGTCAGGACGATGCCGGCAATCTTGGCTGCCTTGACGTCGTGTTTGTCGTAATCCTCCAAGGCCACCGAGATGGCAACCGTGGGTGAATCGTAAGGTGCAAAGCCAACAAACATAGAGTTGACGTTGGTGCCGCCGGTCTCGGCCGAACCGGTCTTGCCGGCAACCTTGACGCCCGGAATCTGGGCATCGGTGCCGGTACCGGACTGGACGACGGCGAGCATGGCCTGCTTGACCTGGTCGGCCGTGGCAGAACTGACAGCCTGGCCCAGCGAGCGGGACTGCGTGGTCTTGACCACGGTTCCGTCCGGGGCGAGTATCTGGGACACAAAGAACGGGTCCATGACCACACCGCTGTTGGCGATAGCGGCAGCGATCACGCAATTCTGCATAACGGTGGTCTGCGGGCCAGGCGTGTGGTCCATGCCGACGGGCTGGCCGGCGCCTGCCCAAGCGGTCTCCCACTCGGTCATAAGCGACGGGTCGGCCATGATGGAAGCCGCGGTGGTCAGATCCTGACCGAGCTTTTGACCGTAGCCAAAGGCGTTGGCAAACTGGACGAGCGAGCTGGCGCCAATCTCGTTGGCCACCTGGCCAAAGACGACGTTGGACGACACGGCGAAGGCCTGCTGCAGGCTGATGGTGCCGTAGCTCTCGTTGGCATAGTTGGTGACCGGCGCGTTTCCGATGTCCATGGAGCCGGGCGCCTGGTACGTGCTGGTAAGGCTGGCGGTGCCGGTTTCGAGCGCCGCGGAGAGTGTGACGACCTTAAAGGTCGAGCCCGGGGTGTACAGCGCGTCCATGGCACGGTCGTACATGGAGCCGTCCTCGCCGCCGCCCGACTGGAGCAGCGCATCGATGTTGGTGTTGTCGTAGGTGGGCGAGCTCGCGCACGCAAGGACCGCACCGGTGCGCGGATCCATGACCACCACGGCGCCCTTAAAGCCCTTGAGCGCCTGCTCGGCAGCCGTCTGGATGCGCGAGTCGATGGTGAGCTTGGCGGTATTGCCCGGCTGGGTCTGCCCCGCGAGCGACGCGATGGCGTTGTTCCAGCTGGAGTAATCCTTGGAGCCGGTGAGCGTATCGTTCATGACGCTCTCGATGCCGGCGGTGCCGTATTGCTGGCTCACGTAGCCCACCACGTGCGCGGCCATATTGCCGTTGGGGTAGGAACGGGCGTAGGTGCCGTCCTCCTGCTGCAGAGACTCGGCTAGCGTCACGCCGTCGGACGTGATGATGGAGCCACGCTGGATGTACTTGGAGCGGGCGATGGTGTGGTTGTTGGTCGGCATGTCCTGGTAGTCCTTCGCCTTGATGACCTGGACATAGGTAAGGTTGCCGATAAGGATGGCGAACAGCGCCGTAAAGGCAAACACGGCACGAGTCAGACGGTTGGCAAGTGCCACGCGGCCGAGCACGCCGGACTCGGGCGTGTCGAGCAGGCGACGACGCATGCGAGAACCCGCGGAGTGGCTGCCGTTGCCGTAGGAAGGTGCGTTGGCAAAACGCGTACCGGTCAGGGCAGCGGATGCGACCTGGTCATCGGTGATGGCGGCCATGGTGCCGGTGCCGGTGAGCTCGGCTTCGCGTCCGGTTGCCTCGTCGCCGGCGCGCAGCAGCAGCGCGACGATGATAAAACTCGCCAGCAGCGAGGAGCCGCCCTGGCTCATAAAGGGCAGAGTGACGCCGGTCAGCGGGATTAGGCGGGTTACGCCGCCAACGATTAAGAATGCCTGGAAGCTGATGGCCGCCGTAAGGCCGGTCGCGCTAAAGGCGGCAAGGTCGGACTTGGCGCGGGCTGCCGTGGTGAGGCCGCGCACGGCAAAAAGCATAAACAGGATGAGCACGGCGCCGCCGCCCAAAAGGCCCATTTCCTCGCCGATGGCAGAGAAGATAAAGTCAGACTCGACGACGGGGATGTTGTTTGCCATGCCGTTGCCAATGCCGACGCCAACCAGGCCGCCGTCAGCTAGCGAGTAAAGTGACTGTACGATCTGGTAGCCCTGGCCCTGGGCGTCTTTAAACGGATCGACCCAGACCTGAAAGCGCACCTGCACGTGCGACAGGAACTTGTAAGCGCCCACGGCCCCCACGGCCAAGAGCACAAGGCCGATGATGACATACGAGAAGCGACCCGTGGCAACGTAGAGCATCAGCAAAAAGATGGTGTAGAACAGGACGGCCGAGCCCAGGTCGCGTTCGAAGACGACGATGAGCAGGCACACGCCCCACACGGCAAACAGCGGCAGCAGCAGGCGGAAGCGCGGAATCTTGAGGCCCAGGATCTTGCGGTTGGAGATGGAGAGCAGCTCGCGGTTCTCGGCCAGATAGCCTGCCAGGAACAGGACGATGAAGACCTTGGCGAACTCGCCGGGCTGGATGGTGAAGCCCGCGATGCGAATCCACAGCTTGGAGCCCGAGATCGTGGTGCCGATAAAGATCGGCAGCATCAGCAAGATGATGCCGATAATGCCAAAGGTGTACTTGTAGCGCATGACCACGTCGAGGTTTTTGACCAGTGCAAGCGTTCCCACCATGAGCGCCACCGAGACAAACAGGATGATGAGCTGTGAGATGGCGAGAGCGGGGGCGAGGCGTGTCACGAACGTGATGCCGATGCCCGAAAGTATAAATACGATGGGCAGGATGGCGGGGTCGGCGCCAGGCGCCAAGATGCGCACGGCGATATGTGCTGCGGCGAAGGCGGCGAAGAGGCCGATCGGTACGGCGAGCGTCTCAAAGGAGATGGCAGCGCCCGCGGTGAGGACGTACATCGCATACAGCAGGATGACGGGGAACGCCGAGGCGATGAGCAAGAGCAGTTCGGTGTTGCGGCGACTCATAAGCGGCACTCCCTTTCTAATTCTTATCGGAGGCTTCGGCCTCGGCGGACTGTTCGGCGGTTTTCTCGGAATCTGATTCGGAGGTCGATCCCTGGTCGGTGTTGTCGCGAATCGTTTGCGCGTCGATCACCTGGCGGGTCTGCTCCTCGTCGATCTGGTGGCGGTACTTGGATATCGTGTCCTGCGCATCGTCGACACTTGTTTGCGGAATGCCCGCCTTGAGGCGGTTTTGCGTGTCTTCGGGCAGGTCGGACAGCTTAATACTGGTTTCGCTTTCGAGCCAGTGGAGCTTGAGTCCGAGTGGCTTGCCGGGCAGGCCGCGCCAGACGGCGACATTGCCCTGGTAGGTACCCAGGTAGTACGAGCCGGTGACACCCGTGTAGGCCCAGATGGAAGCCGCCAGCACCAAGACGAGACCTAAGACGACGCCGATGGTGACGTTGCGGCGACGCACGCGTTGCGCCTCGCGCATAACGCCATCGTCAACCAGGTCAACGACTACTACGGTCACGTTGTCGTGGCCGCCGGCGGCAAGCGCCGCGTCCACTAGGTTGTCGACGCAGATGTGCGCGGTTGAGGACTGCGTGGCGATGTTCTCGATATCGCTATCGGGAATCATGCTCGAAAGGCCGTCAGAGCACAGGATCAGGCGGTCGCCTTCCTCGATATGCAGAGTGAAGTGGTCGGCATACATGGCGGGGTCCGAGCCCAGCGCACGGGTGATGACCGAACGGTTGGGGTGGACGCGAGCCTCATCTGCCGTAATCTCGCCGGCGTCCACGAGTTCTTCCACATAGGAGTGGTCGCGGGTCACGCGGATGAGCGTGCCCTCGTGGAGCAGGTAGGCGCGCGAGTCGCCCACGTGGGCGATGGCGAGCGTATCGTTTTCGATATAGGCGCAAGTGGCTGTGCAGCCCATGCCGGGCTTGCCCAGGCCATTCAAGGCGGCCTCGATTACGGCGGCGTTAGCGGCCTCGACGGCTGCCGCCAGGCGTGCGGCGTCGGCGGACTGCGGGGCCGTCTTGGCAATAGTCTCAACGGCGATGGAAGAGGCCACCTCGCCGGCAGCGTGACCACCCATGCCGTCGCATACGCAAAAGAGCGGCGACTGCACCAGGTAGGAATCCTCATTGTGCGGGCGTACGCAGCCAACGTCGGAGCGGGCGCCCCACATGAGTTGCGTGGTGGTGCCGGCATCATAGGTCGAGTCGGTCTCGATGCGCTCCTCGGTCAGGGGCTCAAAGCTCATGGTCGAGCCGGGGTCTTTGAGCTTGGCCTCAACGGCGGCAACGTCGATTTCGGCTGTGTCACCGGGAGAGACGGTGTCGGTCTCGGCGTTTGATTCGGAATCGCCGGTGTCCGGGGAGTCGGGCTCCTCGGAAACGCGGGCGGTCGACTCGTCATCTTGCGGGCTGACGTCTATAGGCTCGGGCGCCGGCGTAGACGCGGGCGCAACCTCGGATGCCGGGGCTATGGGAAACGCCGGCGCGGCGGGCTCGGGTGCCGCAAACACCGCAGCGCTCTCGTTGATTGCCGCGGCGACGGGCTCTGCAAAGTGAGCCGGCGCCGGGGTTGCTTCGGGCGCTGTGGGCTGTTCCGCAGCATGTGCGCCGATGGGCGCCGCTACGGCATCCTCTTCGTCCTCGTTATCGGCGAGATCCGAAATATCATGCGTTACATGCGAAAGAGGCAGGGAGAACACGGTGTCCTCGGGTTCCACGGGTGCGGAGCCCTCCGGAGCGGCGTGGGCCGGCGCAGCTGTGGCGGCGGCCGGTGCCTCGGTCATAGTTGCGGACTTGTTCTCCTCGTCGATCATCGACGGTTCACCTTCATGACCACATCGCCAATCTGGACTTCGTCGCCCTCGCGCAGCGTCGCGGGCTCCACGAGCTGGCGGCCGTTGACGAGCGTGCCGTTAAGCGAGTTGAGGTCCTCGATGATGAGCGCCGGGCCCTGCAGCGAAAAGCGCGCATGCGAGGCCGAGACGAACGGTTCGTTGATGCAGATGTCCGAAGATGGCGAGCGACCGACGATGACGGGGCCGAGCATGTCTACGTGGATGCCACGGATGCCGCGCGGGCCCTTGTCCACATCGATCGTCCAGATAGCCGAGTCGCGGCGCTGTCCGCGCACAAGTCCCACGCCGGTCTTCATGACGGCGAACAGGAAGATATAGAGCAGGGCGACCAGGACGATGCGGCCTGCAAAAAGGACGATATCGATGTTCATAAGCGACTATCCCCTAAATTCAAAGGTGCTCAGGCCAAACGTCAGCAGATCGCCGTTGCGCAGCGGGCAGCGCGTAATGCGGCGGTTGTTGACGAGCGTGCCGTTGGTGGAATTGAGGTCCTCGATCGACCAATCCGAGCCCGTAAAGGTGAGCTGGGCGTGGCGGCGCGACACGTTGGGGTCGCGCAGGGCAATATCGGAAACCGAGCGCTCGCGACCGATAGTCACCTGTGCGGAGGTGATGCTATGGCTCTCGCCGCTCACGACGTCGACGAGCTGGGCGAGCGGGCGCTGCGGGGCGCGAGTGCTCGCCATGTTGGAGGCGATGCCGGCTGCGGCGCCTAGGCCCACGGCGGCACCGGTCGCGGCGGCTCCGCCCATGCCGGCAAGCGCGTCGCGCGAGACGGTCTGCGGCACCGGGATGGGTGCTGCGGCGGGGTCGGGGACGCTAGGCGCGAAGGGGTCTGCCACGGCAAGCGGGTCGGGAGCGGCGGCGCGAGGCGTCGGCTGCTGCTGGGGCATGGCGGCGGGGCGCTGCTGCTGCGGGGCAGCAAACTGCTGCTGGCCGGCGCGCGGGGCGCTGGCGGCACGGCTTGCCGCGGAGTTGTTTTGGCCCAGGCCGTTTTGATAGGCGCGCTCTTCTTCGTACAGGCGGCCGAGCGTGGGGGCATCGACGTTCTCGGCAAAGACCGAGAACTTGCCGGCGCGCAGCTGCGGATCGATCATAAAGCGCACGAGGGGCTCGCCGACAAAGACATAGCGGCGCTTTTCGGCCTGCGCCTTCACGAACTCGCGGACCTCGCGCGAAAGCTCGGGGTAGAACGGGGCGAGCATGGGATCGTCGTCGGCGGCGATCAGGATGGTATAGAGTGCCGGCGCCGTGTTGACGCCGTTGATCACCAGAGTCTGATCCTCCATGTCGCGAGCGGCCTGCTTGGCAAGCTTCTTAAAGGAGAACGGGGCACGGGTGGCACCGAAGATGCCGGCCACGTGGTCCTCGAAGATGTTCAGGAAGTTCACGAAAGATCACTCTCCGTATAGGTTCTTTGGTATCCGAGCAAATATAGGCATATCCCAACGATTATAGAGGATAGGGTTCCCGCAACCGCCGCCTTGGCGACGACCGCGGCTGCAAGGCTGGCAATTTCCATATGGTGTGCAAGACAGGACGCCGCTGCGCAGCCGATGCCGGCGACAGCGATGGCGGCGATTACGGCAAGGTTTGAGCCCTGATCGGCACGCTTGGCATGGGCGTTGAGCAGCGCAGATGACGCCGCGGCAGTTGCCGCTACCAGCACAAAGGCAGCCCAAAGGAGTGGGTCTCCCAGCGCTGCGGCAACGTTACCGAGCCCCAGCACGCCTCCGGCTGAAAGCGCGACCGTGGCCAGACGGGCAAAAAGTGCGCCCATGCCCGTTGCCGCGGCGGCGCTTGCCGGGCCGAGCCAAAATGACGCGACGCCGGCGGTGACCCCAGCTGCCAGGAAGGTATTGCCGGTCAGACAGCCAAGCGCGAGTGCACAGGTGAGCGCGGCGCTCGCGGCAGCCTCGGTGCGACCCCAGGCGATCCACCAACCGGACATGGCGGCGGCAAAGATCACCGCGACGGGCAACATCGACAGGATGCCCTGCGCCTGCATGGTGGCGTTGGCCATGAGCATCAAAAAGCCCACAGCCGAGATGGCCGAGCCGATCTGGGGGGCCAGGCCAGCCGCCGCTCCGATCGCGATAGCCGCAATGACCAGGCCGGGAAGCGCCGCGACCCCGGCCGTTTGCATCAGCAAAAAGCTAAAGGCGCCGCACGTTAGCGCCGAGATAGCGTGCATGGCGTAGTCGCGCGCATGGCTCCAGCGCGTGCCCGCCCAGCCGAGCGCGGGGTCGACCTCGATGGCGTCGTCCTCGTAGTACGACGGCTCGATATCGTCGAGCTCCTGCTCGTCATCCGAAAGCTCGCCAACCATTTGCTCCAGACTGCGACGGCCCTCGCGCACGCTGCCCAGACCGGCAAGGAGTTGGTCGCAAAATGCCTCGATGCTGTTGGGGCGGTCCTGCGGCATGGGGGAGAGCGCGCTCATGAGCGCGGCCTCGGCTCCCGGGGGAAAGTGTGGTATCAGCTCGCTGGGATAGGTGGCGCCGCCGATGATGCGGTCGAGCGAGTCGGCGGGCGTGGCCGCCATAAAGGGAGCGCTGCCGCACAAGCCCTCATAGATAACGCAGGCAAGGGCAAAGACATCGGCGCGTTCGTCGACCGTGCCGGTCTCGATATCGAGCTGCTCGGGCGGCATGTAGCCGATGGTGCCGCCGCGCGAGCCGCCAAAGCCACCGGCGGACGACAGCCGCGCCATGCCAAAGTCGGTGAGCTTTACATTGCCCGAGTGGTCGATGAGCACGTTGGCGGGCTTAATGTCCAGGTGGAGTACGCCATTGCTATGGGCGAAGGTGAGCGCCTGGCCCAGGGCATCGGCAATGGCCGCGGCCTCGTCAAAGGTGAGCGAGTGGCCGTCCACGCGATGCAAAAACTCGGCCAGCGACATACCGTCGACATACTCCATGACCAGGTAGGCATAGGCGGTGTCATGCGTAAAGTCGATGACCTGCACGATATTGGGATGTTGAAGCATGGCGGCAGTGTGCGCCTCGCGCAGGACATCCATGATGTCGCTGGCGGGCATGCCGGCGCCGTTGATAAGGGGGATGCGCTTAATGGCGACGCGGCGGCGCAGGTGCGTGTCGCGGCAAATCTCGATGGAGCCAAAACCGCCGGTCGCAAGTGTCTCGAGCGGCTGGTACCGCTTGAGCAGCTCGCGAGAGCTAGTGCCCTCCAAGGGAACGTCCGGCGAGAACCGGGCGGTATGTTGCGAGAAAAGCGGCATGGCCAACCCTCGTGCGTTTAAAGTTCGTTTGCGAGCGGCGGGCGCGGGGCCGAGCCGTTCGCGGTGGCATAGATGCTGCTAGTGTAGCACGCTCAGGCGGATGGCGAGGATGGCGGGATGCGAGGCTGCCTGTCTGGCTTGGCCTTCGTCTCGACCCATCCGGAAAGCGCGCCCCAGTTTGCGGCCAAATACTGGGACACGCTTTCCGAATGGGGTGTGCTGCGGAAACTGCGTCCCAGAATATTGACTCAGAACGGGATACAGTTTCCAGATCGACGCTCAAAAGGAAACCGCATCCCGCTTTGATGCGGGGATTGCGGACAAAAGCTGAACCGTGATCTGGCTCGGATTGGAGTTCGCCTGAATCGTTGATGCTGGCTGGTGTGGGCGTGGAGATAAACGAGCAGCCCGAGCGATATAATGACACGCTATGGAGGTCATATGCTCTTTTCCCGCTGTTCTGCCACATCTGCTTTCGCCATTGCGCTCGTCGTAATGGCGGTTACCCCTTATCACCGGTTTTCATCTTCAATCGGCTTGGCATCAGGTGCAATGACCTGGCTCGTTATCCTTGGCGCATGCCTCGCGGCGTTTGGTCATGGTGTTGCGCTCCGCAAGGGGAGAGAAATAAGACGGCCGGGTCGCCTTGGCGTCTTCGGTGTTTTCCTTGCTGCTATTGCGGTGGTTCCCGAATGGGTCGACTTGGCCTTCTATGCTCGCGGAGATTCTATTCCAATCGTGTTTGCACCAATCTGGTTGTTGCATCGTGTTTCGTGTGCCTTGTGCTTCACTGGGTCGTTGCTCCTCTCATATGTAATTTGGGATACGGCGGGCTCTCCTTTGATACGGGGGGCGGCGCGGGACGGCGAAAGGGGGACCCGCCGATCGCAGAGCACGCTTTTTGCAGAAACAATAGTTGTCCTGTCTTGCCTGCTGTTTTGCTGTCGAATTTCATGGAGAGTCGTTCCCGAGCCATGGGGGATGCCCCCTGTAACGGCCGCATCAATTGGCCTCGTGCTTTTAATTCCGCTGGTCTATCTCGTATTGGCTGCGGTCCCGCTGCTTTGCTGTCCCCGCGCCTTTGGTCGGGGGCAGGGCGACGTGTTTGCCCGTTCTGTGCTTGTAGCAGTTCCCATTGGCCTTGTTCCGGCTGTCGAGGTGGCATACTTTGCAAGCGATGCCGCAGTCATTGCATCACTGTCGATGGGGTCCGCTATTGCTGTTGCCGCCTTCGTATGCACATTGCTAAGGGAGAAACGGGACAACAATTCGGATACCCCTCGCACGTCCGACCCATTCGATGCGGGGGTGTTTTCCCCTGCCCTGTCGCCTCGAGAAGAGCAGTTTGTTCGACTGCTGCTCAAAGGGAAAACGCCGGCGGAAATTGCCAGGGAGACGGGTACGAAGCCATCGACGGTGCGAACAACGCTTCACCGAGCATACGGGAAGGCATCGGTTGCGGGCTCACGCGAGCTCGTGGCATTGTTTGCGGGTGAGGGTGATGCTACAGGGCCTGGTCTGCTGCAGCGGCATGCTGGTGATATGTTGACATCAGTTCGGACGCGCCGGCTGTTTCGATACCTGCTCACAACATTTTTTATCCTCCTTGCGGCGGGCCCCTTGGTAATGGCGGATAGCGATTGGGGATCCGGTGTTTCGCGGGCAGTCGCCTTTTCTCTCGCAAGCTATGCATTGGGTCTCGGACTGCTTCTGTCGCTGCACTACGCGGGTGAAAAACTGAATCGTGAAGTTGCGCTGACTAGAACGGATGGGGCGATTGGGCTCGGAAGCCCGTGCGTATGGGCGGTGCTGTCTGCCGTGGAATGGTCTTTTGTCTATATCGCGGCATGGAGGTGTATATGCGATCCGTTGATGGCTGCGCCGGTCCTGCTGTGCGGCGTGGCATCTACGGTCTCGCTCGCTGTTGGGCTGCGTCCGTTTAAGGTGCATGCCCGTGTCCGGGCTATCGTGCCGTTGGTGTCAATAGGTGCGGCTACTTTAATCCATGCGGCCACTAGGGGGCGAATCCATGGGTTCGCGGTGCTGACGGGGATGTTGCTTACATACATAGTGCTGCGTAGCTGTCCGCAGCGCAAAATGCTTGGGATATGGATGCTTTGCTTTGGGGCGGCGGCTCCTGTCTGGGTTGTCTTGCTCAACATGGTGCAGGATCTGACGGTTTTCGAGCCTCTGTTCCTTGCGTCGTTGCTGGGGCAAAGTTCGGCCGTCAATGTCGTCGTGGCAACGGTGATTGTTTGCTGGTCTGTGCCCATGCTCGTTACGCACATCGTGCTCGTACGCTCGGTTGAGGACGAGAAGGCCGTCTTGAAGTACCGTGCGAACGGGTCCACCGAAGCAGCTCACGTGCGCCGGCTGGCCCTGCTTACGTCGCGCGCCCTGTCCGATGTTCAGGCCCGAATATTGTTGATGACGGCAGAGGGCACAACGACAAAGACCATTGCGCAGGATGTCGGTTACGCTGCATCTACGGTGCAAGCGCTGCGATCCGCGTCCTATCGCCAGTTGAAGATCAAGAACAAAGCAGAGCTTATTTCATTGTTATCGCAGGTAGATAACGTGTAAACGCCTGGATTATCAACTCAATAGCGAGTGTTTACAGACATCTTTCTCCATTCATGCAAAGGTTGCTGTGCGTCGACGCATTGTTAGCCGCTTTTGATTGGAGAAGGCCATGATTAAGCCAAGGAGCGCTATTACTCGAATCGGAGTCGGGTTGGCGATTGCTGCGGGTCTGTCCCTAGGGGTTCCCGCTGCATCGTTCGCGCAAGAGGAGTTTGACACCTCTCAGGTTTCCAGCATTACTCAAAACGCCGATACGGGAATTACGACCTGTACGAACAATGCCGATAGGGCATTTAGTTTTCAATGTGCCGGGACGAGTGCAACTGGCTACCGTCAAAAGGATGATTCCTCATCGCTCTATCTGGATATCCAAGGTTATACGGGAAATCCGCTTCGGTTATATACAGACGGTGCGTATAACACAAGCGGTAGCGGCAGCATGAATTGTACTCAGGGAACGTATCGTTCGAATCACAAGGGACAGTGGGAAATGTATAACCTCGTCCGTGAGAACGGGCGATCTGCGGCGCGACTGACTGCATGGGCGGAGTCTGGCTACGGCACTGTTATTGGTGTATGGAGCCCCGACTGCGTCGGGCATTTCCGCAAGCTTCCCGCATAGTTGTTTGAATTGGCTCCCTTCCGGCTTTCTGGGTCGGAAGGGGGAGGAGGACGTATGAACCAAAGGCTCGTAAGATATGAGCTGTCGAAAACGATAAGACGCCCAGCTTTTATCTTTGCTCTCTTGATTGCAGTCGCAGTTGCAATAGCTGCTGCGCTGGAGCCGTGGGCAAATTTGGAAAAAGAACGTCACAACCTTCTTTCTTTTGGTTACGGCGTTGGCATGCAAGCCAAAAACTATCTCGGTCAAACACGTGAAAGCAGCTTCGGTAACTGGATTGTTGTGAGCGCGAACGCGCCACTGTCTGCGTCGGTGTTTTTCTATGCACTGCCCCTGCTTGCAATGTTGGCTGGATCTTGGTCGTGTCTCTTTGAGCGTTTGAGTGGTTATGACATGCAGATATGCACGCGCGTTTCCAGAAAGGCGTACGTGAACGTAAAGATGCTGTCTGCTTTCCTCTCCGCGTTTACAGTGACTGCCATTCCTCTGCTCGTCAATTTCCTGATCGTCTCGATGCTTTTTCCTGCGTATCTTCCTCGGGTCGATGAGTCGACTTACGTAGGACTATACCTGCATAGCTACTTCTCCGGTCTATTTTATTCGCATCCTTTGTCATATGTGCTCGCATACACGCTGTTCGATGCTGTCACGCTCGGGACTTTATCCATGGCTGTAACTGGCTTCTCAATTTTGTTTCGTAGCAGAATCAAAGCGATAATTGTCCCGTATCTGCTAATGGTTGCGTGGCATTTTGCAAATGGCTGGATCTTCGGCGTAATGGCTTGTGTGGGGTTTAACTGCAATATCCTCAACAGCATCAGGTCGGAATCGCTGAATAACTGGCCAGACATTCGAGCCGGTTTTGCGGAAATCATATTATTGACCCTTGCTTCGTTGGCTTTTTCTGGGGCGTGGAAAAGACGCGAGGTGGTCTGATGCTGTTTAGGCTGGTCGCCGCGGACCTGAGGACCGTTTTGAAGAAGAACATCATCACTTTTATTGCAATTGCGGCAGTGACCGTTGCGAACTTGGTGTACGCCTACGGATTGTCTTCTGTGTATGGGGTTAGAACGGATACCTTGGGGTTTGCGGATAATCTTGCGCTCGTGTTTGCCGGATCTGCTCCGTTTGAGCCTAGGCCCGGGGTCATGTTTGTGCCTCCGCTAGGATGGCTATTTCTCATTCTGCTTATTCTCTATACAACACTCGATTATCCGACTGAATCGTTGCACGGGTTTGGTTTGCAAGCGCTTGTTCGATGCCGGGCAAGAACCCTTTGGTGGGTCTCGCGTTTTATCTTGGTGGCGGCAGTAACGGCATTTTCACTGCTCGTGGTGGTTTGCTCTGTTGTGATTTGGAGCTTGGTGGTGAGCTCCTCGTTCAGCGCGGTCATTCATGGTGAGTCGCTTCAACTGGCTAATTTGGCGCCGTGGTTTCTCAAAGCTGCCGAGGCAGATGCGCTGCCGTTTTTCATAGGTCTCTTATTTGCTTTTGAGGCGCTTGCGTTTGCGCAGGCAGCGGTTGGGTTTGTGCTTGGGTCGTCAGTCTCGTTTGTGGTTTTAATGAGCTACCTGATCTGCTCGGCATATGCACGACATTGGGCGCTATTGGGTAACGCCTTGATGCTGTTGCGCTGGGGTGGAATTGTCAAAGAGGGAATCGCGGCGGGCTCGAGTGTCTTGTCATCAATTGGGCTTATGTCGTTATGCCTATCGTTGGGTGGACTGTGGTTTCGAAGGGCCGACCTTATAGAAAAGGGGGACAAGATATGAGTGTGATCGTAAGGGGCGTATCGAAGCGCATGGGTAAAAACGATGTCCTGCGCAACGTGTCCATCGAGGTTGACCCTGGGACTGTGGTCGGGCTTCAGGGGATAAACGGTTCGGGTAAGACCATGCTCATGCGAGCGGTTTGCGGGTTGATCAAGCCTACCGAAGGCGAAATCTCTATCGATGGCCAAAGGCTTGGGGCGGACATCTCGTTCCCGCCGAGTCTGGGGATGTTGATCGAGGCGCCTTCCTTTTTGGGATATCTGTCTGGCTACGACAATCTGAAGCTCATCGCTCAGATCAAGGGCGTTGCCACCCCCGAGGACATTCGCTCTGCCCTGCGGCTCGTGGGGCTCGATGCAGACGAAAAAAAGAAGTTCCGAGCATACTCGCTTGGGATGAAGCAGCGTCTGGGGATAGCTGCGGCAATTATGGAGAAGCCGAAGCTGCTTGTTCTCGATGAGCCAACGAATGCCCTCGACGAAGCGGGCGTTGAAATGCTCAAGCGCGTTGTGGCGATGGCGGCATCAACGGGTCGTGAGGTCCTTCTGTCCAGCCATGACGGAGAGGTGCTCGAGGAACTGGCCGATCGGGTTTACTGCATGCGCGACGGTGCCGTTGTGAAAGTTCGGGAAAGGTCGTGAGCGCGATGAAGAAGACCCTGTGGACGAGAAGATCGGCGCTCGCGCTTTTTTGCTGTGCTGCTGCCGGCCTTGCGGGCATGAGGGTGAGCGTCGTTAACGGGAACCGGACGGTCATTCCTGAGAAATATTACGCGGAGGGCGAATGGCTCTCGATGGATGGAGCGTTTCTGGGGTCGAAGGATGTGGTGACTGATGGGTATTCGTTTTGCATAGACGGGGCAGAGTTGCTCACGCCGCGCGAGTATCTCAAACGAGCACATGACGATTATTCAAAATATGGCACCGTGGATACGAAAACGAGACTGAAGGATGCCGACATCACGTGCGTTATCGCCGTAAAGATGCGTGTCAGAAATAGGGATAATATCGACGGTGGAATCAAAGCGTATGTTTGGCATCTGGTTCCGGAGTCTGCGCCAAACTATGATTTTGTAGTCAATACCGATCTGATAACGCAAGCCATGCCGGTCCTTGGCGGCTCTGCTGCGTTTGCCGTGGAGGTTGGGGCAGAAAACGAGTTGCTCGTCCCATTTATGATGCAGAACACCAACGACTATTTCGAAGGTTACGAGACCGTCCGTTTTGAGAAAGCATTTCCCGGGACTTACACGATGAAGATGACCGATCTGCCGGAGCGGAGGCTCTTAAGGTTTGAAGTGAAATAGCTCGAGAGCAAGGCAAAACGGGTCCATTGGCGGTACGCGCGCCCGATTCCAGGCGCCCCGGCCCGGAATCGGGCGCGGGACGAGGCGCCTTCGGTGTCGGCCGGCCTACCGCTTCTTCTTGCTCTTCTTCTGCTTGCGCTGCTTGCCCTTGGTCTCCTGGGGCTTGTCGCCCTGTTTTGCTTCGGCAGCGGCCTTTTCTGCCTTCATCTTCTTGCGTTTGGTCTCGATGCGGAGTTTTTTGTTGATGCGCGCCTTAAGGAAGGGACCGAACTGCTCGGCATCGCCGCGAACAAAGGTGTCCTTGGGGATCGTCACGCCCTGGTCGGTGAACATAGCCACAAAGATGCGCTCGCCGTCGAGCACGTGGTCGAGCTTCTCAAACGGGAAGAACTGCGACTTGCCGCTCTTGCCCCAGACCATCAGGCCGTCCTCGTTGGCGGCGACGCGGCGGTAGCGGCCGCCCATGGACTCGTCGGCCTCGACGGCATCGATAAAGTCGCGGGCGAGCGTGTGGTGGAGGTTCTTGCTCCACCAGGCCAAAAAGGCGCCGAACACGATCAGCACGACGCCGAACTTGATCCAGCTGCCGCCGGCCACCAGCATGCCGATGCCGATGAGCACGGCAATCGCGGCGGCGACGTACAGGGAGCCACGGCGCCTGGGCGAGGCGACCAGGCGGGCGAAGTCGGTGACGAGGTCGTTTTCGTACTGATACTCGTTGAGGTACAGAATGCCGTCATCGGCCGCGGCCTGCGCCTCGAGCGCGACCTCGACCTGGTCGGCTGCTTCGGAGGGAATGAGGTTACTCTCTGCGTCTGCCATGCTCTTTGGACTCCTATCGCGGCGGGCTCGCCGTACGGGTTATTATGGAATGCAGTATGCCGTGCGACCGCATGGCCGCCGCGGCAACAAGACTCAGTATACCCGGGGGAGCACCCATGGAATCGTTGTACCGAAAGTATCGCCCGCTCACCTTCGACTCCGTGGTGGGCCAGCAGCATATCGTCTCGACGCTCGAGCACGCCATCACCGAGGGGCGCCTGTCCCACGCCTACCTGTTCTGCGGACCGCGCGGCACGGGCAAGACCACCATGGCGCGCATTCTGGCCAAGGCGCTGCTGTGCCGCAATGCCGAGGCGGCGCGCGCCGAGGGTGCAAGCGGCTGCATGCCCGACGGTACTTGCGAGGAGTGCGAACTCATTGCCGAGGGCAACCACCCCGATGTCTACGAGCTCGATGCCGCAAGCCGTACCGGCGTGGACAACGTGCGCGAGGAGATCATCAACTCCGTCAACTTTGCCCCGGTGCGCGGCAAGTACAAGATCTATATCATCGACGAGGTCCACATGCTCACGACGGCGGCGTTCAACGCGCTGCTCAAGACGCTTGAGGAGCCGCCGGCACACGTGATCTTTGTGCTGTGCACCACCGACCCGCAAAAGATTCTGGAGACCATCCTCTCGCGCTGCCAGCGTTTCGATTTCCATCGCATCGGCAACGAGGATATTGAGCATCGCCTGGCATACGTGTGCGAGCAGGAGGGCTTCGATTACGACGACGAGGCGCTGGCTATCGTGGCGCGTCATGCCAAGGGTGGCATGCGCGACGCGTTGTCCACGCTGGAGCAGCTGAGCGTCTTTGGCAACGGTTCTGTGCATGCGGACGACGCCCGCTCGCTTTTAGGCGAGGTTTCGGACCAGATTCTGGGCGAGTTTTCCCGTGCCATTGCCGATCGCGATGTTGCCGAGCTCTATGGACTGATTCGTGCGCAGGTCGAGGAAGGAAACGACCTGCTGGAACTGACGCGCGACCTGGTGGCGCATGTGCGTGACGTGTACGTTGCCTGCGTTGCCGGTGCCCGTGCCGAGCTGTTTGAGGGCGGCTCCGAGCAGGCCGAGGCGCTTGCTGCCGAGGCCGCTGCCTTTGGCGAGCATCCTGCCGACCGCCTGGCCCGTGTGCTGACAGTGCTCGACGATGCCGCACTGGAGATGAGGGGCGCGAGCGATGTGCGCCTGGTGCTCGAGATCGCCTGCACGCGCCTGGCACGTCCCGAGGCCGATTTAACGATTGAGGCATTGGCCGAGCGCGTGGCACGCCTGGAGGCCATGGTTGCCAATGCCGCGGTGCCGGCGAGCGTGGCTGCTGCTCAGGCCGCCGCGCCTGCAGCATCCGTACCCGCTGCCGCCCAGCAGCCGACGCTTATCTCGGGTGCCCGAGCTGCCGCTCCGGCGGCATCCGCTGCCCCCGCTGCTACGTCCGCGCGCCAGGGCGGTATGCCTTGGGATCGTGGTGCTGCCGCTCCGGCGGCCCAGCCGGCGTCTCGTGCTGCGTCCGTGTCGGCTTCCAAGCCTGCAGCGCCTGCACCTCAGTCTGTGCCGGCTCCGACGCCTCGGCCCGTTGCGGCCTCCGCGCCTGCCGCCGCTGCGGCACCTAAGCCCCAGTCCAACAATGCCGCCCAGGTTGCCGCCGCTGGTGCTGCCGAGACGCCCGCGGTCGAGGATGCCGGAGAGCTGCAGCGCAAATGGGCCGAGGTTGTCGAGCGTGTCAAGGCGCATCAGGCTTCCTACGCAGGGCTTTTGCTCAACGCCCGCGCCACGGCCGACGACGGCTCCAAGCTCACGGTCTCGTTCCCCGCGGGTTCGACTTTTGCCATTAAGATGCTCGGTCGCGCCGATACGCAGTCGGTGGTCCTGCCGACGGTCTGCGCGGTCTTCGGTCGTCGTGCCGTCGACTATGTCCTGGATGGGGGTGGCACGCCGGCTCCTCAACATGAGGAGCATTCTCCATCTGCACGGGCTGCGGCATCTGCGGACCCGCAACCCGTGTCCTCGGCGGCCCCTGTGTCCTCGAGTGCCAGCGCGCCGCAGCAGCAAGCGGCGCCGGTAGCGGCGCCGACCCCGTCGGCGCCTAAGCCCGCGGCGTCCAAACCGGCTGCTCCGGTCCCCGCGCTCAAGCCCGTCTCGCCCGCGCCCAAGTCGTCTGACCTGGGCAAAGCCCCCTGGCTACGCTCCGACAACCCCGCCGGCGCTCCTGCCACGGGTAAGCTCCCGACCGAGCCCGCACCCCGTGCGCTCGAGCGCTCGGCTGCCCCCAAGGCTCAGCCTGTCGCGCAGCCCGCGCCGTGGGAATCCGAGCAGGTGCCCTACGACGACGCTATGGTCGGCGGCTTTGCCGGCGATGCGAGCGGGGACGATCTTCCTCCGTTCGACGTGCCGGGTGCGGCGTCCGCGCCCAAGCCCGCCGCGGCGGCATCCGCGGCCCCCACAAGCGACGACGCCCCCGCGGCTCCCTGGGAGTCCAACCCCGGTGCGGGCAGCCCCTTCGGCCATCAGGGCGCAGCCCCGAACATCCCGCAGACCGAGGACGAGGCCAAAGCCCTCATCCGCAGCGTCTTCGGCCAGTCCACCATCTTCAAGCCGGTGGAGTAGCTGCGCAGGCGGGTATACTGCTCAAGAAGAGGGCTCAATGTCCGGGCGCATTTGAATTTCGGACATGTGTAGCGTGGTGCCGCGTATCTCGCATTCGAGCAGGCAGATGCGTGACGGTCGGCCTAGGGTGCTGAGGTCGACACGATACGTCGCGCGGCTGTCCGTGTACTCGACTTGCTCGGCGTCGAGGGTTGCTCCGATTGTCAAGAAAGCGCCTGGTTCGGCACCGACAATCTTGGAGTCCTTTATCTTGACCTTGAACTCTTGGTAGAGGGACGGGCTGTTGTAGTAAATGGTTCGGGTTCCATCGGTGCACTCATCGGTCGCTTCCCATTTGACGGTGGGCTGGTCCGAGCTGGTTATCAGCAGTTCTGCTCCAAAGGCTATAGCATGGGTGATGACAACCAGCAATGCCCAGCCGACAAAGAGATAGAGAACCACATATGCAACGGGGTGTTTTGAGCGGATGTTTTGGAGCGCGTCGGGGGCATTCATGGGGCACCTCCAAATTGCTATCTATGACAATCAAATTATACCCTGCCGACATGTGCTCCGCCTCGAGCAGCGGTTCGGCATTTAGCTATTTAGTGGCACACATGAAATGCCGGATTCGGCTCTACTAGATTGAGTATGCGATATTATGCAACCTTGCATAATTCGACCTTGCATAATCTTTGCGCGTGGTTTGTATTGGAGGACATGTATATCGACTGAGGTAGCGTGTCCGCCCCGCTCGCTGGCCTCGCGCCGTGGTACGATTTTTGAGTTTGAAAGTCCCGCCGTGCTCCGGCTGCCCTTGCAGCTCGGCGTGCGGCCGCACGTAAAGGAGCCATCATGGCCGGTATGAACATGCAGCAGATGATGAAGCAGGCTCGCAAGATGCAGGAGCAGCTTGCCGCCGCGCAGGAGAACCTCAAGTCCCAGACCGTCGACGCCTCTGCCGGCGGCGGTATGGTCAAGGTGACCGTTAACGGCGAGATGGAGCTCGTCAACCTCGCCATCGATCCCGATGCCCTCGATCCCGAGGACGTCGATATGCTGCAGGACATGATTATGGCTGCCGTCAACGAGGCCGTTCGCGGCGTCAACGAGCTCGCCAACAAGCAGATGGGCGCCATCACCGGCGGCCTCAACATCCCGGGCATGCCGTTCTAAGACGCGCATATATATGAGTGCCAACCATAGCCTGCAAAAATTGCTCGATGAGCTGGGTCGCCTGCCGGGCATTGGCCCCAAGTCGGCCCAGCGCATCGCCTATTACCTGTTGGAGGCTGACGCCGAGGAAGCGCGCCGCCTGGCCGAGGCCATTCTGGAGGTTAAGCAGGAGGTTCACTTTTGCAGCCGCTGCTTTAACTACGCCACGGCCGACGAGTGCTCCATCTGCCAGGACCCGATGCGCGATACCACTCGCATTTGCGTGGTGGGCGAGCCGCGCGATGTCCAGGCGATTGAGCGCACGGGCAGCTACCATGGCCTGTACCATGTGCTGGGCGGCGTGATCAGCCCCATGGATAAGATCGGCCCCGAGCAGCTGCACGTCCGCGAGCTGTTGGCGCGCTTGGGCCATGAGGATATCCACGAGGTCATTATCGCCACCAACCCCAATATCGAGGGCGAGACCACGGCGAGCTATCTCGCTCGCACCATCAAGCCGCTGGGCGTTGAGGTATCGCGTCTTGCGAGCGGCCTTCCCGTGGGCGGCGACTTGGAGTATGCCGACGAGCTTACGCTTGGCCGTGCTATCGAGGCCCGCCGCGCGATCTAAGCGGCGTCAGCTTCGCGGCATGTCCCGTCGGCCTGCCGCACGGGGCACTCATAATTGGGTGCGCGTTCATTTATTTGTTGTGCAACAAACCTGCTTTTCATCCGCTTATCGCGTGGATGGGTCCGCTCGCACCTCGTATTTGCCCATTCGTTGCGCAACCTTTTGGGTTCGCTGATACACTCAACTGTGGATATGAAAGAATGCGCCGCTCCTGAGCGGCGTGTTTTTGTTGGAGGAGAACGCATGCGGCCCGGGGGCACTCAGACAAAGCATGGCGCCGCGGTGCGCATGCGACGCCGGCTGGGCCTGGCGCCTCGGGCGTGTGTGCTGCTGTCTTGCTCGCTCGTGCTGGCCATAGCCAGTGTTTCGGCTTATGGCATGACGGTGCCGTCCATGGTGCAGGCGCATGCTGCGCGCGAGCTGCATATTGGGCGCAAGGCCAAAAGCGACTTGGGAACGACAACTGGATATGCGTGGGCGAGCGTGGTCTCGCACGTTGTGTTCGGTGGCGACGATGCGGACAGTCCCGAAACATCGGACAACGAGATCACGCTGGCAAACGGCAAGACCATCGTGCTCACCAACACCAAGGTCATTACGAAGCTTTCCAACAACAGCGTGGCATCTATCGTTAACAAGGCGGAGCAGCAGAAGGAACAGGGTACGCAGCAGGCGGGTAAACCCGGCGGCTCGGATGGGTCCGGTTCTGGCACCGGTTCGTCGGGCTCGGACGGCGGTTCCGGTTCGGGCTCCGCTTCTGGCGGCGGATCTTCGAGTGGTGGCTCGATGGACGGCGGCGCCGGCGGCGACACGGGCTCGGGCAGCCTCTCAGCTGCCGAGGAGGAGAGTATCCACAGTTGGCTCGTGACCAAATACAACATGCTCGATGGCTATGTCGCCCGCGCCAATAGCGTGGTGTCGACCTATAACGCCACGGGCGACACCGGACCGTGCGACAGCCTGGTCAATGACATGTTTGTCATCCGTGCCGAGTTTGGCCGGCAGACGTTTCCTCCCCAGTCAAAGTGGTATCGACAATTCGCCAACCTTTGGGGCTGCTACACAAACCTGTGTCAATGGGTCGGACATTACGGAGACGATAACGTCGCGCTCAACAACTTCAATAACAATGTGGCGGCGATCGCTCTATGATGACCAATCTTGTTTCCGCCACAAGCCAATCGCTTGCCCACGATCCCATGGTGGGCCTGCGCCTGGCGCGCGTCGATGGGTTTGAGCCGGCCGTCGCCCTGGGCACGGACGAGCTTCCCGCCTACCTGCGCCGTTTTACGATGCTGTTTGCCGATGACGCCACCATGCGCCGCGGCGGTATCGGCCGCGTGACGCGTGCCGTCAACGCCCAAGGCGAGGCCGTGGCGCTCAAGCAGCTCATCTTGCCGACGCGCGATGAGTTTGACGATGCCGCCGCCCATGAGGCGCTGGTCGCCAAGTTCAAAGCGGCGTTTCGCGAGGAATATGAATGCCATCGCGCCCTTTCGGGCCTTAAGGGCTTTCCCCGCCTCTATGGCTGGGGCGAGGTCGACGGTGTGCCTGCAATTGTCATGGAATGGGTCGAGGGCGAGACGCTCGCCCGCTTGCGTTCGCGACTCGCCGTGGACGATGCCGGACGCCTGTCGCCGCTTGTGGCGGCGCGTCTGGGTCGCGACCTGTTCGATCTGCTCTGCCGTATGAGCCTGGTGGGTGAGGGCTTTGTCCATCGCGATATCTCGTCCGCTAATATTATGGTGCGTACGGCGCGTCTACCGCTTGACCGGCAGCTTGCCGAGGGCACCTTTGACCTGTGTCTGATCGACTTTGGCTCGTCGCTGGCGCTCGAGCCTGCGTCGGCCGTGGCCGGTACCGGCGGCAAGGCGTCGTTTACGGAGCGCTATGCCACGCTGCGTCGCGCGACGGTTGCCTACGCTCCGCCCGAGATGCTCACCGACGATATTCCCGACCTACGCGCTTTGCGTATGTCGCCGGCGATCGACGTCTATGCCGCGGCAAGCACGGTTTACGAGCTCATTGCCGGCGTCGCGCCATACGAAGCCGCGCCGAGCACTTCGGGCACCTCGGGTTCGCGCAAAAAGACGCGCGACATCGCGAGCCCCTACCGTCTCAAGATGGACACGCGGCCCGACTATCCCATTGGTGCCCATGCGCCCGGTTGCGATTTGACTCAGCTGCTTCGTCGTGAGCCCGATGTGGCGCTCGCCGCGGCCGAGCAGGCCCAGCAGCTGGGGCTTGAGCCGGATTCCGAGGAGCTACGCGATGCGCTGGCGTTTGTCGATGCCCAGCTGTTCGACGTGGTGATGGCCTGTCTGTCCAGCTATCAAAAAGATCGTCCCGAGCCGGCGGCGGTCGAGGCGGCGCTCTCGGCGTTTTGTGACCACTATGCGCAAAATGTTGGTCGTTCGCTCCGTGGCGAGCCGCTCACGCCGTGCCCCATGGATGCGTCCGGCCGCGCGGTTCGTCGCGCGCCGATGGTCGGCGCGACGGTCGCCTGCGGCGTGGTTTGGACTTTGGTCGTGGTCTCGGCCGCGCTGCTGGCATCGGGCGCTCGCGTGACGGCGACTTTGGGATCGCTCGTGTGGTCTGGGTCGCTACCGGGCATTATTGCCGCACTGGCGTTGGCGCTGCCAGGCATAGCCGGCGTTGCCGCGGGGGCACTTGCGCGCGATCGGCGCTCGGGGTTCCTGCAGGGTGTGCTTGCGCTTTCTGCCTGCGAGGTTCCGGTACTGGCTGTGTCTGCATGTAGCGTATTTTCTCAACGTGCCGTGATGGGCGGCCTTGTTGCCGCTCTGATTGCAACCTATACGCTTACGTGGTTTTTGCTTGCGATGGGTTTTGCCTTTGAACTTCCCGTTTCGGCACCGCGACGCACAAAAGCCCAGATGGCGACTCCGCTTGCTGGTGGCGCCGCAGCTGCCCGCACTTTTGGCGGACCTGTCGAAGTATCGTCCGATTCTATTTCTACGACCAAGGAGGCCTAGGTCATGGCATCTCAAGTTGAGCTCACCCCATGCGGCGCCATGTTTGACATCTTTAAGCGCGCGGCGCATCTGAGCCATATCGAGCTGTGTGGCTTGGTGCTTTCGTCCCGTCCGCTCGCCGACGGCCGCAGCCCGCAGAGCCGCGCCGCCGATCGCTCTTGGGTTTCCCGCTTTATCGTTCGCGCGCCGGTCGGCACGCTTCAGCAGCGCTACTTTGCCGAATACGGTACCTCGGCTGCGCGTATTATGTCGCAACTGGCCCTGCGCCAGCGCAATCCCATGGACTCCACGGCTGTAATCAATATGGTGTGCGGTCCTGCAGGTGAACCGATGGTACGCGCGCTCGAAGAGTGCCACCAGGACACGAATCTCTATCGCAACGCGCTCGATCGCCTGTCCCAGGCGGCGGAACTCATGCCCGCCGAGCGCGCCGAGGCCGTGCTGGTGCTGTTTGTCGCCGTCGGTTGTTCGGCGGATGTGCGGTCCTCGGTGAACTATGCCATCGACTACGCGCACGCGACCTGTGGCGGAGGCACATCCACGCCGCGTTCGCTGGGCATGTCGATGACCGCGGGCGAACGCGAACCCGCCCCGGCGCACCCCTTGGGCTTGCTGCGCATACAAAACAGTTTTGTCGTGAGTGCCCCGCGCTGGATTCAGCCGAGTGAGCAGGGTGTTGAGATTGGCGCGCTGGCCACTGGTGAGGGCGATATTACCGACGTCGGCGACGATGTCTCGGCCCGCCATGCCCATATCTGGTGCGATGCTCAAAATATCTGGCACGTCGAGGACTTGTCGTCCACCAACGGAACCGTGGTGGTAAACGACGCGACGAACGTCTGCACCCAGGTCGAGCCCGGCCGCTCCGCCCAGCTCAACCCCGGTGACGAGCTCAAGCTCGGCGAATCCACTACCTATGCCATCCTCTTCGGTGCCCTCTAGCCGGCAGTTAAGGACGTTCCTTTTCTGCCGGCACTTGGGGACACTCCTCGGCGCGCCAGAGCCGGTCGCCTGGGGATGGAGAGGCCATTTTGGCCCTTGGCGGTCAGTCGGGGCGAAACTAGAAGATCTTTCCGATTCGCGGCTGTTCATGCTTGTAGAGCATCTAAAACAATAGGATGTTATTCTGGAATATGCCGGGTGCGTGAACTTGCCTGTCTTAGCCTTAATAAGGTATAGGGGAGTTTGGCTCAGGGGTTCCGTGTTGTTCTTCAGCGCAGTATTGTGGGACAGATTTGCTGAGATTGGCGCCTTACACCGCAGAGCGCACGGAAGGCTCTCGATTTGTGTTCTGGCCCCAGAATACAGGGCCTGATACTTACCAACTGTGGCATGGATGTAACATCTGTAGAAATCAACCCTTTTGTTGTCGACCTTTGTAAGAAAAACACTGCCATCAACTCTTTGGATGACGAAACTAGGGTGCTTGAGGGGAGCCTTTACTCCCCTCTGAGAGATGACTCATGTTTTTCGCTTGTCGTTGTGAATCCTCCGTTACTGCCGATTCCGGATGAGATTCCTTATCCCTTCGTTTGAGATGGAGGACAATCGGGTCTGGATAAAACACTTCGTATTCTTAAGGGTGGCGATACGCATTTAGAGAAAAACGGTAAATACTGCTAATAGGGGTGACGACGATGGTGCGGGGGCGACCCGCGATGCTCTCATCAATACGTCGGATACTTGGGAAATCAGGTCTAGATGCATGTATGATGATGCTGTGTGGCTATTCAATTAATCCGCGTTCCGAATGGGTGCAGGGTATAGTTGCGACATCGTATGCTTTTGACCCGGCGCGATACTCAGATATTTCTGAGGCGGTTGACGAAGTTTATACGCACTATGCCGCGCAAGGCGTTTCGGAAGTTTGCACATCTACGTTACGGGCTTAGGTTTCTTCAAACGAGCAGGCCGGTTGCGTTATTTCGAGCGATTTTTCTAGTCTAGACGACAAAAGGCAAAGGATTTGATGGGTATAAAACGCGGACGTTTGTGGGCGGATGCTCAAATCTATTGTGGCAATCGGGCGGTTGAAAAAGATATTTCAACCGCCCGATTGCCAGGTTCGTCGGAGGAGATGTCCGATTCCGACTCTCTTGTAGGAAGAGGTACCGTCAAGATTCTTTCGCAAATTGATCGAGGCGGCCTCGGCCCCGCCTTGCTCTAGCCCTCCGCCTTCTTGCTCAGCTCGTCCATCTCCTCCAGCTTCGACATGTCCAGGTACCTCCTCTTGC
>ENA-OQBD01000008-OQBD01000008.1-human-gut-metagenome-genome-assembly--contig:-NODE-8-length-114534-cov-6.821514_pt1 | contig 114534 bp, 101 predicted proteins | sample MGYA00242742_ERZ504543 | MGnify/ENA primary metagenome ERZ504543 (study PRJEB26092, sample SAMD00036239) | human gut metagenome | host: Homo sapiens | study: EMG produced TPA metagenomics assembly of...
CATATGAACATGGTCTGGCATGATCTCCATTTCCAGAATGTCTACAGAAAGATTTGCAGCATACTCTGTGAGCAGCTCCTTCAGCCGGACGTCCACACCGTTAATTAATACTTTTCGTCTATACTTTAGACGCCATACTACATGGTATTTACAGGAATAGACGACATTGTTGTTTGATTTATATGTTGTGTTCATATTTGTATTATACTATGGTTTATTAGTTAATACAATTACTATTTTGTCCATCTTCAATTACTTGCATAAATTCGATGGACGCGTCTTATATCCCCATAGCGGAAGCAAGGAGTTTTACGACGCATTGGATAAAACACTTTCTCGGATGCACGAATATCACGGATTCTCTCCAACAATTCCTTGAAATATCCACCGCCACCTAGATTTTTCAAACGATCATCATCTAAAGCAAAACCTTTTCTCATGTATTCTTTTAAAATCCCAGTTGCCCAAATTCTGAACTGTGTTCCCTGTTTTGATTTTACACGATAGCCAACAGAAATAATAACATCAAGATTGTAATAGTCTACATTGTAAACTTTTCCATCAGAAGCAGTTGTTGCAAATTTTGCAACAACTGAATCCCGCTGTAATTCACCTTCTATAAATATATTTTTAATATGTCTGGAAATGGTTGATTTATCTCTCTGAAACAATTCTGCCATCTGATCAATGGACAACCAGACGGTATCACCATCAAAAGTAGTTTCAACTTTCGTCAGACCATCCTCTGTCGTATAAATAATCATATCTGCTTTTTCTTTGTCCATAAATTAATTTTCCTCCAAAATCAGATACATTATCAATGTGAACAATTTAAAAAATAGAAATTCAACACAGCCACTATGACAAAATCATTATTCTGCATCTTTACCATTTATAATACGGTAGTAATCATCCATATCCACGCTGAGTTTTACCGTAGTATCTGGTTTTCGGTTGCTCAAGAGGCACACAGTCTCAACATGAACGCCCTGGCAGAACTGATCCACTGCACAGGCGTGGGTCATCTCATATCCTGCCTCATAAAATGCCGGGAGGTCTCTCACAAGACTTGTAACCTTGCAGGAAATGTATACGATCTGGTCTACGCCGTAAGCCAGGATCTTTGGAAGGGCTTTGGGGTGAACGCCATCTCTGGGCGGATCAAGGATGATCATATCCGGTTTCTCCGGCACCTCGTCCAGAACCTTCAGCACGTCTCCGGCAATAAAACGACAGTTATCAATGCCGTTAAGTGCAGCGTTTTCTCTGGCGGCTTTTACCGCATCTTCCACGATCTCCACACCGATCACCTCGCTGGCAACAGACGCTGCAAGCTGTGCAATAGTTCCTGTTCCGCTGTAAAGATCAAACACTACCTTATCCCTGGTATCTCCTACATATTCCCGCACCTTGGAATACAGGATCTCTGCAGCCAGGGAATTTGGCTGGAAAAAGGAAAAGGTGCTGATCTTAAATTTCAGTCCAAGAAGTTCTTCATAGAAATAATCCTTTCCATAAAGGATCTTCGTCTCGTCGCTCTGTACCACGTCGGATAAAGAATCATTTAAAATGTGCATGATCCCCACGATCTTCCCTTCCAGCGGAAGTGCAAGAAGCTGATCTTTCAGAGGCTCCAGATCATATTCTTCCTGGGTGGTGGTTACCACATGGACCAGGATCTCACCACTTGTGACGCCTCTTCGAAGAAGAAGATGTCGAAGATACCCCACATGCTGCAGCTTTTTATAGAAGCTGGCATTACGCTCCAGGAAAAACTCCCGCACACAGACCAGGATCTTCGTCATATCCGGATGGACCAGTTTACAATCATCCGTATTCAGGATATCGTAAGTGCTTCCCTTCTTGTGAAGTCCAAGGGACAGCGGCCCATCCTTATACTCATCCCCAAAGGAAAACTCCATCTTATTGCGGTACCCGAACTCAATAGGACTGCCGTAGATCCCATCCCAGTGATATAAACGATCTGCAGCCTCAGCTTCTTCTGTCCCATCACCGTTCTTCCCGATCTTAGCCAGGCTCTCTCTTACTGCCCCATCCAGAAGTTCCCTCACCTGATGTTCCTTCATATCCTTCTGTGCCTCATAGCTCATGGTCTGGTACATGCAGCCGCCGCATGCCGGAAACTCCTGACAAGCAGGTTCTCTTGTTTCCAGGGGAGATTTCTCCAGGACCTCCAGAAGACGTCCTTCCGCCCGGCCGGAACGTTTTTTATTGATCATAAACCGGACTTTCTGTCCCGGGATTCCGTTTTTTACAATTACTTTCTGGTCATCAACCCAAACAAAACCTTTGTTTGGAAATTCCACTTTTTCTATAATACCTTCGTAAATTTCACCTTTTTTCATAAATCCTCTTTCTGTTTTATAACCAGCAGACAATAGTTCGAATATTCAGGATCCTCTTTACTGTCTGCTCATGAACGCCAGCGTTTCACGGTCCGTCTTCAAAAATCAAGCCCCGGTATCGCGCCGGGGCTTCAATTATCCGCTTCTCATATTCATACATAACAGACAGCCATTCTAATCTGCTCAAAACAGCCTCTGCAGTGAAAGTTCTTACTCTTCCTCATCCTCGAAATAATCATCGAAGTCATCATCAAAATCTTCTTCAAAATCTTCCAGATAATCCGGAGCGAAGAAACGGTATACTGCAAACGCAATACCGGCAACAGCTGCAACAGCACCGATGATCGCCAGTACCCAAAGGACTGTGTTCTTATCTTTCTCTTCTTCTTTTTTCTTCAGTGTTGCGAGCAGTTCTTCAAGTTTTGTTGTATTTAAATTCATAACACTGCACCATCCTTTCTTTCTGTTCGGCTGTACTTTCTGTCAGTAAATCTGCAGCGCAGCGTTTTTTGAGGTCGCTGCACCCGAGCCTTTTTTTAATGTTCTTATTATACCACCATATGTCTGGTTTTACCAGAACTTACACAAATTTTCGCAGAAACATTCTGTAAAAAAATCGCCGTATTTCCGGCATTTCCGGAAAGATACGGCGGTTTTCTCTTATTCTTTATGGGTTCCTCGGATCACTTTGATCCCGCGTTCTTCTATCAGACCGCAGATCTGTGTTATCCGCGGACATTCCTTTTTTTCCTCATTCAGACGGCATACCCCGACATGGATGACGCTGATCTTTTCACTGACCAGCCGGTCTGCCTTTTCCAAAATCCCCTCATCTTCAGCAGGTTCTTTTGCATTGGTTTCTTTGCATCCGTTGCATGTCATCACAGCTGCCAGAATCGTATCTTCCGGATAGCCGGAAAAAAAAATCTCTTCTTTCCCGAAATGCAGACAGACATCCTGCCCTGGTACACACATCATTGGAATTAAGGCATGTCAAAATCCCGATCTTTTTCATCTTTTTCCCTCTATGCATCCCGCCTCACAGCCAGAATCATAAAAACAAAATATGCATCTTTCCGCGGCTGTCGTAAACGATCTCCGCTTCTACTTTATAGATCCTGCGGATCAGCTCCGGGGTCAGGACTTCTTCCGGCGTTCCGTAACCTTCCAGAACTCCGTCCTTCAGTACATAGATCTTATCACAGTATGCTGCTGCAATATTCAGATCGTGAATAGCGGAAATCACGGTTACATTAAGTTTTTTCACCAGCTCCATCAGCATGATCTGGTGGGTAATGTCCAGATGATTGGTAGGCTCATCCAGAATCAGTGCAGAGGTCTGCTGGGCAAGTGCTCTTGCCAGGATCACCCTCTGCTGCTCTCCTCCGGAAAGAGTGGAAAAGGTACGGTCTGCAAACGCCTCCATCTGTACGGTTTTCAGCGCTTCATCCACGATCTGGTAATCTTTTGCATTGTCCCGTTCCAGAGTCTTTTTATGAGGCGCACGCCCCATAAGAACCACCTCGCGGACCGTAAAATCAAAATTATAATAATTGTGCTGTGCCACCACGGCCATTTTTTTCGCAGAGCTTCGAACACTCATGGAATGAAGCTCCTCGCCGTCCAGATACACGGCTCCTGCGTCTGGTTTCAGAATACGGTAAATGCATTTCAGCAAAGTGGATTTTCCGCTTCCGTTTGGTCCGATGATTCCTACCAGTTCCTTATCCTGGGATTCCATGGAGATTCCCTTCAGGATCTGTCTGGCGTGAAAGCCAACCTGAATATTTTCTGTGGTGATCTTCATTACCGGGCACCTCCGAATCCATAGGATTTCCGCACAAGCAGATAAATAAAGCATGGAGCACCGATAATGGATACCAGCACACCGATGGGCATCTCGGAATTTTTAAGGATCACACGACATGCCACATCGCACCAGATCAGAAACGATGCACCAAGAAGCGCACTTAAGGGGAGCAGTTTTCTGTGATCTGTTCCAAAAAGGATCCGGACCACATGAGGGATCACCAGTCCCACAAATCCGATCACACCGGCACAGTACACGGCAAATCCAATCATAACAGAAGCAACGATCAGATAAAAAGTCCGCAGTCTGTGCAGATCTGTTCCAAGGGTAATGGATACGTCATCTCCCAGAAGCATCAGATTCAGGTTCCGGTACTGCGTCCAGAAAACAGCCACGCACACCAGCGTGACCAGAAGCATTACACCCACTCTGGTCCAGCTTGCTCCGGCAAGACTTCCCATGCTCCACTTCATAACTTCTGTTGCCGCATTTTTGTCATTGGTAATATAAATGACAAAATTGGAAAAAGCAGAACAGACTGCGCTGACCGCCATTCCCGCAAGGATCAGTTTTGCGGAAGTTGCCTTTCCACCCATGTTTGCAATGGCGATCACCGCAAAAGAAGTGATCATCGCGCCAATGAAAGCTGTGATTCCCACAGAGTTTCCACCAAGAAAGCTTCCGATTCCAAGCATGATGGCCAGTGTGGCACCCAGAGATGCACCAGATGAGATACCCAGCACATACGGGTCTGCCAGCGGGTTCTGCACGATAGCCTGCATCACCACGCCGCACACGGAAAGAGCCATTCCAACTGCCAGAGCCAGAAGGACTCTAGGCAGCCGGATCAGCCACACAACATCATGAACTGCGCCTTCCGCATAGGCGGACAGACTTTTTATATGAAACAATTTATAAGCGATAACGCTGTATACATCCTTCAGTGACAGATCCGCATTTCCAAAAGTGATGGCTGCAAGTATGGAAAAAATAAGGAATCCTGCAAGTCCGATGAGAACTGCCACATACATGGATGTTCTGAGCACCTTATCTTTTTTTCTCTGTGAAGCTGTTTCTTTCACTGCATTTTCTCCGATCAGTCAAGATTTACGTCCGGATATAATCCCTTTGCAAAAGTTTCGATTCCGTCCTGGGTACGTGTTGCACTTGCATACATCTCACTGAGCATGATCGGGTAAACACGTCCGTTCTTTACTGCGTCAAGGCTCTTCAGGGACTCATCATCCTGGATCACTGCAAGCTGGCTGTTCTTAACAGTTTCCGGATCATCTCCTGCATATGGCATGTAAACCACAAAGATCACGTCAGGGTTGGCTGCGATGATATCCTCTTTTCCAACGGTGGAAGCATCCGGGTTTGCAAGAGTTGCGCCTAACTGTGTTACCATATCTCCGCCAAGGCTCTTTACGCCATAGTTTGTGATGTCATCTCCAAGAGGCTCCAATACCATTACGCTTGGTTTGTCTTTTACATCTGCAGTTGCAGTAAGAGTTTTGTCGATCACTGCTTTTGCATCATCAACGATAGCCTGTGCTTTGTCCTGTACATCGAAGATCTTTCCGATATTTAAGATATCTGTGAATTCATTTTCCAGTGTTCTGTCGCCGTCCGGACGAGTATTGGTGTTGTAGTAGGTGTTGCAGCCTTTGTCGATCCAGTCTGTTACATTTCCCAGATTCTTATCAGAGAAAAGAGAGCTCCAGGATAAGATCATGTCCGGCTCCAGCATTGTTACAGTTTCAAGGGATGGGGTAAATTCGTCAAGATAATTTGTTTTTGAGAATGCTTCTTTGAGATCTTCCGGAACTTCATTATCAAGACCTGCGGTAGCTACCAGGTGGTCTTCCAGACCAAGTGCGAGCATAGTCTCAATGCTTCCCTGATATACAGCAAGGACTTTTTCCGGTGCTTTTTCATAAGTGGTTTCGATTTCGTTTCCATCGTAATCATAGGTTGTGATGGTCAGAGGATATTCTGTCTTGGTTGCCTCTGCGGAAGAATCTTCGGTGTCTGCAGACTCTGTACTGTCTTCTGCTGCCGGCTGGTTGTCTTCCTTGATGGTCTCGGAGTCTGCTCTCTCTGCGGCATAAACAGCCGGAGCTGCTGATACGGTCATTGCCGCTGCCATTACCATTGCCATGATTCTTGTGGATACATACTTGTTTTTCATTTCATTTCCTCTCTTTTCGCCTGTTTTATCTCCTGTTGCCTATGGGTAACCGAAAAGATGGGGCTTCATAAAATCTGCACGGAACACTTTGTACGGAAGCTCCCACTTACATACTGTCAAGCAGGTTTCCTGACTTACAGACTCAGAAAAAACTCCGCAAAATAAAAACTGATACACCATTCATCTTTTAGCCGATCATGAATGATATATCAGAATTTTCTCCAGAATCTCTCTGACATCGGGATTTCGCCTTCTCACATGAGTTTCTGCAATGGCATGTGAAATCCCTTCTTCTGTATACAGTGGCCGCAACCGCTCAGGCTTTTTACCCGATTCCCTCTCACAGTATCCGGCAGCATATGTGCCGGTGATACTGTCCACTTCACAGCAATTCAATTACGCTGATACTGATTCTAACATACCGGTTTTCCAATTACAACCTTGAGGCCGGATTTTTACAGTTTTTTGCAGAAATAGTCTGCCCGGAGAGATCCCTCTCAGATCTTTTTCAGCTTGGCAAAACCGGCGAACATTTTTTTCCACGCCGACTTTGTCAAAGTCTACCGTCACTTCGTAGTCTCTGCCGCCGTCTGCGATATTTTTTACGATACCGACTCCGAATTTCACATGACGGACCGTGTCTCCCTCACCATAGTCCAGGCTGTCCGCCTTCTTCACTGTGAAATCTTTTTTCCTGCAGGGTGCTCTTTGCCTGGAAATTCATTTTCATCTGGGCATAGGCGCTTTTCGGAGATACGATATCATCTACTCTGGGCTTTTTCTCCTGAATGGTATGTCCAAGATCTACCAGCTCCCGTGGAACCTCCCTTACAAAACGTGACACACGGTTATACTGAGTCTCCCCACGGATCATCCGCTGTTTTGCACAGGTTAAAGTCAGTTCCTTCATGGCACGGGTGATCCCCACATAACAGAGCCTTCGCTCCTCCTCGATATCCGACGGATCACCGGACCAGATGGAAGCATATCCCGGAAAAACACCGTCCTCCATTCCCACGATAAATACATTTGGGAACTCCAGTCCCTTGGCACTGTGAAGAGTCATCAGCAGCACATAATCCTGATCCGGATCAACAGAATCGATATCTGCCACCAGTGCGATCTCCTCCAGAAATGCAGAAAGTGTTGCCGGCTGTCCGGCCTCCTCCATGGCTTCCTGGAAGGATTCTGTCTTGGAGATCAGCTCATCGATATTTTCGATCCTCGCCTGGGCCTCCTCCGTTTTCTCTGCCTCCAGTTCCTTCACATAACCGGTAAGCTCAATGACCTCTTCCAGGGTTTCACGGACTGTATAGGCCTCTGCCTTACTTTTCAGTCCCTGGATAAAGGATACAAAATCATTGATCTTTCCTGCTGCCCTGCCAATGGACGGTACTTCCTCCACCACGCGGAGCGCATCGTAAAAGCTCAGGTTCATCATATCCGCATAGTCCTGGACACGGCCGATGCTGGTGAGTCCGATCCCTCTTTTTGGCACATTTAAGATCCTGCGCACAGCCAGATCATCACTGGCATTGTCAATGGTCTTCAGATAGCTTAACAGATCCTTGATCTCTTTGCGGGCATAAAAGTTCACGCCGCCGACAATCTTATAAGGAACATTTGCCAGGAGAAATTTCTCCTCGAAGAGACGAGACTGGGCATTGGTCCGATAAAGTACTGCACAGTCCTTGTACTGGAATTTCCCGTTGCGGCGTCCCTGGATGATCTCTCCTGCAACATACTCAGCTTCCTCAAATCCGTTGTTGAACTGACGGAAATGTACTTTATCGCCCTCTTCGTTCTCTGTCCAGAGGCGTTTTTCCTTACGCTCTGTGTTATTGACGATCACCTCATTGGCTGCATTGAGGATGTTCTGGGTAGAACGGTAATTCTGTTCCAGGCGCACCACCTTAGCCTCAGGAAAAACCTTCTCAAAGCCTAAGATATTCCCGATATTTGCTCCACGAAAACGATAAATGGACTGATCATCATCACCAACCACACAGAGATTCTTGTATTTCTCAGCAAGAAGACTTACAAATTTAAACTGGGCAGTATTGGTATCCTGATACTCATCCACCATAATATATTTGAAACGTTCCTGATAATAGTCCAGGATATCCGGATTATGCTGAAAAAGCTCCACCGTCTTCACGATCAGATCATCAAAATCCAGTGCATTGTTTCCCCGGAGGATAGACTGATATTCCTTATACATACCGGCAATCTTCCGTGCGTCCGGGTCGCCGCCTGCATTCAGCTCCATCTCTTCCGGTGTGATCAGTTCATCCTTGGCATGGGAAATATCAGCAAGAACAGCGCGTTCCTTGTAAATCTTGGTATTGATATCAAATTTCCGGAAGATTTCCTTCATGACTGTTTTTTGGTCGTCGGCATCATAAATGGTAAAATTACTGCCAAAGCCCAGCACCTCAATATGTCTGCGCAGGATCCTCACGCAGGCGGAATGGAAGGTGGAGACCCATACGCTCTCCGCACCCATTCCCGCAATTTTATTCACACGTTCCCGCATCTCACTAGCGGCCTTGTTGGTAAAGGTGATCGCCAGGATATTCCATGGGTTTACACCCTTTTCTTCCATTAAATAGGCGATCCTGTGGGTCAGCACTCTTGTTTTTCCGGAACCAGCTCCTGCGAGGATCAGAAGTGGTCCCTCTGTATGTACGGCAGCTTCCCGCTGCATAGGATTCAATGTGTCCAAAGCATCATGTATACTCATTTTGATCTCCATTTCTTTTTCCATATGAACAGTATCTTTATATACTATCATGACTTTACTTTCCGGTAAACCCACCTCTCTGAAAAAAAGTTTCTTTACAAGTAGTATTTAAAACTATATAATAAGGAGCAGAGGTGATAATGCGATGACAGAAAACGAAAAAGAAATGATGAACAGCATTTTTGCAAAAATTGCTGAGCTTGATTATATAAAACCCGATGAAATTCCCAATATTGCTCTTTACATGGATCAGGTCACAACCTTTATGGAAGATAATCTCGCTTCCACCAAGCGTCATGATGATGACAAGATCCTGACCAAGACCATGATCAACAATTACGCAAAGAACAAGCTCCTTCCCCCGCCGGAAAAGAAGCGGTATTCCCGGGAGCATCTGCTGATGCTGATCTTTATCTACTATTTTAAGAATATCCTCTCCATCAGTGATATCCAGACCCTTCTGGGACCGATCACCGAGAAATACTTCAAGTCCGTTACAGAAAAGGACATGACTTACATCTACCAGGAGGTTTTCAGTATGGAGCAGTCACAGATCCGTTACCTGGAAAAGGATCTTATGCGCCGTTTCAAAAGTGCCGGAGAAATTTTTGAGGACGCCGACCCGGAGGATAAGGAATTCCTTCACCAGTTTTCCTTTATCTGTCTTCTTAGCTTCGACGTATACATGAAAAAAATGATCATCGAAAACATGATCGACCACATGAATTCCTCAAAAGATACGGATTCCTCAAAAAAAGACAAATAATATCCGGATCTCACATCCGGTCATAAACGTAGCGTCGCCGGGCGCACCGAAAAAAAAGAGACAGACGCACAATCGCCTGTCTCTTTTTCGTTACAGCATTATCCGTTATCATCAACGGTATGGACGTAAGCCTTATTCTGCTTCGCCGCCCTGCTCCCCGTTATCCTTCTTCATACGTGCAAATACCATCTCATAACCATCATTTCCATAGTTCAGGGAACGGTTCACACGGCTGATCGTAGCTGTGGAAGCTCCTGTTTTCTCGGAAATATCAAGGTATGTACGCTTATCAGTAAGCATCTTGGCTACCTCGAAGCGCTGAGATAAAGAAAGCAGCTCATTGATGGTGCACACATCCTCAAAAAATGTATAACACTCTTCCTTGTCCTTCAGGCACAGGATCGCTTCAAAAAGATGATCCACAGCCTCCGTCCTGATTTTTTTGCTCATTGTTACGCTCCTTTAAAATACATAAATTTCGTCTAATACAATACTGATATTTTAACACTCTAAATCGTGATAAGCAAGCCTTTTAGGGAAATTTAATAAACTATTTCGCTATTTTGTCTTTCTATAGCGGACACATGATTTTCCCATTTTCACTGCCCCGGAAAACATTTGGGATTTGCTTTTTCTGCTGTGATTGGGTATACTTAAAATAATATCCAAAAGAAAAGGAGACTTATCAAATGAATCGTTTTTTCAACATGGACAACAAATTCTTCGTGTTCATGGGACGCGTAGCAGACCTGCTTCTTCTGAATTTTCTGTGCATCCTCTGTTGCATTCCGGTTGTCACCGCAGGCGCCTCCATAACAGCTCTCTACTATGTCACACTAAAGATGGCAAGAGACGAGGAATCCTATATTGCCCGCAGCTTTTTCCACTCCTTCAAACAGAACTTCAAACAGGCGACCATCATCAATATCATCATGCTCCTCACCGCTGCTGTTCTGTTTATCGATCTTCGGATCGCCAGAGCCGGAAGCGGAGCTATGTACAAAGGACTTTTCAGCCTGTTCATTGCATTTGCACTGATCTATGCGATGATCCTTCTGTACATTTATCCGATCCTTTCCAAATTTTTTAATTCCGTCAAGAATACCTTTGTAAATGCATTCCTGATGTCCGTCCGCCATCTTCCGCTGACACTTTTGATGCTTGTGATCTCTGCGTCTCCACTCCTACTGATGTGGCTTTTTGCTTATGTGAGCTACGCACAGTTTACATCCATCCTGATCATGCTTTTTATTCTGATGGGATTTTCCACGCTGGCCTACTTGAAATCAAAGATCTTTGTAAAGATCTTCGATAACTATATACCGAAAGATGAAAACGAAGAAAACGGCGAAGAGAAAAACGAACCGAAAGAGGCATAATGAAGCGCTGGAACGACAAGCCTTATCATTCTCTGGACTATATGCTCCGGGAGCGATACGGCGAAAAGGTCTACCGGGTTGCATTAAACGGCGGCATGTCCTGTCCCAACCGTGACGGCACCCTGGGCAAAAAAGGCTGCATCTTCTGCAGCCAGGGCGGAAGCGGAGATTTTGCAGCAAACGCCGCTCTTTCCATTACAGAGCAGATCAACACACAGATTAAAAGTCTCTCTTCCAAACGCCCGATTCATAAATATATCGCCTATTTTCAGGCATATACAAACACATACGCTCCTGTGGAACACCTGCGTAAGATCTTCACAGAAGCCATCTCCCATCCGGATATCGTGGCACTGTCCATTGGTACCAGACCGGACTGTCTGGGAGATGATGTACTGGATCTTCTTTATTCCCTGAACCAGATCAAACCGGTGTGGGTGGAGCTGGGACTCCAGACTATCCATGAAGATACCGCCAGATATATACGGCGCGGCTATCCACTGTCCTGTTTTGATACCGCAGTAAAAAATCTCCGCGCAGGCGGCATCGAAGTGATCGTCCACACCATCCTGGGGCTTCCCGGCGAAAGCCGGAAGGATATCCTGGAAACAATGGCTTATCTGAACGCCATGGATATCCAGGGGATCAAGCTGCAGCTTCTTCATGTACTGCGTGGTACAGATCTTGCCGCTGATCATGAAGCCGGTCTTTTCCGCACTTATGAACGGGACGAGTATCTGAACCTTGTCATTGACTGTCTGGAACATCTCAGACCGGATATCGTGATCCACCGGGTCACCGGCGACGGACCGAAGGATCTGCTGATCGCACCTTTATGGGCCAGCCGCAAACGAGAAGTTTTAAACCTTCTTCATCACCGGATGAAAGAAAGAGCAAGTTTTCAGGGAAAAGCTCTCGAAGCCCTTTCCCGCAGCCAGTAAAAAGGAGGATTCTTATGGCATCACCTTTTACAACCTATAAGCTTATTATTTTATATATGCTGCAGAATTCCGATGGGGATCTCACAAATTCCCAGATCACCGATTTTATCCTGGACCGGAAATACACCAATTATTTTCAGCTCCAGCAGGCAGTTTCCGAACTTGTGGAGGCAGATCTGGTGGAAATGTCTTCACAGTCCAACCGCAGTTACTATCGACTGACCTCCGAGGGAAAAAACACTCTGAAATATTTTTCCAAAGAACTTTCCTCTGACATCAAGAAAGAAGTGGAAGAATATCTCAATTCCCTCCACTGCAAGATCGAAGAACATCTCCTGACTCCTGCAGATTACTATCCCACCAAAGAGGGCAGCTACTCGGTACGTCTGCGGATCATCGAAAGCGGCGTCAGCATCGTTGATCTCAGCATCAATGTGCCAAATCTTGCTGCTGCACAGTCTGTATGTGAAAGCTGGCCTTATAAATACCAGAATGTTTATGACAAAATAATGGAGGAGCTTCTCTGAGAGGCTCCTCCGTTTTACTTATATTCATTTATTTCGCTTCTTCGTGGATCTTCTTCATATGCTCTTTCAGTTTCTTTTCATATCCCATATCACTGAGCTCGTAAAAATGTTCTCCTTCGATTTCTGGTGGCAGATACTGCTGTTTTACATAGTGGTTCGGATAATCATGGGCATATTTATATCCGATACCATGACCCAGACTTTCGTGGCCACCATAATGGGCATCCTGCAGATGCACCGGAACGGTTGTCTTCTTCGCCTTCACGCAGCGCATGGCTTCCTGTATGGCATTTACTGCAGAATTGCTCTTGGGTGCACAGGCCATGTATGTAACTGCCTGGGAAAGAATGATCTGGGACTCCGGCATTCCCACACGTTCCACTGCCTGTGCTGCTGCCGCTGCCACGCAGAGGGCCTGGGGATCTGCGTTTCCGATATCTTCGGAAGCAAGGATCATGATCCTTCTTGCGATAAATTTCACATCTTCTCCTGCATAGAGCATTTTTGCCAGATAATAGACTGCCGCATCCGGGTCGGAGCCTCGCATGCTCTTGATAAAGGCGGAAATAATGTCGTAATGATTGTCTCCGTTCTTATCGTAGCGCACCACCCGCTTCTGGATACACTCAGAAGCCACCTCAAGGGTCAGATGGATCTTACCGTCTGTATCACGGGGTGTGGTGAGGATTCCCAGTTCTATGGCGTTTAAGGCGCTTCTGGCGTCTCCTCCTGCCATATCTGCCAGAAATTCCAAAGCATCCTCCTCGATCACCGCCCCATAGCTTCCCATTCCACGTTCCGGATCGTTAACCGCACGCAGGATCAGTTCCTTTATCTCCGGTATCTCCAGGGACTTCAATTCAAAGATGATCGATCTTGAAAGAAGCGCTCCGTTTACCTCAAAATATGGATTCTCTGTTGTGGCCCCGATAAGAATGATGGTTCCGTCCTCCACAAAGGGAAGAAGATAATCCTGCTGTCCCTTATTGAAACGGTGAATCTCATCAATAAACAGAATGGTCTTTTTCCCATACATGCCGAGATCGTCCTGTGCCTGCTTTACAACTGCTTCCATATCTTTCTTCCCTGCTACGGTTGCATTGATCTGGGTAAAGCTGGCGCTTGTGGTATTGGCGATGACTTTTGCCAGGGTGGTCTTTCCGGTTCCCGGAGGACCGTAAAAGATAACAGATGTCAGCTTATCCGCCTTTATGGCACGATACAGCAATTTATCTTTTCCTACGATGTGCTGCTGTCCCACCACCTCATCCAGCGTTCGCGGACGCAGCCTGGATGCAAGAGGTGACTCCTGATCCAGCGTTTTTGACTTTGCGTATTCAAATAAATCCATGGCTTTCACTCCTGTATTTTCTGTAAAAAGCGGATATTCACGATCCGTATTCTTTTCATAGATCTGTATCCGGCAACGATCGTTTCATTTGTTTCCGGCATACGGACAGATTCCTTATTTTTATAATTTTACCTGTTTGCACATAAAAAAGCAATCGTTTCTGCCTTTTCGGCAAATCACAGTTACATCACCAGCAGCTGATCTGCAGTTACCAGGTCATATCCTTCTTCCGTAAGCATATCCGCGATCTCCAGGGCCGCTTCCACGGAGGTAGAAAAGCTGTCATGCATCAGGATAATGGAGCCATCCTTCACTTGTCTTTTTACGATATTTTCCACAGAACGGACATTTTTTGATTTCCAGTCCAGGGTATCCACATCCCAGAATACCGGCAGCATGGTCACACAGAGCTCCAGATCCTTCGGCCAGGCACCGTAGGGCGGGCGAAGATACATGGGATACTCTCCGGTGATCTCGTAGATCTCATTATTCGTCTTTATGATCTGCTGACAGGCCTGATCACCGGGAAGCTTATCAAGCTGCACGTGATCATACGTGTGATTACCGATGAGATGACCGTCTCTCTGCATCTGCGTTACGATCTCCTCATTTCCCCGGATATTTTTTCCCATAAGAAAAAATGTGGCATGGATCCCACGCTTCCGCAGGCCATCCAGAAGCAGAGGTGTATATGTTGCATGCGGTCCATCATCAAAGGTAAGAGCCACACGTGGACGATCCTCTTTTTCGTTTCTGTCAGAGGCTGTCTCAGCCACCGGTTCTGCTGCTTTTTGTCCGTACTGCGCCGCCACCAGCCGGAGCATCCCCTCACCGGCGATCATTCTGGTCACCCGCATCCGAAATGCACTGTCTGAGATTTTTCCATATCCGCTGAGCAGGATCAATACCATTGCCACTACACAGAAATATTTTTTTCGCTTATCCATATTTCCCGCCGGATCAAATATACTTTTCCACAATATATGAAAAAATCCCCGGGAAAAGACTTTTGGCTTTTCTTTCCCGGGGAATATTCTCTGATATATGTCTTATTTTTTCAGGATCTCAAGTGCACTCTCGATCTCCTCCACGCATTTCTCATAACCAAGGGTACCGTTATCCAGGCACAGATTATATTTCGTCATGTCTGCCCAGTCAACACCCATGAAACGTTTGCAGAAATCTTCTTTGCGTTTGTCATCCTTATGCATAAATTTCTCAATATCCTTTGTAGTTCCGCTGAGTTTCTTACTTGCCTCACGGATACGGAAATCCCAGTCTCCGTAAACAAACACACGAAGAACATTGGAATAATCCTTCAGGATCATATTTGCACAACGTCCGATGATCACACAGGACTCTGTTTCTGCCAGCTGCCGGATCACCTTTGCCTGATAATTAAACAGGTTCTCATCGGATGTAAAATCCTTGCTCTGAGGCGGGATCAGCTCACCCTTGTAGATTCCGGACTTTGCAAAAAATCTCTGCTTTGTGCTGACATTTTCATCTGCCCTTCCAAAAAGCTGCTCATGAATGCCGCTCTCCTCAGATGCCATGCGGATGATATCCTTGTCATAGTAAGAAATCTCTAATTTCTTTGCAAGCTCCTCTCCGATGGTACGTCCACCGCTTCCATACTGTCTTGCAATGGTAATTACGAAATTATCCATGTCTTTCCCCCTACTCTCCAAGATATGCCTTCTGAACGGCCTCGTCATTCAGAAGATCCTCTGCCTTTCCATCCATAGTAATGCTTCCTGTTTCCAGAACGTACGCTCTGTCCGCAATGGAAAGAGCCTTCTTCGCATTCTGCTCAACCAGAAGCACTGTAGTTCCGCTCTCACTTACCTCGCGGATAATGTCAAAAATCTCATTTACAAAAATCGGCGACAGACCCATGGACGGCTCATCCATCAAAATGATCCTTGGTCTGCTCATCAGTGCACGTCCCATGGCAAGCATCTGCTGCTCACCACCGGAAAGTGTTCCGGCACGCTGTCCTTTACGTTCTTCCAGACGCGGAAATCTCTTGTATACACTTGCAAGACTCTCTGCGATCTCTGCCTTGTCCTTTCTTGTATAGGCTCCAAGAAGCAGATTCTCATAAACGGACATATCCGCAAATACACGTCTTCCCTCCGGAACATGCGCCATACCCATCTCTACGATCTTATGCGCCGGTGTTCTTGTGAGGTCTTTTCCCTCAAACACAATGCTTCCGGACTTCGGAGAAAGAATTCCGGTAAGTGTCTGAAGTGTGGTTGTCTTTCCGGCGCCATTGGCACCGATCAGCGCAATAACCTCTCCCTGATTTACATGAAAAGAAATTCCCTTCAGAGCCTGGATCACACCATAATAGACCTGGAGGTCCTTTACTTCCAACATTGCCATTGTCTCGTTCCTCCTTATTCTCCCAGATATGCAGTGATAACCGTCGGGTCTTTCAGCACTGCAGATGTCTCACCCTGGATCAGTACCTGACCGAAGTTCAGAACTGTAAGTTCCTCACAGATACCGCCCACCAGTTTCATGTCGTGCTCGATCAGAAGAACAGTCATATCAAAATGCTCCCGCACAAAACGGATAGTATCCATCAGCTCCTGTGTCTCATTCGGGTTCATACCAGCCGCCGGCTCATCCAGGAGAAGAAGCTTTGGCTCTGTGGCAAGAGCTCTGGCGATCTCCAGCTTACGCTGTTTACCATAAGGCAGATTTCCTGCCAGAGTGTCTGCTTCCTTATCCAGGTCAAACACCCTCAGTATCTCCATGGCACGTTCATTCATCTCTTTTTCTACCTTGTAATACTTCGGCAGCCTTAAGATTCCGGTCAGTGTGGAGTATGGATGGTGATTGTGAAGTCCTACTTTTACATTGTCAAGAACCGGCATATCCTTGAAAAGACGGATATTCTGGAAGGTTCTTGCGATTCCGGCCTTGTTGATCTCAATGGTGCTTTTTCCTGTGATGTCCTGGCCGTCCAGTTTAATGATTCCCTCGGTAGGCTTGTACACGCCTGTGAGAAGATTGAATACTGTTGTCTTACCGGCACCGTTAGGTCCGATCAGTCCATAGAGCTGTCCCTTCTCAATGGTCATATTAAAGCCGTCAACAGCACGAAGACCGCCGAACTGGATAGACAGATTATTTACTTCCAGCATTGCCATGATCAGGCCACCTCCTTTTTCTCTTTTTTGCCTTTGAATTTCTCTACCATACGTGCTCTCCAGTCTCTTGCTGCCGGTGCCCAGTTAAAGAGCATCATGATGATCAATACGATGGCATAGATCAGCATACGGTAGTTTGCGAATCCACGGAGAAGCTCAGGCAGTGCATAGAGGATAATGGTTGCAATGATAGATCCTCTGATATTTCCGATTCCTCCAAGTACTACATACACAAGTACCAGAATGGACATATTGTAATCGAATACAGAAACCTTAAGAAGAGAAAGGTTATGTGCATACAGCACACCTGCAACTCCTGCAAGGGCTGCAGAAATGGTAAATGCCAGCAGCTTATATCTGGTGATATTGATTCCTACAGACTCCGCTGCAATACGGTTGTCCCTGGTTGACATAATAGCACGTCCGCTTCTGGAATTTACAAGGTTCTGTACAATAAACAATGTGAGAAGAAGCAGGATCACGCCGATCAGGAAAAAGTAATTCTTGATATCTTTATAAAGAGTTGCTGTTCCCGAAATACCAAGGGCACCTTTGAGAATCTGCTTTCCGCCGGCTTCCAGATGAAGACCTGCTGCACTTGTTGCAACGTGAAGTCCCTTGTCATCCACGCCAATGTAAAGTACATTGATCAGGTTCTTGATGATCTCACCAAAAGCCAGTGTAACAATAGCCAGGTAGTCACCGCGGAGACGAAGTACCGGAATACCGATGATCACACCAAACAGTGCTGCAACTGCCGCACCTACAAGGATTGCAAGGATAAAGCGAGGAACCTGCGGAATGGAGTCTGCAGCAACCTGTGAAAACAGGGCACTGGAAAAAGCTCCCACGCACATGAAGCCCGCATGTCCAAGGCTCAGCTCACCGGAAAAACCGACTACCAGGTTCAGGGAAACTGATGCAATGGTATAAACACAAAGGGGAACAAGAAGTCCCATAAGAAGTCTGGAAAGATTTCCAGTTGAGGAAAGTGCCTGTACGATCACAAAAAGCACAATGACAATTCCATAGTTGATCATGTTATTTTTTGTTGTTTTGTTTTTCATATTCTTCATATCGGCCACCTTACACTTTCTCCTGGATGTTCTTGCCGAACAGTCCGGTAGGTTTTACAAGAAGCACGACGATCAGGACTGCAAATACGATCGCATCTGCAACCTGGGAAGAAATATAAGCTTTTCCGAAGATCTCGATGATTCCCAGAAGGATGCCGCCGACCATAGCTCCCGGAATCGAACCGATTCCACCGAATACAGCAGCTACGAAAGCTTTGATACCAGGCATGGCTCCTGTGTACGGAGTCAGCGTCGGATAAGTCTGACAGAGCAGAAGGCCTGCGATCGCTGCAAGTCCGGAACCGATGGCAAATGTGAGGGAAATTGTCGCATTGACGTTAACTCCCATCAGCTGTGCCGCATCTCTGTCCTCGGAAACCGCCTGCATGGCACGGCCAGGTTTTGTCTTTTTTACAAAGAGGGAAAGTCCCACCATGATAATGATACATGCAAGGATGGTTACGATGGTGATTCCCTTGATGGTAAGCTCACCGTCAAACAGTGTGATGGACGGAACTTTGACAACAGCTACGAAACTCTTGGCATCTGCGCCGAAGATCAGAAGTGCCAGGTTCTGAAGCAGATAACTGACACCGATAGCCGTGATAAGAACGGCCAGGTTTGAGGAAGCTTTTCTAAGTGGACTGTAAGCTACCTTCTCAATGACAACACCAAGCAGTGTACAGATCACAACGGAAAGGATCACAGCAAGGATCGGTGACATGCCGCCTCTTGTGATACAGGTAAGGATGATATAAGCTCCCACCATGATAACATCTCCGTGTGCAAAGTTCAGCATCTTGGCAATACCATAAACCATGGTATATCCAAGTGCGATGATTGCATAGATACTGCCAAGACTGATGCCGTCTTTTAAATAAGATATAAAACTCATAACGCACCTCTTTTAATTGTTTATTGATAAGGGAAAAAGGGGACGGTTCCCACTAAAGGTGACCGTCCCCTGACCCCTAACGTTAACAGAAATTACTTATTTCATCTCTACATAAGCACCGTCTTTGATCTCGAATGCTTTCGGCTCTTTATCACACTCGCCATCCTCGGTCCATTTTGCTTTTCCGGTAAGTCCGTCAAGCTCGATGTTTGCCATGGATGCGCTCATTGCTGCACTGATGTCTGCATTTTCCATATCTGGTGTGATCTTTGCATCGTCAGCTGCAAGCTGCATTGCGTAAAGTACATCATATGTATCTGCCGCAAACTGGTTCGGGATCTCACCGTTGTGAGCATCGCCGTATGCTTTTACGAAGTTCTGGCTCTTCTCATCTGTAGCTGTTGCGGAGAATGGTGTCAGAAGCATAACACCCTCTGCAAGGGATTTATCGAAGTTCTCTACATTGAGGATACCATCCATGCCATCTACACCAAAGAATTTAATGTCAAGTCCTGCCTCAGATGCCTGCTGAAGGATCAGCGCATTGTCGGAATAGTAGTTCGGAAGGAAAAGAAGCTCAGCGCCGCTCTTCTTGATCTTTGCAAGCTGTACAGAATAGTCTGTGTTGCTGTCTGTTGTGTAAGCCTCATCTGCAACTACTTCAAGTCCGTCATCAGCAGCTGCTGCAACGAATGCGTCATGTACACCGGAGTTGTAGTCAGCAGCGGAATCATAAAGTACTGCTACTTTCGTTGCAAGTTTGTGCTCGGAAATGTACTGAGCAAATTTGGTTCCCTGTGCCGGGTCTGTGAAGCACATACGGAACTCGTTTGTTCCTGCTGTGATACAGTCAAGTGCTGTTGCGGATGGTGTGAAGAGGAATGTATCCTCAGCTGCCTCAGCTCCTACTGCGATACAGGAACCGGATGTTACAGTTCCACAGAGCATCTGCATTCCTTTATCGATCAGGTCATTGTATGCGTTAACAGCCTTCTCCGGATCTCCCTGGTCATCACCTGCGTCAAGAATCTCTACTTTATATCCGTTGAATCCACCGTTCTCGTTGATCTCATCAGCTGCGATCTTGGCTGCGTTGTATACGTTGGTACCGTACTGTGCGTAATCACCTGTCATCGGTCCGATCACACCGATCTTAAATGTCTCATCTGCTGCAAAAACTGATGTAGGCATCATCATCGCTGCTGTCATCGCTGCTGCTGATGCAACGCCGATTACTTTCTTCCAATTCTTCATAATAATCTCTCCTCCTGCGCTTTGTCGCGTTACTAATGTTTAATGGTAAAATTATAGCATCGCATATTTTTATTTCAAGGGCAAATTTAGTTATCTGTTGTTTTTCGTCTGATTGCACAACGCGGACACTTGTCCGCTGTACAGCTTGTGTCGTTTTTCGGCAAATTGTCTGAATTTTTTTACAAAAAAATCCAGGGAAAAATTCCCTGGACTCCTTCGTCTCTTAATACTTTACTTATGCGATTGCTTTCTTAGCGATCTCAGCAAGAGCTGTGAAGCCTGCTGCATCGTTAACAGCCATCTCTGCAAGCATCTTTCTGTTGATGTCGATGTTTGCAACCTTAAGGCCGTGCATCATTTTGCTGTAAGAAAGTCCGTTCATTCTTGCTGCTGCGTTGATACGAGCGATCCAGAGCTGTCTGAACTGACGTTTCTTCTGTTTTCTTCCTGCATAGGAGCTTGTAAGAGCTCTCATTACAGACTGTTTTGCTACTCTATACTGTTTGGAACGGGCTCCTCTGTAGCCTTTTGCCAGTTTTAATGTACGGTTATGTCTTTTCTTTGCGTTTAATCCGCCTTTAATTCTTGCCATTTCTTAATTCTCCTCCTGTTCGTCTTCTCTATCTTATAAATATGGTAATACTTTCTTCATGCTCTTTACATTAGTAGAATCAACAACAGTAGATTTTCTCAGATTTCTCTTTCTCTTCTGAGATTTCTTGGTTAAGATATGGCTCTTGTAAGCTTTATTTCTTACTAATTTTCCTGTACCTGTTTTTTTTAAAGCGCTTTGCTGCTGCTCTGCAAGTTTTAATTTTTGGCATTATGAATTCCTCCTTGATTTGGTACTTCTAAATTTTATATAGCATCCCGTTCTGCCCGGCTGTTGCCGTGAAGACTGAGATATCTACCGTTTCTCAGTCAGAAACATAGTCATGCTTCTGCCTTCTATCTTCGGAGCCTTCTCTACAGTCGCTATATCGGACAGAAGATCTGCGAAGTCGTCAAGCACATGCTTACTGCTGGCCATGTGTGCCATCTCTCTTCCGCGGAAACGAAGTGTAACCTTAACTCTGTCACCCTTGCTAAGGAACTTTCTTGCTGCATTTACCTTCGTCTTCAAATCATTCGTATCAATGTTCGGGGAAAGACGCACTTCTTTGACATCGATGGTTTTCTGCTTTTTTCTGGCCTCTTTTTCTTTTCTTGCAAGCTCGTAACGGTATTTACCGTAATCAATGATCTTGCATACCGGCGGTTTCGCCTGTGGGGCAATCTTTACAAGGTCAAGTCCTGCCTCCTGCGCTTTCGCCATCGCTTCTCTGGCGGACACGATTCCAAGCTGAGCTCCGTCCGGACCAATCAAGCGTACCTCTCTGTCTCTGATCTGTTCGTTAATCATTAAACCGCTAATTGTTGTACACCTCCATGAACATGATAGAATTATTTTTTTCTTCATTAATGTAGCTAAAGCCGCACAAAAAAAGCGCAGACAGATGTCCACACTTCAAATAATTACACCTGCGCACTGATGGTTGGTCCGTTCGCAGTACTGTGCAATATTGACCTGAGTCGCTTATCTTCAGCGCTGAGGTGAGAGTGAACTCTGCTTTCTTTTCGCTACGTACTTTAAGAGGATACCATGGTGTCTGCTATTTGTCAACTGTTTTTTATATTATTATGTATTTATTTTTTGAGTATAAATTTTTCTTCTTCCGGACATACTATGCAACATCGGAATCTGTCAAGCCTTACCGCAGTGCTGACGATCAGACAGGATGCGCATTCCGGCAGGCTGACGGTTTCCGGTAAAATCATAATTATCAGGAGGACACTTTTATGACAAGTCTTAAATGTTCCGCACACAACTGCTACTATAACAAAAATTCTCTCTGTTCCCGGGGAGCCATCAATGTTGAAGGAGCAGATGCACGTTATGCAGATGATACCGCCTGTGAAAGCTTTCGTGCTCAGGAAGAAGGTTCTGTAAAAAATGCTGCTGATCCCTGCTGTGGGTGTGAAACCGTTAACATCGACTGCAAAGCACACAACTGTACCTACAATGAGCACTGCAAATGCACCGCAGCTTCCATCAATGTATCCGGTGCCAATGCTCATCGCTGCTGTGATACAAAATGTGATACTTTTCACTGCGAATGCTGATATCCTGAACGGAACCCCTGTTTCCATACAGAGCAGTCATTCCTGTTTCTTTTGATCGAAGAGTCAAAAAGATCCGGCAACGTTCCAGATGGAACCTCTGCCGGATCTTATCATGTTCATTTATTATCTGTTCTTAAGAAAATCCGGGATCTGGATGTCCTTTTTCTGAACAGTGCTTGTAGGAGCCTTTGTTCCAAACTGTGTGGAATTCATAGTCGGCAGGCTGAAGCTTGGCATGTTAAGGTTCATACCACCTGGCTGTGACTGGCTTGTTTTTTTGGTGTTTCCGAATACAGAATTGGAAGCTCTGTTTCCAAATGGTGTGTTCTGAAGGTTATTGTCTGTAAGACCTGTAGCAATAACTGTAATTCTTGCATAATCTGCAACAGAATCATCATACATAGCACCAAAGATGATGTTTGCCTCCTCACCTGTAAGCTCCTGTACATAGCTTGCAGCATCGTTGGCATCCATAAGAGAAATATCTCCGGAAATGTTGATGATCACATGAGTAGCGCCCTTGATGGTTGTCTCAAGAAGCGGAGAAGATACCGCCTGCTGTACAGCCTCCATAGCCTTGTCATCGCCTCTTGCCTCACCGATACCGATGTGAGCGATTCCCTTGTCTGTCATGACTGTCTGCACATCTGCAAAGTCAAGGTTGATCAGAGCCGGCAGATTGATCAGGTCTGTAATACCCTGTACTGCCTGCTGAAGAACTTCATCAGCCTTACGCAGTGCTTCCGGCATGGTTGTTCTTCTGTCAACGATCTCAAGTAACTTGTCATTGGGGATGACAATCAAAGTGTCAACTGCTTTCTTCAGATTCTCGATTCCCGCAAGTGCATTGTTCATACGGGTCTTTGCTTCAAAACGGAAAGGCTTGGTAACAACACCGACAGTCAGGATACCCATCTCTTTTGCCGCACCGGCAATCACAGGAGCAGCTCCGGTTCCGGTTCCGCCTCCCATACCACAGGTAACGAAAACCATGTCCGCTCCCTCGATGATCTTCTTAACTTCCTCAATGCTCTCCTCAGCTGCCTTCTGTCCAACCTCCGGCTGTGCGCCAGCGCCGAGACCTTTCGTAATTTTCTCACCAATCTGAAGTACAGTCGGAGCTTTACACAGTGTCAGAGCCTGTTTATCGGTATTAACACCTACAAACTCAACTCCGCCAATGGCCTCTTCCACCATTCTGTTTACCGCATTATTACCTGCGCCACCTACTCCAATTACAATAATTTTCGCAGAAGACTCAGCCTCATTCGTCATTATCTCTAACAATGTACTTCCTCCTTTATTTCTACCTGATATCCGATTCAGTGTAATAATCTATTCCAAGCTACATATACACATAGTTATATCATATATTTTTTTCGGTAATTAATCAACCATTAATTTTGTTTTTTTATACTTTTTTCACTAAATTTCGGCACTGTTTCTATTAACCGAAACATTTACAAAACAATCTCTGGCAAAATGTCCAAATACTGGTACTATATATTAAGAAAGCTTTTTTATCTTTACTCATAATCGGACTCATCACTGTAATCGCTGTACGAATTTTCATCATAATCCTCAGCGCCTTCTTCCTGATCACTGCTGTAATCAGCCTCTTCCTCGGTGCTGTCCGTACTGCTGTCTGAAGAGTCTTCTTCATTTTCTGTATCTTCGGTATCCGTACTCTGAGCATCTGGATCTTCGGAGTCTGTTCCGTCTCCGGAGCTTTCTGCCGAAGCCTGATAATCCTCCAGAGTGCCTACATAATTGCCATCACGGTCATATTCACTGACTCCGTCATAGCCTCCGTCTTCCCGGTAACCGCCCTTCCAGTTTCCTTTTTCTGCCATGGTTTCTTCTGTGGGGGCTTCGCCTACATAGGTCATGTTGGCATCGTACTCACCACTGCCTGTGTAATCTCCCTCTTCATCATAGCCACCTACCCAGTTTTCCTGCGCATACTCCAGATCCGTCTGCGGTTTCGGTCCTACATAGTTGCCATTTTCATCGTATTCGCCTTCTCCGGTGTAATTTCCTTCCTCATCATAGCCTCCGGTCCAGTTTTCTGCGGAAGTCTGGCTCTCATCCTGTTCCTGCTCCAGGGTAATGTTCTTGGAATTATCATTTACATTTTCTGCATGGAGAATTCCTTTTTTTCGGAAATCATCGGAAGGATAGCCAGAACTCTGGTCATTTTGTCTTCCAGATATTCATCCTTTCCAAGTTTAACTGTGATATCCCCGTAAACAAGACTGATCTGTCCGTCGTCTTCAAATTCAATGTGATCCGGAACCTTATCATTTTTTGCAAAAATAGTAGAAAGAGCAACTGCCGTGTTCATCACCGTTTCATCCTTGATGGGGAGTTTCTCGTTCTGGATCACTTTTTTGACTTTGATCCCGTCAAAAAACGGGATTTTTTCGTTACGTTCCGTGGATCCTTCCACAAAAATACCGTTTCTGTCAAAATAAATATAACTGTCCAGATAAGGGATACAGCCAACGATATCCTTCTCCTTCACACTGACACAGATGGTGTGCCGGTTCAGCCTTGTTACGGTATAGCCTTCTATAAAGGGAACATCCTTTGTGTTCTGCTTAGTATAAAGAAGCGGTGCAAGAACAGAATTGGATGCCAGCGGCCCCCTAAGCACCATCTTCCTGATTTGTTTTTCAGAATAATGGTTGCTGCCCATCACCTGCACTTCATCTACCTGATAATACGTAAAAAAGAAAATAATTCCTGCCAGCAGCAGGACAAGAAGTCCGCCAACTGCTTTCAGTGGCATTTTTTTTTGATGTTTTCATAAAGTTCCTCTGTCCTTTATCAGCAGACCGCCCAGTGCGGTCAGATCCTCACAGATATGTTCATAGCCTCTTTCTATGAAACAACAGCCCCGGATCCTGGTAATCCCCTGCGCGGCAAGTGCTGCGATCACAAGTGCCGCACCACCGCGAAGTTCCTCTGCTTCCACAGTACAACCGGTCAGGGGCTGCCCTCCGTATATCACAGCAACTCCATCCCGGATCTGGATCTGTGCTCCCATTTTACAGAGCCATGAAGCTGTTTTATATCTGTCTTCAAAAATCTTCTCGCGGATCCTGCTCACTCCCGGAATCGTGGCCAGTACCGCCATCGCAGGAGACTGCAGGTCTGTAGGAAATCCCGGATAAACTTCTGTTTCCAGAAGCTCCAGGGGAAAACCTGTATTTTTTCCGTTGACTATTAGTTTACCACCTACCCTGCGGCATTGTCCACCCATTTTCCGATATACGTCCAGGATTCCATCCATTTCCTCCAGAGGCGGATTTTCCAGGATGATCTCTCCTCTAGTTGCCGCCGCTGCCATGAGATAGGTTCCGGCGACAATACGGTCTGGTGGAATGCAGCCATCGCCAGCTTCAAGCTTCTCCACCCCTTCAATACAGATACAGCCATTTTCGCGAATCCGGATCTTTGCCCCCATTCCGGTAAGATAATGGCAAAGCCAATAAATTTCCGGTTCACAGGCGCAGCCGTTAAGGACTGTTTTCCCCTCTGCAAGGACCGCTGCCAGAATGCCCTGCTCTGTAGCGCCTACACTTCTTTTTTGAAAAAACATCTCTGCGCCTCGGAGTTTTCCACAGGATGCCCGGATCATCCCGCCGTTTTCCACCACAGCTGCCCCAAGGCGGCGCAAAACCTGGATATGAAGATCCACCGGCCGCTTCCCGATCACACAGCCTCCGGGATATCCTGTCTGTGCCTTTTTGCTCCGCCCCAGCATTGCTCCCATTAAGATCACGGAAGAACGCATTTTTCCGGAATAACACTCCGGTATCATGGTGCCGTCCGCATGGCTGCAGTCCAGATAAAGATCTTGACCTTCCCACCAGGTTTCTGCCCCCAGATATTTCAGGATCTTTTCCATCAAATATACATCACTGATTTTCGGGCATCCCCGCAGTACACTGGTCCCGGTGCTTAAGAGTGCTGCTGCCATAACCGGAAGTGCCGCATTTTTTGACCCCTGGATCCGGACGCTTCCATGCAGCGGCCTGCCTCCGGTCACGATGATCTCATCGATCTCATTCAAGTATTCCACTCCTAAAAGGGCCTCTTACTTGTTATTCTATGTGATCCTTCCATGTCTGTGACTGCTGACACTTAAGGCCAGCCCCATTTCCCCCAGAAGAAAAACAACAGAAGTTCCGCCATAGCTTACAAAGGGCAGAGTGATCCCGGTGTTGGGAATCGTATTCGTTACTACTGCAACATTCAGGACCACCTGGATCGCCATATGTGCCATGATCCCGGCGCACAGCAGCGTTCCCTGCAGATCCCGGCAGTTTAATGCCAGAATACAAAGCCTCCAGATCAGAATGCCAAACAGAAAAAGTGTCAGAAAGGCTCCCAGTATCCCCGTTTCCTCACACACAATAGAAAATATCATATCATTCTGGGCTTCCGGGACAAATCCCAGCTTCTGCAGACTGTTCCCGAACCCCTTGCCGAAGATCCCTCCGCTTCCGATCGCATACAGGCCCTGTATGGTCTGAAATCCTTTTTCATATTTTTCCGGATTCCGCCAGATTGCCAGGCGTTCCAGACGATAACTCTCCGCGGCAAGAAAAACCGCAATAAATCCTATCCCCGCACCTCCAAGTGCGAGAAACTGCAGATACCTGGGATTGGCCACAAAGATCAGCAGCACACCGATCCCCAGAATGATCACCGCTGTGCTTAAGTTATTGGAGCCCACCAGACCTGCTACCGGAAGCAAAGTCATCATAGTCCTGCAGATAAACCAGAATCCGGTTGTTTTGCTTTTTGTATTGCTGATCTGCCACACCAGAAACAATATCACTGCCACCTTGGAAAACTCCGACGGCTGAAAGGAAAGCGGCCCCAGGTTCAGCCACCTCTTCGATCCATTGATCTCCTGTCCGAAAAGCAGGACTGCAGCAGACAGAAAAAGCGAAAAAATATAGGCAGCCGGCGCCAGCTTTACAGACAGCCGGTAATCTACCCGTGATGCCAGATACATAACAAGCAGCCCCAGTACCGTGGCAAAGAGCTGCTTCTTAAAATAATAGGCAGAGTCGTGGAAACGTACTCTGCCATTATATTCACTTGCCGAAAAAAGCGCCCCGAGTCCCAATACCACCAGAATCAGAACCAGTACCCAGAGAACGGTATCTGTCTTTCCGGTCTGTTTCTGTCCTGCCTTCATGCATGGCCTCCACAGTGGTCTTTATTTCAGCTTATGTATGTATTTTTCGGATTATTACAGTGCTTTCACGTATTCCTTGAACATGTCACCGCGCTGCTCATAATTATCAAACTGTCCCCAGCTCGCACATGCCGGTGAAAGCAGAACTGCATCTCCGGGATTGGCTTTTTCCGCACAGACCTGGACAGCTTCCTTCAGATCCTCGCAGAGGATGATATCTGTAAATCCAAGACGTTCTGCTGCTGCTTTGATCTTCTCTTTCGTCTGACCGATGAGAACAAGATAACGGACTTTTCCGTCGAAGGATTCTATCCACTCATCATAGCTGGATTCCTTGTCATAGCCACCGCCGATCAGAAGAGTCGGACGGTTCATTGCCTGAATCCCCTTGATGGCCGCATCCGGATTGGTTCCCTTGGAATCGTTGTAATATGCAACACCGTTTTTCTCTGTCACATACTCGATTCTGTGTGGAACTGCCACAAACTCACAGACACTCTTGCGGATACTCTCCACAGAAACGCCCGCATAATATGCCATGGCGGCGGCTGCCATTACATTCTCGTGATTATGACGTCCCAGGATCTTAAGCTCTTCGGTTTTTACGATCGGTATCTCTTCTTTTTCTGTTTTGAGAATGATCTGGTCTCCGTCCAGATAGATTCCCCGATCCAGTTTGCGAAGACTTGAGAAATATACCACCTTCGGAACGATATTTTCACCGAATTTACGAAGGACCTCATCCTCGTAATTCAGAACACATACATCTTCCGGTCCCTGATTTTTGGTGATCAGCTCTTTTACACGGATGTATTCCTCCATGGTATGATGACGGTTCAGATGGTCCTCTGTGATGTTGAGGATCGCACTTACCTTCGGGTGGAACTGGTCAATAGTCTCCAGCTGAAAGCTGCTGATCTCCGCAACAGTTACGGAATCCTCCCTCATCTCCAATGATTTGGATGTATATGCAGTTCCGATATTTCCTACAACAAATACAGATTCACGGGCATCTCCCATGATCTTTCCGAGAAGTGCTGTTGTTGTTGTCTTACCGTTGGTTCCTGTGATCGCAAGAACCTCTCCCTTGCCTGTACGATAGGCAAGCTCCACCTCGCTCCATACCGGAAGGCCCTTTTCATAGAAGCTCTTTACCAGCGGCAGGTCTGTGGGAACTCCCGGACTTAGCACTACAAGATCAAGACTGTCCAGCGCTCTCTCAGGAAAATCTCCGGCCCAGATCTCCGGGGTGTATTTTCCGTTTGTTTTATGTAATACTGCCTCTTTATCAAGATCTGCGTTTCCGTCATAGATCACCGGCTGTGCTCCTGCACTTCCAAGCAGATCAGCTGCTCCAATGCCGCTTTTTCCGGCTCCGAAAACGAGAACTTTTTTTCCTTTTAAATCCATTTTTCTGTTCCTCCTTATAATGCCAGGAGAGCGATCAGGCACATAATAGCAGTTACAACAGAGAACACTGCAACAACTCGTGTCTCGGACCACCCACAAAGCTCAAAATGATGGTGGATAGGCGCCATCTTGAAGATTCTTTTTCCGTGTGTTGCCTTGAAATAGGATACCTGGAGCATAACAGACAATACCTCCACAAGGTAGATCAGTCCGACCAGGATGATAAACAGCGGCATCTGCATGGCATAAGCCACACCAGCCACAAAGCCACCCAATGCCAGAGAACCGGTGTCTCCCATAAATACCTTGGCAGGATATACATTAAACAGAAGAAATCCCATCAGACTGCCCACAACTGCACAGGTGATCGGTTCCACACCACTTTTCATTCCAAGGGAAACCACCGTAAAGAATACTGCCACGATCAGGGTAACACTGGAAGCCAGTCCGTCAAGTCCATCCGTAAAATTGACTCCGTTTACTGTACCGATCACCGCAAAGAACAGTACCGGAACTGCAAACCATCCCAGGTTCAGATAATGTCCGCTCCAGAACGGGATCTTCATAGTCAGGGATACGTTGGAATAATTTACAAGATAAAAAGCAAATACAGCTGTCACAACGATCTGCAGTGCCATTTTCTGCCATGGCAGAAGTCCGTCAGAACGCTTCAGAACTACCTTCAGATAATCATCCAGAAATCCGATCAGTCCAAATCCCAGTGTCAGGAAAAGTACCGGGATGATCATCGGATAATCTCTGATATAAAACAGTGATGTTACAGTTGTTGCAATGAGAAAGATCACCCCACCCATAGTAGGGGTACCGTTCTTTTTCAGGTGGGACTGCACACCCAGCTCTCTCTCTGTCTGTCCCATTTTAAGTCTTCTTAAAAAAGGGATAACAATCGGTCCTAATACAAGGCTGATCGCAAATGAGATCAGCACAGGGATCACAACATGAAACTCCATCCTCACACCTCTAATTCTTTCGTTTTTTTATACTTCTTCAACAGTATAAGGCTTTTATCCTCATTAATCAACCCCATCTGCCCGGTTTTCCCCGGATGGAGTTTCCGTAACTGTCCTCTCGATCCCAAGATAGGGAAGTACATTTTCAAAAATACTGCGTACCACCGGTGCGGCAATGATCCCACCATAATACATACCCTGGGGTGCATAGATGATACAAAGAGCCAGGACCTTCGGATCCTCTGCCGGGGCAAACCCCAGGAATGAAGAAATATATCTGCCGGAGCCTCTGGGCAGTGTCTGAGAGGTAGCTGTTTTTCCCCCAATGGAAAACTCCTGGATCCCGGCATTTTTTCCGGAGCCTTCTGAAACTACAGTTTCCAGGATCGTACGTACTGTCCGGGAAGTCTCACCGGACACGATCCCGCTTTCCACCGGATATTCCAGTGTCCGCACCTTTGTTCCGTCCGCACTTTCCACGCTGATCCCAAAATGAGGTGTGATCCGGTTTCCGCCATTGATGATCCCACTGACGGTTGTTGCAAGCTGGATCGGTGTGATCTGAAACGACTGGCCAAAGGATACCGTAGCAAGCTCCACCTCTCCCATATTTTTGGGGTTATGCATGATCGTTCCTGCCTCTCCCGGAAGATCTATTCCTGTTTTTTTCAAAAGTCCGAACTGTTTAAAATATTTGTAATAACGGTCTGCTCCAAGCCGCAGGCCCACCTCAATAAATACCGGGTTGCAGGAGTTCTGGGCACCTTCTACAAAACTCTGCGCACCATGTCCTGTTCTCTTTGCACAGTGGATCCGCCGGTCCTCCACCACCTTATAGCCCGGACAGAAAAAACGATCCTCTGTTGACACCACTCCTTCCTCCAGCCCTGCTGCCATAGTGATAATCTTAAAAGTCGAGCCAGGTTCATAGGTATCATTCAGGCAGGGGTTTCTCCACATCCGGTTCAGAAGATCCTGCTTCTTTTCTCCCTCTGCTGCTGTTTCTTCTGTATTCAGAGTAAACGGATCGTTCAGATCAAATTCAGGCACATTGACACAGGCATAGATTTCTCCGTTCTGAGGGTTCATAAGCAGTATGGAAACTCTCTCCGCCTGTTTTTCTTCCATGACTTTACCTGCTGCCTGCTGCACATATTCCTGGATATTAACATCCAGACTGGTACGCAGAGTATTTCCTGACACCGGTTCCTTCCTCCGTTCTCCGGTTCCGTCGATCTCCACACCACGTGCATCCGTAACTGTGAGGATCTTCCCGGGCTCTCCTTTCAGGATCTCATCGTATTTCACTTCAAGACCAATGATCCCCTGATTATCGCCTCCGGTAAATCCCAGTACTTTTGAAGCGAGAGATCCATAAGGATAATATCTCCGATAATCCTCATCTACCTTCACTCCCTCAAGGTCATATTCCCGGATCCTGTCTCCAATGCTTTTTTCCACGTTTGTCTGTATTCTTTCAATAGAAGAAATTTTTTCAACTTTTTTTCGGATTTCCTCTTCTTTTACAGACAATGCTCCGGACAGTACACGGATCACTTTTTCAGGATCTTTGATCTGGCTGTGTATCACCGATACTGTGCAGACTGTCCGGTTATCTGCCAGAATATTTCCCCTGATGTCCAGGATCTTTCCCCTGGCTGCTTTTATGTCACGTTCCCTCTCATGAAGATCCTCCGCCTTTTTTGAATAATATTCTGCCCGGACGTTCATAAGATACCAGAGTCTTCCCACAAGTCCCAGAAGAAGCATTATGCAGATCAGAAAAACCATCCATATTTTTTTCCTGTGATAAACCATGGTCCGGATCATAAAAAAATCCCTCTCAGAGGTCGTCACTGTAATATATGACGTTCCCCTGAGAGGGTATTCTTTTTATCTATTCCAGGCCGGCCTCCTCGTTGGTAAGACCTTCGCTCTGCATATCGTTATTATCTTCGGTATCACTGTCCTCCGACTCATCTTCCGGCGGACTTGGTACATTCTCATCGGAAATGGCCTCCTTCTGCCCGTCTGCGCCGGTTCCTGTTGCAGAATCGCTGATTCCCTTAAAAAGTTCCCACAGCTCTGTAGTCGGAACTTCTCCATCCTCTGCCTCATCCGGCTGTACATTCAGATACGGAAGTGCTTCGGAAAGGATTCCCTGTGCAATGTACTGTGCGTACGTACTGCTTGCCTGATCATCTACCTTCGGCTCATCCACAACTACATAGATCACAAGCGCCGGATCATCTACCGGTGCAAATCCGATAAAGGATACCAGATACTTGCCATTGCCTCGCGGAAGCTTCTCGGCAGTACCGGTTTTACCACCGGAGCTGTAGCCCTGCACCTTGGAGGTACGGCTGGTACCATGGTCTACGCTGGCAGCCATGTAGGAGCGGATATCTGCAGATATCTTCTCGGAAATCGTCTGCTTCATCAGTGTCGGAGAGATCGTTTTTACGATTCCGCCGCTGCTGTCCTTGATCTTCGTCACCAGATGAGGCTGATAGTAGTATCCGCCATTGATCACAGAACACATTGCATTGATCTCCTGGATCATGGTCAGTGTATAGCCCTGTCCGAAAGCAGAGCATGCAAGCTCTGTCTCTCCCATGGTATCGCTGGTATGGATCACACCGCTTCCCTCATTGGGAAGATCGATACCGGTTCTTGTTCCGAAATTGAAAACGCTCTGTGTCTTAAGGAAATTATCTTTTCCCATCTTTGCTGCGATCTGCATCATACCATCGTTGCAGGAATTGGCAATGACATCGGAAAGAGCTTCTGTCCCGTGAGCATCCGGCCATACCGCACATTTGATAAAAGTAGTCGCACCTTCCGCTCCAAAAGACTGTCCGCCGTCACAGACAAAATTATCGCTCTCGGAAATCGCTCCCATTTCAAGTGCGGAGCCCATAACGATGGGCTTTACAACCGATCCCGGCTCGTAGGCATCTGTCACGCAGAAATTACTCCACATTCCGTTCAGCGCTTCCACGGTTTCCTCATCGTTCATGGCAGCGATCTCACTCTGGGAATACACATTTGAAAGATCTCTCGGGTTATTCAGGTCATAACGGTCACCGCCGTCCATTGCCAGGATCTCTCCTGTTTTCGGATCCTCGATGATCACGCCTACATTTTTGGCTCCCATCTTTTCTTCAAAGGTATTTACGTATTTTTCCACGATCTGCTGAAGTCCCAGATCCAGCGAGGTCTCAATGCTTTTGCCATCCGTCGGTTCGATGATCGTCTGTTCTACGTCGGAATTGTTGTTGATGTATCCGTACTGTCTTCCATCCACGCCGGTAAGTGTCGCATTGTAATATCCTTCCAGTCCGGCATCCGCCACATCTCTGGAAAGTGTAAATCCAACGGTATCACAGGCAGTCTCATTAAACGGATAAGATCTGAGATAATCTTCCTCAAACCATACACCTGTGATCCTGGAACGTTCTTTCAGCTGCGTGGCAGTCAGTTCACTGTCGTCTCCCGGATCTTCGTATTTTTCGAAGGCTTTTTTGTCGTCCATGGAGATCTGTTTCTTTACGATCTGATACTGACTTTTTTTTGTACTGCTGTCGGTGAGAAGCTTCCGCATCTCATCTTCATCCAATCCCAGGACTTCCACAAGAGCCTTTATGGTAGGCTCCACGGAATCCTGATCCTTATTGACCTCCAGACAGTCAAGGACCACATTATAGACCTTGTTGCTGGTTGCCAGGATATTCCCGTTCCGGTCATAGATATCGCCTCTTTTTGCCGGAAGTGTCTGATTTTCATATTTCTGCTGAGCCTGACTCAGCACCTGCTTTCGATATTTGCTTCCGCTGGTGGCATTGATATAGGTAATTCTTGCCACCAAACCGACTAAAGCCAGCAATACTAAGGAAAATAGTACTGCCAGCTTTTTCTTCATACTGTAATTTATTTTTTTACCGGCCTGCGCCTTCTTGTACTCAATCGATCACCTGCTTAAAAACTGTACTTCTGTTACTTGTGTGTGTCCACATCCTGATACTGTCTCACATAACTGTTTCCTTCCGTGGTATAGGTCTGTATCTGATCCTCCGAAGGATATTTCATTCCAAGCTCGCCGATAGCTTTTTTCTTGATCTCGCTGATATCCACTGCAGAAGTGACCTGACTGTAATATGCATCGTTATCTTCTTTCAGCTGTGCAAGCTCAGATTCCAGATTTGCAACATTTTTCATACTCGCCGTGATTTCGGATTTTACCTGAAGATAATTGATACAGGTAAAAAGTACCGCGATGGAAACTGCCGTAAGAAACAGAACGAACCCCTTGTTCATGGCCATTGCCTTTTCCCGGTTCCGCTGTGCCTGTCTGCTTACCACCTGTTTTGCCGGTGTCACAGGTACTGCGGATTTCTGTTTTCTTTTCTGAGCCAGCCGTCGCCTTTCCTGTATCTCGGGCAGATCAGTCCTCTGAGGAACTTCCTGCAGCCGTTTTACCGCATTTCCCTGAACATACATTTCTCTGCTGTTCCTGACGGTATTTCGATTTCTTCTGGCTGTAGTCCCTCTTCCTGTCTTCGCCATTTGCCTATCTTCCATCTCTCAACTACATTTTCCGTTCAAAAATACGAAGCTTCGCACTTTTGGATCTCGGATTCTCTTCCATTTCCTCTTTTCCCGGTAAGATCGGTTTCTTTGTGATCACCTTACCCTTGGATTTCTTTCCGCATACGCAGACCGGAAAATCCGGCGGGCAGGTACAGGGATTTTCATTTTTTCGGAAAATGGTCTTAACGATCCTGTCTTCCAGAGAATGGAATGTAATGATACAGATCCTTCCTCCGCCATCCAGGAGATCGATCATGCCGTCCAGGGAATCCCGGAGCACGTCAAGCTCCCGGTTGAGCTCAATACGTATTGCCTGGAAAGTCCTCTTGGCCGGATGTCCTCCTGTAGCTTGTATTTTCATGGGGATCGCACCCCGTATGATCTCTGTCAGTTCTCCGGTTGTCCGGATCGGTGCCTGCTCTCTGGCAGCCACAATGTGTTTCGCTATATTTTTGGCAAATTTATCTTCGCCGTAATCGCGGATAATCCGATACAGCTCCCGTTCCTCATAACCGTTGACTATATCACCGGCTGTACGGCTCTGTCTTCTGTCCATTCGCATGTCCAGAGGAGAATCGTACCGATAGGAAAAACCTCTCTCTTCATTATCCAGCTGATAAGATGACACTCCCAAATCCAGCAGGATCCCGTCCACCTTCTCAATGCCACGGGATCTCAGCTCATCTGCCATGTAACAATAATTGCTGCGAATGATTGTCACCTGATTAAAGGCTGACAGCCGTTCACTCGCAGCAATTATCGCATCCTGGTCTTGATCTATGCCAATAAATCTCCCCTTGGCAGAAAGTTTCTTACACACCTCTGTGGCGTGTCCCGCTCCTCCTAAAGTGCCATCCACATAGATTCCATCCGGCTTTACCCTTAAGCCGTCAATGGTCTCATTGAGTAATACAGATTTATGCTTAAATTCCATATCCGTCTCCTGTGGGATTTCTACCTGCGTTATGCTCAAATGACGATTCCTATGTTCTGCATGCTTTCCGCAATGCTGTCCATATCATCATAATTGCAGTTCTCGCTCCACTTCTCTTTGCTCCAAACCTCGATCCGGTTCAGATTACCCGTAAGCACCACATCCTTATCCAGACCAGCGAACTGGCGCAGCGTCTGCGGCACCAGGATTCTTCCCTGCTTATCCAGCTGACATGTTGTAGCTCCGGCTACAAAGAAACGTGAAAAGGTTCTTGCGTCTTTATTTGTAAGTGGTAATGCTCGGAGTTTCTCTTCAAAAGCAACCCATTCATCCATCGGATAAATAGAAAGGCAACCATCCAACCCTCTTGTCAGTACGAACTCTTCCCCTAAGAGTTCCCTGAACCTGGAAGGGATGATCAGACGCCCCTTCGCGTCGATCGTATGATTATACTCGCCCATGAACATGAAACCCACCTACTCTCGTGAAACACGATTCTCCCCTTCGTGCTTCCAGGGTGCAAATGGTGTGTTCTGCCACTCATCCCCATTCGCTACCACTATTCACCACTTTCTACCACTTATGTAATCATTCTAAACTATTTACCATGAAAAAACAAGTGCATATCCAAGTTTTTTTTCATTTCATGAAATATCCACAGGTTTTTTTTCAACCTGTTTATTTTCTGTGCATTATTATGAAATGAAAAAGCTTCCGGACAGTCGCCGGAAGCTTTTTTCTGACTTTATGTTCTGTTATTTTATGACATTTTAAAGGCCTTTGAACGCAAAGGAAAATTTCATCTTTCCATTAGTATCCAGAAGGTATTCCGGATGGGTGCGGGCACCCCAGCTGTCATCTCCTCCAACACCCATCTGCGCCTTTGCGGCACGGACAACGGTATAATGGATTGCCGGAAGCTCATAGGGATGCATGGCATTTTCCATTTCATGAGGAGTATATGGAAGTGCCGAGAACATCATCGGGCCGTTTTCTTTATCCATCTCAAAGAGCATTCCTCTACCCTTTCTGTCTGTGATCTTTGCCCAGCGTACTTCCTCTTTGTTTCCGCATTCCTGCGGCACAAGATAGCGTGCCATATTGTCTGTCACGAGATTCTCATAAATGCCGAGCTTTGCGCCATGCTTCCGGTCTGCATAAGTCTCTGCCGGTCCCAGGCCGTACCACTGAACATGATCATAATCTGCATTGAATTTAAAGAGTACTCCGAACTCCGGCATATCGCCCAGCTCTTTTACAGGATCATAGGTCAGCGTTGTCTTTACTCTTCCATCTCCGGTTACCTCATAGGCAAGACGGCATTCACTAGCAGGCGTAGTTGGCAGTATGTAGGTAAAAGCAACCTCCACGCTGTTTTCGTGAACCGTTGTCTCCGGAGCATTGGCCGGACCATACATGCCTTTTCGGTAATCCTTATGACTTGCGTACATGCTGGCGATCTTCCACTGTGCATAGCGCATCTGCATCAGACTTCCGCAATCATTATCTGTAGGTGCTCTCCAGAAGTTGGGCTTCGGAATCGCTTCGATCATTTCTCTTCCTGCATATTTATACGAAACCAGACCACCATTGAGAACGGAGAACAGCACTTCGAAATTTTCCCCACGGACACCGATGTTATGAAGGCTTCTCACAAGCTCCACGCCACACGCAGGAGCTTCCGGTGTTCCTTCCACCTGATAAACATACTGGCCGAAAGCAACCTCATGTCCTGCCTCTGCCCAAAGTGTTTTTTCTCTGAGAAGGAAGGCTACGGTTACCGTATATTCGCCCGGGCGCTGCTGTTTTCCAAATGGAAGTCTGTAGGTCTGTTGGCTTAAAGGCTCCACCGCTGTATCCAGTGTCTCTGTGCGGAGAACATGACCGTTCTTTGCAAGAGTTACTTCACATCGGAATGTGTCCGTATTTACAAAAAGATTTTTGTTGATGATCTTAACAGAATCCTCACTTACCTGCGCAGTGATATTCTGGTAGTTGAATTTTACCTCCTGCATCTTTGGTGAAGCATCTCTGTCTCCGCCGTATGCGATACCGTTTCCACTGAAATTATAATCTGTAGGACGTTCACCGAAGTCTCCGCCGTATGCCTGGAATTCTTTACCGTAACGGTCTTTTTTGTAAATAGACTGATCAATGTAATCCCAGATAAAGCCACCCTGATATTTCGGTTCTGTATCTGTAAGATCTGTATATTTATGCATTGCGCCGCAGGAATTTCCCATTGCATGGGTATACTCACAGCAAATAAACGGCTTGCTGTCATCCTTTGCAAGGAACTCCCGGATCGCTTCTACGGAAGGATACATCTGGCTTTCCATGTCACTGGTGGCATTGTAGCTGCGGTCATGGAAAACCCCCTCATAATGTACCAGTCTTGTAGGATCATTCTTGTGGTAGAACTCAGACATCTCAAAGATATCTTTTCCACCAAAGGATTCATTTCCACAGGACCAGATCAGGATCGCCGGGTGGTTCTTGTCACGCTGATACATGGAATTTACACGGTCCAGCATCATGCCCAGCCATTCCGGTTTGTTGTGCGGAACGATATCCGTGTGATCTCCGGTAAATTCTGCTATATCCCAGGTTCCGTGAGATTCCAGATTGTTTTCTGCGATCATGTAAATACCATATTCATCACAGAGACGGTAGATCGGAGATGCATCCGGATAATGACAGGTACGGATCGCATTGATGTTGTTCTGTTTCATGGTCACGATGTCTTTGAGCAGTTCCTCCCGGGACACATGTCTTCCTGTGACAGAGCTGAACTCATGGCGGTTCACACCCTTGAATACGATACGTTTTCCGTTAAGGGTCATGATACCATCCTTCATTTCAAAACGGCGGAAACCGACTTTCTCCGGGATGATCTCCTGGAGCTTTCCGCTTTCATCACTGATCTCCAGCTCCAGATCATAGAGATTCGGCTCTTCTGCACTCCAGAGAAGGGGATCCTGAATCTCCCAGGTACAGGTATCCTCTCCGTTCAGAGATCTTTCCTCCTGCAAAAGGATCTCTCCCTTTCCGGAAAGTGTAAGCTTCATTTTTCCTTTTCCCCAGGTACTGGTCACGATCTCAAGCTCGGCTTTTTTGAGAGTTTCATCCGGAATGGCACGGATCCTGAGATCATATACATGGACATCCGGTACCGTAAACAGATAAACATCTCTGTAAATTCCGGAAAAACGGTAAAAATCCTGATCCTCGCACCAGCTGCTGGCTGTCCATTTGAACACCTGTGCCGCCAGCTTGTTCTCGCCGTCCTTCAGATATTCCGTAAGCTCGAATTCTGACGGAGTAAAAGAATCTTCACTGTATCCCACAAATTTTCCATTGAGCCACAGAGCCAGGCCGCTCTCTGCTCCCTGGAATGAAACAAATACTCTTTTTCCTTTCATGCTCTCCGGCACATGGAAATATCTCACATAGCTTGCCACCGGGTTAAAACGTTCCGGGATCTGTCCCGGATGAAGTTCTTCATGGCCTTCCCACGGATACTGGACATTGGCATACTGCGGTGCATCATATCCTTCCATCTGGATATGTGCCGGCACATAAATGTCCTCCCAGTCCTTACAGGAATATGCTTCTTCCTCAAAGCCTGGGATAGCAGATGCATAATTCCGTGCATAATGGAACTTCCAGAGACCATTCAGACTGTGACGGAAAGAAGTTTTCCCATCTTCTCTCTCTTCCTCACAGCGATAATATGTATGATCTGAGTGGGCATCCATTCTTCCGTCACTGAAATACCGGGGATCTTTTAACAGAGAATGATCAAATTTTTTCATTTTTTCCTCCTGCCCGGCAGATTCTGTTTTTTCTGCCGGATCCTTCGTTTTTTATGCTATGATCATTATAGTATAATCCACCGGATTATGGTATAATATGTTTCGCCAAAATATATAACATTTAGAAACAGGTGAATATCATGTCGATCTATTTCAGAAACACTCCGGTCAGTGCTCCCTTCATGTTTGAATCTCTTGGGAACCACTGGAATCAGGTTAATATCTTCCGTCCGGACGGATATCCGTATTATCATTACCTCCAGACTGAAAAGGGTACCGGACGCATTGAAGTCCGTGGAAAATTTTATACTCTCGGAGCCAACGAGGGCATCCTCATCGCCCCCGGTGTCCCTCATTCCTATCACAGGGAGTCTACTTCCTGGACCACGATGTTTGCCACCTTCACAGGAACACTGGCAGGCAGCATTCCTTCCATGACAGACAACCAGGAAGTGATCCTTATCGAAAAGGAACAAGGAGCCAGTATCCGGAAAATGATTTCTTCTACCTTGCGTAAATATCATCAGCCCACACCGGATATGAAATCTCTTTCTTCCGACTGCTATAATTTTCTTATGAATTTTACAGACTGTGCAGCTTCTCCGAAGATACAGGATAATCCTCTCTACCAGAGATATGTGATCCCGGTAATAAAAGAAATCGAAACCGGTTATCAGCAAGATATCACTGCAGCGCAGCTGAGCCGGAGCGTTTTTGTCTCTCCGCAGTATCTTTCCCGTCTGTTCCGCCGTTTTATGGGTTGCTCGGTTTACGAGTACGTTACCATGTACCGCATCAGCCGCGCACGTGAGCTTCTGCTTTCCAGACCGGATATGAAGATCCAGGATGTTGCCGGTGCTTCCGGATTTTCCGATGCCAGCCACTTTATCGCCATGTTCCGTAAAGTCACAGGCACAACTCCTCTGGATTTCCGAAAGATGTACTGATATATTCCTACTGCACAGCACAAAAACTGCCCTGCCAGAAACGTCGTAGAAGACGTTTTCCTGCAGGGCAGTTTTCTGCTGCTCTTATCAGCCAAATGCCGGTATCCTATCCTATATTCTGATCCATCAGACAAAAGCATCTGTATCCTATATCTGTTTGATCTCAGTTTCCGTAATATAATTCCAGAATACGGTCAACTCTTTGGCTGGCCTCCAGATTCTTCAGAAGATCGCTCCTGCTCCTGATCTGGCTGTCCAGCTTCTTCCGTTCCTCCTGCAGCTGCTGCAAAAGTGACGCTTTCCGAAGAGCTTCCTCTTTCTTCTGTATCTCGTTCTGATCCATTTTTTTCTCCCTGTACAGTCTCTGTTTCCAGATTCTCTGCTACATTTTCCCGTTGCTGTTCCGCTTCTTTCTCTGCCTGCTGATCTTTCTCGATCCTTCTCATCCGTACTTTTGCCCGCTTTCTGGACATCACGCGTTTCACTGCAACTACCACGGTGCAAAGAACAAAAAGTATTACCGAGATCACCAGTGAAATATCCACGCCGGTTCCCGGAAACAGTATTTTATCTGTGCGGAACCACTGGAGCACTGCTCTTCCCAGACCATAGCCTGCCAGATATCTCAGAAAGATCTCTCCCTGAAATACTTTTTTGCGAAGCAGCATCATAAGCACCAAAAGCACAAGCAGACACCAGAGACTTTCATAGAAAAACAAGGGCTGTACCAAAATCCAGGTACCACCGTCCACGGTTTGAAGCTTTTCACGCATAGCCGTGGTGACCTCTCCTGCCCGTACCGCAGTCAGCGGCAGCTGCATGGAAAAAATGTTGTCTGCATATTCCCCGAAAGATTCTCTGTTAAAAAAGCTTCCCCACTTTCCTATTATCTGCCCGATCAGAAGTCCCATGCAGGCAAGATCTGCCATCTGCCAGAAGGATTTCTTTCGGATCCTGCAATAGACCGCACCACCCAGCACACCGCCCAGAAGTCCGCCATAAAACATAAGTCCTCCGGACCGTATATTCAGAAGCTGTCCCGGATCATTTTTATAAAGGCTCCAGGAAAAAGCCGCATAAAGCAACCTCGCCCCTGCCACACCGGAAAGCAGCGTTATGATGGCCAAATCCAGATATGCATCCGGATCTTCATGATTTCTTCTGGCTTCCAGTACCACAAAAAAGATTCCCAGAAGCATTCCTATCGCGATCAGGACGCCATAGATCGTGATCTCAAAGCCAAAGATCTCAAAGGATCTCGGCACATGATCCAAAACCAGATCTAATCCGGGAAACCGAATTGACATATCCATAAAATCACCTGTTATAATTTTTCAGCTTACAGCCGGTATTTCACAGACGTTGGTGATCACACGTTAAATCTGAATAAGATCACATCTCCGTCCTGTACAACGTACTCTTTTCCTTCCATACGTACAAGGCCCTTCTCTCTGGCACCTGCATAGGAACCGCAATCCAGAAGATCCTGATAATTCACAACCTCTGCTTTGATAAATCCACGTTCAAAGTCTGTGTGGATCTTACCTGCTGCCTGCGGTGCCTTGGTTCCGATCTTGATAGTCCATGCTCTTGTCTCATCCTCTCCTGCTGTCAGGAAGCTCATAAGGCCAAGAAGGTGATAGCTTGCGCGCACCAGCTTCTCCAGGCCGGACTCTGTCAGTCCCAGATCCTCAAGGAACATCTTTCTCTCATCCTCATCCAGCTCGGAGATCTCCTCCTCGATCTGCGCACAGATCACAAATACCTCGCTGTTCTGTTTGGCAGCGTATTCACGTACTGCCTGTACATACTGATTGTTCGCCCCATCATCTGCGATATCATCCTCTGCAACGTTAGCCGCATAGATCACCGGTTTTGCAGTAAGAAGATTATAGGTTGCAAGCCATGCATCCTCATCTTCATTCTCTGTTTCCAGAGTAATGGCAAGCTGTCCCTCTTCCAGATGCGCCTTTACTTTTTCAAGGAATGTAAGCTCTTTGGCAGCTTCCTTATCCATACGTGCAGTCTTGGTAACCTTGGCAATTCTTCTCTCGAGGATCTCAAGATCAGAGAAAACAAGCTCCAGATTAATAGTCTCGATATCGCGGAGCGGATCAATGCTTCCATCTACATGAACAACATTGGAATCCTCAAAGCAGCGTACCACGTGAACGATAGCATCTACCTCACGGATATTTGCAAGGAACTGGTTTCCAAGTCCCTCTCCCTTAGATGCGCCTTTTACAAGACCTGCAATATCGACGAATTCGATCACTGCCGGTGTTACTTTTTTTGATTTATAAAAATCTCCGAGAAGATTCAGTCTCTCATCCGGAACGGTTACAACACCCACATTGGGGTCGATAGTACAGAACGGATAGTTTGCGGATTCTGCTCCGGCTTTTGTCAGTGAATTGAATAATGTACTTTTTCCTACGTTAGGAAGACCTACGATACCTAATTTCATCTCTCTATATACGTCCTTTCGATATATTTATTTACAGTATTTTTCAGATACTCTTTAAACAGGCCTTTCCGTTTTTCAGGCCATTCCTGTCCCATATTACCATACACAGCCTGAAATCGCAACTGTGAGGCATTTGTTATTACTGTCAGTCCCTGGACATGATCATCAGAAGCTGCCCGCTTTCATACAGGATCTCTGCGGTTTCTTCCGAAATCTCATTGCTGACGGTCAGGCCACTGTCTTCTACTGTCAGATGATATCCGTTCAGCGGATACTTAAATCCCCTCAGAGTGAGGCCTGTCACATCACCTCCCACAGTAAAGAATGAAACATATTTTCCAAACTGCTCCTCTCTGTGCAGTATGGTTCCGCTTTCTGCAAGTGTGATATAATTCCACTGATCTGCGATCGCAATACGAACGCCCTGTTCCTTACCCATGGAAAGCAGTCCCAGATTCGCCAGCACATGATCCAGCCTTGTGCCGGTAGCTCCCAGGATCAGGATATCCTTTGCACCCTTGCGGATCATCTGGTTTACCGCAGACTGTGTATCCGAATCATCCTTCTCTGGCTTCAGCCTGATGATCTCCGGTCCCTTCAGGCTTTCCATATATTTTTGGCCTTCTTCGGAAAGACTGTCAAAATCCCCAATTGCAAGATCCGGAATAAATTCCCGGTTTTTCATAAACCATTCCATCCCCTTATCTGCAGCAACAAGAGTGATTTTCTCTCCTCGGCTTTCTTCTATTCTTTTTTTTAAAAAATCGAGGGCAAAACCATTCTGGATATTGCCCCCGCTGATTATTATTGTATCGATCATTTTCAGTCCAGCTCTTTTTTGATATTGTGGATTTTTTCTGTAATGTGTCTTACATTGGCTGCCACATCGCCCTTAAATACCCAGGAACCTGCGACCATGAGGTTTGCACCGGCACGCATAACCGTCTCCAGTGTATCATCATTGATACCACCATCTACCTGGATATCAACATCCAGCTCTTCTTCATCAATAAGCTCACGAAGCTCCTGGATCTTCTCTGTGCATTCGTCCATGTATTTCTGTCCGCCAAATCCTGGCTGAACAGTCATTATCAGCACCATATCCACATCTTCAAGAAGATGGCTGATGTCATTTACCGGTGTGGATGGCTTGATCGAAACTGCCGCCTTTACCCCTGCTGCCCTGATCTGCTCCAGTGTACGCTCCAGATCCTCACATGCCTCCGCATGTACAGTAATGGAATCTGCTCCGCATTCTACAAAATCGCGGATATATCTTTCCGGTTCTGTTACCATCAAATGTACGTCGAAAAACATGTTGGATTCTTTCCGGATCGATTTGATCACCGGCATTCCAAAAGAAATGCTGGGAACAAAATCTCCATCCATAACATCAATATGCAGATATTCAACGCCTTCCTTTTCCAGAATTTTGATCTGTTCTCCCAGTCTGTTAAAATCTGCTGATAAGATCGACGGGCACAATCGGTATTCCATGACTCAGTATCTCCTTTTCTCTTTTAATTCCTGGTGCAGCTCCAGATAATCTTCATATCGGAGTCTGCTGATCTCATTGTTCTCAAGGGCTTCCTTAACAGCGCAGCCCGGTTCATGTATGTGACGGCACCCCTGAAAGCGGCACTGTCCTTCATATCTTCGGAACTCCGGAAAGTAATCCTTCAGTTCCTGCTCCTCCATATTTTCAATATATAAGGAGGAAAATCCCGGCGTATCCACAAGGAATGTATCCTGTGCCACCGGTATGATCTGTGCATGGCGCGTGGTATGTTTTCCCCGTTTCAGCTTACGGCTGATCTCACCGGTTTCCATCTCCACTTCTTCCTGAAGGGAATTTGTAAGAGAAGATTTTCCCACGCCGGATGGGCCGGCAACCACAGTTGTCCTGCCCTGAAGCACTTCTTCGATCTCGTCGAGTCCTTCTCCCTTCAGGGCACTTGACAGGATCACCTGATAGCCGCAGCTCTGGTATGTTTCATAGAGAAATTCCAGCTCTTCCGTTGTTGCCAGATCTTTTTTGTTAAAACAGATGACTGCCGGAACACCTTCCCTCTCCATCATAATGAGGAAACGATCCAGAAGCATGAAGTTCGGCTTCGGATTATCCATGGCAAAGATCACCAGTGCCTGATCTACATTGGCCACAGCCGGACGGATCAGAGAATTCTTCCGCTTGTGGATCTCCGTCACACTTCCCTCCAGTTCCTTTTCATCCAGAACTGTAATGTCCACATTGTCACCTACCAGAGGCTTGAATTTATCCTTACGGAAAATTCCCTTGGCTCTGCATTCATATGTATTGCCGTCTTCTGCATATACGTAGTAGAATCCGGCAATACCTTTGATTATCTTTCCCTGCATGATCACTCAGCTTTCTTGAATGCAACCGTGTAGGTTCCAAGCTGCTGATAATCTCCGTCCACCTCTTCATAGAGATAGATGGTTCCTGAGGTAACGCCCTCAGCACCTGAGATATCAAGCTGATACGGGAAGCTGATATTCTGTCTATCAATGATGGTGGATGCCTTAGGCTCACCGTTTACGTCCTGGATCAGTTCCAGACGGATCGCGCCTCCATTATAGCCGGACGGGGTATCCAGTGTCTGTGTACATTTCCAGCCTGTGTTTGCATTGACATCTGCTGTAGATGTAGTTGTGGATACTGTGCTGTCCGCAGATGCTGTGCTGTCTGTGGATGCTGTACTGTCTGTAGATGCTGTACTATCTGTAGATGCTGTGCTGTCTGTGGATGGAGCCTTGTCACCGGAGCTGATGGTAATGCTGATCGGCTGATCCGGGTCTGCTGCCGCATAGGCTTCCGGATCCTGTGCGATAACTGTACCTGCAGCTTCTGTACTCTGCTGTTCTGTTATCTGGATATCAATAAATTTACCTAAAGTAGTAAGCGCATCATCCTTGGTCATTCCTACAACACTCGGAACCTCAGCATTATCGCCATAATCAACCCCTCGACTGACTGTCAGTGTTACAGAAGAGCCTGCCTGCACAGAAGTACCTGCTGCCGGTTCGACATTGTAAACATATCCCGGATCTACCAGTGCATATCCGTTGTCATCTGTGTCGCTGTATTCTTTCTGGACATTTACCTGAAGTCCAAGATCTTCCAGAGTCTGCTGTGCATCGATTCCTGTACGTCCATCCAGATCTGGGATCGTAACCTGTGCTGTTCCGGTGCTTACCCAGTATTTCACAGTTGTATTGGCTTCAACCTGTGTTCCCGCAGCTGTCTCCTGACGGGAGATCCTGCCTTTTTCCTGATCGGATGCCTCCTCACCGGCCATCTGGACACCCAGATGCGCATCGTTTGCAAGTGTTTTAGCCTCTTCCTCTGTCTTGCCTACAAGATCAGGAACAGTTGCCAGACCGTCAGCTGCTGATTCCTGCTTCGCTTCTGCCTTGCTGCTGTCTGCAGCTCCGCTGCTGCCGGTTCCAAACAGTCCTGCGGCACGTCCAAGCACTACCACAAGAACGATCAGAAGGACTGCACCTCCGATCAGTGCCGCAATCGTCAGGCCTCTTCCGGAACCATGATGCTTCTTTTTCTTTCCGGATCTATGCTCGGATCTCGGTCTGTATTCTTCCTCTGCATCATCGTAATCGTTATCGTCGTATTTTTCTTCCTCAAGTGCGGTGATCTCCGGTTTTGTGATCTGCTTCGGTGTATGTTTGATCTCACCAAGCTCTTCTTCTGAGATCACAACCGTCTTGGCATCGTTGTCAACTGTAGTAAGCTTTACAAAATCACCCTGGGGATCGATCAGAGAATGCTTCAGGTCTGCGATCACATCCTCCATACGGCTGTAACGACGATCTACACTTTTCTGTGTACATTTCAGAATGATCTGCTCCAGACTGTACGGAAGGTCCGGTGTATAAACACTTGGCGGAACCATCTCTTCCTGCAGATGCTTGATAGCGATCGCCACAGTGGTATCTCCGTCAAAAGGAACTCTTCCTGTGACCATCTCATACAGTGTGATTCCAAGAGAATAGATATCGCTCTTCTCATCGCTGTATCCGCCTCTCACCTGCTCAGGTGAGCTGTAATGTACAGATCCCATTACATTGGAGCTGATCGTATTGGAAGATGCAGCTCTGGCAATTCCAAAGTCTGTCACCTTTACTTTACCATCTGTGGAGATAATGATATTCTGGGGTTTCACATCTCTGTGAACGATACCATGGCTGTGTGCCGCCTCCAGACCCATAGAAACCTGGATTGCGATACTTGTAGCCTCTTTAATGGAAAGCTTTCCCTTCTTGGAGATGTATTCCTTCAGAGTGATACCCTCGATCAGTTCCATAACAATGTAATAAACACCGCCGTCATCTCCTACGTCAAATACATTGACGATATTCGGATGTGTAAGACCAGCTGCCGCCTGGGCCTCACTTCTGAATTTCTTTATAAACGTGGTGTCTTCCCGAAACTCCGGTTTCAGGACCTTCACTGCAACAAAACGGTTCAGCTTATGGTCCATAGCCTTATAGACATCTGCCATTCCGCCAGTTCCGATTTTTCCTACGATCTCATAGCGCTCGGCTATGATCATTCCCGTCTTCAACATGCTTCCACCTCATTCGTGAATGGCTCTACCAGTACGACTGCAATATTATCCTTACCACCATTCTGATTTGCTTCCCGAAGGAGCGCACTGCCCTTCTGATCAATATCTGCTTCCGGATCGGATATGATTTCCTGGATCTTCTCATCTTCAACCATATTGCTGAGACCGTCTGAACACATCAGGATCGTACATCCTTTTTCAAGTTTCAAATCAAAGAAATCCACATCCACCGTTTTCTCTGCGCCAAGTGCCCTTGTAATGATGTTCTTATCCGGATGATTCCGTGCTTCCGCTTCGCTGATCTCGCCCATTCTCACCATTTCCTGTACCAGGGAATGATCTCTGGTGACCTGGCGGATCCCGTCCTGGATCACATATAAACGGCTGTCACCCACATTGGCTACATAGGCATACTGATCTACAATAGTCGCCACCACCATAGTGGTTCCCATGCCCCGGAGGTTTTCGTCTTCCTGCGCACGGTTTCTGATCTCCGTATTCGCAGCTTCGATCGCATGACGAATAACCTTCACAGGATTGTAATCCGCATCTTCACGGATTTCATCCACAAGGATCCGTACTGCATGTGAGGATGCATAGTCACCGGCGTTATGTCCGCCCATTCCGTCCGCGACTGTGAAAAGATTAGGCAGATTTCCAACCGGACCTTCAGATGCAAACACGTAATCCTGATTCATCTTCCGCTTCTGCCCTACATCAGTAGCTGAGTATATCCTCATGTCACTTCTCGCTTTCTGTTTTTTCCATGTAACTTTTTCTTAGCTGTCCACAGGCACCGTCGATATCGCTGCCCATTTCCCTTCTAATAGTAACATTAATTCCGTATTTTTCAAGTTTTATTTTGAAATTCTCCACAGCCTGTCGAGTAGACCTCACATAGGAGCGTTCCTTGATGGGATTGACCGGAATCAGATTTACATGGCAATTGATGCCTTTTATACGGCCTGCCAGCTGTCTCGCATCTTCTTCACTGTCGTTGACGCCAGCTACAAGACTGTACTCAAAGGTGATCCTTCGGCCTGTTTTGTCAAAATAATTTCTGCAGGCATCCAGAACCTCATCCATAGAATACTTATTCGCGATCGGCATCAGTTCCTGTCGTTTTTCATCATTTGGAGCATGAAGGGAAAGTGCCAGAGTGATCTGAAGCTTTTCTTCAGCCAGATCATACATCTTCGGCACGATCCCACAGGTAGAAACCGTCACATTTCTCTGACTGATCCCAAGACCGTTTTCGTCGGTAAGGATCCGGACAAAACGGACAAGATTGTCATAATTATCCATCGGCTCACCGGTTCCCATCACAACTACATTGGCCACACGTTCACCGGTATCTGCCTGGATACGGTAAATCTGATCCAGCATCTCGGACGGTTTCAGGCATCTGGTCAGTCCTCCGATGGTAGATGCACAGAATCTGCATCCCATACGGCAGCCCACCTGAGAAGAAATGCACACAGAATTTCCGTGGTGATACCGCATGAGAACACTCTCGATCACATTTCCATCTTCCAGCTGGAACAGATATTTTCTGGTTCCGTCAATTTTTGAGATCCTTACATCTGCCTGGGTCAGTGCTGTGATCGGATAAGCCGAAAGCTTTTCCCTGAGGCTTTTGGAAAGATTTGTCATTTCATCCCAGGAGGTAACCAGCTGCTGGTGAAGCCATGCATAGATCTGTTTCGCCCGGAAAGGCTTTTCACCGATCTTTGTCATGAATTCCTTCAATTCCTCCATGGTCATGGATTTTACATCTGTCATTTTCTGTTATTTCCTTCTGAATCTGGCAATAAAGAATCCATCTGTCTTATGTATTCCCGGCAGAAGCTGCAGATAGCCAAGCTTCGTGGACTTACAGTGCAGTTCCTCCGGAATATACGGATCCAGGCTTTCCAGCCGGTACGGATAATTCTTTAAAAACCATAATACATTTTCTTCGTTTTCTTCCCGGGCAATGGTACATGTGCTGAAGATCAGCGTTCCATCCGGTTTCACATACTTTGCAGCCTTATCCAGGATCATTCTCTGGAGCATTACGATCTCTTCCTGTTTCTGCGGAGTTGCCCGGTATTTGATTTCCGGTTTCTTGCCGATAACTCCATAACCGGAGCACGGTACATCCGCGATCACAATATCCGCAGCCTGTTCGGAATCCGGATCATATACCGTTGCATCCTGAACTCTGGCTTCCACATTGATCACTCCGGTCCTGTGGATGTTTTCTTTGATAAGATCTGCCTTATACTGACTTACATCTCTGGCATCCACATTTCCATAATCCCCCATTTTGTCTGCCGCATGGATGCTTTTTCCACCTGGTGCAGCGCACATGTCGATGATATGGTCACCTTTTTTCGGACTTGCAGCTTCCGCTACAAGCATAGAGCTTACATCCTGCACCAGGATCTTTCCCTGAAGGAAGGTCTCAAGTGTCAAAATATGATTGTAATCGGAAATCTTCAGTGCATAGGGAAGATAAGGAGCCTGTTCCACTGTCACTCCCTGAGACTTCAAACTGGTGACGATTTCTCTCAGAGACGCCTTATGAGTACGGCACCGTACTGTGATCGGTCTTTCTGTCAGAAAATCCTCCAGGATCTTCTCCGTAGTCTTCACTCCGTAGGCTGCTTTCCATTTTTCTACCAGATATTCCGGCATGGAATATTTCACAGAAAGATAACGGACTTCGTTTTCTTCCCTGGAAGGAAGCTCCAGATCACCGATCTCTCTTGCGATCGTACGGAGCACCCCGTTGACAAAGGGCTTTAGATTATAAAAGCCTCTTCGCTGTGCCAGCTTTACCGCTTCATTGCATACTGCACTGTCCGGAACACTGTCCATAAATTTCAGCTGATATACCGCACTTCTCAGGATCTCACGGATCTGCGGTTTCATCTTGTTTACAGAAACCTTGGAAAAAGAATCGATGACATAATCAATATAGATCCTGTATTCCAGGGTTCCCTCACATACTCTTGTAATAAAGCTACGTTCCTGTTTCGGAAGAAACTGATATTTGGAAAGCGCATTCCGGATCGCAATATGGCTGTGCTCACCCTCCTCCTCGATCTGTAATAGGATCTCAAGGATCAGTTCTCTGGTATTTACTCCGCTGCTAATCACGATCTCTACCTCCTGCAAGGATAATCAGTCTCAGAAGCTGCAGAATAGATGCCGCCAGAGCTGCTACATAGGTAAGCGCTGCCGCTGTAAGTACTTTTCTTGCACCCTTTTTTTCATCTGCACCTAAGATACCTGTACTTTCCAGCATTTTAAGCGCTCTGGAAGACGCATTGATCTCAACCGGAAGTGTCACCAGCTGAAACAGTACTGCCAGTGAAAACAAAACAATTCCCAGAGTTACCAGCGGATCAATGGAAAAGATCAGTCCTGCGATAAACAGCGGCCATGAAAGCTGGGAACCAATATTTGCGGCAGGTACAATGGCTGAACGGATATTCAGTGGTGCATAATTGATCGCATCCTGGATCGCATGGCCACATTCATGTGCTGCCACCCCCACAGCCGCCAGAGAATTTCTTCCATAAATATCTTCTGAAAGGGAAACCGTTTTCGTTCTCGGATCATAGTGATCCGTAAGACTTCCGCGGATTGGAACCACCTGTACGTCTGTGATCCCAGCCGCTCTCAGGATCCTCTGTGCAGCTTCCGCACCGGTGATACCTGAATGACTCCGGACCTTTTTATAGACTGCAAAGGTACTGCGCAGCTTCGCGGATGCCGCAAGAGAAAGAAGCATTCCGATCACGAGCAAAAGAATCGTGGGGTCCATTCCCCATCCGTAATAACCATATCCGTACATAACTCATCACTCCCTGGAATCTCTGAACATGTCTCCTGGTTTCAACTGATATCCCCGAAGGAACGCATCCGCTTCCATGCGTTTTTTGCCTTCCAGCTGCACTTCATGGAGCACGAGTACCTTCTGGCCGCATGCTACCTGGATTCCTCCTTTGTCAGCGGCTATCACAGTTCCCGGTGCTTCCTGTGCCTGTTTTTCCAGAACAGAGCTCTTCCAGACCTTCAATGTTTTTCCATTGATAAAGGTAAAAGCGCTTGGCCATGGATCAAGGCCTCTTACCAGACGCTCCAGTTCTTCCGCATTTTTGCTGAAATCCAGAAGCCCCATTTTTTTGGAGATCATGGCAGCATATGGTGTTGGACTCTCCTCCGGCTGTTTCTCGCGGGTTGCAGTTCCGTCAAAAATGGACGGTAAAGTCTGTACCAGAAGCTCTGCACCTGCCTGTGCGAGCTTATCAAACAAGCTTCCACCTGTCTCATCTTTGGCAAGCGGAACCACGATCCTGGAAATCATATCACCGGTATCCAGACCGGTTCCCATCTGCATAATGGTAACGCCGGATTCTTTTTCACCGTCGATCACCGCCTGCTGGATTGGTGCAGCTCCACGATATTTAGGAAGCAGAGACGCATGGATATTGATACATCCGAATCTCGGCATATCCAGGATGCTCTTTGGAATGATCTGCCCGAATGCTGCAACAATGATGATGTCCGGTGCAAGATTTTTCAGTTCTTCCACAAATTCAGGATCTCTTACCTTCACCGGCTGCAGTACCGGGATCCCGTGTTTCAGTGCTTCTTCTTTTACAGGAGTAGGCATCATAGTTTTGCCTCTGCCCTTCGGTTTGTCCGGCTGTGTGATCACAGCCTCCACTTCATATCCGTTCTCTGCCAGTGCTGCAAGAGGCGCCACCGCAAAGTCCGGAGTTCCCATATAAACAATCTTCATAGTATCCCGCCTTTAGTCTTCTTCATCATAAGTTACCTTGTGAAGTTCTCCCTCCACAAGTTCTGTATACATTTTTCCATCCAGATGGTCAATCTCATGACAGAATGCTCTTGCCAGAAGGCCCTCTCCCTCGTAGATCTGTTCGTTCATATTTACATCAAGTGCTTTTACCTTCACATAGTTCGGACGTGTTACCTGTCCTGCCATTCCCGGAACGCTCAGGCATCCCTCGTCACCGGTCTGCTCGCCGCTTGTCTCAAGGATCTCCGGATTGATCAGCACGATCGGGCCCTCACCTACATCGATGACAACGATACGTTTCAGGATTCCTACCTGTGGTGCAGCGAGGCCAACACCCATTGCATCATACATGGTATCCAGCATATCTGTGATCAGTTCCCCGATCCTCGGTGTCATTTTGTCTACTGTCCGGGATTTTTTTGTCAGTACAGAATCCCCCTGTACACGGATTGTTCTAAGTGCCATTTTTCTTCTCCTTTAATTCATATCAAATTGAATGTATATTTTCCGGAATCCGGAATTTATCTCTATATATTTCTCCAGCTTCTCTCTAACTGCTGTGAGAAAGCAGATATCCCTGTGCTTCAGATGGATCACCTGACGATAAACATCCTTTACCTTACCTACCGATGCAGCTGCAGGTCCGATCATGTGAAGCTCTTCCTTCGGACTTACCCTGCGGATAAAAACTTCTATATAATACATGGCATTTTTCAGAAGTTCTTCATCCTGGCAGGCGCCAAAAACAGTCATCATATGGGCTGCCGGCGGATAGTCCAGAAGCATCCGATACCCCATTTCTTCTTTATAAAATTTCTTATAATCCTGAATAGCCGCAGCCTGGATACTGTAATGCTCCGGCTGATATGTCTGGATCACCGCCTGCCCCGGCCGATTCCCTCTGCCGGAACGTCCAACTGCCTGAGTCAGAAGCTGGAATGTACGCTCCCCGCAGTGATAGTCATCCATATTCAGCGAAAGATCTGCTGCAATCACTCCTACCAGAGTCACATTCGGAAAATCATGTCCCTTGACGATCATCTGGGTCCCCACCAGAATATCTGCCTCATGCTTTGCAAAAGAAGCCAGGATCTTCTCATAGCTGTCCTTGGTCCTTGTGGTATCAAAATCCATTCGAAGTACCCTGGCTTTCGGGAATTCTTTTTCAATGACCTTCTCGATCTGCTGGGTTCCTGCCTTAAATCCACCAATGTGCGGTGAACCACAGGACGGACAGATTTCCGGTTTCACAGTCTCATAGCCGCAATAATGACAGATCAGACGATTGCCATTGTGTTCACTTAGAGATACATCACAGTGGGGACATTTCATAACGTGACCGCAGGCTCTGCAGGAAACAAAGCCCGCATATCCTCTCCGGTTCAGAAACAGCATGGCCTGTTCTCTTCTTTCAAGGACCTGCTCCAGATCCCTCTTCAGCTCCAGACTCAGTACCGAACGGTTTCCTTTCTTTAATTCTTCCCGAAGATCCACGATTGATACCTGTGGAAGAGGCCTTTCCTCATAACGTGCGTTTAACTTTACCAGAAGATATTCTCCGTCACAGGCATGACTGTAGGCTTCTAATGACGGAGTGGCTGATCCCATGACCACACGGGCATGTTCCATTCGTGCCCTCTCAATGGCAGTCTCACGTGCATGGTACCTTGGCGTATTCTCACTTTTGTAGGTGGGTTCATGCTCTTCGTCGATAACGATCAGTCCCAGATCTGAAAACGGTGTGAACAGTGCGGATCTGGGTCCTACCATCACCTGGATCTCACCACGTTTTGCTCTTTTGAACTGATCATAACGTTCTCCCTGGGAAAGTCTGGAATTCAGAACCGAAACCTTATCTCCGAACATGGCATAAAAGCGCCTGACTGTCTGATAAGTAAGCGCGATCTCAGGGATCAGCACGATCGCCTGTTTTCCCTCCTCCAGTACCTTCTGGATCAGGCGCATATAAACCTGGGTCTTTCCGCTTCCGGTCACTCCGAAAAGAAGTGCAGGCCTTGGGTCCGGCTCCTGCCATTCCCGAAAGATCTGCTCTGCCGCCAAAAGCTGTTCCTGGTTCAGACTCAGCTCCATGTTCTCCTTCACCAGGCCGAGCCCCTCGGGAATACGATACATTTCCTGACTTTCAATAGTTATCAGACCTTTTTTTCAAAAAAATCAAGGACGGAAATGCCGGCTCCAAGCTCTTTGGAGGCATAGGTATAATCCAGGCTCCCGGCCTCCAGGATTGCCCGAAGGAACCGCTCACGTGCTTTAAAGCGGCTGCCTTCCAGCTTGCCAAGAAGTGCCTGCCCCTCTTCCTTTTTCCCTGTAAAAAGGATCAGTCTTTTCTCTTTTGCACGGACCTTGTCTTTTACAGGCAGAACTGTTTTCAGTGCCTGGATCATGGTGGAGCCATAGGTCTCCTTCATCCAGGCCGCAAGTGCGATCAGCCGGGATTCTGTTGTCTCACTGTCTGTGGACACTCCCCGGATCTCCTTGAGCTTTGACGCATCATATTTTGCCGTTCCGGAGATCCCGGTCACATAGCCTTTCCGAAGGGTATTTCCCTTTCCGAAGGGCACTGTGACCACAACTCCGGGTTTTATTGCCTGCACCAGTTCCTCAGGTACACGATACTGAAAATCCCGGTCCAGCTTTTCATGAGAAATATCAATGATCACATCTGCATAGATCATCCATTTACGCTTTCTGATCTTCTTCCAGGATCTCCCGGATCAGTACACGCTCATCCATGGGATATTTCTTACCCTTGATCTCCTGATAATCCTCATGGCCCTTTCCGGCAAGGACGATGATATCTCCCGGCTCACCGTGATGGATCGCGTAGGCGATCGCCTCTTTACGATCCGGGATCTCTACATATTTTCCATCTGTTTTTGCCATTCCGATCTTGATATCATCGATGATGGCCTGTGGATCCTCATCTCGCGGATTATCTGAAGTAATGATGGTCAGATCTGCCATCTTTCCTGAAACCTCACCCATCTCATAACGGCGCAGCTTGGAACGGTTTCCGCCACAGCCAAACAGGCATACCAGTCTGTGCGGATCATATTCCTTCAGTGTTCCGAGAAGGCTCTCCAGCGCCATGGCATTATGTGCGTAATCGATCATCAGTGTGAATTCGTCAGATACCTTGATCATCTCAATACGGCCTTTGACCCTGGCCACCTTCAGAGCTTTGATGATATTCTCCTCGGATACCTTAAAATGGCGGCAGATGGCAATGGCAGTCAGAGAATTGTAAATGCTGAACTTACCTGGAATATCGATCTCCACAGGAAAATCCATAAGTCCCTTAACATGATAGGAAATTCCCAGATACCCCTTTCTTCCAACGAGTCTGGCGCCCTCTGCACGGAGATCTGCTTTTTCGGAAAATCCATAGGTTTCAAGTTTACAGGTGTGGCCTTCGATAATGCGGTCAAAGTGTTCATCGTCACGATTTACGATACCAACCTTACACTGTCTGAGAAGCATGGATTTGCAGTGCAGATAATCATCAAAGTCCTTGTGCTCATTCGGTCCGATATGATCTGGTTCAATATTTGTGAAAATTCCAAAATCAAACACAAATCCCTGGGTTCTGTGAAGCATCAGTCCCTGTGAGGAAACCTCCATAACGACCGCATCGCAGCCTGCTTCTACCATATCATGAAAATATTTCTGTACCATATAGGATTCCGGTGTCGTGTTGGCTGCCGGGATATGCTTCTCCCCGATAACAGCCTCGATGGTTCCGATCAGACCAACCTTATATCCGGCATTCTCAAGGATCGATTTCACCATATAGGTTGTAGTTGTTTTTCCTTTGGTTCCGGTGATACCGATGGTTTTGAGCTTTTCTGCCGGATGTCCGAACCATGCTGCTGAAATAAAAGCCATGGCGTAACGGGTATCCTCTACCTGGATCACTGTCACATCCTCCGGTGCCTCCACCGCTTCTTCCACGATGAGTGTCTTCGCACCCTTTGCCACAACATCAGGTATAAATTTATGTCCATCCACGACCGCACCTCTGATGCAGATAAAAAGGCTCCCTTCTTCTACTTTGCGGGAATCATATACAACAGAAGAAACCTCCTGCTCTGTACTTCCCTGAAGGCATTTGTATTCAAGATGTTCCAATAAGGATAAAAGATTCATTTTTCTCCTCCATCTTCCCTTTTTCCGGTCTGACGGCAGCACACCGGAGGCGGGAAATATACTGTTCTTATTTTCTGTACATACCATATAGAATAGCACACCTCCCCCCTGTTTTCAACGTTTCTTTGAGGTACGGCCGCCTTGTAAAATATCAGCTTGTTACTGTTCACTCCGTTCTCAGTAACATCAGCTTTTTCCATAAATATCCGCATATTTTTTCCGGAGCCAGATGCCGCCCAGCACAGTCACCAAAGCTGTCACTGCCAGAAGCGTCCACAAATCCCTCCTGGTATCATCTCCGGTCTTCGGATGTGTGGACGCAGTTCTTGCCATCTGTATCTGACCGGAAGCCGGACCCTGGTCATCTCCCTGCAAAGGCAGCCCTTCTTCCGGCGTAATAGCCACCTCTCCTTTTACCATGACAGAAGCGGAGGCCTCCATCAATCGCTCTCCGGTTTCCTGGCTTGTGACCGTCACCTGGTTAAAAAGCTTCTGATCCGCTGTTTTTCCCGGGATCTTCACCACAGCCTGAAGAGAAACTGCCTCTCCCGGCGGGATCTGTTGGATCATTGCCTTTGTACGGCTGCTGTTGAGCGTTACACCTTCCTGCTCCAGAAACTGTGCATGGATCCCTGCTGCCTGAAAGCGCTCCGTTCCCACAACCGAATGAAGCGTTTTTTCACCGGTATTCACGATACAGATCTGATAGGTCACAGTCTCACCCGGTGCAGCGGTTTCTTTGTCTGCAGTTTTCTTTACAGAAAGATCCGCCTTCAGTGCCTCCAGACCATTTATAGTGGAAGCGTTCTTCCGGATCACCTCCTCCACTCTGTCCTTCACCCTGGCCTCTGCTTCCACCTGGTGCTCCAGATCTTTTTCCTGTTCATCCAGAAGCGGCGCCTGTACATAAAAGCTCCTGCTCTCTCCGGCTTTTAATTCTGCAAATTCCGCCACAGCCCCTTCTGTTAGAAGGCCTTCTGCATCTTCCCACAGCTGCCGGATCTTAGGGCATGAAAGGCTGCTGGTCAGACGGATATCTGCAAGATCCAGCTTTCCGGTATTGGCTATCTCTACCTGATAACGGATGGTCTGCCCTGCTTTCATTTTTTTATTCTGTGCAATTACCGACAATTCCATATCAGCCTCAGCAGCCTCCACGTCCAACATAGGCGAGATCCCCTCTGCGATCACCAGCTTTTCCCCGTTTTCTTCTGTCATGAGAAAGGTTCCCGCACCGGTACAGTCCTTCTGAAGCGGTTCCTCCTGAATCACAGGATAACTGCTTTTCTCTGCCGGAAAACGGTATTCCTGCCGCAGGATCAGCGGGATACGGAAAAAAATCTCATCCTGCCCGTTCTGCTCCACGTTCAGCACGCTTTCCAGCTTTGTGATCTCTGTAGCTTCACCGCTCTGGCTCCTTACAGAAATCTGCTGTGCAGCCATATTTTTCGGGACAGAATCCGTTTCCGGAACAAAATACTCCGAAATATACGTGACCAGCGTCAGCTTTTGCGTCTCCTCAAACTCACCTTCCTCTTCATTCCCTACATTTTCCCCTCCGGTCGACGTTCCTTCCGGTGTGAGCGGACCCGTTTTCTCCTGCTCTTCATCCTCCGGCTGTACTGTTTCCCCGGATGCCAGCTGCTCCACGTGCTCATATCCTTCCTCCATTTCTATTCCGATTCCTTCCACAACCTTATCCACCGGCAATTCCTGTTCTGCCTTCTCTTCCTGCTGCAAGTCATCCTCCGGCAGCTCCGGCTCTGGCTCCTTTTCCTGCTGCCAATCATCCTCCGGCAGCTCCTGCTCTGGCTCCTTTTCCTGCTGCAAGTCATCCTCCGGCAGCTCCTGTTCTGACTCCTTTTCCTGTTCCACCGATGGATCTTCAATCTTATGAAATTCATCGTCCCACTTCTCATTTTTCTCCTTATCCTCCGAAAACCTTCTCCCGGACAGCCATTCATTCAGGCCGCGAATCCGGATTCCAAGCTCCGCCTGTCCGGATTCTATGTCTTTCCAGAACACACTCTGATCGATAAACGGTGCCTGTCCCGGCAAAAAATCTGCTCCCAGAGTCAGCTTCGGTTCTATTGTTCCCCCCAGCATGGCTCCTGCCAGCACTGTCACAATTCCGGCTTTCTTCATCTGTTTCCATATTCTGTTTTTCATGGCTCTTCCTCATTTCTGCCTGATCTGGCATTTCTTATACACATGTTTTTTTTACAGAAGCTTACTTTTCCACAGACAAAGGCATCCCTCCCCGGCAAATGGTGCATGATCAATATTTTTTTCGATAAAATAAAATGGATTTCTGCATCGAAACGATGCGTGAACAGATCCCGCAGAATGCAGGATTAAGACTTTTTCAATGTATCACATTTTCAGACCATGCGCAACCGGATATAAAAATTATAAAGTTTGTTTAAACTTTCTTTATAAATTTTCCATTTCTTTTAGATTAACGACATATTTTAAACATATTTTCTCTATATAATAGGTGTTGGATAGATGAAAAACCACTCTCTATCTCCCCCCTCAAAAAATAGTAGGAATCAAACCGTCTGACTGGATCAGGCGGTTTTTCCTGTCTCGGAAAACACTCGATTTTCTATTGCATTTCCCACATAGGTCTTTTATAATAAAATATAATACTCGTGCATCGTTTTCGATGTACTCGTTACTGAATACAGTAACTGATTTCATTCCAATTTTTAAGAGAAACGAGGTATTTCCTATGAGCGAAAAAACCGTAGTAGTTGCATTAGGCCACCGGGCACTTGGCACCACACTTCCAGAGCAAAAAACAGCTACAAAACTCGCAGCGAAGGTAATCGCAGATCTGGTAGAGGAGGGAACCCGCGTAGTGATCTCCCACAGCAACGGTCCGCAGGTAGGGATGATCCACACCGCAATGAATGAATTCGGTAAGGCACATCCTGATTATACATTTGCACCAATGTCCGTATGTTCCGCCATGAGCCAGGGTTATATCGGCTATGACCTTCAGAACGCCATCCGTGCTGAGCTTATCTCCAGAGGGATCTACAAACCGGTCAGCACAGTTCTGACACAGGTTGTCATCGATCCATACGATGAAGCATTTGCAGAGCCGGAGAAGATCATTGGACGTGTTCTTAACGCAGAAGAGGCCGAAGCTGAAGAAGAAAAAGGAAACTTTGTCACAAAGGTGGGCGAGGGCCAGTACAGACGTATCCTTGCAGCACCGAAGCCACAGAAGATCGTAGAGATTGAAACCGTAAAGGTCCTCTCTGCAGCAGAGCAGATCGTCATTGCCGCAGGCGGTGGCGGAATCCCGGTTCTTGAGCAGGGAACTCAGCTGAATGGTGCCAGCGCCATCATCGAGAAAGACCTGGCAGCAGGACTTCTTGCAGAAGAACTGAACGCTGACACTCTGATGATCCTTACAAGCGTCGAGAAAGTAAGCCTTGACCACAATACGGATCACGAATCTTATCTGGATACTATTTCCACAGAAGATGCCAAGAAATATATTGCCGGCAAACAGTTTGCGGCAGGCTCCATGCTTCCTAAGATCGAAGCAGGTGTTTCCTTCGTGGAGAAGGGAACCGGACGCCGTACCATCATCACAGACATGGCCCATGCAAAAGACGGCTACCGTGAGAAGACCGGAACTATCATTAAATGATCATTTTACGGACTCAGAATACAAAGTGAACTATAAAACTTCACTTTACATAAAAATATCCCGCAGACGGCTGCTGGTCTTACCGGCAGCTCTGCGGGATATTTTTATATTATCTGGCTGTCCGATCACTGTTCCACAGTTGATCGGACAGCTAGCATTTACATAGATTTTCGCTCAGCGATCTCAGCCATCTTCGCCTCATTCAGGCGGGTATCTCCATGGACACGGCTGTAGGAAAGATATCCGTTCATACGGTCGATCTTGGTCAGGTTTCTGGAACCGCAGACAGGGCATACATCCATCTCCAGTTCCTCATGACCACAATCGTCACAGTATGCAAGAGAAAGGTTCACTCCCTCATAATATCCCAGATCCATGGCTCTGCGGATCAGTGTACGGATAGCTTCCTTATTGTAGCCGATCGGATAACGTACATACTGAATCTTACCGCCATTGCAGAGCTCCCAGAAACGTCCCTCCAGATCCTGTTTCTCGATCGGAGTCACATCCTCTGTTACATGGCAGTGGAAGCTGTTGCTCACATATGGTCTGTCAGAAACGCCCTCAATGATTCCATACATCTTACGGAACTGCTCTACCTGCAGGCCACAAAGACTCTCTGCCGGTGTTCCGTAGATCGCATAAAGATAACCATCTTCCTTCTTGTACTGATTTACCTTGTCATTGATATATTTCAAGACCTCCAGAGCAAACGCCCCATCCTCGGCAATGGATTTGCCATTGTAAAGTTCCTGAAGCTCATTTAACGCTGTGATACCGAAGGAAGCTGTCATAGGCTTCAGGATCTTGCCAATCTTTTCATTCGGTTTCAGATGTCCGCCGTAGAAACCGCCTTCACAATATGCAAGCGGGTTGGTGGATGCACGCATCTGTCCCAGATATTCGTAAGTGCGAATATGCAGGTTACGGATCATTTCCAGATAGAAATCCAGAACCTCATAAAAATCTCTGCTCTCCGCTCTGGCTTTTGCAAGGATCATCGGAAGATGAAGGCTTACCGCACCAATGTTAAAACGTCCCACAAAAACAGGCGTATCATTCTCATCCGCCGGCTCCATACCGCCACGCTCATACCACGGACTTAAGAAAGCACGGCATCCCATCGGGCTGATGACCTTCTTGTATTTCCTGTACATACTGGAAATATAGCCTGCGCCGGACATAGACAGCCAGTCCGGATACATGGTTTTGGAGGAACACTCCACACCAGCCTCAAAAATATCCTCACAGCACTTTCCTGGACCATGGATCTCTTTGTCATAAAGGAATACGATCTTCGGGAAAAGTACCGGTTTCTTGTGTCCGGCCTTACCCTGTCCTCCCTGATGGACCTCAAGAAGGGAAATCGTACACATCTTCTCAAACTGCTCGGTTCCGAGACCAAGTGTCACCGTAACAAACGGATAATCACCTCTGGAAGAACCGACGGTATTCAGCTTGTACTCAATTCCCTGCCAGCCCTGGTCATAATCCCTGCGGACCTTATCAAGAGCATACTCAATAGCTCTCTCCTCACGGCCACTCCAGCTCTCGTCCGAGTATTTCATAAATTCGGAAATATATTTATCATAGCTCTTCTTTGCATACGGTGCCAGGATCTTATCAACCTCCGGCACTGTAAAGCCACCATACTGCTGTGCTGCTGTACTGAGAATGATATCCCCCATAACATCAAAGGCTGTATCCAGAGTCTTCGGCTCGTTATACCAGACATTACCCATCTCAAAACCGCCACTTAAAACAGCTGCCACATCGAACAGACAGCAATTCATGGTATCCAGACGTGCAGACTGGTCATGAATATAAATGTAGCCGTCCTTACATGCCTGAAGCTCATTACGGTTCATAAAAAACTTCCGATAGAGTTCCTTGTTCAGCTCATTAAAGATCAGGCTTCGTTTCGTGGCAACAAGGGCGCTGTCTGTATTGGCATTACTTTTATCACCGATATAACGGATCGCCTGACTCTTGGTATAGACATCATCCATCATATGGATAAAATCCAGCTTGTAATTCCGATAATCACGGTAGCTCTTGGCAACTGCCGGATTCACACGCTCCAGAGCCCCCTCCACGATATTGTGCATCTCCTGGATCTCAATCTCATTCTTTCCAAGGGAATCCGCATGCTCCTGGGCAAAACGGCAGATAAAATCCTTCTCCTCGTCTGAAAAAGTATAAAGAATACGCTCTGCGGATTTGTTCACGGCAGCCACGATCTTCTGCGGATTAAACTCCTCTCTTGTCCCGTCTTTCTTGATCACATATAACATTGCTCATCCCTCCCTGTGCTATATATAAGTCGCTATGCAAATACTATATATAGTACCTATATCCTCTATATATTGTTTTTCATCTATATGTTGTGCTAGGCATGAGTATAACACAGCTGAGGAGAAAAGAAAAGGGATATTTCTGTATACACGAAAATACAGACACTTAGCACTGCCTGATCTCACTGCAGAAATATTCTCACAAATTCGTTCCGATCCAGTCTGCAATAAAATCCCATAATTTCGGAAGCAGCATGGCCAGTGTCACTATAAACCATATGATCCAGCCTGCCCCGCTGCTTTTCTGATCTTTTTTTTGGCTGTTTTTTTCCCTGATCTAAAACTTCTGCACGATTTCTGCCCACCGTTGTTTTATTCCTGGTATTAACTGCCGCTGCAGTCTTACGTCCGGCTGTTGCACCTGTATTCCGGCTTCCGGTTAGATTCCGATTCAAATCGGTATTGCGGCTTGCATTCGTATTCCGGTTTGCGTTCGTATTCCGGTTTACGTTTCCGTTATGTTGTGTTGTTTGATCAGCATCCTGTCCATACTGCCGCATCATATCCCGCACTTTGGCGGAAGCATGTTTATAATGTATCTCACGGGGCTCATTCAGATGATATAACACCTCATCATTTCTGTAAGGCATCCCACATAATGAACACCTGCCATTTACAACCTTACCCCCACAAACCTGACACCTTTGACCTGCCATAAGCTCCCTCCATTCTATCCGTTAAAACGGATATTTATATTTCCATCGTAAACATAAGCATTCTTTTTTCAGTATATCACACCAGGCATTTAATACCCAGTATTTTTCTACGATACCCCAAAAGTCTTCCCCTCTCATTATATTGCCACTCCACCCATTTTCTGTTATAATACCCCACAGAGCAATAAGCCTAAAAATCATCAGGAGGAGCCGATAATGAATACAATCACAATCCCCGCAACCTATCATGCAGACCTGAACCTCCATGACACACAGATTGCGATCAAAACAGTAAAAGATTTCTTCCAGCAGACACTCTCACAGAAGCTGAACCTTCTTCGAGTATCCGCTCCAACATTTGTAGCACCGGAATCCGGCCTTAACGACAACCTTAATGGTGTAGAGCGCCCGGTAAGCTTTGATATCAAGGCTATCGAAGGAAGCAACGCCGAGATCGTACACTCCCTTGCCAAATGGAAACGCTACGCACTGAAAAAAACTACGGATTTTCTCACGGAGAAGGTCTTTACACAGATATGGTAGCCATCCGCCGGGATGAAGATCTGGACAATATCCACTCTGTTTACGTAGACCAGTGGGACTGGGAAAAGATCATCTCCAAAGAAGAACGTTCCATGGAGACTCTCAAGGAAACCGTACGCACCATTTACAGTGTCCTTCGTAAAACCGAGAAATACATGGCTGTACAGTATGACTACATCGAGGAGATCCTTCCAAAGGATATCTTTTTTATCACAACTCAGGAGCTTCTTGACATGTATCCGGACTGCACACCGAAGGAACGTGAATATCGAATCACCCGTGAAAAGGGTGCTGTCTTCCTTATGAAAGTCGGCAAAACCCTCACCAACGGCGAGCGCCACGACGGACGTGCCCCGGACTATGATGACTGGGAACTGAACGGTGATATCCTCGTATACTATCCGGTACTTGACATTGCCCTTGAGCTTTCCTCAATGGGAATCCGTGTTGACGAGGACGCACTTGACCGCCAGCTCACCGAAGCAGGCTGTGATGACCGAAGAGAGCTTCCATTCCAGAAAGCAATCCTGAACAAAGAGCTTCCGTACACCATCGGTGGTGGTATCGGACAGTCTAGGATCTGTATGTTCTTCCTTCGTAAAGCACACATCGGAGAAGTACATGTCTCTCTCTGGCCGAAGGAGATCACAGATGCTGCAGAGACACACGGACTTCAGCTTCTCTAAAACAGCCTACAGATTTATTTATAATTTTTGCGGAAATGAGGTAATAACGTGAACATTCTGTTTTTTCTGATTCCCAAAAGCGAAGTAGCCTACATCTTTGAGGATGAAACTCTTCGCCAGACCCTTGAAAAAATGGAGCACCGCAAGTACTCCTGCATTCCTATCCTCACCATGGACGGCAAATATCTCGGCACCATCTCAGAGGGAGATCTCCTCTGGGGCATGCGCCGTGCAGATATCCACGACATCAAGGAAACAGAAGGAATCCCGATCATGGCGATTCCACGCCGTGCCACCTACAAACCGGTCCATGCAGATTCCAATATGGAAGATCTCCTGGATCGTGCCATTAATCAGAACTTCGTACCGGTGGTAGATGACCAGGGCTCCTTCATCGGGATCATAACCAGAAAATCTATCATCAAATACTGTTACAACGAAATAAAAGCCGCACAAAAAACTGCCGGTGAAGAAATCCACTGAGCAGCGGAAAGAAAAAAGATTTTTTTGCAACTAGCACTACAAAAAACGGATGCTTTATCTCCTGCAGCATTTCCACAGGAGGATAAAGCATCCGTTTTTAATATTCTTATATTTATAATGTCATTATAATGTCTTTGAAAGAAACTCTCGAAGTCTCTTATTCTTTGGATTTGCAAAAAATTCCTTAGGAGAATTTTCTTCCTGGATCTTTCCTTCATCAATGAAGAGGACTCTGGTTGCCACCTCGCGGGCAAAGCCCATCTCATGAGTTACCACAACCATGGTCATGCCGGATCTTGCAAGCTCCTGCATCAGTTCCAGGACCTCTCCTACCATCTCCGGATCAAGAGCAGATGTAGGCTCATCAAACAGCATCACGTCCGGGTTCATGGCAAGAGATCTTGCAATGGCGATACGCTGCTTCTGACCGCCGGAAAGCATGTCCGGATAGGAATCTGCCTTATCCGGAAGACCTACTCGCTCCAGAAGCTCCAGTGCCGTTTTTTCAGCCTCTTCCTTACTCATAAGATTCAGAGTCACAGGTGCGAGCATAATGTTCTCTTTTACTGTCTTATGTGGAAAAAGATTAAACTGCTGGAATACCATTCCGATCTTCTGACGATGACGGTTGATATCCACCTTGGAATCTGTGATGTCGGTTCCCTCAAAGAGGATTTTTCCCCCGGTCGGCTCCTCAAGGAGATTCAGGGAACGGAGGAATGTAGATTTACCACAGCCGGATGGTCCGATAATGGCTACTACTTCACCTCTGCGGATCTGTGTGGTGATCCCGTTGAGAACCTGATTGCCGCCATAGGCCTTTTCAAGTCCCTGTACATCCAGAAGCACTTCATTACTTACGCTCATTGGTTCTCAGCCTCCTTTCAAGTCTTCCTACCAGATAGGTAAGGAAGCAAACGATCACAAGATAGATCGCAGCTACTACCAGCAGCGGGAACAGTGCACTGTAGGTCTGGCTTCGGATAATGTCTCCGCCACGGGTCAGATCCATAAGTCCGATATAACCACTGATGGATGTCTCCTTCAAAAGTACGATCAGCTCGTTTCCAAGGGCCGGCAGGATGTTCTTGACCGCCTGCGGAAGAATGATCTTGATCATAGTCTGTGTATAGTTAAGACCCAGGCTCCGTCCTGCCTCAAACTGTCCCTGATCAATAGACATGATACCGGAACGGACGATCTCAGCCACGTATGCAGCAGAGTTCATACCAAAGGCGATAATGGCAACAACTATCTTACCCGGATCTATGGTTGCAAAAATAACATAAAATACGATCAGCAGCTGTACCATCGTTGGGGTGCCACGGATCACAGTCAGATAAACACGACAGATCACATTAAGGATCTTAAGCTTACCTGTCTTATCATGTGTAGAACGGACAATAGCAATGACAAATCCCAGAAAAATACCAAGAAGTACAGCAAAAAAAGTAATGATGATGGTATTTTTCAGACCGGACAAAATGAACTGCCAGCGATTGTCGTCCAGAAAGTTAAACTGAAACTGTTCAATAAGACTCAAAATTTCCACCCTTTCCAAAACTACAGGTTCCGAAATCCGGAAAACATACCCGGATATCCGGAACCTGATCATTCGCTACTGAACCCTGCAACGAATATCTGTTTCTCAGCTTATCCGTTCAGAATCCTCTGATTTCTCTGTGCAAAATTATTTCTTTACAATAACAACCTGCTCTGCAGTTGTGTACGGATCAGTGAAATCAACGCTCTTTTTACGATCCTCTGTTACTGTCATTCCTGCAGCACCAAAATCAGCTTTTCCGGATTTAACAGAATTTACGATCGCATCAAACTCCATATCCTCGACCTTCAGCTCATATCCAAGCTTGTCGCAGACAGCCTGAGCGATATCAACATCAATACCTACGATCTTATCTCCGTCATAGTATTCGTATGGCTGGAAGGTTGCGTTTGTTGCCATGGTAAGAGTTCCCTTGGAGTGATCTGCATCCTTAGGAGTCTCATATGGTGTCTTACCTGCATCATCACCGATATAGTTATCTCTGATGGAATCCAGAGTTCCGTCATCCTTCAGAGCCTTCAGAGCCTCGTTAAACTCTTTGGTAAGGTCTGCATTATCTTTGGAAAGACAGATTGCATACTCCTCTTTATCAAAAATATCCTCAACGATCTCAAGATCATCGTTTTTCTCAACAAATTTCTTGGCAGGCTCGCTGTCGATCACTACGCAGTCAATCTTACCCTGTTTCAGAGCCATAACAGCGTCATTACCTTTGTTGTATCTCTCTACTGTTGCGTCTTTAACCTCTGTAGCGTCTGCATCACCGGTTGTTCCAAGCTGAACACCGATCTTCTTACCCTCCAGATCATCTGCGCTCTTGATCTCATCTGCTGCAAAAACAGCGGATGTCATAGAAACTGTCATAGCTGCTGCAAGTGCAAGTGCCATAAATTTTCTCTTCATTTTTTCTTCCTCCTGAATTCTATGTACTTTACGTTAACTGTCTCTCTGCTTCTGTCAGTCCAATTCGTAATGTACAGCATAATTATACATCTCCATGCATATTACTTTGTTTTATGATACCATGTTTCTGACAAAATGCAAGCATATAAAACCCATAAATCCGAAAATCCACCTGTAATTTATGGGAATTTCACAGGGAAAATTCACTTTTCGATAACAATTGTTCAGTATACTATACTATTAAAGGCAACAAATGGAAAAAACCTGCGTGTTTTTTTCATGTGGGTCTTGTGCTCCAACAGAAAAAACAAGTATAATATTCAGAAACAAGAGGAGGCTACTATTATGAAATTCACGAAAATGCACGGCATTGGAAACGATTATGTATATGTAAACTGTTTTGAGGAGACTGTTAAGGATCCGGCCGCAGTGGCAAAATTTGTCAGCGACCGTCATTTTGGCATTGGTTCCGATGGTCTGATCCTGATCCGCCCGTCTGAGATTGCAGACTGCGAGATGGATATGTACAATCTGGACGGCTCTCAGGGTGCCATGTGCGGAAACGGTATCCGCTGCGTTGCCAAATATGTCTACGACCACGGCATCGTGGACAAAACTTCTTTAAGCATCGCCACAAGAAGCGGTATCAAATATGTGGATCTTACTATCCGCGACGGCAAGGCCTCCATGGTAAAAGTCAACATGGGCTCCCCGATCCTCACTGCAAAAGAGATCCCGGTGGTTGCCGAAACCGAACAGGTGATCGACGCTCCCATCACCGTCGACGGAAAAGAATATCACATGACCGCAGTTTCCATGGGTAATCCTCATGACATCATCTACGTAGACGATGTGAACAGCCTTGACCTGGAAAAGATCGGCCCGTCCTTTGAAAATCACGTATGCTTCCCGGACAGAGTCAACACTGAGTTTGTTCAGGTGATCGACCGCCACACCGTAAAGATGCGTGTATGGGAGCGTGGCTCCGGAGAAACCCTTGCCTGCGGCACAGGCGCCTGCGCAGTTACGGTAGCTTCCATCCTCAATGACAAGGTTGACGGCAGCAAACCGGTTACTGTACAGCTTCTTGGCGGAGACTTAAACATCTCCTGGGAAAGAGATGAAAACCTTGTATATATGACAGGACCTGCAACTACGGTGTTTGACGGAGAGATCGATCTTGGATTTTTAGGTGAATAAATGAAAAAGGAGGGAGCTTTTCGAAGCTCCCTCCTGCGTATTATATTTCCGCATATCCCCTCTTCAAATAAATACCAGAACCCTCTCCACGATAAACACCGCCGCACATGCCAGCAGGGCTACTGTGATCAGGCTTTTTTCCTTATATGCAGCAATAAGTGCTACCAGGAAACCTGCTGCACCGGAGATGATGCTGTCTGTGGCCTTCAGGATGGCCGGGAAGGTCATGGCTGCCAGACAGGCATATGGCACATAATACAGAAAGGACTTGATAAACGGGCTTCTGATCTCGTTTTTTGCAAGAGCAAGGGGCAGCATACGGATGAGATAGGTGACAATTGCCATCACCAGGATATAGAGATATACATTATGACTCATGAACGGCTTCCCCTTTCTCTTCCAGCGGGCAGAAATAAGCCGCCAGGCCTGCTACCAGAAGTGTTGTGATAATGATCATAAATCCGGATGATACCTGTTTTAACACCGGTGTCACCGCAAAAAACAGTGCTGACTGCCATAGATGCCGCAACAACCCCAAGAACCGGTCTGCTCTTTTTGGACGGCGGGATGATGATGGCCAGGAACATTCCGTAAATGGCAACGCTCAACGCACTAAGCATAAAATCCGGCAAAAGGCTTCCGGAGATTCCTCCTGCCAGAGTTCCAAGAGTCCATCCGGGAATTGCCACGCACATGGCTCCGTAATTATAAAATACACTGACCTTTCCCTCCTGAGCCGCACTGATCCCGAAAATTTCATCGGTGATACCAAAAGCAGCGATGTATTTCAGGATACCGGACTCCTCACGCCGGAATTTCTGGGACAGGGAAAATGACATCAGGCAGTATCTCAGGTTGATGATCAGCTGGGTCATTGCCATCTCCCACATGGAGCCTCCCGCAAAAATAATGTCCAGTCCCGCAAACTGACCGGCCGATGTCAGGTTGGTTAGGGAGATCAGAACTGCCTGCCAGATACTCAAGCCGCCGGCAACAGCCATCATGCCAAAGGTAAAGGATACCGCAAAATATCCAAGAGCGATGGGAACTCCATCCTTCATACCTTTTCTGAAACTTTCTCTTTTCATCGATTTCCTCCATTATATGTACATTCTGTTATAAAACGCAACTATGAAAAGCACCTTTGCAGGCTTCTCCGATCTGTGCAGCGATCACCAGCGTCTCGTCTTACAGCGATCCAATAAATTAGTGCATCGCTATAGTTCGTTGTACATGTAAATAAGAGCGTGCCCGGAAACTTTTCTGCTTCCTGACACGCCCCTTTATTGTAGCATTGCCATATCAAAACTTCAATACTTCACAGCAAACACAGCTGTGCTTTTTCACCGATTTTATGCTTTTTCCACTATTTTATAGTAAGATCTGGCTGTCATGGAGTAGATCAGTCCATAGACCAGCGCAAAGGCCAGAACCGTTCCCGCAGTGCAGCCCACGTACAATTTTGTATTGGCCATTCCGAACAGCAGCAGGAGCCGGCGGATCAGCGGAAATGCCATGGAAATATGCACCATTGCCATCACAAGCGGGATAAAAAATACCAGAAGGATCTGTCTGCGGATAGCTCCTTTCACCTCTCTGCGGCTCATACCTACTTTCTGCATGATCTGGAACCTTCCCTGATCTTCGTAGCCCTCTGAGATCTGTTTGTAGTAAATGATCATCGCCGTTCCCATAAGGAACAGTGCTCCCAAAAAGATTCCAATAAACAGGATCGTTCCATTATCTACATAATACGTTTCGTACTCACTCTGGCGGACACCACCGATCACGATGGTATTCTCTGAAAAGCCACCGCTTCTGCAGTAATCTTTCAGTGCCTGATAAACAGCCTGGCCATACCGGATCTTTTCCTCCCCGCTGCCACGGATATCTACACCCAAATGAACTGTGAGATCTTTTCCAGCCTCGTAGGCATCAAGACCTTCATACATCTTTGTCCGAAGCCCGTCAATATACTCGAAATCGGAATCCGTCACAACAATTGCCGCCATATTGGATACCAGATTGTTCATGGCACTTAAAGGTGCTTTTTCCAGCCATTTTTTTACTGCAAAATCCCGGTCATCAATTTTTAATATGTCTTTTTCCTTTTCAGACGGATACCAGGCAAAGATCTCGCCGTCGTGAAGATCTGTTTTTTCACCGGTAAGTTTCTCATACTCAGACTGACGGATCGTATACAGATCTACGGATTTTCCATCTTCTGAGTAACTGTAAGCCTGTCCGATCATAATACCGTTTTTTTCCTGCCTGCAGCCGATCTCGAGATAAGTTTCGTCCACTGTTTTTTCTGCCGGCACCTGATCATTTTTGATTGCCTGTGCAAAAACTTTCTGAATCTGTTCACTCTGTTCCTGGCTGATGCCCGAAATCCTGGCATCCGTATCAAAAGGATACCGGTTCACCATGATGTCACCCATTCCAAAATACAGCGACACAGTCATAGAAAGAAGCAGGAGCACTCCTGTACTTAAAATACAGATGCTGGCCAGGCCTGCCGCATTTTGTTTCATACGATAGATCATGCCGGAGACACTGATAAAGTTGCCGGTTTTATAGTAGAACTTTTTGTTCTTTCGCAAAAGTTTCAGGATTACAATGCTTCCTGCGGTAAAAAGAAGATACGTTCCTGCCATAACCAGAATCACTGCCAGAAGAAAAATGAAAATTGCCTGGATTGGGGATTCCGTGGTTACTGCCAGATAATATCCCACTCCAAGAGAAATCATCCCCAGAAGTGCCATGAGCCATTTTGCCCGGGGCTCCTTCTCTCCTGTGTTTCCGCCTCTCAGAAGTTCTATGGGGTTATTCATCCTTACTCTGGTAAGATTCAGTGCCAGAATAACAAGAAAAATCCCTCCAAATCCTGCGATGCAAAACAGGATTCCTGTAATGGAAACATAAAATCCCAGCACTGCCGGAACATGAAGAAAACGGAAAAGCAAAAGCAGGGAGAGCTTGCTTCCAAGGATGCCAATCCCGATCCCTGCCGTCAGAGAAAGCAGCGAAGTCATGATTGTTTCCAGAAACATCACTTTTCCGATATGGCCTTTTTCCAGTCCCAGAATGTTGTAAAGCCCGATTTCTTTCTGTCTGTGTTTCATGAGAAAACTGTTGCTGTAGATCAGAAAGATAACGCAGAAAATTCCAACAACCACTTCACCGGTTCCTACGATCATCCTCACTTCTGCTGCCTGGGGCACTGCTTTCTCCAATGTGGGACAGTCCCGCAGAAATTCCATCATATACATCATGGCAATGCAGAAAATGCAGGTAAGCATATAGGGAACATAGGTGCTCCGGTTATTCCGGATGTTCTGCACTGCCAGTTTTCCAAACATTCCTTTACGCATAGGTCTCACCGCCTGTCGTAAGGATCGTCAGGGTATCTGCAATCATCTGGTACATTTCCTGTCTTGTTTTTGTGCCACGGTAGATCTGGTGGAACACTTCGCCATCCTTGATAAAAAGTACTCTGGATGCGTGGCTGGCGGCCTGCGCGCTGTGAGTTACCATGAGAATGGTCTGGCCTTCCCGATTTACCTCATTGAACATGGAAAGAAGATCGGAGGCTGCACGGGAATCCAGGGCTCCGGTCGGTTCGTCCGCAAGGATCAGCTTCGGATCTGTGATCAGTGCCCTTGCAACTGCTGCTCTCTGCTTCTGTCCGCCGAAAACCTCGTAGGGGAATTTTTCCAGAAGCTGGTTGATGTGAAGGGCTTTTGCAATGGGACGGATCTTCTGCTCCATCTCCTGATAATCTTCCCCTGCCAGCACGAGAGGAAGATAAATATTGTCCCGGAGGCTGAAGGTGTCCAGAAGATTGAAATCCTGGAACACAAAGCCTAAGTTCTTCCGACGGAATGCGGAAATTTCTTTTTCTGTCAGGTGAGTAATGCTTTTTCCTTCCAGAAGCACTTCGCCGGATGTGGGGCGGTCCAGGGCTGCCAGAATATTCAGAAGTGTTGTTTTTCCGGAACCGGACTCTCCCATGATCGCCACATATTCTCCTTCTTCCACCGAAAATGTCACATTGAAAAGTGCCTGCACTTTATTTCCGCCGAAGCGGGTGCTGTATATCTTTTTTACATTTGTTACTTCCAGTAATGCCATACGCTAATTCCTTTCTTATCTGTATTTACAGCGATCCAGGGAGTCGTGCATCATGTTCTAAAGCAATCGAACCTGATGTAAGAATTACCCGAAACGCTATGTTATGGTTTCAGTATAAGAAAATTCTCCGGCGGCTGCCATCGAAGTGGCTTACATTTTACGGAGGAAGCTTACATTTGTGTAAGGTTAATACATCTCCAGATCTTTTTTCCACAGGCTCATCCGAACTTCCGTGCCTTTATCCACCTGGGAATCCACAGTGATCTCGTGACCCAGTTTTCTCAGGATCTTCCGGCTTAAATACAGACCGATCCCGGTAGCACGGTTGTCCTCCCGTCCATTGACGCCTGTGTAGCCTTTTTCGAAGATGCGCGGAAGATCCTCCGGCTGGATTCCGATGCCGGAGTCTGCGATGACCAGAGTTGCCGGGGCCGTATTACAAATCCCCGGGGCCGTATTCTGCTTCAAATTTGGATCCTCAGATACCCTGTTTCCACGCTCATCCTCCAGCCAGATTTCAATGCCGCCCGTTCTTGTATATTTCAATGCATTGGAAAGAATCTGTCCAATGACAAAACCAAGCCATTTTTCATCGGTAAGAACGATCGCATCTGTCCCCTCATATGATAACGAAAGCTTTTTTGACACAAAGATCCCTGCGTATTTATGGATCTGCTCCCGGATGATCCGATCCAGCGAGCATCGGGTCAGCTTCAGATCGGCGGACATGTCCTCCGTGCGAAGGTAGCCCAGCACCATCTCCACATACTGTTCAATGCGAAAAAGGCTGTGCCAGGGACTCCCGGTTCTCCTCCGGCTCCTCCCGAATCAGCAGGCGTAGAGCAAAGATCGGCGTCTTGATCTGATGTGCCCACATAGTGTAGTAATCGGTCATTTCTTCCAGAGAACGCTGCCGTTCTGTCTCCGCACCCATCCGCATGCCGTCCAGTTTCCGGATGATATCCCTGTAAAGAAGCTCCACCTCATCGGTGGTCTCGCCCAGCCGGCCCAGATTAATCTCCGGAGCTTTTTCCACCAGGATTAAGTTCTGCACCTTCTGTCTGTAACAGGCATAACCGTATAAAAAAACGGCAGCTCCTGCTCCCAGCCACAGAACTGCCAGATAGACCGCCGCCTCCAGGGGAAGCTGGTACAGGACAGATCACTGCTGTCGACACAGCCGCCATAAAAACACAGGCGATGAAAAAAATTTTGTCTGTTTTAAATATGCTCGAAATGATTCCATAAAAACCTCACACCATATATCCAAGACCTTTTCGCGTGATGATAAAATCCACAAGGCCTGCCGCCTCCAGTTTTTTGCGAAGGCGTGTAATGTTTACGGTCAGGGTGTTGTCATCCACAAAGCTGTCACTTTCCCACAGTTTTGTCATAATGGCATCTCTGGATACCGGTTTCCCTGCCTGGGAAAAAAGCAGTTCCAAGATACGCAGTTCATTTCTGGTCAGTTCTGTCTCCTCCCCGTTCCAGGTCAGTGTCGCTCTGGAAAGATTGAGAACCGCGCCTTTATGTTCCAGGACATTTCCCGGGTTTCCGAAGGAATAGGTTCTGCGGAGGATTGCCTGGATCTTGGCCACCAGTACGTCCATATCAAAAGGCTTGGCAATAAAGTCATCGGCTCCACGGCTCATGGCCATGACCATGTTCATGTTATCCGCTGCGGAGGAGATGAAGATCACCGGCACCTGGGAAACCTTTCGGATTTCCTCACACCAGTGAAAGCCATTATAAAATGGAAGTTTCAGATCCAGAAGAACAAGCTGAGGATCTTTCCCCGCAAATTCCTGCAGTATATTGGAAAAATCCTCAGCCAGAAAAACGTCATATCCCCAGGAACTGAGATGCTTTTTCAGAAGATTCGCGATTGTTTCGTCATCTTCTACAATAAAAATACGATACTTCATTCCTGTTTGTCCCTTTTATGCGATTGATTACGCCTCTGCTTCTCCATCCGGATCTACCAGGCGGTTCAGAACCTGGAATCCATTGTTACGGAGAACACTCTCTGCAACCAGAAGATCCTCACAGTGCATGATCGCTACCGGAACTTTCAGGCCTCTGTGGAAGAAGGTGTAGATGTAATGAAGGTTTACGTTGCTGTCGCCCATGACACTAAGAAGCTTGTCTAACCCACCGATCTCATCCTGAAGGTCTACCAAGATAGCCTGTGTGATACGAGTCATGTATCCATGCTCAGCCATGATCTCATCTGCTCTTTCCGGATTGTCGCATACCATACGGAAGTTTGCAAACTCCGGTGCGTCAAAGCAGCCGAAACCGTAGATATCGATCTGATTCTCTGCAAGAATCTTTGTAACTTTCTGAAGACTGCCTGGAGTGTTTTCTACGAAGACGATGTTCTGTTTTACCATAATAATTTTCCTCTTTTCTGTTTACCCTTTATAGTAGACTTTATTTTAGCATGAAATTTGGTGGAAGTGAATCCTTCCCCAGCGGGGCCCTTCCGGGATGGAGCGTTTCGCGTATACATTCATACGTTAAAGCGTAACGCTTTTAATCATTAAATTTAGGTATAAGTATACCCATCTCGACATGAAATGTCAACCATCTTTTCCAGGCCCCAAATCTCAAACATAAAATATCATAACATAAAATTCCCATATAAAAAAGGCCAGACACACATCCAACAGACATGCGTCCAGCCATCCATTTTTTACTTACAGTTATTTTGGCAAAAAACTCAATCCAACTCTTCGTCTACATACTTCTGTATATTAGAAGCATTCACATACTTCCTAACCTTCGCCCCGTCAGTAATGACAAGCGTCGGCGCCTGACGGATCCCATACTGCTTGACAAGCTCGGGATTCTGCTCAGCATCGATAATCTCCAGTTCTTCGCCTTCCAGCATTTTCTTTGCCATACGGCAGTTCGGACAAGTGCTAGTCGTAAAAAGATATTTATGAGTTTCTACAGGCTGGATCTCCACCTCGTCACCCTTCATGGTCATCACACTGGTGTGGACCTTTTTCAGCTGGGAATGGGTAATATCATAGAGGGTACGGTTCTTGTACTCCTGGGTCTTACCATCGTTCCAGTTCTGTACAGGGCGGTAATATCCTGTGATACGGCTGTAAACCTCAGCCTTCTTTCCACATTTCGGGCAGGTGAAATGCTCGCCGCTGATGTAGCCATGCTCCTGACATACGGAATAGGTCGGTGAGATGGTGTAATAGGGCAGGCGATAATTCTCTGCGATCTTACGTACCAGCGCTGCCGCTGCCTTCCAGTCCGGAAGCTTCTCCCCAAGGAATGCATGGAATACGGTTCCTGAAGTATACAGAGTCTGCAGATCGTCCTGAATATCCAGTGCGTCAAAAATATCCGCAGTGTAATCAACCGGCAGATGAGAGCTGTTTGTGTAATACGGAGTGTCGCCCTCTTTTCCTGCTGTTTTGATATCCGGATAACGGCTTCTGTCGTGTTTGGCAAGACGGTATGCAGTGGACTCTGCCGGTGTTGCCTCCAGGTTGAAAAGCTCTCCCGGATACTGCTCCTGATAGTCTGAAAGACGGCTTCTCATATGCTCCAGAACCTCTTTTGTAAACTTCTGGGTTTCCGGATCTGTCATGTCTTTTTTCAGCCAGCAGGCATTTAAGCCCGCTTCGTTCATTCCCACAAGACCGATGGTGGAAAAATGATTGTCAAAGCTTCCAAGATATCTCTTCGTGTACGGATACAGTCCCTCATCCAGAAGCCTACTGATCACATCTCTCTTGATATGAAGAGATCTTGCGGAGATATCCATCATGTGGTCCAGGCGCTGATAAAATTCCTTCGGCGTTCTGGAAAGGTATGCGATACGCGGCATATTGATGGTAACAACGCCTACAGAGCCTGTACTCTCACCGGAGCCAAAGAATCCCCCACTCTTTTTGCGGAGCTCACGGAGATCCAGGCGGAGGCGGCAGCACATGCTGCGGATGTCGCTTGGCTTCATATCACTGTTGATATAATTGGAAAAATACGGAGTACCGTACTTGGAAGTCATCTCAAAGAGAAGACGGTTGTTCTCGGTATCAGACCAGTCGAATTCCTTTGTGATGGAGTAGGTCGGGATCGGATACTGGAATCCACGTCCGTTGGCATCTCCCTCGATCATGGTCTCGATAAATGCCTTATTGACCATATCCATTTCTTTCTTACAGTCCTTATATTTGAAATCCATGTCCTTGCCGCCTACGATAGCCGGAAGCTCTGCAAGGTCGTCCGGAACGGTCCAGTCCAGTGTAATGTTGGAAAATGGTGCCTGAGTGCCCCAGCGGCTTGGAGTATTTACGCCATATACAAAGGACTCAATGCATTTCTTAACCTCCGGATAGGAAAGGTTGTCTGCCTTTACAAAAGGTGCCAGATAAGTATCAAAGGATGAAAATGCCTGTGCGCCCGCCCACTCGTTCTGCATGATACCCAGGAAATTTACCATCTGGTTGCAGAGTACACTTAAATGCTTTGCAGGTGCAGAAGTGATCTTACCCTCAATACCACCAAGTCCCTCTCGGATCAGCTGCTTCAGGGACCAGCCTGCACAGTAACCGGTCAGCATGGACAGATCATGGATATGGATATCTGCATTTCTGTGTGCATCTGCGATCTCGTTGTCGTAGATCTCAGACAGCCAGTAGTTTGCGGTAACTGCTCCGGAGTTGCTTAAGATCAGACCTCCTACAGAATAAGTAACCGTTGAGTTCTCCTTTACACGCCAGTCCTCAACCTTTACATAGCTGTTTACGATTTCTTTATAGTCAAGGATGGTGGATTTCATATTGCGGATCTTCTCACGCTGCTTACGATAAAGGATATACGCCTTGGCAACATCAGAATATCCGGCCTGGATCAGTACGTTCTCCACACTGTCCTGGATATCCTCAACAGAAATCCGGTTGTTCTCGATCTTATTCTGAAAATCCGCTGTAACACGAAGTCCCAGAAGATCGATCATATCCGAACTGTAATTCTTACCTTTGGCATCAAATGCCTTGTCAATTGCCGCGGTGATCTTCCCCATTTTAAATTCGTCTAATTCACCGTCTCTTTTTACTACCTGAAACATAAGAAAATGCCTCCCTCATGCATTTATTTATAAGCGGATATTCCATTCCGCCTCACTTGCCTGCTTACGAACACACTCCGTTTCACAATCTGTGTTCAAAGCGCTGTAGGCTTATTGTATCAGACACGCCTCTTTGCGTCAACATAAAAAGTACCATATATAGTGCCCGTTTTGTTCACGGTACTATATATGGTACTGAGTAGATATTTTAACATTATGTGACTTTCGGATAGATTTCCCGCGGAACTCTTGCTTTTACAGCAATCCCTCCTTCGGTATACTCTTCCGAAAGAAGCTGTCCATACTCACGGATCAGCTGGATCTGACCGGCCTCCGAATAAGGAAAAAGCCGTTCCATATAAATCTGTCCTTCTGCCAGTATCTCAGAAAGAAGCTGCTTAAATTCCTCAAGCCCCTCTCCTGTCCGTGCGGAAATCTTCAGCGTATGGTCTGCTCGGAGATCCCGAAAGCTCTCCCCGGAAACACGGTCCTGCTTGTTAAAAAGTGTGATCGTCTTTTTTCCCAGGGCACCAAGCTCTTTCAGGGTTTCATATACGATATGCATCTGCACCTCCGCCTGAGGATTGGATGCATCTACCACATGAATGATATAATCCGCATATTTGGCTTCCTCCAGAGTACTCTTGAAGGCTTCCACCAGATTGTGGGGAAGCTTGCGGATAAAGCCTACGGTATCCGTAAGAAGAAGCTGCTGTCCGTCATCCAGTGTCAGAAGACGGGTAGTCGGATCCAGTGTGGCAAACAGCTTATCCTCCGAAAGCACCGAAGCGCCTGTCAGTGTATTCAGAAGCGTGGACTTTCCTGCATTGGTATAGCCGACAATGGCTGCTGTCTTCAGATTTCCCACAGCTCTTCTGGAACGGATCAGCTCTCTGTGCTTTTCTACCTGGGAAAGCTCCTGCTTCAGTGCGGATATCCTGTTCCGGATCAGACGACGGTCTGTCTCCAGCTTTTTCTCACCAGGGCCTCTGGTTCCGATTCCTCCTCCAAGTCGCGAAAGAGAAGAACGTAGTCCCACAAGACGTGCAGACCGGTAACGAAGCTGTGCAAGCTCTACCTGGATCTTGCCTTCACTTGTGACGGCACGCTTCGCAAAAATGTCAAGGATCAGCAGGGTACGATCCATAACCTTGCACTCCAGCTCCCGCTCCAGATTATTCATCTGGGCTGGAGAAAGCTCATCGTCACAGATCACACCATTGGCATCCAGGGCATAGAGAAGACCTTTTACCTCTTCGATCTTGCCTTTTCCGATATAGGTGCCCGGATGTACGGCCTCACGATTCTGAATGATCCTGCCTGCAACCGCCGCACCTGCCGTAGCCGCAAGTTCTCCAAGCTCATCCAGGGATTCCTCCATGTCATCCCCCCGATCTGCCTGGACACCGATCAGGATAACCCTGTCCTGTATTTCCTCAAAATATTCCATATCAGCCCTCCGAAGACGTTCTGGTTTTCAGGAAAGCCCGCTCTTTTTTTGCAGCGGAATCTTCAGGGAACATCTCAATATATTCCTGGACCTTGGTCAGTGCAGTAGCAAAATCCAGCTTTTTTTCATAGGCTACGATCTCATTGAACAGAAGACTCTGCATCTCGTCTGTGGTAGCTGTCGGAAGGCCTTTTGTGATGTTATCAAGAGCGGAATCATAATCTCCGCTTCGGATATCGCACAGTGCCAGACCATTATAGCCCTTGGCGGAATCACCCACTGCGGAAATATACTGCTTGTACATTGCCTGGGCATTTTCCACATCATCCTGGGCAAGATATACCATTCCCAGAAGAAGCAATGCTTCCGTATTATCCTTCTTGGTTGCTTCCAGAAGCTCTTTTTTTGCGTTGCTGTAGTCTTCCATATAATAGTAGACACGGCCTCTGTCACAGTGGTCCTGGGCATCCTTGGCCTCAGAAGAAAGAGCAGCTTCCAGATATCTGGTCCCGTCCGCTTCCATATCCTTGTCCAGATATGCCTCATAGATCTCGATCGCCATATCATAGGTGGAATCTTCTCCATAGGCCTGTTTGAAGTTAGATGCGGCTTCTTCGTAGGAATCCATGGCAAGGGCAACCTTTCCGGTGAGGAAATAACTGCCTGCATCCATGGAAAAATCTTCTCCAAGTGTCTGGCAGTCTGCCATGGCATCCTCGTATTTTCCAGACTTCAGCTCTGCAGTAGCCCGGTAGGACAGGATATCCTTACGAAGGCTTTTGCTTACTTTATCGCAGTTCAGAGCTTCCGTGAAGCTATTCACCGCATCCTCATATTTGCCAAGACGCAAGCTTGCGATACCTGCCCCGCGATAGGACTGTGCCAGCTTCACTCCGTTCTGGATAGAGCTCTGGTACTCCTCCAGGGCATACTTGTAGCTTCCCTGGGAAAGATCCTTTCCGGCCTGTTCATATATTTTTGTTTTTTCACTGCCACAGCCGCCCAGAAGCAAGACTCCTGTAACGGCTGCAAGAATCAATACGGTCTTTGTTTTTTTCATGGAATTCCTTATTCTACAACAAGCCCTTCGGCTTCCATCACATCAACAACACTATCTACATATTTATGGCAGAGATCATCCGTTCCCGCTTCTACCATAACACGGATCAGCGGCTCTGTACCACTCTCACGTACCAGGATACGTCCGTCATCACCAAGTGCCTCTGCGGCTGCCTCAATGGCTGCTTTTACCTTTTCGTTCTCCAGTGCTGTTTTCTTGTCGGAAACACGCACATTCCGGAGAAGCTGCGGATAAACCTTCATCTCCTTTGCAAGGTCGCAGAGTGTGGCCTTCTGATCCACACATGCCTCCATGATCATAAGAGAAGTCAGGATCCCGTCACCGGTAGCGGAATAGCGGCTGAAGATGATATGTCCGGACTGTTCACCACCGATACTGTAATTGTTTTCCATCATGTTCTCGGCAACGTATTTATCACCAACTGCAGTCTGCTCATAGTCGATGCCTTCACGCTCCAGAGACTTGTAAAGACCAAGATTGGACATAACGGTTGTTACAACTGTATTTCCGTTGAGCTGGCCTTTCTCTCTTAAATATTTGCCGCACACATACATGATCTTATCACCGTCAATGATGTTTCCGCGGTGGTCTACGGCGATACAGCGGTCTGCGTCACCATCGTATGCAAAACCGATATCCAGACCTTTATCTACCACGAACTGTCTCAGAACTTCAATGTGTGTGGAACCGCAGCCACGGTTGATGTTGGTTCCGTTTGGCTCATTGTTGATCACATAGGTTTTTGCACGAAGTGCGTCAAAAACGCTCTTGGCAATGGCGGATGAGCTTCCGTTGGAGCAATCCAGCCCAACCTTGATATTTTTGAAATCATGGCATGGGATAGAGATCAGATGTCCGATATAACGGTTTCTTCCGGATGCAAAATCCACAGTACAGCCGATATCTTCTCCGGTTGCCAGCGGAAGCTCCTCGATCTCGCCGTCCAGATATGCCTCGATACGTGCTTCAATATCTGCGGAAATCTTCTGTCCGTTCTCATTAAGGACCTTGATTCCATTATCATTAAACGGATTATGGCTTGCGGAAATCATGATACCGCAGTCAAAATCTTCTGTACGTACCACATAGGATACACTTGGAGTTGTGGTCACATGAAGCAGATAGGCATCTGCTCCGGATGCGGTAAGTCCTGCCGCAAGGGCATACTCAAACATGTAACTGCTTCTTCTTGTATCCTTGCCGATCACGATCTTCGCCTTGTGATCTCTGCCGTAATACCAGCCGAGATAACGTCCCACGCGAAATGCATGATCTGCTGTAAGTTTTACATTTGCTTCACCACGAAAACCATCTGTTCCGAAATATTTACCCATAATGTTCTCCTTTATTACTGATACAGTCCTTCCGGATAAACGCCGTCATCTGTAAGTTTTTTGAATGCAGCCTGTACAGATGCCTTATCCTCCTGATAAGTAACACCGAACCACTCGTCCTTTGTCTCAAGAACATCTACCGCTGCTTTTCCGGAATGGATCAGCTGGTCGATAAGCTCAGGAAGAAGATACTCTTTTTTGATGTCTCCCTCTTTGATCCCACCAAGGAACTCAACGAAGCCTTTCTCAAGGATCTCCATAAATTCCGGTGTCAGTCCCCACATATTCATGGAAACAAGGTTCTTTGTATCCAGTGTTTCTGCTGTACCATCGTCATTTCTTGTCTCTGCGCCGTCTGCTGTCTTGAAGATGTTATGTGTCTCTGTAACGCCCACAAGCTTGCCGTCCTCAATATGGCACACTCCTCTTGTGACGCTTCCGTTGTCACTTAATGTATTTCCAAGGCGGAAACCTGCCATGCAGATGTGCATCGGGCCATCCTGCGGATGATCCTGTACCAGGTAGTCATGCACCTTTACGTAGGCTTCTTTTCCGTAGTAGTCATCTGCATTGATCACAGCGAATGGCTCGGAAAGGACTTTCTTTGCTGCCAGTACAGCGTGTCCGGTTCCCCATGGCTTGGTACGGTCCGCCGGTTTTGTAAAATTGCCCGGAAGATCGTCGATCTCCTGGAATGCATAAGCAACTTCTGTAATGTTGGAGATACGGTCTCCGATCACTTTTTTGAATTCATCTTCAAGGTCTTTGCGGATGATAAATACGACCTTGTTGAATCCTGCCTCCAGTGCATCATGGATGGAATAGTCCATAATGATCTCGCCCTTCGGGCCTACCGGTGCAAGCTGCTTGATTCCTTTTCCAAAACGGCTGCCGATACCGGCTGCCATGATCACCAGTGCTGTCTTTTTCATTTTCGTTTCCTCCTGATTTATTATAATTTTTTGAACTCTGTAGCTGTAATCAGCGCTTACTCCTGTTCATTCAGCTTTGTCAGCTTTACTGCCTGGTCTGCTGCGATCAGACTGTCAATAATCTCATCTAGGTCTCCGTTAAGGATATTTTCCAGACGGTGAAGGGTAAGCTTGATCCTGTGGTCTGTTACACGTCCCTGAGGGAAGTTGTAGGTACGGATCTTCTCGGAGCGGTCACCTGTACCGATCTGGCTTCTCCTTGCCTCTGCCTCAGCGTCATGCTGCTTGGCAAGCTCCATCTCATACAGACGGGAACGGAGCACACGAAGTGCTTTATCCTTGTTCTTAAGCTGAGACTTCTCATCCTGGCAGGAAATCACGATTCCTGTAGGGATATGAGTAAGACGTACTGCGGAGTCTGTGGTGTTGACACACTGACCACCGTTTCCGGATGCACGGAACACATCGAATTTACACTCATTGAGATCCAGATGGAAATCAATTTCTTCTGCCTCCGGCATGATCGCTACCGTACAGGTAGAGGTATGGATCCTTCCGCCGGACTCTGTCTCCGGTACTCGCTGTACACGGTGAACACCGCTTTCGTATTTCAGTCTGGAATATGCACCCTCACCCTTGATCATGAAGGTAACCTCCTTAAAGCCGCCGATGCCGTTCTCATTGAGGCTGAGCATCTCGGTTTTCCAGCGGCGGGACTCCGCGTATTTCACATACATACGATAAATCTCTGCTGCAAAAAGTGCTGCCTCATCACCACCTGCACCTCCACGGATCTCAACGATAACGTTCTTGCTGTCGTTAGGGTCCTTCGGAAGAAGAAGGATCTTCAGTTCATGCTCCAGCTCCTCCACTCTCTTTTTTGCATCGGAAAGCTCTTCCTTCAGCATTTCACGCATCTCTTCGTCCTTCTCGCTCTCCAGCATGGAAAGACTGTCCTCGATGGTTTCCTTATTTTTCTTATATTCTTTATATGCGTCAACGATTGGCTGCAGGTCGCTCTGCTCCTTCATCAGCTTCTGAAAATGTGCCGGATCGTCGGTTACTCCCGGTTCTCCCAGCTCATTGAGAAGCTCTTCAAAACGTACCAGCAGATCATCCAGTTTATCAAACATGTATTTCCTCCTGTTTCTGTCCAAGCACCACACGGTCAAGGCCCGGCAGATCCTTTACGATCTGAACCCCGGTAAACCCGGCTGCTTTCATCATTGTACTGACTGCCTCACCCTGGGTGCAGCCGATTTCATACAGAAGCCATCCGCCTGGTTTCAGGTACCTTCCGGCCTCTGCTGTGATCTTTCTGTAAAAATAAAGCCCGTCTTCCATTCCGTCAAGGGCCTTCCTCGGATCATGAAGGCGGACTTCTTCCATCAGTGTTTCAATTTCTTCTGTTGCGATATAAGGCGGGTTTGAAATAAGGATATCATATTTCCCACTATCTTTTCCACCTTTTTCACAAAAATACGGTGCTGAGAACAGATCGCTTTCCACAAAATCCGCCCGGTTCTCCACCTTTAGAATACCTGCATTCTTTTTTGCCACTTCCAGTGCTTCCGGTGAAACATCCACACCGGTCCCACAGGCATCCTGCCGTTCCAGAAGAAGGCTGAGCAGGATGCAGCCGGAGCCGGTACACATATCCAGGATCTCCGGTTTTTCCACATCCCCAAGGTGTTTCAATGCCTCTTCCACCAGAGTCTCCGTATCCTGTCTCGGGATCAGCACGTTTTCGTTTACATAAAACTCATAGCCCATAAAAAAAGCCTGATGAGTCAGCTGCTGTACAGGAATATGTCCTGCCCGCCTGTCGATCAGCGTAAGATACTCTGCTGCGGTCTCATCAGACACCGGTTCATCTCCATGCGCAAAATAATATGCCCGATTCTTTCCGGTCTTAAATTCCAGAAGGAGCCAGGCATCCAGCCCGGCTTCTTCCAATCCGTTATCTTTCAGTATTGTTGTACCTTTTTTCAGAAGGGACTCAAGAGTCTGCATTTTCTGTCTCCTCTGTCTCATATGGGATGTCCAGGTCAAATTCCTCTTTCAGATAAGCTCTCCAATCAAAAACAGCCTCAACTGCTTTAATGGCTACCTCTGCCATATCTGCAGCAGGCTCCTTTGTGGTGAATTTCTGCATGGCAAGACCTGGTTTACTCATAATGTCCGCAAATTTACTGTCTGTTCTTCCTGCCCACTGGATGATCTCAAAGGAAATCCCCGCAACTACCGGTACCATGAGAAGTCTTCCCAGCAGTCTCACCCAGTAAAACGGCACCGCCACAAACACAAAATGCAGCACAATACTTACCAGCATGACCAGAAACAGAAAGCTTGTTCCACAGCGCTTATGAAACCTGGAACTCTTTAACACATTCTCTACCGTCAGAGGCAGACCATGCTCCACACAGTTGATACATTTGTGCTCCGCACCGTGATACATAAATGTCCTCTGGATATCCTTCATTCTGGAGATCAGGAACATATATCCCATAAACAGTGCCAGCTTCACAAAGGCTTCCACTATGGTGACCAGAAATTCCGAAGCACCTACCCCTCGGATCAGACTGGCCAGTACATACGGAAGAAACATAAAAGCAGCCACAGAAACCACCATGGAGATAGCTACCGTAATGTAAAGAAGCCACTTGAACTGCTTATCCTCTTTGGCTTTCTTTGCAGAACGCTCTTCTTCTGTAAGCTGCTCATTCTTCCTGGCTGTTTCCTCATCTTCCTCGTCTCCTGCGATCTCCGCAGAATACATCAGGCATTTCGTGCCTACCACAAGAGAATCCACAAAGCTTACCACACCACGGATGATCGGTTTCTTCAGAAATGCGTGATTTCCGAAGATACATTTATAATCCTCTACTTTCAGCTCGATCTCCTGGTCCGGGCGGCGCACTGCGATAGAATATTTGTCCTTGTGGCGCATCATGATGCCTTCCATGACCGCCTGTCCGCCGATATTCGATGATCTCATTCATTCTCTCCTGTGCAAATTTAAAATTTTTCAGTTAAAGAAAGGTTGAGATTTCCCAACCTCAACCTTCTCATTTCCTGTATTCGCAATAATTACTTATTCAGGCCGTATTTCTTGTTGAACTTATCGATACGTCCACGAGCCTGTGTAGCCTTCTGCTGTCCTGTATAGAACGGATGGCATTTGGAACAGATCTCAACATGGATGTCCTCTTTAGTAGAACCTGTTACGAAAGTGTTTCCGCAGTTGCAGGTTACAGTTGCCTGATAGTAGTTCGGATGGATTCCTTCTCTCATGATTTTCACCTCTCTATATATTTAATATTATTCGTATTCAATTGACGAATTCCATTTTAAACAGCTTGCTAAGTATAACATAGCTTTCCGTAAAATGCAAGGACTTTATAAAAATTTCTGTTTCTTTACAGTCTGTACCAGTTCTGCATTGTTCCTGGTTCTGGCAAAGGTATTCAGGATCTGTTCTACTGCCTCATCCGCTTTCATTCCGTTGAGAGCTTTTCGCATAATATAAACCGCTTCCTGTTCATCCTTGCTGAGAAGCAGATCCTCTCTTCTGGTTCCGGATTTCTGGATATCAATGGCCGGGAATACCCGTTTCTCCTGTAATTTACGATCCAGGACAAGTTCCATATTACCGGTTCCCTTGAACTCCTCATAAATAACATCGTCCATCTTGCTTCCGGTATCCACAAGTGCGGTTGCCAGAATCGTCAGGCTTCCGCCCTCGCGCATATTACGGGCTGCGCCAAAAAATCTTTTGGGCATATGGAGAGCCGCCGGGTCAAGACCACCGGATAAGGTTCTTCCGCTTGGCGGGATGATCAGATTATAGGCTCTAGCAAGTCGTGTGATCGAATCCAGAAGAATGATCACATCCTGTTTATGCTCTACAAGACGGCGCGCACGCTCCACAACCATCTCGGAAACTCTCTTATGATGTTCCGGAAGCTCATCAAATGTAGAATAGATCACTTCCACATTCGGTCCCTGGATCGCCTCTCTGATATCGGTAACCTCCTCAGGGCGCTCATCGATCAGAAGAATGATCAGATGCATATCTCTGTTATTCCTGAGGATAGACTTGGCAACATCTTTCAGAAGGGTTGTCTTACCTGCCTTTGGCGGAGATACGATCATTCCTCGCTGGCCCTTTCCTATAGGACTGATCAGATCCACGATACGCATGGCCGTTGTACCGCCTGCACGCTCCATGACAAGTCTCTCATTCGGAAAGATCGGTGTCATATCTTCAAAATTATACCGTCTCTGTCCCTCACTCGGATGGAAACCGTTAATGGAAGATACGTAGAGAAGGGCACTGAACTTCTCTCCCTGGGTCTTGATACGAATATTTCCCTGGATGATATCACCTGTCTTTAAATTAAAGCGGCGGATCTGGGAAGGAGAAACATAAATGTCGTTCTCACCCGGCATATAATTCTCACATCGGATAAAGCCATATCCATCCGGAAGGACCTCCAGGATCCCGTTAGCCTTTTCGCCACTGTCCAGCTGGGTGGATTCTGACGGGACATTCCCGTTCTCCCTTGTAGCTTCCCGGTTATATTCACGGTTGTACTCTCTGCGGATATTTGTGTTTCTGTGTTCCTGCTCATTCTTATCACTACGATATTCCTTCCGCTGCTCCTGAAGTCCTTCCCCTGCCGGACGGGTACGATATTCTGTTTTTTCCGAATCATAGCTTTTTTCTTTTACAGTATTTTCTGCCGGTGTACTTTTGTGTACTTCTTCGGGATTTCCTCTGTCGGACTCTTTGACGTCCTCCTCCAGCATCCGCTCGATCAGTGCCGGTTTTCTCAGAGTAGAAATTCCCTTCATCCCTCTCGCCTTTGCCAGATCCTTCAGCACCGCCAGAGATAATGATTCATACTTTTCTCTCATATTAAATCCTCTATTCTTAAATCTGATAAATTATATATTTGTTGTTTATGGAATCAGATACAACCTGACATGGCTGCACTTTTTTTGAATGAAAGCATGTTTTCAGCTTATGTTTCATTATACACACCTTATAGAGTCTATTGCAAGAAATATTTATCGACATTTTTTTTATACTTTTCTCACAAAAAAGAAAAAAATCTGCCCGGGAGATCTCTTCCCGGACAGATCCAACATTCCTGTATGCTTCTTTTTTAGCTCCAGAACGGTCCGTATATATCCATGACCCTCTGGATACGTTCATCGGTAATTTTATTCAGAGCCGCCACGATCGCTGCATACGTTTTTGGTCTCTGTCTCTTAAGTGTTGACGGACTTGTTACATACTCAAGCACTGATTCTGCAAAATATTCTGAACTGTTCTGCGTTGCATAGCTTCTGTTAATACCTGTAAATTTGGATTTTTCGCTGTTATAAACTGCGGCAAAATCACTTGTTCTGTCTACGTTTCCCGCAACAAAAGCAAGGAAATGTCCCAGCTCATGGTAGATTGTCTCATTCTCAAAACGAAGGATGATGCTTCTTGAATGTGCGTTAAAGCAACCTCCGTAGTTAACAGACGGATCGATCGTTACAGTAAATCCAAGCTTCTTGTAGGCTTTGAGCACCCTGCTGTCCATCTTCGGTGCAATGGAAGCAATATTGCTTACTGAATATTTGCTGTCCATGCTGATGCTTTCTACTTTTTTTGTGGAAGCTGCATTCGCTTTGCCGGCAGTAGCTGAAGCCGCCATGACTGTTGTGGTCGTCTGAATGGTTGTAGTTACTTTCCGTGTCTGAACGGCTGTTTTTGATTTCTTTGTGTATTTCTGTGTTGTTGCAGTCTTAACTGTCTTTAATGTTTTTACGGTTGTATTTCTGTTTGTTTTCTTTGTGGTCGTACTCTTCTTATTGGTAGTCGGAAGCTTCTTGGTATAAGTCTTGGTCGCCGCTTTTTTCAGCTTAACTTTTTTTCTGGTTGTCTTGGTATTTGAAGTCGTTTTGGTAGTCACCTTCGGTTTTGAAGCAAGTGGAGTGTCGTCCTCTGTGATGGTAGTCTCCACTACCGGATCTGTAAAATCCGGAAATTCCGGAACCTGTGACGACTGCCAGACATTAAAGCCACCTGCCAGTACAATAACAGCTGCAAGGCATCCTGCTAAAGCTTTTTTCCTGCCTGTAAAAATTTTACGGATATCTGTTCTTTTCATATCATTCACACCTTTCTGAAAGCCGACGTTTCAGTTTCCAACCTAAACCGGATTTTAGGCATCAAAAAAACCGCTTATTCTAACGAAATAAACGGCCGCATTAACACACAGATTCTTGTTCATAGATGTTATCTGAATACGTCATTAAATCGGAATTTAATGCGGCAACCGGCTGTCATAGTCATCCTTCGGACCTTAGACCCATGGCTTTGCGTCCCTGTCTTTCAACAGGTTTGCCTTTATATGCATAGTATATGTTTTTTTCCCTGAAATGTCAACATTTTCCACTGCATTTTGAGCCCTACTCCTGTCTTTTTTTCACGGAATCTGCTATACTGTTCAAAAAGAAAGCATGATATAACAGGAGAACGGAAACAATGTCAAAATTTTTACCAGTCCGTCTCTTTTTTGTATGGCTGCTTTTCGGAATCCTGCTGGCAGGCTGTGGAAATTCTCCTTCCTCCGATGAAGAACCTCCGGTATATTCTCCGGCCAGAGTCCTCACCCCGGAGGCCCCCGGCAAAAAAACACTGGGCAGTTCCCCTCTGATCCTGGATATTTCCAATCAGGATCAGGGGTATCTGACTGCAGAATCCGATTCCGATGATTCCCGCATGAACATTCAGCTTACTGCTCCCTCCGGTGTGGTCTATTCCTATTTTCTGGAACCTGATGAACAGACGGTACTTCCTTTTTCCGAAGGCTCCGGTGAGTATCTCATCACCTGCTATCAGCAGGTTGATGGAAACCAGTATGCCGCCCTTTACACGGAAACGCTCACAATAAAGCTTCAGAATGAATTTCTTCCGTTTCTGTATCCAAACCAGTACGTGGACTTTTCTTCCAAAAGTAAAACCTGCAAACTGGCAGCCTCTCTTGTCAAAGAAGACATGACCGATATCGACATCCTGAAAACCTTCTATACATATGTTACCAGTCATATTTCCTACGATTATGACAAAGCTGATTCTGTCGAAGCCGGTTATCTTCCTGATGTAGATGATACTTTAAGCACCGGCACGGGGATCTGTTTTGATTACGCTGCACTGACTACTGCAATGCTCCGTAGCCAGGACATTCCCTGCAAGCTTCAGATCGGCTATTCCGGTGATGTAAAGCATGCATGGATCGATGTTTATATCCGTGGCAGAGGCTGGGTGACAAAGGCAGTATCTTTTGACGGCGACACCTGGAAGCTGATGGATCCCACCTTTGACGCCAACAGTGATGGTGATGAAGCGATTCAGGAATATATCGGTGATGAAAGCAATTATACGGTACAGTTCACGCGCTGACCCACTAAAGGAGACCTTATTATGAAAAACAAACTGACAGCCCGGGAATTATCCAGTTTCTGCGGGCAGATGGGAATGCTTCTGCATTCCGGCATATCCACAGCGGAAGGACTTCACATCCTCTGTGACGAAAGCAAGACCGATGCAGACCGGCAGATCCTCACACCCCTGATCCGTTCCGTGGAAGAAAACGGTTCTCTTTCCCGGGCTCTTGACGAATCCGGGATCTTTCCCACATCCATGACCGCCTATGTCCGGACCGGTGAGGAAACCGGCTGCCTGGATGAGATCATGGAAAGTCTCAGTTCCCACTATGAACAGGAGGAAGAAATCTCAGGACAGATACGGTCTGCAGTCACTTACCCGCTGCTCATGCTTGGCATGATGGCTGTTGTGATCCTGGTCCTTCTGATAAAAGTCCTGCCGGTATTTCAACAGGTATTTAACCAGATGGGAATGGAAATGAACGGGGTTTCCCGGGGACTTCTGAATGCAGGCAACGTGATCAGCCGGTATTCCTCTGTTTTTCTGATCCTCGCCGCAGCCCTCATTGGCTGCATCCTGTTTTTTCAGTCTTACGGAAAAATGGTCACAGCCTGCTGCGAAAAATGGCCATCCATCTCCCGTTTTTCCGTGAGATCCGGTTGCCATGGATTACAGTCGTCTGGCCCAGGGCCTTTCCCTGGGGCTTCGGAGCGGACTTTCCCCGGAAACCAGCCTGGAGCTTACAAAGGATCTGATCTCACAGCCGGTGATACTCGAAAGACTCCGGAAGGCTTCCTCTATCCTGGATAGCGGAGAAACTTTTTCCAAGGCTCTTACAGAATCCGGTCTGTTCGGCGGCATGGAAGGCCGTCTCATCACGATATCCTTCTATTCCGGTTCCAGTGACGAAACCTTCCGCAGGCTTTCCCGGCAGTACACCGAAAGATCCATAGATCTGATCTCACAGGCAGTCTCCATTGTGGAGCCTACCATCGTGATCCTGCTGTCTCTTCTTGTGGGGCTGGTCCTTTTATCCGTCATGATGCCGCTTCTGGGGATTCTCTCAGATTTTGCAATGTAAGGTGGTGACCACATGGAACTTTTTGAAAGCCGCAGAACAAAATTTCTCAGAGCATTTTTTCTTCTCTTTCCGGCGCTGCTTCTGGTTTTATCCTGCACCTTGTTTGTGGCAGGTGTCAGCAGCACCTCCGACCAGGCCGTACACAAAGAACAGGATGCTCTGGAACAGGCACTGAAAAACGGTGCCATCCGCACCTATGCCCTCACAGGCACATATCCCGAAAGCCTGTCCCAGCTTCTCTCGGATTATCATATCACTTATGACAAAACCAAATTCGTAGTAGAGTATGTTCCTAATGGTTCCAATCTCCTGCCGTCTATCAGCGTGATCGCTCTGTCCGGCAGTGCGAAAGGAGGGAATGCCTCATGAATCACCGGAAGAACACCGGACATTCCGTTTCTTCTCTTTTTTCGCTTCTTCTTTTCGGTGTTTTTGTTCTGTTCCTTATACTGATGCTGCTGTTTTCCGCCCGGATTTACCAGCAGACTGTGAAACAGACTGACTCCGATTCCGAGCTTGGGACCGCAGCAACTTATCTGACTACCAAATTCCGGCAGCACGACCGCGGCGATGAGATCTTTTCCGGTTCCCTGGATGATATTCCTGCCCTTTGTTTCCGGGACGATATCAAAGGAAAAGAATATATCACGTATATTTACCTGAAGAATGACAGTCTGATGGAGCTTTTCACTGCAAAAGGCTCTCAGGCCAGTTCCGATGCAGGAACCGTCATCTCACAGCTTTCCGATTTCCGGTTTTCGGAAATGGAAAATGGTTTTTACCACTTTTCCCTGGAAAGTACCACGGGAGTCCGCTCGGAATTCCTGCTTCATCGCATTGACAAAAAGGAGGCATCATGAAAGAATCAAGACATAATTCCGGTACCAGCCTTTTTCTGATGGAAATGATCCTTGCCCTTTTGTTTCTGTCACTTTCCTCAGCTGCCTGCATCCAGATCTTCGCGGCAGCACGGAAAAACCGGCTCCAGGCAGAACAGTGGAACCAGATCCAGGCTCTCACAACCTCCGTGGGCGAGATACTGGAAGGCACTGACGGAACCGATGAACAGTTCCTCTCTCTGCTTCCGGGGGGCATCAAAAAGAACACCAACCTGATCTGGTATTATGACCGTAACTGGCAGAGCTGCTCTTCCGGAGAAGCCGCCTGTGAAATGATCCTGGAAACAGATATTTCTTCTTCAGAAAAATCCGGCGAGCTTTCTTTCCGGCAGCTTTCCAACTGCAGTGAGCTTTACCGGATCACCCTGCGTTTTCCTGTCGATGACTACAGAAGGGAGGCTGTACATTGAAACAGAAGCATACGTCTTTTGTAACTGTCGGCATTCCTTCCCTGTTTCTTATCTTCTCTGTGCTGTGTCTCTGTGTACTTGCTCTGCTTACTCTTGGAAGCTCCAGATCCAGTCTTAACACAGCCAGACATTCTATGGAACAGACCGAAAATTATTACACCGGCTGCGCAAGCGCCACGGAAACCGTTTCAGAAATCCGTGATGATCTGGAGCAATACAGGGAAAAAGCTTCCGATGAGACCAGATATTTTTCCATGATACAAAAGCTTGCGGACACAAGAGACGATCTCAGCTGGGATTCCCACAGCCACACCCTTTCCTTCTCCGTTGGAATTTCCGAGACACAACAGCTTTCTGTAGTGCTTGAGATTTTTTACCTGCAGGAAAAAAGCTCTTCCGCTTATCAGATCCTGCAATGGAACACAGAGCTTACCGGATCCTGGCAACCTGACAACCACCAGAATGTATTTAAAGGAGAATAAACCTATGGATACCCCTATTCCTGAATTTTTGGCAGAAGCTGCCAACCGGCGTGTCTCTGATATCTTTATCATCGCAGGCCGCCCCCTGGCAGAAAAGATCGACGGTCATCTTTTGGACCGTGGTGACAGATTGATGCCTGATCAGACAGAAAATTTACTCCGCACCATTTACGGCCTTGCGGAAAACCGCGATATATCCCGTCTTATGGAAACCGGTGATGATGACTTTTCTTTTTCCATTCCCGGTGTTTCCAGATTTCGCGTCAATGCCTACAAGCAGCGTGGTTCCCTGGCTGCCGTGATCCGCGTGATCGCCTTCCGGCTGCCGGATCCTGCAGAGCTTTCCATTCCCGAGGATGTGATGAACATCTCCGAATATACCCGTGGCATGGTCCTTGTTACCGGTTCTGCCGGAAGCGGTAAATCCACCACCATGGCCTGTCTGATCGACCGGATCAACCATACCCGGGAAGGCCATATCATCACTCTGGAGGATCCTCTGGAATATCTCCACCGCCATGATCGCTGTATCGTCAGCCAGCGCGAGATCTGTACCGACACCGAAAGCTATCTGACTTCTCTTCGTGCCACACTACGCCAGAGCCCGGATGTGATCCTTCTTGGAGAGATGCGTGATCATGAAACCATCCAGACTGCCATGACCGCTGCGGAAACCGGTCATCTTGTCCTTTCCAGCCTGCATACTCTGGGAGCAGCCAACACCATCGAACGCATCATGGACGTGTTTGAGCCATCCCAGCAGCATCAGATTGCCCTCCAGCTTTCCATGGTCCTTCAGGCTGTGATCTCCCAGCAGCTGATCCCGGATGTGGACGGACGCAACATTCCTGTTTTCGAGATCATGCGCCTGACTCCTGCCATCCGCAATATGATCCGCGACAATAAAGTACACCAGATCGAAGGCGTGATCTCCACATCCGGTCAGGAGCAGATGCGTTCTATGGACCAGAGCCTTCTGGAATTATATAAAAAAGGCCGTATCACCAGGGATACAGCTCTGAAATACGCTTTAAACGCGGACATGCTGAAGCGCAGACTTATGTAAGGATCTTCTCGGTATACCTCTGCCTGATATGTAAAAACACATAAAAAATCCCTTACCGATCTCTGATATGTTTCCGGAATACAGAACACATATCATTTTACAGATCCGGTAAGGATTTTTTTATTTTCAATCCGATCTCGATCAAAAAGCCATTCCTTCTCTGTGATCGATCAATGCACTACATTTCCTACAATTCCATAAGAAACAATATACATAATGGCACTTGCCATAAAAAGTCCGCACAGGATCGCAATGGAGGATTTTTTGATATCCACCTCAAGAAGAGAGGCGATCAGTGCACCTGTCCAGGCTCCTGTGCCCGGAAGAGGGATTCCCACAAACAGCAAAAGTCCAAGAAATTCATACCTCTTGATCTGGTCACTCTTTCCCATAGCTCTATTTTCCAGCTTTGTGATCAGACCTCTGAATGTCTTTGTTTTTTTCATCCATTTAAAAATCTGCCGGATAAAAAGCAGGATAAACGGAATCGGAATAATATTTCCCACGATACAGATCGGCAGTGCCTTCGCAGCCGATATCTTCAGCAAAGAAGCTGCCAGAAGGCCGCCTCGAAGCTCCAGTATCGGGATCATAGAAATGATGAACACAGCTCCCTCGGGAGAGATAAACTGTGCAAGGTGGTGTGAAAACCATTGTACCAGTACTTCCATAGTACCTCCTTAATTGTTATTTCTGCAGATATTCCGTCAAGAATTCTACCAGCTTTTTCATCTCCTCATCGGTACCGATGGTGATACGGAGATGATTGTCGATCCTGTCCTTCGGGAAATATCTTACATAGATATGTTTCTCCCTCAGTGCTGCGAAAAGCTCTTTGGCCGGACAGCTCTCATGTGTGGCAAAGATAAAGTTGGATCTGGAATCCTGGAAGGAAAATCCAAGCTTCCTGAGCTCTGCCTTTGTCCACTCTCTTGTTGTAATGATCTTATGGCAGCATTCCTCAAAATATGCCTTATCCTCCATAGATGCCACACCAGCTGCGATGGTAGTACGATCCATGGTATAGGAGTTAAAGGAATATTTCACATCATTGAGATATTTGATCAGCTCCGTATTTCCGAAGGCATATCCGATACGCATTCCTGCCAGGGATCTGGACTTGGAGAAGGTCTGCACAACAAGCAAATTATCATATTTTTCGATCAACGGCAGTGCGGATGCTGCTCCGAAATCCACGTACGCCTCATCTACGATCACGATACTCTCCGGATTCTTTGCCACGATCTCCTCGATCTCGGAAAGAGGCATTTCCACGCCGGTCGGTGCATTGGGGTTAGGGAATACGATTCCGCCGTTTTCACGGAAATAATCTTCTTTACGGATATGGAACTCCTCATCTAATACCGGGCGCTCATATGGGATCCTTAAAAGATCTGCCCATACATCATAGAAGGAATAGGTGATATCCGGGAACAGGATCGGTTTCTCTGAATTAAAAAATGTGAGAAAACACATAGCCAGTACGTCATCGGAACCAACGCCTGTAAATACCTGCTCATCCTTCAGTCCGTAGAACGCGGCAATACTGTGTACCAGGTCTCCTGCTGTCGGATCCGGATAAAGTCTCAGGGTATCGGCATCAAGGGCCTTCAGCGCCTTCTCCACACCAGGAGCCGGTGAATATGGATTCTCGTTTGTATTCAGTTTGATCATGCCGCTCTCATTTGGCTGCTCGCCAGGAGTATACGGCACTACTTTTCGTATATTAGCTTCCCATGGTTTCATGCTGTGCTTAACCTCCTATCATATTCTTTTGCTATTGTACTCACTGCGAGGACATTTGTCAAAGGGTAATACCACCTGCCGGGAAACAAAAAGACACCCGTACCGGGTTACAGAGTACGGGTGTCTGATATATTCTTCTTAATGAAGGGCTGTTTTGGTTCGTATCAGGCGCTTAAGATCAGATACGTGCTACGCCTGTTGCTTTTGCTGCCTCTGCTACTGCTTTTGCGACAGCCGGTCCGACTCTCTTGTCAAATGCCTTCGGAATGATATACTCCGGAGAAAGCTCCTCATCTGTGATCAGATCTGCAAGAGCCTTGGAAGCTGCGATCTTCATCTCATCGTTGATATCACTTGCTCTTACATCAAATGCACCACGGAAGATTCCAGGGAATGCAAGAACGTTGTTGATCTGGTTCGGGAAGTCACTTCTTCCTGTGGAGATAACCTTTGCTCCGCCTGCTTTTGCGTCATCCGGGAAGATCTCCGGTGTCGGGTTTGCGCATGCGAAGATGATGGCATCTTTGTTCATGGTCTTAACCATCTCTGTTGTAACTGCTCCAGGAGCGGAAACACCGATAAATACATCCGCGCCAACCAGCATCTCTGCAAGAGATCCCTGTTTCTTCTGAAGGTTTGTGAGCTTGCTCATCTCTTCCTTAACCGGGTTCATTCCTTCTGTACGTCCCTCATAGATGGCACCCTTTCTATCGCAGAGTGTAACATCCTTGAAGCCTGCTTTCAGAAGAAGTCTGCAGATAGAGATAGCAGCTGCACCTGCACCGTTCATAACGATACGAACATCCTCTTTCTTCTTTCCGACAACCTTCAGAGCGTTTGTCAGACCTGCAAGTGTGATAACTGCAGTTCCGTGCTGATCATCGTGGAAGATCGGAATATCACATTTCTCTTTCAGTTTTTTCTCGATCTCAAAGCATCTCGGAGCGGAGATATCCTCAAGGTTAACACCACCGAAGGATCCGGAGATCATGTAAATAGTATTTACGATCTCGTCTACATCATGGCTCTTAATGCAAAGCGGGAATGCATCTACATCGCCGAATGCCTTGAACAGTACACATTTACCTTCCATTACAGGCATACCGGCTTCCGGTCCGATGTCACCAAGACCAAGAACTGCGGAACCGTCTGTTACAACAAGACACATATTCCATCTTCTTGTAAGCTCGTAGGATTTATTGATATCTTTCTGGATCTCAAGGCAAGGCTGAGCTACACCTGGTGTATATGCAAGAGAAAGGTCGTCTTTATTCTCAACCGGCACTCTTGTAACAACCTCGATCTTACCTTTCCAATCTCCGTGCAGTCTTAATGACTCTTTTGCATAATCCATTTTCTTTTCCTCCTTGGATAATTATGATATATTTCATTTCAAAAGGATTACCTGAATTAATAATTACCATTGAAGAATTTACTGTCCTTCGGAAGCTCATAGCCTTCAAAATAAGAGCCAAAATCAAGCTTCAGATAACTGCAGAGATCAGCAAGCTCTACCATGGTATTGTCGTTGACCGGAATGCCATTCTCTTTTCTGTCTTTTTCAGCAGCTACCTCTTTCTCGCCGTGTGTATAGATCCTGTCCTGACCGTCTGCCTTCGGACTCTCCCGAAGTGCCTCAAGATATTCTGAAAAATGCTTGCGGATCGCATCCGGATCTCCGAATGCCGCCGGGTTAATCGCCATAAATCCATGGCAGATACCGGTCTTATCCGGGAATGTACAGCATTTATCGGAGGTAACGCCCATGGAAAGAATAGAGCTGAACAGCTCACAGAGCATTCCATAGCCATATCCCTTATGGCTTCCGCTGACTTCCTCGTTTCCACCAAGAGGCATGATTCCGCCGCCCTTCTTGGCTACGATGTTTGCAAGTACATCCGGTGCATTATTGCTGGCATGACCGTTTTTGTCAAGTGCCCAGCCATTCGGAAGAGGCTTGCCCATCTTATTATACATTTCCAGTTTACCTCTGGTTACAACTGTTGTGGAACAGTCAAAGAAAAACGGATACGGGTCTGCAGGCATAGCGACTGCGATCGGGTTGGAGCCCAACATAGCCTTTCTTCCAAAAGTCGGTACCATGATCGCCTCGGAGTTGGTACATGCCATTCCAAGAAGGCCTTCATGGCAGGCCATGTTCGCATAATATCCTGCAATACCGAAATGGTTGGAATTTCGTACACTTACGATTCCCACACCAGTTGTCTTTGCCTTCTCAATTGCCTTTTCCATGGCAAAATGGCTGATCAGCTGGCCCATTCCATTATGTCCGTCTATCACAGCAGAAATCGGTGTCTCAAAAACAACTTCCGGTTTCGCCTGGGGATGAATAGTCCCCTTCTCGATTCCTTTATGGTAACGAACCATTCTCTGCATTCCGTGGCTCTCGATCCCATACAGATCAGCAGTCAGAAGAACATCTTTAATGATGCTTCCTTCTTCCTCAGAAAAGCCAAACGCTTTAAAAACGTCTCCGCAGAAATGGTTCAGTGTGTCATAACTCCATTTTACATATCCCATAATCGCAAGTCCTTTCTCCTGATATTTCCGGCAGGTTACCGCCCACGCTGTGGCCTGAAGCATATTTTATACGATACTGCAGGGGTACAGTAACCTTCATCCTGTGCTGTCTCGTCTTATGCTGTCCTGCCTCATGCTATCTTACCTTACGCTGTCTAGTCTCATGCTGTCCCAACTTACGCTGTCTCATCTTATGCTGTCTCGTCATGAAGCCTTCAGGATGCTGCCATAATATCAAACTTTTTTGGTATTACCAATACAGTCCCTATTATAGCACGCGGTCTTACCAAAATCAATAGTGGTCTTACCAGATTAACGGGATTTTTACTGAAATTTTATTTAATTTTTTCAGGTGGATCAGCGATGAAATACAAGGCTGTTCTCCCCCTGCTGCTGCGCAATCTCCAGTATATATTTCTCAATGGTTTCCATATGTTCGCGCATCAGCTTCTCCGCCTGGTTCCGGTCTCCGGAAATAATGGCTTCCACCAGCCTTCTGTGCTGCTCATCCACCTCCAGAGCGGAATTATGTTTCTGCATAATATAGGCTCGGGTGCCGGAAATGATCTCCTCAGTCAGCTGCGCTGCCGCATCCAGGACATTGTAGATCATAGGATTCCCTGCGATCCTGCCAATCTTCGTATGAAGCTTCTTATCAAGACCTGCACGGGCTTTCTCGTCCTCTGAGCTCTCCAGCTGTGCCAGGATGGAACGCAGATCTAATGCATCCTTCTCCGTACAATTCCCGGCTGCAAGAAGCGCAGCCTCCTGCTCCAGCGCAGAACGAAGTTCCTGTACCTGCTGTACATGGCTGTTATTCAGCTGAAAAAGAAGGGCCAGTGGTGCAGAAAGCCACTGATCCATATTCTCGGTAATATAGTTGGCCCCGCCGCGGACCGTTGTGACAATTCCCATCAGCTCCAGTGCCCGCAGGACTTCACGGACAGCAGGTCTGGAAACTCCCAGTGATTCTGCCATAACACGTTCCGCAGGTAAAGTGTCCCCCGGCTTCAGTTCTCCCCGCCGGATATTTTCTATGATCTGCGCTAATATTCCGTCAAATGCTCGTTCTTCTGTAATCTTTGTAAACATGTCGTCCGTTTCGGCCGCCTTCCTTTATTATTGTGTTGCCTTCCTTTACATAAAAATCCCGGAATATAGACAAGTGGATATTTACCATTCTCAGTCATCATGCAGTTCTGCAACAGCTGATCGCTCTGCAGCCATTCAGCCAGTCTGTGCATTTTGACTATTTGCCCTCTCTATTTTCCGGACTTTTATAGTAAATATTATACGATAATTCCCCAATTTAATCAATAGTAAATAATAAATTGGTAAGACATATTATTTTATTCCATTATTGAGAATGTTTTCCACTTCCTCCATCTGGCCCAGAAGCATTTTCTGGCGGTCGTCAAAAAGAAGACCTTTATTATGCCTGTAATACTGGTCAGAACCGTTCTCCCGAATGAACCAGAGACTATAATAGTTGGCATTCAGTTCTGTGATAAATGCCACCATTTCCTGGCTGTCCCCAAAAGCAGCTTCCATGAAGTCGAAGACGTTCTGAAGAGTAAGAGATATTTCATCGGTTCGATTTTCGTAGGCTTCGGTTTCGGATTCAAAGAGGGCTTTCACAAACTCATAGTTCCGGTTTGATGATGGAACTTCCGATTCTGCTGCGGCACTTCCGCCTCCTGCCAGCTCTGAACCTGATCCGGTTTTATCTGATCCGGTTGATTCCGATCCAATTGATCCCGAGGTTGATTTCAATCCGGACGCATTTTCAAAAAATGACACAACACGTTTCTGTATACGCTCCTGCTGTTTTGTAAGAAGCTCACTCTTTTTGTCCTTTTCAAGATCCGCCTCTGCTTTTCCCATGAGATTTTTGCTGTGAGGCTGTCCTGATTTTCTCTGAAGTACACCATATAATCATACAGTTTCGTGAGGTAGGCATCGGTAAGATAGCATTCTGTAAAAAGCTCGCTGAGCTTTCCGTTGAGAAGGCTTACAATGCTCAAATGCTCGTCCAGAGAGGCTGTGCGGATCTTACCCAGAGTAATGGGATCCCACTTTCCTTTCAGGATGTCCTCCACTTTATAGTCCGTTCTGTACTTATAATAAAGAGCCAGATAGCCTGCAAAATCCTTCGCGATCATCCTGTGCTGAATGTACTGACTGACCACCTCACGGTCTACGGTTTTTCCAAGGATCTCATAAACCTGGATCAGACGGGAAAGATCCTCCCAGCCTCTGGCTGTGGCAAAGATTTTTCCGTCTACGGTATTCTCCACCCTGTAGAAATTTTTTCTGCGAAGCTCCAGATAGGAGATCACCGCCGGATGAATTCCCTGCTGATAGGCGTATTCCTTCCATACATCAAAGTCTGCCTCCACATCGATCTTCTTGATACGGTCCAGAGTGACCACATCGAATTCCCGGACGGATTTGTTATATTCTGGCGGGTTGCCTGCTGTGACGATCACCCAGCCTTCCGGCACCTTCTGGTTTCCGAAGGTTTTTCCCTGAAGGAACTGCAGCATCATCGGCGCTAGTGTTTCAGATACGCAGTTGATCTCATCAATGAACAGGATGCCTTCTTTCAGACCTGTTTTTTCCATTTTGTCGTAAACGGACGAAATGATCTCACTCATGGTATATTCCGTGACAGAAAATTCTTCCTCACCATAATTCTTTTTTACAATAAAAGGAAGTCCCACAGCACTCTGCCTGGTGTGGTGGGTAATGGTATAGGAAACAAGAGCAATCCCGCATTCCCTTGCTATCTGTTCCATAATCTGTGTCTTTCCGATTCCCGGAGGGCCCATAAGAAGGATCGGTCTCTGTCGGATCGCCGGGATCCGGTACTCACCGAATTCGTCCTTTGAAAGATATGCTTCTATGGAATCTCTGATCTCCTGCTTTGCTCGTTTTATATTCATGGTATTCTCCTTTTCACGGCATATAAAAAACTGCCTGCAGGATCCTCCGCCTAAAACGGGTTGCCTTGCGCGACATCTGCAAAAAATATGCCTGAATCCAATGATAAATCGAAAATTGAATTCAGGCAAGTTTTTCACTACTATATATTTTTTTTTATTCTGCTGTCAGTGTGTGTATCAGGTTCAGAATACGTCCCGCACACATTCTGACAACTTCTTCCGAAAGCTTTCCGTCTTCAAAAGCTTTTCGGATATTTTCTGCATCGGCTGCATTACCAGGCATGATAATATCATTTCCTGCTGTCACGCATTTCCACGGAATACTTCCATCTTCCGGAACCGTTGTATTCCAGTCTGACATGATCACACCGTCAAATCCCCATTCTTTTCGGGCAATGGCTGTACAGAGATCAACACTGTTTGCAGCATGGACACCATTCAGTAAATTATAGGAAGACATGATTGCCACTGGTCTGCTTTCTTTAACTGCAATCTCAAAACCACGCAGGTAAATTTCCCTCAGGGCACGTTCTGATACCTGTGCATCTACGCCCATACGATTATCTTCCTGATTGTTACAGGCAAAATGCTTAACGGTAACACCGCAGCCAGGTCTGCTCTGCACTCCTTTTGTCATAGCTGCTGCCATGGTTCCGGAAAGCAGCGGATCTTCGGAATAATACTCAAAATTTCTGCCGCACAGAGGGTTTCTCTGAATATTAAGACCAGGTGCTAGCCAGAGATCTATGTGGAATTCTTCCATTTCTTCTGCCACTGCTATTCCAACTTTTTCCACAAGGGCAGTATCCCAGGTCTGAGCCAGTGCAGTTCCAACCGGAAATGCCGTACAGAACTGATAATATCTGTCTGCGTTTTCGTGAGTCTCATCTGTTCTCAGGTATCCGTTTTCCAGAGATCCAAGGACACCGATTCCATATACTGTGTCTGTTTCTCTGTCTACTTCATAATTCTGCTGAAGTCTCAGTCCTGCCGGCCCATCGGCCATGATCAGTGGGGAAACGCCATATTGCTCATAAAGAGCAGCCGTGGTCTCACCGGCAGAGCCAGGAACACGGATTCCTGCCGCCCCCAGATTACTGGAGATTCCAGCAATATTCCCATAAAACAGCGGGAGCAGATCCTTTGCAGGAATCTTATTTTCCGGTTGGCAGGTGCATTCTGTTCTCTTCTCTGGTTCAGGATAATAGATATATCTTCCAATCTTCTCATTCTCTGCCTTCTCTTTCCATTTCAGAGTTCTGACAGAAAGATTCTGGCGGTCATAAACTTCTTCAGTAATATCAGTCTGATTCTCAAGGATATTCGTTTTATCCAGGATCACACTCTCCGGCACTTCAAGCATTGCAGCCAGCGTAAGCGATGCAATGCTGTTTCCGACCCAGACAGCATAATAACCTTTTTCAGCAATCCAGGCATGCTGCTCTTCGGAAAAATATGCCAGTGTCTTTCTGTCGATCCTGATTTTCAGCAGTTCTTTTTCCCCCGGCTTCAGAAGTTTTGTTTTTGCAAAGCCAGCCAGCCGACGGTATTCCTTCCCTGATTCATCCTGTGGAAGAGACACATAGACCTGCACGACCTCTTTTCCCGAAAAAGTTTCTCCTGTATTCGTTACCTCTGCTTCAACTTCAACGCCATCCCCTGATGTTTTCATCCCATGGAAGCGTATCTGCATTTCTGTGTAAGAAAGTCCATATCCAAACGGAAACAACGGTTTTACACCAAAAGTATCAAAATAACGATATCCTGTATAAATTCCTTCCTTGTACTCTTCTCTTTCAAGCTTGCCATTAAGATAGCTGTATTCCTCTGCACACGGATAATCCTCATACCTTCTGGCCCATGTTGCAGTCAGCTTGCCGCCTGGAGTTACCTTTCCCAGAAGGACATTGGCGAGGGCAAGTCCGCCTCTTTGTCCAAGCTGGGAAATATTCAGGACAGCACAGATATTTTCTGTTTCTTCCAGAATATCTGTCAGTTCTACCGGACCGCCGGAATTCAGGATAAGTACTGTAGGAATCTTCTGTGCATCAAGGAACCGGATATCCTCCCGCTCCCGTCTGCTCAGATAATAATCTCCCTCGACCCTGCGCCTATCCTTTCCCTCACCGGAAATCCTGCTTACCACATAGATTGCTGTCTGGGCATCGACAGTATCTTCTGCTGTGACTGCACGGCCTTCCGGCATTGCAAAGGGATTTTCCGCATAGGCATCAAAAGGATTTTCCACAAACTTTGCTTCTTCCAGTATTTTTTCTTTCCATGCCCGGCGTGCTTCTGCGTATATTGACTCATAATTGGCCAGCCATTTCTCGCTTACGATCTGAATACCGTTTTCTTTCAGTCCCTGATAAATAGAAATGTTACTTCTGTTATTCACATCACCGGAACCTGTTCCGCCTTTCACTGTCTTTCCCGCACCGGCGCCGTATAAACCTATTTTCGTGGAAATATTCAGAGGGAGTATTTTTTTATCATTTTTCAGCAGTACAATACCCTCCTCTGCTGCTTTTTCCGAAAGAAGACCGTTTCGTATTTCACGGTCTGACATGCTGTGTTTCTTTGTTCCGCTGTGTTTCCATTTCTTAACTGTCATATCTTACCTGCTACCTTTTGTTATTCTTTTACGCCTCCAAGTGTCACTCCTGCGATGATAAACTTGGAAAGAAGGAGATATACGATAATGATCGGCACAATGGCAACTGTGATCATCATGTAAATCTTACCCATATCAAAATTCATATAATCTGCTCCACGAAGTGTTGCAATCAGGATTGGAACAGTCATCTTGCTTTTAGACTGGATAACCAGAGCAGGAACGAAATAATTGTTCCAGGAGCCTACAAATGTAAAAATCGCCTGTACAGCGATTGCCGGCTTCATGATTGGCAGGACAATACTGTTGAAAGTACGGAATTCTCCGGAGCCGTCAATTCTGGCTGCTTCTACCAGTGACATCGGCAGTGAGGACTGCAGATAGCTGTACATAAAATAGAATACGGCCGGTGACGCAACAGACGGAATGATCAACGGAAGCAGGGAATCATATAATCCCATCTTTGTGATCAGACGAAGGAAGCCCATTGCAGTTACCTGTGTCGGCATGACGAGGATCGCCATGATAAATGTAAACGCTACATTCCTTGCCTTGAAATCATAGGCATAAAGACCATATGCTGTCAGTGAGGAAAAATATGTACATAATACTGCACTGCATCCGGACACGATAATACTGTTAAGAATTCCCCTGAACATCGGAAAGCTTCCGTCATTTGCAACATTCATCAGGTTTTTCCAGAAATATTTTCCAGGAAGAGCAGAAAATCCCTTCTGAAGCTCTGCATGAGAATGAGACGCATTCACGATCAGTACATAAAAGAAAAAGAGACACATAAAGGAAAGAATAATAAGTACCACATGTGCCACGATACTTCTGATCCTGCTGGCTGTCTTATCTTTCATCATTTTGTTTTTCTCCTTTCTGCTCTTGCTCTCTTTTTCGCTGCTTTCTTAGATCCGTCCGGATCATTGTCGTTAGTCATACGATATACAAAGAAGCAGAGGATTGCACTGATAATAAACAGGTATACAGACAATGCTCCGGCCATACCATAATTCTTGCTCTTCAGATGGCTGTTCAGGAACATAATCAGTGTCATGGATGTTCTGTCCGGATTACCCTGTCCGTTTGTGAGGATCTGCGGTACATCAAACATCTGAAGGCCACCGATGATGGAAGTGATCAGAGTATAGGAAAGAATCGGACGAATCAGTGGAAGCGTAATATAGACGAAACGCTGAATGCTGTTGCATCCGTCCAGATCCGATGCTTCAAAAATATCCATACTGATTCCCATTACTGCTGCCATCAGCATGATGGTCGTGTTTCCGAACCACATCAGGAAATTCATGAAACCTACCAATGATCTTGTTCCCAGAACAGAGCCCAGAAAATCAATCGGTTCCTTTATCCAGCCCAGTGAACACAAAATGGAGTTTACAGGTCCGTTTGTGGAAAACATGGTAAAAAACAGAAGTGCAAATGCTGATGCCATGATCAGGTTCGGCAGATAAATTACAACCTTAAAAAACTGCTTGCCATGAAGCTTCAGCCTGGCATCGGTAAACCAGCATGCAAGCACCAGTGCAATAACGATCTGCGGAACAAATCCGATCACCCAAAGGATCAGTGTATTCAGTCCGTATTTCAGCATGTCAGAATGCAGAAGACTGACATAATTGGCAAGTCCTATAAAATTAGGACCAATCTGCTTGATTCCAGAACGGAAATATTCAAAAAAGCTGTATCTCACTGTATCAAACAGCGGAATCAGCGAAAAGATAAAATAGATCACAAAAAACGGAAGAATAAATATGTATCCCCATTTTCCGTAATTAACGCTCTTTTTCTTCATAATGCTCTTCCTTTCCAGCAAGCTGCAGGATCCAAAGATCCTGCAGCATCAACAATTATCCTCATGTGGTATTTATTCCGGCCACTGGATCTCTGTGATCTCCGGATAACGCTCCTGAATAGCTGTCTCAAAGTTGGCTTTTGCTTTGTCAAAGTCTACTTTACCCTGGAAGTAATCACTGAAAGCGTTCTGGATCAGCTCTACACAACCCTGGTCATATGCGGAAAGCGGTGCAATCTTGATATTCTCTGCAACCGGTGCAAAATACTCAAACGGGTTCTGTCCACCAAGGAAATCAGATGCGAAATCTGCATTTGTAGCTGCATCTTTCATACCGGATTTTGTATTTGTAAAATCAGAGTATTCTTTGGAAATCTTAAGAAGATTATCCTGATTTCCCGTCATTGCCAGGATAATATCTTTGACATGTTCCGGATTATCTGTTCCTGTTGCAGCCTGAATGTAAGAGCCACCCCAGTTGTATTCCTGCGGAGGATTTGTAACAGCCCAGTCACCTTCTGCTCCATCCCAGTTTGGTTTCAGAGTAAAGTCGATACCCCATGCCGGGAAGAGGAATGCGAATACCTTGGACTCAGAACTCATTGCCTTGTTCCAGTCATCGTTCCACTGACCTTTTACAGTTTTGTTAAGATAACCTGCATCCAGCCACTCTTTGGAATCTTTTACCCAGTCCATGATCTTTGAATCTACTTTGATCACAGAATCACCGGACTCTACCCACGGATTCTCAATGCTGTTTCCATATAAACGAAAAGTGTCTGCATAAGAAGCAAATGTATAATATCCTTTTTCTTTCAGCTGAGCTGCTGATTCTTTGGCTGTATCCCAGTCTTTCATCTTCTCGCCAACTTCTTTCGGGTCATCAGTACCGAAAACATCTTTCGCAATGTCACGACGATATACAAGGACACCCGGGCAGCACTGCCATGTGGCGCCTCTCTGTACTCCATCCGCATCAGAAGCTGTTGTTTTCGTGAAATCATACTGATCTGCAAGATCCTTGTCCGGATCAATGCCAAGATCAGTAAGAGGCATTGCAACATCTGCATCTTTGTCTGTATATTTGAATACATAATCTGTCTCAGAAAGGAATATGTCTACCTTATCATCTGCACTTGCATCAGCCTGGTTGAGAAGTGCCTCATCCAGTTTCTGCTGATATACGCCATCCTGGTTCGGATTTACGATCCAGTGGATCTCTGTACCATCTTTCAGTTTTGTAACTGTACCATCTTTGGAAGTGGACTCTACTTCCGGATAAACAGCTTCCAGTCTCTGACGGAACTCATCATTCCAGGAATAAATATTGATCACTTTTCCCTCATCCGATCCTTTTGCAGATACACAGCTTACATTTGCTGCCATCATTCCACAAACCATTGCTGCTGCAAGGATCATAGATACCGCTCTTTTTTTCATAGTATAAATCCTCCTTTTTCTGTAGCATCCCCGATGCTTTACCTTTGATGATAAAAATATACCATTTTTTTATCTGCGATTATATTATTAATCTTAACAAAATGTCAGATTCATGTCATAATATAAGAAACCAATACATTCCTTAAACACCAACATATAAGGAGGATATCAATATGTCCATTTCCCAAGACTGGATTACTAATGAACTGGAAGATACAGAACTGGAAGCTCTTCATCGCTCTCCCTCTGTGGAATATTCTTTTTACAATGCCGTAAGAGCCGGTGATATGGAAGCTGTAAACAAAAACTGCGAGGAAGACTCTTTTCTTCATCTGAAGGGAACCGGTATCCTCTCCAAAAATCCTCTGACCAACCTGAAGTATCATTTCGTTGTCACTACTGCCATGCTCACCCGTTACTGTATTGACGGTGGACTGGAGTCTGAACAGGCATATCGTCTCAGCGATTTTTACATTCTGAAAATGGATTCCTGCACCACTGTACGCCAGATTGCAGATCTGCATCATATTATGGCCAGAGATTTTACCGGAAAAATGATCCTCCAGAAAAAAAGCTCTATTCTTTCCAGACCGGTCATGCAATGCGTGGACTATATTTACGGTCACATTAAGGAGCGTATCACCATTCAGGATCTGTCAGAACATACCGGACTCTCTCCCAGTTATCTGTCCAGAGTATTCAAACAGAATCTTGGAGTATCCATAAGTGATTACATCCGCGAGAAAAAAATCGAAAAAGCCACTCACCTGCTCCGATACTCTGATAAAGCAGTAGTTGATATCGCCAATTATCTGAATTTCTCTTCACAGAGTCATTTTATCCAGATCTTTGAAAACTTCACCGGCCTTACCCCAAAGAAGTACCGTGACAAATATTACAAATCCATGTGGTAAACATCCTTATTATTATATTATTATGGCTGATATTTTTTATCAGCATCAAAAACGACATCCCGCAGCTTTTTACAACTGTGGGATGCCGTTTTCCTATTGATACTTCTGTTTCTGTAATTTAACAATTATGTATAACCGATTTCTGTTACATCAGTTCCACTTTGATCCTGTGTGTTTCTTTTACAGAAAGCTTTTCGAGCAGTTCCCGCTCTATACGTACACAGGTACTCTGTTTGTTTTTCATTTCCTTTTCATCGCACCATACTGTTTTTATTTTATATTCTGAAGGAAGTTTTTTCTCCGGATTGCAGATACAGATCTCCAGCTTTCTTCCGGCAAATTCCATAGTAAGAGATGCCTGTCCATTCTCATTATACTGCTTCGGCATCAGTGCCGGCGCGATCACCAGATCTCCAAGATCTCCTCTGACGCCAAATACCTCTGTGATCATAGTCAGCATATACCAGCTTGCAGCACCGGTAAGATATGCATACAATCCTCTTCCCTGATTATCAAAATATTCCGGAATTCCAGGATACATCCTGCTGTTCTCAAAATCCATGGCAGCGTCCAGAAGCGTTTCCAGAACCTTATGTCCTTCTTTTGCATAGCCGTTTTTATACAGTGCATTGCCATACATAACAGCCATATGAGAAAATACCGCTCCGTTTTCCTTTTCTCCATAAGCAAACCCGAACATTCTTCCCAGATCAAATTTTTCTTCATGGAAATTGGTATTCAGGCGATATCCTCCTGCCTGACGGTCAAAAAGATATTTATCCGCACTTTTACAGATAGACTCAATCTGATCTTTCTGTGCGGTTTTACTCATGATCGCAAATACCTGACTGGTAAGCATCATACGTACCTGGCTGTTTTCTGCCCTTTCCACAGGACGTTTATGATCATCATAATATCCGTTGAACCAGCCGTTTTCTCCGTCTTTTACCCATTCTCTTCTGCGGATGTTTTCCATCATCCAGTCTGCCTTTTCATCCAGATTCCGGCTAAGCTGGTCCAGACGGATCACAATAGTATTTCCGCTGATATCATGTGCACATTTTTCTGTGTACTGTCTCAGAAGCTGCTGCTTTTTCTCCGGGCTTTCATAAAGCTCACGGTCTCCGGTAAACAAGATTTCCATTTCTTCCGCAACTTCAATCCTGTCAAACATTTCCTTTTCCTGAAGTTTTCTCAGATATTCTGCGATGTTCTTCATATTTCCAGCATATGCACAGGTAAATGCCACACTCTCACCATTTTCCCATGCCATATCCATGGCATCGTTCCAGTCTGCCCCGTGAAGTTTCATCTCGTTGTGCTCTCCTACATCATAAAAAGCACAGAGATTTTCCAGCAAAATGTGTTCCAGAACCGTTCCGTAATAAATCTCACCGGATTCTGTTTTCTGATTTTCTCCATAGGCACTGCTCCATTTTTCATCATGCGCAGTTCCTCTTTTTGTCTGAAGATCCTTGAAATATGGAATCTTCTCAAAAAGGACATTCATATCCCCGGTCTGATCCATATAAAGCTGCGTTGTCACAAATGGCCAGAAAGCATGATCCATCCACACGCGGGCAATGTTGTTACGGTCTGCGATAAATTCACCCTGTCTGTTTCCGATGATCGTGGCATTGGTTCCATCGATGCGTACTCCACCGTAATTATCGACGATCATCTGACGTACAACAGAAGGATCCATGATCAGAAGTGCCAGACAGTCTTGCCAAAGATCACGCCAGCCTCTTCCACCTTTTCCATAATCATGATACGGGAGGAATGAACAACCGTAAATTCTTCTTAATATCGGCTGGAAACAGATCCATTTCAGATAATTATCTCTGTCCTCATCACCTGTCTCAAAAGAAACATTCACTTTTTCTGTCCAGTGTTTTTTTACATGTTCAAATTCTCTTGCAACCTGTTTTTCAGTTCTGTAAAACCGTGCAGTCTCCTCCGGCAGCTGATTTTTTTCAGATATTCCCGCTGTCACAACATATACAGCTGTTTCATGTGGTCTCAGAACCCTGGATGCAAAACGAATACCACCGACAGCTTCCTTTCCTTCAATTTCTGTTCCTGCCGGAACACCTTTTTTCTCTTCTCTGACCACCTCCGGAATCAGGAAAGAACCGCCTTCTCCGATAAACATTTCCACATCAGGATAAAAGCTTTCCGGTTCCGTTCCTTCGCCTTCAGATCCATATACAAAATATGTAGTATTATTCTTCTGATGACCTCTTTCATCAAAAGAAAGCACCGGTTTTACTTCAACACCGTACTCCGTTGTTCTTATCCTGTGCAAAAGGGAAGTCACATGCCTGTGATCTCTGAGATTGTCTGCACTTCTTCCATATACAGGTATTACAGCAACCGGTGTGATCTCCTGTTCTTCCTCTTCAATATTGGTAATCTTTACAAGATGGACCTCCGCATCACCTTTCACTGTCACAAAAGACAAAATCTCTGACTGAAGTCCGTATTTCTCAGAAGTTCTGTGCAGCTTCTGCCACATAAATCCGGCTTCCAGGCTGCTTTTATCCTGTTTATCAGTATATTTCTGAAATTCCTGTTCTGCCGAAACTCCGCATGCTGACCAGTAACCTTTTCCTTTTATCTTGCACCAGAAATTTCTGGTGTTTCGATTATTATGAAGATTCTCAATGCTTACCGGTTCCAGCAGAAAATGATTCTGATCCAGTTTGCTGTCTCCTCCCAGAGAAGGGGTGATCGCGGATTTCAATCCGTTTTCTCCGGCCAGAGGTATATATAAACCGCTGTAATTCTCCGGATTTTCTATGGAAAAGCTTCCATTTTTATCCTGAAATTTTATATATTTCATTCTGTGATCTCCTTCCTGCCAAAATAAAACGGTATTTATATTCCATTTTACTTTGTATTCATAAATGTGATCTCCTCGCAATTTATATCCATTATGTCATGACATATAGAATTCAATTTCTGTCTCACCGGTAAGTTTCTCCTGCGGAATATAATTACCCGGAAGTTCTTCTCCATTTACATAGAGTTTTTTACATCCAGCTTCCACATGTCCCGGATTCTTCACAGTGATATGGAGATGACATCCACGGAAATCCTTGCTTATCTCAAACTTCTCCCATTCTTTTGGAATCGATGGTGCTATACGTAAGCCATAGAAATCCGGACGCATGCCAAGAATTCCTTCTACACATCCTACCATCACAGTAGATGCTGTTCCTGTCAGCCAGTGCACATGAGATCGTCCGAAATTCGGGCTTGCTTTTCCTTCTGTAAACTGTCCATAGCAGTATGGCTCCAGCTGTCTGATCTCAGCCCTGTCATTCTGCGCTGCCGGAGCATTCTCCAGGAAATAATTAAATGCACGCTCACCATGTCCGCAAAGTGCTTCTGCCAGAATGAGCCATCCCTGTGACTGTGAAAAGATTCCCGCATTTTCCTTTGTTCCTGCATTGTAGATAACCGCAAGTGCTCCGTCGAAAGCATTTGCATGATATGGAGGATCCATAAGGATTGCACCGTATTCTGTATTCAATCTTTCATAAACCATTTGAAGGGCCAAATCTGCCTGCCGCTCTGTTGCAAGGCCGCTGATCACAGCCCAGCTCTGTGGATTCAGCCACATATTTGCCTCCGGGTCAGTTCTCTTTCCGATAACCTCTCCCCGCTCCGTAAACCCACGGATAAAACGATCTTCATTCCAACAGAGTTCCTGGATCAATTTTCCAAGCTGCTCTTGTTTTTCTTCCAGGTATTTTATATATTTTTCATCTTTTTTGTACTTTGCAAACTCTTTCAGGATAGTCATTGCATAATAGAACTGTAATGCAACGAAAGTAGATTCCCCATCCTTTCCAAGTCTCAGACAATCATTCCAGTCTGCATAAAGTCCGGCCGGCATTCCATGTCTGCCAAGATGGTTCATGGAGAAGTCAATAGCTCTTTTCAGATGCTCGTATACAGTTCCTTCATCCTTGTTTGCAAACGGGATCACTTCATCGATGAATGCAAAATTTCCTGTCTCTGAAATATATTTGTATACAGTAGGGAACAGCCAGAGTGCATCATCTGCGCGGTATGCCGGATGACCGGTTTCCTGTACATAGGACGCATCATCCGGTGTATCCTCATGTCCCGGATTATGTGTGAATTTCACAAGTGGAAGACCGCCGCCGTTATCTACCTGTGCTGACAACATGAAACGGATCTTATCCAGTGCCATTTCGGGTGCAAGATGGATCACACCCTGGATATCCTGTACAGTATCACGGTATCCATATCCGTTACGAAGTCCGCAATAAGTAAAAGATGCTGCACGTGACCAGATAAATGTCATAAAACAGTTATATGCGTTCCATGTATTGATCATGGTATCGAATTCCGGACTTGGTGTTCTGATCTGAAAATGCGCAAGCTGTCCGTGCCAGTAACTGATCAGTTCTTCAAGCTCCACCGCGCATGTTTTTTCACAGTCTGCATAATGTGCTATAATCTCCGCTGCTTCATTATCCTCCTTCATTCCTGCCAGAAAAGCCATTTCCCGACTTTCTCCCGGTTCCAGAGTAATTACAGTTGAAAGAGCTCCACAGCTGTTTTCATTATAATTTCCCTCATTACATAATACTCCGGCTTCAACCCCTGCTGGATTGTTGTATCCGTGATATCTTCCAAGGAATTTTTCCCTGTCACCACACCAGGAAGAAACCTTCTCTCCAGCCAGGCCGAAGAATCGGTTGAACACGTTCTTGTTATCAACCTCTTCCCCATCCTTAAGGCCGTCCAGATTCGCATGGATCATCTGACGTACACGATCTCCACAGAATACTGTTCTTGTAATATACTGGGAATACTGCAGATTCACCTGATCCTGTTCATAATTGCTGTTATTTGTAAACTCTGCATATCCAGTCACACTGATCTCACGTTTTCTGTCTGAGCAGTTGGTAACTTTCAGATTCCATACCTCGTAGGACTGCCCAAGCGGTACATAGTATCTCACCTCTGAATGTATCTCGCTGTAATCTGCCATCATTTTAGTATAGGCTGTGCCATGATGACATTCACTTTTATACTCACTGAGATCTTTGCCAACCGGCTGCCAGGATGCTGACCAATAATCTTTTGTGTCATTATCCCTGAGATAAATATATCTTCCCGGCTGATCAAACTGATTAAAAATATATCTCAGGATTCTGCCGTTCGCCCCGGATTTTGCAAAGCTGTATCCCCCTGCATTATTGGAAACGATTGCTCCGTATTCCGGCGATCCCAAATAATTCACCCACGGAGCAGGTGTGTCCGGCCTGGTAATCACATATTCCTTTTTTTCTTCATCAAAATACCCATATCTCATGCCATACAATCTCCTGTTCTGTATATTTTCCGTAACATTGTCTGTTGTTACCTATTTTCTACACTATAACTGATATGCAGATAGCAATATACAAAATAAAAGATTAAAATATCAGATTCATGACATAAGATATGGACATAATTGTTTACAATTCTTCCTCCGTGATCACCAGCTTCATGGCCCAGGCCGGGATATCCACATCCTCAGGCTCCTGCTCCATAAATACAAATGCTGTCCGGTATGGCGGCATCTTTGCCGGAAAAAGCCCGTATCCGTCTGTAAAATACACCAGGCCTTTAAGATTTTCAAACTCACGTTTTTCCATCAGCTCTTCCACATAAGCAAAAGCCGGGCGAAAATCTGTGCCCCCATCGCCGTAAAGTTCCAGACTATCCATGTAATCCTGCAGTTCTTCTCTGCCGGTGATCTTCACATCTGAATGCACCTTCTCGTCACACTGGATAATGTGTATATTTACCTTTCGGAAAAAACTTCCGCTGTCACTTAAAATTCCGTAAGTTTCCTCCAGAAATCTCCGCACCAGTTCCCCGGAACAGGACATGGAGGTATCGATCACGATGACAAATTCCGTAAACTTTTTTCACTTCTCTGGTTTCCAGGGGTTCGATCAGCGGCATATTCCCGTAAAGGGAAAGACCGTAGGTATAAAAATTATAATCAAAGCTGTCCGGATCTACAGTCAGTTCTTCCCGAAATACTGCAAACTTCCGCAGAAATTCCCGATAATCATATCGTTCCCGGTTCTCTATTTTCAGCTGGTCCAGAAAATCTCCGTCCTGCTCTCCTGACTCTCTGGAAAAAGTTCCAAGGTCTGTTTCGATCCCATCGCTGATATCTCCCCATTTTTTGCTCATCAGGGGATTGGATTTCCGGTCGGGCTGCTGGTTTGCCCAGTATTTATGGTCGTCCACGTAGAACTCTTTTTCAAGCTGTGCCAGTTCTTTTTCCTTCAGAAATTCTTCTTTCAGAATCTTGTAGATAAAGTCAAATTTTTTCTTCTTTTACTCTACCTTCAGCATCCGGTAGCCAACCCCGATATGCGTCTGGATATACTGCGTCTGCTCTCCGTTCTTTTCCAGCTTTTTCCGAAGCGTCGCCATGAAAAC
>ENA-OQBD01000014-OQBD01000014.1-human-gut-metagenome-genome-assembly--contig:-NODE-14-length-100915-cov-14.952524_pt1 | contig 100915 bp, 82 predicted proteins | sample MGYA00242742_ERZ504543 | MGnify/ENA primary metagenome ERZ504543 (study PRJEB26092, sample SAMD00036239) | human gut metagenome | host: Homo sapiens | study: EMG produced TPA metagenomics assembly of...
CCGGCGCGCCACGGGTCAAGATGCGCTAGGCCTGGACGAAGTCCGGGCCCGCGCCTTTAGACGCGAGCCCGGGGCCCGTGGGTTATACCCTAAGAGCAAACCACCCTTTTTAAGGGTGGTTCTGATTGCACATATGTTGCGTAAATAGCGTTGCAGGCGCCTTCAGCGGACTCGGATTTCGGAAGTATGCGGCAAAATTTGAATAGGCCGAGCACACTGGATATGCCCAAGCTTTGTACCTGCGGTTTTATTGGTGAAAAACCGGGGTGTGCTCGAGGGCTCCGGAATTTGCCGCATACTTCTGAAAACAACGTCTCGGTGGCACCAAAAATTGCCTCCAGAACCCTGAGATAATGAACATATGTAGCCGTTCGCCGCAAATTATCGTCCGTTCATGGAACCTATCTCCAACGAGTTGTAACCATATGGTTTGATGTTGGAAACATATGATTGCCGGCAGGCCGTAGGTGACGTTTGCCCTGATATCGGAGGTACCAAGTATGTTTCGTGCTCCGTTAAACAAGTATCGGGCTGGCTAACATGAGCCGCCGTTTTGTCTCGATAACCCTTGCAGTGGTCTGCCTGGCTGTGCTCCTGGGCGCTACGGGGATGTTTGCTATAAGTCGAGAAACATCCTATATGCAGGAATGTGCTTCCGAAGGCTTTGCCATTGATGGTTACTATCGGGATGACAAAACGAGTCGGGAAACCCTGGCTTTTCTTGAGGAGGACAACTGTCGATGGCAGCTGGTCGACCAAGACGGAATCTGCACAGACGGGCAGTTTAAGCGTACGGATGACCCCAACATCCTGATATTAAAGAAGGAAAACGGTGAAGAATTCGGTACGGTCCACGTGGCGTACTTGTCACGCCGACGCAATCAGGGGCAGATTTACCTAATTAGAAATACTAAGGTGACCCGATTTTATCTTGTGAGCACCGATCCGGCGTTTACGGTGGAGTCTGGCGATGTCGATGCGGACGTCTGATTCACAGCAATAAAACAGCGAGCGGGGCTCGGGTGTGAACTGCACCCCGCAATTTGCTCGTGTCCGTATCGCGTCTGTGCCTTGTCGTAGCTTGCGTCCGTGCGAGCATTCATCCCGCGCCGGCATCACTTCACATCAAACTCCACGCGATCGAGCTCGGGCACGTTGAGGTCGATGAGCTTGCGAGCGACGTGACGGTCGTGTGCCCCAAGCGCCTCGCCTGTCGTCACGTGGGCGACAACCTCGCGCTCGACCATGCCTTCCTCGTTCCCTTCGGTAGCCGAGGTCTCGACGGCGACGGTGTAATCCTTAAAGCCTGGCAGCACCGCCGCAAGCTCGCGCGTGGTCTCGGTGACGCCATAGCCGTCCTGCACGCCGGCCTGCGCCGAGCCAATGGATCCCGCGGTCATAACGATGCAGGGGATGACAAAGATCACCGTACCCACGATGATGCGGCGGCGCACCTTGTGTGACAGCTCATCGACCTCGGCATCTTCTTCGGCGGTCACAATGCCGTCGCCGTTGAGGTCGCGCTTGAGCGGCACGCGCAAAAGAAGTAGTACGGCTTCGGCCGCCAGCGCGATAAAGACGACGTTGATGCCAAACTCGTAAAGCGCCGAGAGAAACAGCGACCCGCTTGCGATGGCGATGCCATAGCCCGCCGCGCACAGGGGCGGCATGAGCGCGGTCGCCACGGCCACGCCGGCGATGAGCGTTGCGGGCTCCTGGTCGCGCGAGTTGCCTAGGCCGCCCGCAAAGCCGCCGGCGAGCGCGACAGCGAGGTCCCACACGGTGGGCGTCGAGTTGTCGATAATGGCGGCTGTGGTGGTGCCAAGGGGCGAGAGCTTAAAGTACAACGTGGATGTGACCAGGCAAAAGGCCATTTGCAGCGCAAGACCGGCGACGGCTTCGACGGTAATCTCGCGGTCGAGCGTGGCGATGCCATATGCCATGGCAAGGACCGATCCCATAAGCGGGCAGATGAGCATGGCGCCCACGATGGCGATGTCCGAATCGATATCGAGGCCGATGCTCGCGATGAGCATGGCGATGATGAGGATGCACAGGTGAGAGCCGGTCAGGCGTGCCCCGTTTACAAAGCGCTTGCGGATCACGTGATAGGGTGCGCGTCCCTCGCGAATGTTGAACGCGCGCTTGAGGAAGCGGGTGACGTTTTCCATGGCTTCGCTATGAGCAGGGCGGATGCCGTGACGCCGATGATGACGCTCACGCAGTCGTTCGATCTGTTGCTTGTCGAGTTCCATGTCCACCTCGTTCTGACACGGGCCGCGCAACGCGCCCGTTGTCCTAACTCTACACCGTGGCGGACGAGGTGTCTGTTGGATGAGGAATCCGATAGGGCGGATGACGCGGGAGCAAATGCAAATCACAGGTTCAATTTGATCCCGCAATAATATGATGCACCAGCTCCTACATATGTGACGAAATTGTGAAGCACGAGAGTGCGAGTTTCAAAAAATCCGCTGGTGACCAATGTTGCGCAACAGAATTCAAAAATCGGCACCTACAGTTTGAAGCGTATGGATACATCCGTGTCAAAGGGAGAAAGCCATGGCAAACTACAGTCCACAACACTTTGAGCCTCGGGCTAAGGCCGTCAACGTCAAGGGCGTTGCCAACCGCGCCGTCGCAACCGTTTTGACGGCGGGCCTCATCGCTCAGCCGCTCATGTCGCCGCTGGCGGCAATCGCCGCACCGTCAACCGGTAACGGCGATTCTGTTCAGGGGGGGGGGTAGTTCCGTAGAGAATACCGTTGCCGCCGGTAACCAAGCGGTCGTAAAGACGGCTGCCCAGCTGGCCGAGGAGTCGGCAAAGCAGCTCAAGGACGCTCAGGCCGCCTACGATGCCGCCCAGAAGAAGGCCGACGCGGCGGGCCAGTCTCAAAAGCAGGCGCAGCAGCAAAAGAATCAGGCCTCGCAGGCCGTGACCGATAACGCCGCCGAGCAGAACGCAGCAGAAGTCGCCGCGCTCCAGGAGAAGATTGACGAGCTCAAAGCCGCCGTCGAAAAGACCGAGCAGCAGCAGAAGAAGCTGGGCGACCTGAACGATCGGCTCGAACAGGCCAACAAGAGTGTCGAGGATAAGACCCAGGCGCTCAAGGACGCCAAGGCAAAGCAGGATGAGGCCAAGAAGGCCCTCGATGATGCCCAGGCCAAGCTCGAGGCCATGGGTATGGACGAGTACGAGGCCGCCAAGAAGGCCGTCGAGGACGCGCAGGCAAAGCTCGATGACGCCAATAAGGCCGTTACTACTGCACAGGCCAATCTGGACCAGGCCAAGGCTGCCGAGGCCAGCGCCCAGCAGGAAAAGCAGAATACCGAGGCGGCTTTGACGACTGCCCAGGCCAAGAAGCAGGAGACTGCCGCTGCTCTCGCAGCCGCAACCACCGCGCGCGATAACGCCCAGCAGAAGTTCAACCAGGCGCAGGCCGCGCTCGATGCTGCCGTCTCGGGTACGGGTGTTGACCTGAGTGCGCTTGAGGCCGCCAAGAAAGCTGCTGCTGGTGAGCTCAAGACCGCGCGGGCGGAGCTCAATGCCGCGACGGATGCCGACGCCACCGCACAGACAAATCTGCAGGCCGCCCAGGCTGCCGTCGCTGCCGCGCAGGAGAAGGCCAACGCCGCCAACGCTGCTGTGGCATCTGCCCAGTCTGCATACGATGCGGCAAACAAGGAGTACAAGGACGCGGCCAGTAAGCGTGACGACGCGAAGACGGCATACGAGCAGGCCCAGCAGACCGAGGCCGACAAGAAGGCGGAGTACGATAAGCTTGTCGAAGTTCGCAAGCAGAAGCGCAGCGAGTGGGAGGCAGCCTGCGCTGCTTCGAACGCCGCGGAAAAGGCTTATGACGCTGCTAATGTCCAGGTTGAGGCTCTTGAGCAGCAGATTGCTGAGCTCAAGTCCAACATGACCGTTGACCAGGAAGTCATCAGCCAAGGTATACTCGGCTTCATGAACTATATTAGCGACGGCAGCCAGTTCACAGCCACGCAGAAAAAGAACGCCCAGGAAGCCGTATCGATGCTGACCGGTGCCGCTGACAAGGCCGAATGGTATGACCAGTACGTCGATCAGGACATGTCTCGCGACACCAACCCGCTTTCCTTGGAGCAGATGCGCAACGCCCTGACATATCTCGACACCCAGAACAACCTCCGCAAGGCGAACGGTCAGTCGGCGCTCAGCGTCAGCCTCCGCATGACTGCGGCAGCCGCTCTTAATACATCATATTCATCGAACATCTGGGGACACTCGAACTGTTACTTCGACAACGGCGAAAATCTTGCTGGCGGAGGCGGCGCATATACCGGCGGCGAGACCGAGGATACGCTTGGCTGGCCATATACCGGTCTCTACACCCAGGAGAAAAAGGCATTCGATAAGTACGTCGAACAGTATGGTGACGCACTTGGAAGCCATCGATATGATTCATACTATATCTACCAGCACTACTACAGCATCTACAAAGAGTGCGGGCACTATCTCAACATCATCGATGCCGGCACGAAGGCTATCGGTATCGCGACCGGTAGCGGTAAGAACACCGATTCCGAGGTAACCATATTCGATTACAGCGCTGATGACACTCAGGCCGATTTCACTGTCTCCGAGTTCAAGAAACTCCTCAACGACTACATCGATTCCGCTTACAACGCAGGCGGCACGCAGGAGCAGAAGGAGCAGCTCAAGGAGCTTCAGGGCAAGCTCGCCGAGGCGCAGAAGAACTTTGGAACTACTAGGAAAGCTTACTTCGCAGCTGTAAACGGGCAGGATGCCGCCCAGGACGCTTTCACCGCAGCAGATGTGAACATGAACACCGCCAAGGGTGAGTACGAGAAGGCTAAGTCCGACACCGCCGCCGCGAAGACGGCATACGACGCCGCGAAGGACGCACTCGGCGGAATCGACATCGAGTCCCTCAAGCAGAACCTCGATGCCGCCAAGAGCAAGGCCGCCACTGCCCAGGCAGCTCTCGATAAGGCAAACGCCACGCTTGCTGACAGCAAGACGAAGGCAGCCGAGGCCGCTGCTCACAAGGCGAAGGCTCGCAGCGCCCGCGACGCCGCCAAGACAAAGTCCGAGCAGGCCAATGAGGCGTATGACAATGCCACTGCTTCGGTCAAGGATCTTACCGCCAAGCGCGATGCCGCCAAGACGGATCTTGCGAACAAGCAGGGCACGCTTAACGATGCCAAGAAGGCCGACGACACTGCCCAGGCTGGCGTTGACAAGGCTCAGGCCGCAGATGTGCACGCCGCGACCGCTCTTTCGGGCGCCAAGCAGGCAGTTGCCGCCAAGACGCAGACCCTGTCCGACGCACAGGCGAAGGCCAAGGCCGCCGAGGGCGAGCTGGCTACCGCGAACAAGGCCTTCGAGCGCTTCGCCGGCGCTCAGAAGGCGGTCGACGACGCCAAGGCCGCCTATGACGCTGCCGTCACCGGTGTCGCCGATGCCCAGAAGCAGCTCGAGGCCGCCAACGAAGCCGTCGTCGATGCGAACCTCGATATCGTCAAGGCCAAGGCCGAGCTTGCCAACGACGAGGCGCTCAAGGCCGATCTTGAGGCTGTCGACCACAAGGCATCCCTTGCCGCGGGCACGACGGGTAACGAGAAGCTGGTCAAGCTGAACGCTGCCTACGCTCGCTATAAGGCCGCCGTCGATGCCGCCGCTGGTCTCAAGGCTGCTCTGAGCGATGCCGATGCCAAGCTGTCCGATGCCAACGACGCCTATGCCGCCGCGCTTGCCGAGCTTGGCGATGCCAAGGATGCCCTGGCTGCCGCTCAGGCCGAGTACGACAAGTATCATCCCAAGGCTGAGCCGCAGGCCAAGCCTCAGGTTGCGCAGGCTGCTGCAAAGGTCTCCGTTGCCAAGAAACAGGCTGCGCCTGCCGCGCTCGCCCAGACCGGTGATGACTCCGCGCTTGCGGGCGAGGTCTTCGTTATCGGCGGTATTACACTCGTGGCTGCGGGTGTGACGCTCGGCGATCGTCGTCGCAAGCAGATGTAGCGTTTCGAGCGTAGTTTCTGCAACGAACTTCAATTCATAACGGGACCGTCTCGTTAGCCAAACGATAAGGCCGGCGCGCTGTTAAATGCAGCGCGCCGGCCTTTCTTTGCGTTGGTATAAAAAGCCCGGTCGGCAGCCGCAAAAGCTACCGACCGGGCAAGTCGTAGGCAATATGGTTGCCGTCGAGCAGCTGCTCAGCTTAGCCCAGCAGGCTTAAGCCCACGGAGACAAACGCCAGGATAACGCCGACGATGGACTCGCCGCCCAGCAGGCCGCTGGCAACGACCAGGCCCTGTTCCTGGAAGGCGGCGTCCTTGGCAGCCCTCTCCTCGTCAGAAAGACCAGCGGTGGCGTCGCGGTGGGCGGACCACTTGTCGTAGGCGAGCTTGACGCAGGAGCCCAGGAATGCCGTGAGTGACATGTAGAACGGCAGGTACACGCCCAGGCCGATCATCATGGCCGGAATGCCGAGCCAGTACATGACGATGCCGGCGATAAAGCCACCTGCGAACCACGGCACGCTCGGGATGCCCGAGACCATGGTGGCGACGACGCTTGCCTGCGCGGCAACAAAGCTCTTGTCGGGGCCAAAGGCGTCCGGACCATAGGCGGTGACGAGCGCGACCATGACGGCTGCGGCGACCAGGGCGCCCACGATGCCGCCGATGGCTTGGCCGATCCACTGCGCACGCGGGTTGGTGCCCAGCACGGCGCCGGCCTTAAAGTCGTTCATGACGTCGCCCGCAAGGCCGCACGCTACGGCCACGATGCCGGCGATAAAGAACAGCTTGACCTGAGCGAGCTGCGCGAAGGCGGCAACGATGAGCATGACGATGAGGCCAAAGATCTCCATGGGGTCGATGCCCGTCTGGCCGCAGCTCTGCGCACTCATGATGGTGGTGACAAAGGTGAACAGCGTGACGATGACGGCCGGAACGGGGCCAAGGTCGAGCACGATGGCGATGATCGCGGCGATGGCGGCAGCGCCCAGGCCGATGATACCGGCGTCGAGCTTAAGGGAACCCGAGATGAGCGACTGCTCGTCGGTGTCGGTGGAGCTGTCGGCGGCGAGGCCGCGGACGATACCGGCGACCTGCGGCAGGATGTCCTTGAGGACGACGGCGACACCAAAGCCCATCATGAGGCCCATACCCAGGGACTTGACGATGCCCTGCGCAGTCACAACGTCGAACAGACCGGCAGCGGTGCCGCCCACAATGATGCCAAAGTTGCCCAGCAGGGCGCCGGCAAACCAGAAGGCGACGGGGGCGAAGCCCACGAGGAAGCCGACGGAGAGCAGCATGGGCGAGTTGTAGATACCAAAGGTCACGCCGGGAATGTTGAGCGTGCACAGCATGCTGGGCACAATGCCCAGGGCGTCGCGCAGCACGCTATAGATGCCGGCGATGGCCATGGAGCCAAAGAGCTGCTTGCCGGTCTTGCCGCCGGCCTCGGTCGCGCGCAGGGTCTGAGCTGCGGCGTTGCCAGTGGGGAACTCAAGCGCGGCGTCCACGATAAAGTGACGGTGGATGAGTGCAGTGGCCAACAGGCCCAGGATAGTGCCGGCGAGTGCCACGATAAACATGTCGAGCCAGCTGATCTGGTTGGCATAGCCCAGCATCCAGGCGCCCGGGATGGTAAACGCCAGACCGCCGGCGACCATGGCGCCTGCGGACATGATGGTGTGGGTGACGTTTGCCTCGTTGAGGCTGGCGTTGCCCATGAGCTTAAGGAAGAACAGCGAGATGACGGCAGCGAAGACGATTGGCCAGGGGAGTGCGCCCATCTTGAGGGCGGTGTAGGCCGAGCTTGCCGTGATGATCACGCAGCCAAGGACGCCGATGACGACGCCGCGCAGCGTGAGTTGCCCGCGCATCGAAGCGCGGTTCGAGGGATTGCTCATATAAAACTCCTTTGCGTATATCCGCTTCCCCCGGGAGCGCCGTTACGGATACGGCGCGGGAAGTCGGGTTACCAAGGGCCGCCGCGTGAGCTCGCAAACGACCGCGCACCAGTATAGCCGCAAGCTAGTCATTTTGGGACGGAGCTTTTTAGCTGCCCCAGGCTCGGCCAAAGGATGATTGTTCTGGGACGGGGATTTAAAAATCATTGCGTACCTGATGATTTTTAAATCCCCGTCCCAGAACAATCATCGGGATATACTGCTGGACAGACGAAAGGAGCGCCGACGATGCTTAATGGGTGCGCATATATATTGACGGTCGACGTGGGCAACACGTTCATTCGCTTTGGCCTGTTTGCCGAGGATTCGGCCGCGGCGCAGGAATGCCCGCTTGCGACGTGCGAGATCACGACGCCGTCGAGCATTACGGCCGACGAAGCGCGTATGCGTCTCGCTCAAGTCATGGCCGCGCTGGCGGCCGATGCGGGTATGCCCGGCGCGCTCGTTCCCGCAGCTGCAGTCCTGAGTTGCGTGGTGCCGGCGCTCGAGCGTCCGTGGAAGGCGGCACTTTTTCGCACCTGCACGGGGCGCGTGCTCACCGTGGGGCCGGGCCTCAAGACCGGCATGCCCGTCCGCTACGACGATCCGGCCGAGATCGGCCCCGACCGCATTGCCGACGCCGTGGCGGCCCGTGCCGTCTACGGCTCTCCGTGCATCGTGATCGACTTGGGTACCACGACCAATATCGAGGTCATCGACGCGCGCGGCACCTTTGTGGGCGGCGTCATCGCGCCGGGTCTGGCGCTTGGCGCCCGCTCGCTTTCGGCTGCTGCGGCGCGTCTGCCGCAGGTCGAGCCCTCGGCACCCACGCATGTGATCGGCCGCAACACGCGCGAGGCCATGCGTTCGGGCGTGGTTCTGGGCGAGGTGGCCCGCATCGACGGCATGCTCGACATGGTGCTCGCCGAGATGCGCGCGACCAAGGCCGCGGGGGAGGGCGACGTGCCCATCGTCATTACCGGCGACGATGCCGAGGCGCTCGCGTCGCTGGTCGGCCACAGCCTGACGGTAGACGACGCGCTGACGTTGCGAGGACTCGCCGAGCTCTACCGCATCAACCAAACGCCCCGCCGCGTGTAAAAGTGAGGGCGCCGGTGGGACAAACGCCCCCCACCTTTCACCTGCTACAATGGGTCAAACTATTGCGATTACGGAGGTGTCTGCCATGTCGGACGATCTTCATCAAACTTCGTCAGGCAAGCGCCTGGACGTCATTAGCTGGGACGAGTTCTTTATGAGCGTGGCCATCGCCGCACAGCGCCGCAGCAAGGACCCCAACACGCAGGTGGGTGCGTGCATCGCCAGCACCAACCACCGTATCCTTTCGGTGGGCTACAACGGTACGCCCTCGGCGCTCAACGACGACTTTTTCCCGTGGGGTACGAGCGACGACCCGCTGCAGGACAAGCACAACTACGTGGTCCATGCCGAGGCCAACGCCGTGCTCAACTACCGTGGCTCGCTCAAGGACCTCGAGGGTTCCACGGTCTACGTCACGCTGTTCCCGTGCCACGACTGCGCCAAGATTTTGGCGCAGGTGGGTGTGGGCGAGGTTGTCTACCTGGACAACAAGTACGCCGACACCGACGACGGCCGCATCAGCCGCCGCATTCTCGACTCCTGCGGTATTAGCTACCGCCAGGTTATCGTCGATGTTCACATCGGTACCGAGGGGCAGGCTCAGCAGTAGCGCGTGGCAACGCCAGCTGGCAACAAAAGGCAGCCAAAAGAGCCCCGTCCCAAATTGACTACTCGTGAAAGTCGCGTCTGCGCGCATGGACGGCTCGTGAGCGGGTACACGGCTGTAGTAACATAGCTTCTGTCCGCGGGCGCGCCCGCGTAATTGTGAGAAAGGAGCCCCTGTGGCTGTTAACGAAGAGCTGCTTAAGAAGGTTCTTGAAGAGATTCGCCCCAACCTGCAGGCCGACGGCGGCGATATGGAGTATGTGGGCGTTGACGACGAGGGCGTCGTCAAACTGGAGCTGCAGGGCGCTTGCGCCGGCTGCCCCATGAGCTCGCTGACCCTGTCCATGGGTATTGAGCGCATCCTGAAGGAGCATGTGCCCGGTGTTACCCGTGTCGAGCAGGTCAATGCCTCCGGCGAGGCCGAGAATCTGTACGACGAGTACGCGCCGTTCTAAGATGCGAAAGCTGCGGACGGCATACTCCGCATAGACGTTACGCCCAAATATGCGGCTGCGAGCGCAAGGCCCGCGGCCGCATTTGTATGTAGGGAGTAGGAGGGTCGACATGCTCAACGACTTCTACCATATGCTTGATCCCGTCGCGATTTCGGCGGGGCCCATCACGATTTACTGGTATGGTCTGGCCTATGTGGTCGGAGCTCTGCTCACGGCGGTCGTCATGTATCGCACGCAGCGTCGCTGGGGCTTTAACATCACGATTGACGACCTGACGAGCGTCGTGGTCGGTGTGGTCTTTGGCCTTATCATCGGCGCCCGCCTGTTCTACGTCATCTTTTACGGCGACGGCTACTACTGGGCGCACCCGCTCGAGATCTTTGCCACCAACGAGGGCGGCATGAGTTTCCATGGTGGCCTGGTCGGCGGCATTATCGGCGGCATCATCGTGTGCCGCATGTATAAGCTCGACGCATGGACTCTGGCAGACCTTGCCGTCATCGGCGCGCCGCTGGCCTTGTGTCTGGGCCGTTGTGCCAACTTTGTCAACGGTGAGCTGTGGGGCAAGCCGACCGATCTGTCCTGGGGCGTGGTCTTCGGTGGCACCGCGGGCGATATGCCGCGTCACCCCTCCCAGCTCTACGAGGCATTTCTTGAGGGCATTGTGCTCTTTTGCATTCTGCAGGTGCTCAGCCGCAAAAAGCCGCTGCTGCCCCAGGGTACGTTTATGGGCGTGTTTGTGATGGGTTACGGCATCGTCCGCTTCCTCGTCGAGTTCGTGCGCGTGCCCGACGCCCAGCTTGGCTATCTGCTGGGCGGCGTCATCACGATGGGTCAGCTGCTGAGCCTTCCGCTCGTTATTGCGGGCCTGGCGCTCGTCATCTTTGGCCGACACCGCAATCGCCCCCAGCGCATCTACCTCGACGCCTAACCACCACATACCACCACAAAGGGGACGGGCACCTTTGTGGTGGTTTGCTGGGCAACGATGACAGAACCGTAACGTTTCCCCAGATAAAACCTGCCAAAATAAACCTGTCCCTTTTTGGCAGGTTTCTAGAAAGGCTCTTTGGACTGTGAAGGATTCCGACCTCTCCACAACGGCTGCGCGCGATGCCGCTCGCATCGTCTGGTTTAAGCGCTACCCCGCCAAGCAGACGCTCATCGCATTTCTGCTCGCGCTGTTGGCGACCACGGCGTTTTCCATCGATCCCGCCCCGGTGTCGAGCAACGCAGTCTTGGCGATTGACCCCAAAGCCTCGGGCATGCTGTACGTGTGCTACGAGGTGCTTCTCTCGTTTGCCGGCCACACCGATGCGGTCATGCTGCTTGCGCTTGCCTGCTTGCTCACCTTGCCGTTTCGCTACGTGTTCTTTGGCCGTGGCGACACCTGGCGTCCGTCGATCATTCTGCCGTCGCTGTTCTTCGCCATCTGCATGGTGTTCGGCCGCAGCTACGACGTCACCGACTCGGCCGAGATTGTTCTTGGCGACAAGGCCCGCATCATCTGCGCCTGGATTGGCGGCGCGGGCTGGATGCTCCTAGCGATCGTGGCCTTCTATCTGGCTTTTGAGTGTCTAGATTGGCTGAGCTCTCGGCGCATCCCGTTTTCCGAGGCGCACTTTGGCCGTATATGGCGTGTGGCTCACGCCGTGCTCTCGGCCCATCCCTTTGCCGGGCCCTTCCTGGTGCTTATGATCGCCTGGGCGCCCACGCTCATCGCTTCGCTGCCCGGCCTTTTTATGGGAGATACGGGTGCGCAGATTCGCCAGTGGTTCAACTATCCCAACGGCACGAGCGACTACCTGCGCCTACTCAACCCCAACGTGCTGCTCAACGGGCATCATCCCGTAGTGCACACGGCCATTATCGGCTCGTGCGTTCAACTGGGGCTTTCGCTGTTCAACAGCGCTAACGCGGGCCTCATCATCTATACCTGCGCTCAGTTTGTCATCACGGCTGCCTGCATGGCGTATTCCATTTCGTCGCTGCGCAAACTGGGCGTGAGCCTGCCGGTTCGCGGTGCGATCCTGCTGTTCTTTGCGTTTATGCCGATGTTCTCTAACTACGCGGCGTTGCTCACCAAAGACGTGCTCTTTGCCGATGCGTTTTTGGTGCTGCTCGTTCAGACCGTCAAGCTCGTGGCATGTGGCCTGCCCCGTCGCGATGCCAATGCCAAGCGCGCGGGCGAACAGGCGCCTGTGCTCTTTGCACGCCACGACTGGCTGTTGCTCGTGCTGGGTGCCATGGGTTCCACGTTTTTGCGCAATGGCGGCCTGGTCTTTCCGTTGGCGGCCTGCGTGATTGCGGCGGCGTTTTGCGCTTGGGACGCGCATGTGGCCCGTCGCGTGGCCAAACAGTCTGGCGTCACGCCCTCGTACGCCACGCCACGCTTCCGCTGGGTCGGCGTGCTCGCAGTGCTTGCGCTCTGCCTTGTCTCCAACATGTATTTCACCAAGGTCTTTATGCCGGCGCACGATATCACGCCGGGCTCCAAGCGCGAGATCCTCTCGATTCCGTTTCAGCAGACGGCGCGCTTCGTCCAAAAGCACGACGGCCTTAATTCGGGCGTTAACCCCAAGGTCAAAGACGATGGCACGATTGAGGAAGCTCCCTGCGACGGCTTGGTGACCGATGAGGAGCACGCTGTGATTGATCGCGTGCTTAAGTACGAGAACCTGGGTCGTCGCTACAACCCCGACAAATCGGATGCCGTCAAAAACTGCTTCAATGAGTACGCCTCGCAGGAGGACATCAAGGCCTATTTTAAGGTGTGGGCCCAGATGTTCAAAAAGGACCCCGAGTGCTATATCTCGGCGCTCATCAATAACTATTACGGGTACTTCTATCCAAGTGCTCGCGATGCGTGGGTCTACAGCACCGCGCGCAGTGCCGAGATCATGGCGAAGCCCGATAACCTCAAGTACTTTGACTTCCATCCGGTCGATAGCAAAGCCGTGCGCTGGTGCGACCACCTGATTAACCTGTACCGCGTGGCGGTGCAGCGCATCCCGTTTATCTCGCTCACCATGAGCTCGGCCACTTACGTGTGGATTATGATCGCCGTGGTGGTCTACCTGTTGCGTCGCCATTCGTGGCGCGCGCTGGCCATCTGGATACCGCTGCTGGGTGTGCTCGCCGTGTGCCTGATCGGTCCATGTAACGGATCGACCTACATGCGCTACCTGTACCCAGTCATTGCATGCATGCCCTTCGCCATCGGTGCCACGATCACCCGCAGCGACCTCCTCTGGGCCTAGCCCAAGATTGGCATATCGGGGACAGGTTTCTTTGCACCAAAGGGGGCATCATCACGACGCCTTCATTTTGGGGTTTATCTTGCAGGCCGGTAGGTATATCATAACGACGTTTGTTTATATTGCCCGAGCATTCACGCTGGGCTTTAGGTCGAAACCGATAGGAGACACGTATGTCCGGACACTCTAAGTGGGCCACAACCAAGCATCGTAAGGGCGCGCAGGACGCCAAGCGTTCCGCCCTCTTCTCCAAGCTCAGCCGCAACATCACCGTTGCTGCCCGTCTCGGTGGCGATCCGCTGCCCGAGAACAACGCCAGCCTCGCCGCTGCCGTCGCCAAGGCCAAGGCTCAGTCCATGCCTAAGGACAAGATCAAGTCCGCTATCGATAAGGCCTTTGGTTCGGGTGCCGACGCCGCCGTCTACGAGAACATCGTGTACGAGGGCTACGGTCCCGCCGGTGTCGCCGTCTACGTCGACTGCCTGACCGACAACCGCAACCGCACCGCTGCCGACGTTCGTTCCGCCTTCTCCCATGCTGGTGGCAACCTGGGCACCTCCGGCTCCGTTGCCTTCCAGTTTGAGCGCAAGGGCCAGATCGTCGTCGCCAAGGAGATTTTGGACGAGAACGCCAAGAAGGAGACCATGATCGCCAACGGTGCTGCCGGTGACGAGGATGAGTTCATGATGGCCATCGCCGAGGCCGGTGGCGAGGACTACGAGGACGCCGGCGAGGAGTGGATCGTCTGGACTACTGCCAACGAGGTCATGGCTGTCTCCAAGGCGCTCGAGGAGCAGGGCGTCCAGGTCAAGGGCTCCGAGACCACCATGGTCCCGACCACCCCGACCGAGGTCTCCGGCGCCGACGCCAAGAAGGTTCAGCGCCTCATCGACCGTCTTGAGGAGCTCGACGACGTCCAGGACGTCTACAGCACCATGGACATGACCGACGAGGTCATCGCTGCCCTCGAGGAGGAGTAGCGCCCGCACGGATTGAGCCGTGCATATCTGGGCATAATGAAGCGAGCATGCAAGCCTCGTGGAATAGATGAGCCGGATCCGCGTGCAATGAGGCACCGGACCCGGCTCTTTTATAATGATGCGAATCGTTTTGCATTCTGTGGATCGAGATTTGAAGGGAGCGCTGCATGCGCGTGCTCAAACGAGCCCTGGCGATCGTGTATCTTGCCGCCGCCGTCGTGGCGCTGGGAACGTTGGTCTGCCAGTTTTGGGGGCCATATACCTATCGCTTTATGCTGCTGATGCGCGACCCTATGCCTCGCATCGTTGTTACGGCGTGCGGCGGTGTCGTGGCGCTCGGCGTGCTCGTGGGTTTCTTCCGCCTGATGTTTGCTCGTCGCGAGCCGTCCTGCGTGCATCCGGCGGGGGAGCGTAATATCGAGGTCACGCTCGCTGCCCTCTCCTCGTGCGCCCGCACCGCGGCAGAGCGCGACGACCGCGTGATGGTCGAGCATGTCGAGGCACGCGTGCAGGGCTCCGACGAATCGCGCGTCCGTTTTAAGGTCGACGCCATCGCGCTCGACGACCGGGATGTGGCCTCCCTTGCAGCCGCGATGCAGCAACGTATCGAGGAGGCCTGCGACACCATGCTCGGCATGCCGGGCACGACCGCACGCGTTCGTTTTTTGCCGTCCAAGACTACCGTCCAGACCGTGGAGGTTTCCGGTGAGTGATACCAATCAAGACAAGACCGTCCGCGCCCCGCGCCTGACTATCGATCAGAGCGCCGCGCCGGCAGGCGAGGTCGTCGATCCCAAGGTGGAGGATACCGAGTCACATGACGCGGTCGCCGATGATTTTGATGAGGCCATGGGTCTCATCAAGGGTACGGGGGCAGCCATCTGGAGCTATGCCGTCCGTCATCCCAACACCACGCTCGGAGCCGTCGCTGGTTTTGTGCTCGCCGTGCTGGTGCTCACGCTCGGCCTGTGGGATACGCTCGTCATCGCTTTCTTTGTGCTGATCGGCGCCGTAATTGGCCAGATCCGCGACGGTGAGAACGGAATCGTCAACTTCTTCGGTCGTCTGTTTAGCGGCCGCTAGTATGTATTCGACCGCCGCGTGTGCGGTGGGCATTAGGAGGAACCATGGCTTTTAACACGAAGGTCGATGTGGCCGATACCGAGCTCGAGGCGGACGAGACCGTCGCCGCCGAGGCCGAGGACGTAACGCTCGAGGACGAGGCGCTCGTCGAGGCCGAATCCGCCGACGATGCGGACGAGGATGATGAGGAAGCGGACGAGTCCGAGGACTCGCTGACCTATTCCAATGGTGTAATCGAGAAGATCGTCGCCATGGCCACCCGCGAGGTGCCGCACGTCCTGGGCATGAAGGGCAACCTCATGCACTTTGTGCAGGAGCAGTTCGGTGCCGAGAATCTGACCAAGGGCGTGACGGTCGAGGTCACCGACGACAACCGCGTGGTCGTCAACATTTCCGTCATTATCGAGTACGGCGCCTACGCGCCCGCGATTTTCGACGACGTTAAGGCGCGCGTGACCGAGCGTCTGGCTGCGATGACCGGCCTTGAGGTGGCAGGCGTCAACCTGCGCATCGAGGATGTCATCACCCCCGAGGAGTACGAGCACCGCACCAACCAGCACGAGTAACCTACCAAAAAGGGATGTTTATTTTGGCAGGTTTTATCTGCGAAAACGTCAAACGGCCGGTCGCACGGATGTATGTGCGGCCGGCCGTTATTTGTATGCCCCCGATGTAGGCATACCGCTCGTCTAACTAGGGGTTGCAATCGTCGCGTTCCGCGTTACCCTAATGGGCGCATTGTTTCCAAATTGTTAACGAGGGGTTGCCGTAATGGCTGACGAGCACGAAACAGAAAGCCAGGCATGGGCGATTGAGGCTGCCGCGGCAGAGGCGGCATCGCGAGCTGCCGAGGAGGTACATCGTCCTCCCATGGTGCCGATGGAGCGCGTGGTCGATCGCACCGATATCGAGCGCGGCGAGCGTGCCGGCCAAAAGCGCAGCCAGGAGCCAGGTTTCCCGCGCTTTTTTGCCGAGCTCAATCTGGGCCTGATTCTTACGGCCTTTGCTATCGTTGCGTTTAAAACCCCTAATCACTTTGCTTTTGGCGGCACCTCGGGCGTGTCGGTTATTCTATCAACGCTGTTCCCGACCCTGCCCGTCGGCGTCTTTATGTGGATTATCAACGCGGTTCTCGTCGTCTTGGGCTTTATCTTTTTGGAGCGCAAGGCAATCCTGTGGAGCGTCTTCGCCTCGTTTGCGCTGTCCGCCTATGTTTCGCTGTTTGAGCTCTTTATTCCGACCGATGTCTCGATGACGGGCGATATGTGGCTCGACCTGTGCTTTGCCGTGATTCTGCCGGCGCTCGGCAGCGCCATCGTCTTTGATATTGGCGCCTCGACGGGCGGCACGGACATCCTCGCCATGATCCTCAAGCGCCGCACCACGCTCGAGATTGGTCGCGCACTGCTGTTGGTCGATATCGGCATCGTGACCATCGCGGCCTTTTTGTATGGTCCGCGTGTCGGTCTGTATTGCGTGCTTGGCCTGTTTGCCAAGACGCTTGTGGTCGACAAGGCCATCGAGAGCATTCATCTTCGTAAGGTCTGCACGGTCATTTGTTCCGAGCCCCTTAAGGTCGAGGAGTTTATCGTCAAGCATCTTAACCGCACGGCGACCATCAGTCGCGGCTACGGTGCCTTCTCGGGCAAGTGCGTGACGGTGATTATGAGCGTGCTGAGCCGTCGCGAGGCCGTGCAACTGCGCCGCTATGCGCGCGAGGTCGATCCGGGTGCCTTTATCACGATTGTCGACAGCTCCGAGATCGTCGGCAAGGGTTTCCGCGGAACGAACTAACGCGGACACACTCATCAAACAATCGAAAAGCGCCTCGCGCGTTGCAAATACGTCATCTAAGAGTATTTGTCCTCACATTGGGTGATAATGATGCCAAAGACATCGTTTGCGATCCGGGTGATTCGCTCTAGATACGAAGGGATGATTTCGATGTTCTGTTCGCAGTGTGGCGCTCCTATGGGCGATAACGACAAGTTCTGCGGTGTGTGCGGTGCTCCTAATGCTGGTGCTGCAGCTTCCACCCCTCAGGGTCAGCCTCAGCAATTTGTCCCTCAGCCTCCCATGAACGCGCCCAAGGGCTGTGTGGCTCAGGCGTTTGAGGATATGACCAAGACTCCGGGCGTGCTGCAGCGCGTGTGCCAGATTGCCTTTTTGCCGGCGCTTATCTGTGTCGTGTCGGTGCTCGTTCTGTTCATCCCCGTTATCGGCGGTATTGCAGCTGCCATCGGCTTTTTGGCCGCCTACGTGGCGAGCGTGTGCGGTTCGGGCTTTGGCATCGAGTGGGGTCGTGATCTGTCGCTTAAGATTGATGACGGCATGGAGCGTCCGTTGATGCGTTCCACGTCGTTTGGTCTCGGAATCTTTTCGAGCGTTATTTCGGTCGTGCTCGAGGTTATCGCTGCCATTCCCGTGATCGGTGTAGTGCTTTCGCTGGTGGAGGGCGTGGTAATTGGCGCCGCGGGCTCGTATTCGTATTACGGCTCTTATGCACTCGAGGCTGCGCTGTTTGGCTCGCTTGGCTTGCTTGTCCTGGCTATGATTGTCGCGGCGGTCCTGGGGGTCTTCTTTAAGATGTTCGCCGACATTGCCGTGATGCACTTTGCGGTGACCGGTCGTGTCGAGAGCGCGTTTTCGCTCGATAAGGTTTGGGCAGCCTTTAAGAACAATAAGACCAAGCTGTTCTGTGCTTCGTTCCTTCCCGAGTTTTTGACGGGCCTGGTCGCCAACGTTGTCACATGGATCTTGACGGCCGTCTTTGGTGCCATTGCCGGGATTGGGGCATACAGCTACTACTATCGTCCTACGGGTATTGAGGCAATTGTTGCCGGAGGTGGCATCACACTCGTACTGTTCCTGGTTCTGGTCGCTTTTGTCACCGTATTTCTTACGGTCTTTGGCAAGATGCTCAAGCACCGTGCCGTTGGCTATTGGGTTGCACGTTATGCAAGCGAGTGGGCCGACGAGGACAAGGACGATGTCCTGACTTTTGTATTGCCCTTCGAGAAGAAGTCCGCTCCTTCGGGTTACAGTGCTCCGGATGTCGCGCCCGCGCCCGCGCCTGAGCCTGACCCTGACCCTGCGCCTGCGCCTGCGCCCGAGCCGGCGCCTGCGCCCGAGCCAGCACCTGCGCCCGAGCCAGCACCTGCGCCTGAGCCGGCGCCCGAGTCAAGTTCCGACGAGGACCCTCAGGACGATTAGCATGCCGCCTGCCATTTGGGGACGGGGTAGAAATAGCGCTTGACAAATGAGCGGGGGCGGACGTTTCGACACGTCCGCCCCCGCTTTGCTTTAGCCGGGCTGTTATGGATGGGTGTGACGACTACTCGTCGTGTTTCTCCTCGCGGCGAGCGGCGGCGCGGGCTTCGTGGATGCCCTTGATTGCGGCATGGCGAGCCGTGCGGGCATCATGGATGGCGTCACGAGCCTCGGCGGTCGTCGCCTTGGCAGAGCGCAACTTGGCGGCTAGATCGGGGTTGGTTTCGGCGACCGCGGTAATTGCGGGGCCGTCGATCTCCTCTTGCGTGGGCTCGGCCAAAAAGTCGATGGCATACTGAGCGGCTACCATGGAGCCCTTGGCGAGCACGCTCTCGTCGATCTTGTAGAAGCAGGAGTGCTGGGCGTACGTGGCGCCAATCTTGGGGTTGCGCGTACCTACAAAGGCGAGCACGCCCGGCACGCGGCGCAGGTACTCCGAGAAGTCCTCGCCCGAAAGCGTGCCGCGGTAATTACCCTGGCCGGTGGGGCCCAAGCATTTGATGACGGCCTGGCGGCAGCGCTCGCTCGAGGCCGCGTCGTTTTCGACCTTGTAGTTGGCGATGGTGTAGTCGGTGAGCTCTGCCTCGGCGCCCAAGGCGGCCGCGGTATGCTCCACGATGCGGCGCATAAGTTCCGGCATCTCCTCATGCGTCTTGTCGCCATAGGTGCGCACCGTGCCGGCGAGGTAGGCCGTGCCGGCGATGACGTTGCGCGCGGTGCCGCCATGCAGCTCGCCGACGGTAATGACCGCCGGCTCGTAGGGGCTAATCTCGCGCGAGACGATGGTCTGCAGGGCATTGACGATCTCAGCGGCAACCATGACGGCGTCGTGGCCGCGCTGGGGCATGGCACCGTGGCACGAGGTGCCGCGGACATCGATACGGAACCAGTCGGTATTGGCCATGCGCGGGCCGGGCTCGCAGCTTACGGTGCCGGCGTCGACCTCGCTCCAGATGTGCGCGGCGTAGGCACCATCGACGCCGTCGAGCACGCCCGTGCCGATCATGAGTTTCGCGCCCTGGCCGTTTTCCTCACTGGGCTGGAAGACGATGCGGACCTCGCCGTGGATGTCGTCGGTCATATGGCGCAGAATCTGCAGCGTGCCGAGCATCATGGCGATGTGGCAGTCGTGGCCGCAGGCGTGCATGCAGCCTTCGTTGACGCTGGCGAACTCCTCGCCGGTCTGCTCAGTGACGGGCAGGGCGTCGATATCCGCGCGCAGCAGGATGCGGCGGCGCGGCGTGCCGTCCTCGCGATAGGCGTCGGGCGCGGTGCCGCGGAGGGTCGCCACCAGGCCCGTCTTGAGGGGGCGCTCATAGGGGATATTCATGGCGTCGAGCTGGTTGGCGATGTCAGAAGTCGTGCGCTCCTCGGCAAGGCTCAACTCCGGGTGCTTATGGAAGTGGCGGCGCTGCTTGATGATGTAGGGCTCAAACTCGGCGGCGATATCTTGGATGGCTGCGGTGACGTCGTCAGCCGCGCGAGCCTCGGTCGCCGCCATAATCTGCTGTGCCTTGGTCTTCGTCATAGTCGATTTGCTCCTTACTGGTTTATCGCAAAATCGTACAGGCTCTTTCCAGTATGCCACCTGCCACTTGGCCTGGCAAAGCTGCCGTTTGCCGCTTGGCATTTTGTAACCGAGACGGGGGAGTACACTCGGGGGTGTTGAATTTTCTGCCAGAGATGGGGATGCCCATGCAACATATCGATCGGATTATCCGCTCCAAGAACGTCTTTACTGCGCAAGACGGTATCGATACCGCCCGCGAGCTGGCGATTGCCATCGCAGACGACCGTATCGTCGCGGTCGGCAAGCCCGATGACGTGATCGCCGCCGCTCCCGCCGCCACGCCGGTTCTCGACTACGGCGAGCAGTTTGTCTGCCCTGGTTTCCATGACGCTCATCTGCACTTCTTCCATACCTCGGTCGGTTCCTCGCCGTACATGCTCATGGACATGGGCACGTCCGAGGCGGCGCTGGTGCAACACGCGCTCGAGTTTTCCCAGGACTTGCCCGACGACGCCTGGGTTGTGACGCAGGGTTGGCGCGACTACCGTTGGAACCCGCCCGAGCATCCTACCAAGGCGTCGCTCGATGCGGCATTCCCCGATCGTCCCTGCGTTATGTATTCGGGCGACGGGCACACGCTGTGGCTTAACAGCCGCGCACTTGAGGCGCTCGGCGTTACGTGCGACAGCGAGCCACCGGCGGGCGGCAGCTACGACAAGGACGCAAACGGCGAGCTCACGGGCATTGCTCACGAGGCGGCTGCCATGCAGCTGTTGCCGCGCTGCCTTGAGTGGCTGGGCGAAGATCGCATCGCAAGCGCTTACGCCGACCAGATGAAGCGCATGGCCGAGCAAGGCATCACCTCAATCTGCGATATGTCGCTCATGCCCATGCCGGGCTGCGACTTTATCCGCGACGACGTCTACGACAAACTACAGGCAGCCGGCAAGTTGGGCATCCGAGCCCATCTGTTTCCCACGCTGCTGGATGACCAGTCGCGTCTGGAAGAGCTGCAGGTACGTTACGCGAACAACGCGCTGCTTTCGGCGCCGGGTTTTAAGCAGTTCTTCGACGGCGTGTCGAGCGAACACACGGCATATCTCACTGAGCCCTATACCAATCCGCGCTTCCCGGGCGACCAGGGTCGTCTGACGGTCCCGGCTGAGCGCATGCGCAAATTGGTTCTGGCGGCTGCGGAGCGCGGTCACACGGTGCGCATCCACGTTATTGGTGACGGTGCGATTCATGCCGCGCTGGATATCTTCGAGGAAGCAGCCGACCTGTACGGCCTGCCCCAGCATGGCCATAACACGCTCGAGCACCTAGAGAATTTGCTGCCTCAGGACATCGATCGTCTGCGCAATCTCGACGTCATTGCTTCGAGCCAGCCTTGCCACATCACGCTTGATCCGGGCGGTCCGGAGCGCGACCTGGGCCTGGAGCGCAGCCGCATCATGTGGCCGTTCGCGACCTATAAGCAGCGCGGCATTCGCCAAGCCTTCGGCACCGATAGCCCCATCACAGCTGTTACCAGCATGAACGTGCTCTACACGGCCATCACGCGCCAAGACCCTCGCAGCCACTGGCCCGAGGGCGGCTGGCTGCCGAGCGAGCGCATCGATGCGGCTACAGCTCTGCGCAACTACACCCTGGGCAGCGCGTACGCAGCGGGCGACGAGCAAAACCTCGGCAGCTTGGAGCCCGGCAAGTACGCCGACCTGGTAGTCCTGGACCAAAACCCGCTCACCGTTGACCCCCAAGAGCTCCAAGCCACCAAGGTTCAGGCCACCTACCTGGCAGGTAACTTAATCTACGAGCGCTAGCCTCATACCCCACTCATAAGGGGCACGTTTCAGCAACGTGCCCCTTTCTTATTCGCACCATCTGCATCGCCATTTTGCTGCACTGACTTTTCTGAATACCGGGCCCGAATTAGTTAACCTGGCTCCCGGGGCGGACCGGAGGGCATGAAGTTTGTCGCGAGTTCCGCACGCAAAGGAAAGCACTTAATGTGCTTTCCGTCTTGCGCAGGACTGTAGAGCAGCAAACTTCATGCCCTCCGGTCCGCCCCGGGAGCCACCGCTAAGTTATCCCCCGGCATTCAGAAAATCTAAGTGCCAAAAAATAAGATTTTTTGACTCTGTGTTGTATAACCCGCCATTCGTGGGTACCATTCAACGCGTACGCAAACAAAAAGGGTTAACCCGCGCGGCATGACCGCGCGGCCCACAAAGGAGGAAACAAGCATGTCGTCTTTGAAGCCGCTTGCAGATCGTGTTCTGGTCAAGCCCGACGAGGCCGAGCAGAAGACCGCTTCTGGTCTGTACATCGCCAGCAACGCTCAAGAGAAGCCGCAGCGCGGCACCATCGTTGCCGTGGGCGCTGGCAAGGTCAACGACAAGGGTGAGCGCATCCCCATGGACGTCAAGGTTGGCGACGTTGTCATCTACGGTAAGTTCGGTGGCAACGAGGTCAAGGTCGACGGCGAGAAGTATCTGCTGATGCGTGCCGACGACATCTACGCCGTCGTCGAGGCCTAGTCTCGTCAGAATCTCTGATTCGTCTTTGAACGCGGCCGCCGCATAGGACTCGGAAGCGGCGACGCGAGTCACATTTCTTTTGGAGGATTACCTACCATGGCAAAGAACATTACGTTCAACACCGATGCCCGCGCCAAGCTCGCCAAGGGCGTCAACACTCTGGCCGACGCCGTTACCGTCACCATGGGCCCCAAGGGCCGTTACGTCGCTCTGCAGCGCACGTTCGGTGCTCCGACCATCACCAACGACGGCGTTTCCGTCGCTAAGGAGATCGAGCTCGAGGACAACATCGAGAACATGGGCGCTCAGCTGGTGAAGGAGGTCGCCACCAAGACCAACGACACCGTGGGTGACGGCACCACCACCGCAACCCTGCTCGCTCAGGCTATCGTCAACGATGGTCTGCGCAACGTCGCTGCTGGCGCCAACCCGCTGGCCATCCGTCGCGGCATCGACAAGGCCGTCAACGCCGCCGTCGCCGAGATGAAGAAGCAGGCCAAGCCGGTCGAGACCAAGGAGCAGATTGCTTCCGTCGGTACCATCTCTGCCGGTGACCCCGAGGTCGGCGAGAAGATCGCCGAGGCCATGGAGGTCGTGGGCAAGGACGGCGTCATCACCGTCGAGGATTCCCAGACGTTCGACATCACCATCGACACTGTCGAGGGCATGCAGTTCGATAAGGGCTATGTCTCCGCTTACTTTGTCACGGACAACGACCGCATGGAGGCCGTGATGAAGGATCCGTACATCCTCATCACCGACCAGAAGATCTCCAGCGTCCAGGACATCATGCCTGTTCTCGAGGCTGTCCAGCGCGCTGGCCGCGGCCTGCTCATCATCGCTGAGGACATCGATGGCGAGGCCCTGCCTACCCTGGTCCTCAACAAGATCCGTGGCGCTCTCAACGTCTGCGCCGTCAAGGCCCCGGGCTACGGCGATCGCCGCAAGCGCATCCTCGAGGACATCGCCGTCCTCACCGGTGGTCAGGCTGCCCTGGACGAGCTGGGCGTGAAGGTCGCTGACATCACCGCCGATATGCTCGGTACCGCTAAGTCCGTCACCATCTCCAAGGACAACACCGTCGTCGTCGGCGGCGCTGGCTCCAAGGAGGCCATCGACGCTCGTATCGCTCAGATCAAGGGCGAGATGGAGAACACCACCTCTGACTTCGACCGTGAGAAGCTCCAGGAGCGCCTGGCCAAGCTCTCCGGTGGCGTTGCCGTCATCAAGGTCGGCGCTGCTACCGAGTCCGAGCTCAAGGAGATCAAGCATCGCGTCGAGGACGCCCTGCAGGCTACCCGCGCTGCTGTCGAGGAGGGCATTGTCGCTGGCGGCGGCGTCGCCTTCATGGACGCTGCTCCTGCGCTCGACGCTGTCGAGATCGACGACCCCGAGGAGAAGATTGGCGTCGATATCGTCAAGAAGGCTCTGACCGCTCCGGTCGCTACCATCGCCAAGAACGCTGGCTTTGAGGGCGCTGTCGTGGTCGACAAGGTTGCCGAGCTGCCCGCCGGCCAGGGTCTCAACTCTGCCAACGGTGAGTGGGGCGACATGATTGAGATGGGTGTCCTCGACCCCGTCAAGGTCAGCCGCGTCACCCTGCAGAACGCTGCTTCTGTCGCCAGCCTGATTCTCATCACCGAGGCCACCGTCTCCGATGTGCCCAAGAACACTCAGCTTGAGGACGCTATCGCTGCTGCCACTGCTGGTCAGCAGGGCGGCGGTATGTACTAAGGCCGACAAGGTCTAGAACTCCCACCGGGAATCCGGGGGCGTGACGGGGTTTCTCTCCGGAACGTCCTCGGACATGCAAAGAGGCTCCGCATCGCGCTTCGCGCTGCGGAGCCTCTTTGCGTCCTGCGGAATGTTCCGGAGAGAAACCCCGTCACGCCCCCGGATTCCCTGCGTTTACGGCCTTGAGGTTGGCTCGCGGAGAAGGACATGGTTGATGGGAATACGTGTCCCGGTTGCTGTTTCGCGGCAAAGCCGCGAAAAGCGCACCACTTTGGGATGGGTGGGGAACGTGGTTGTTGCGGCAACTGATCCCCGCCATAAATTACCCTTGGCATACTTGCGCGAATACCTGCCCGTGCTACACTTGCAATTGCTGTTTCAGGGCGGGGTGAAATTCCCCACTGGCGGTAAATCGGGCGGTGCCAAAGGGGTGCCGTGGCGCAGGCGAGGTGTCTGCGACCGAGCCGATGAGTCCGCGACCCGTGCGTGTGTTGGTTCGCATGCCGGCTGAACTGGTGAGATCCCAGTACCAACGGTTAGAGTCCGGATGAAAGAGGCAGGTGATCTTATGTCTGAACAGTCGCAGCATATCCATTTTGAGAACACGAATAGGTGGAGCACCAAACAGCTCGTTACCATGGCGTTGATGTGCGCCTTGGGCGCCCTGTTTATGTATGTGCAGCTGCCCATCCTTCCTTCGGCACCGTTTTTGACGTACGATCCGTCGCTGGTGCCGGCGATGGTGTGTGGGTTTGCATATGGCCCCGGTGCCGGTACCGCTGTTGCCGCCATGGCGATTGTTATCCATGCGCTCACTACGGGTGACTGGGTCGGCGCGCTTATGAACTTGGTTGCCACGCTGGGCTACATTCTGCCCGCGGCTATCGTCTACCAGAAGATGCATACCTATAAGGGTGCCGTGATTGGCCTGGTGCTCGGCGTTATTGCCGCTACGGCGTTGTCTATGGTCGCAAACCTTACCATTGGCGTATGGTTCTGGTATGGCGCGGTCGATGTGATCGCCCCGCTCATGATTCCTGCCGTGCTGCCGTTCAACCTTATCAAGACCGTGCTTAACTCGGTATTGACACTTGCGGTGTATAAGGCAGTCTCCAACCTCATCACGCCTAAAAAGGACCAGGTCAAAGGCCGCGCATGATTGAGTGTCGGGGCATTTCCTTTAGCTATGACGGTGCCGTACCGGCACTCGACGGCGTCGATCTGAACATCGAGGATGGCGAGTTTTTCTGCATCCTCGGTGGCAATGGGTCGGGCAAGTCGACGTTTGCCAAGCATCTGAATGCACTGTTGCAGCCCGATGCAGGCACGGTACGTATCAACGGCATGGATGCGTCCGACCCCGAGCTGGTCTACGACATTCGTTCGACCGCGGGCATGGTATTCCAGAATCCCGACGATCAGCTGGTGGCAACGCTTGTCGAAGATGACGTTGCGTTTGGTCCCGAAAACCTTGGCGTGCCATCGGCGCAAATTGCGCAGCGCGTACGCGAGGCGCTGAAGGGCGTGGGCCTGGTGGGCTTTGAGCGCCACGAGACCCACGCGCTTTCGGGCGGCCAAAAGCAGCGCGTGGCGCTTGCCGGCGTGCTTGCCATGGAACCGCGCGTGCTCATATTGGACGAGGCCTCCTCGATGCTCGATCCGCGTGGACGCAAGGGTCTCATGAAGGCTTGCCGCGCGTTGCACGATCGCGGCATGACCATCGTGATGATTACGCACTTTATGGAAGAAGCCGCCGAGGCAGATCGCATCGCGGTGTTTCAGGCGGGACGAGTTGCCATGTTGGGCACGCCCGAGGAAATCTTGACGCGGGCAGACGAACTTGCGCAGCTCAACCTGGATATGCCGGCGTCGTGCTGTCTGGGCAGGTCGCTTCGTGCGAAGGGCGTGCCCGTTTGCGCGCAGGTGCGCGAGGCAGATATGGTCTCCGAGATTGCACAGGCTTATACCGAGCGGAGCGGGTTGGACATCGCAGAGCAGCCTTCCGCATCCGATTCTCATGTGCTTGACAATGGATCCTCTGCGGCCGACGGGATAGGCGCGTCGGAGCCCGTCATCGAGATTTCGCATCTCTCGCATAGTTACTCGCTGAGCGCCCGCGAGCGCCGTCGATGGCACAAGCGCTCGACCACTGCGGACGCATCGAGCAAACAGGCCCTTTGGGGCAACGATCCAAACAGCCCCTGGGCGCTTCGTGATGTTACGCTGACGGTGCGTCGCGGTGAGTTTCTGGGACTGGCGGGTCATACCGGCTCGGGTAAATCGACGCTGGTTCAGCATCTCAACGGGTTGATTCGTCCGCAGGAGGGAAGCGTTTGCGCGCTGGGGCTCGACCTATCAAACAAGAAAGACGCCGCCGCGGTTAAGGCCAAGGTCGGCATGGTGTTTCAGTATCCCGAGCGCCAGCTATTTGCCGAGACCGTGGCGCAGGACGTGGCGTTTGGCCCGCGTAACCTTGGCCTGCCGCAAGACGAGGTCGCACGCCGTGTCGCATCATCGCTCGCACGCGTGGGCCTCGACCTTGCCGCGATAGGCGACAAGAGCCCCTTTGAGCTTTCGGGCGGCCAGCAGCGGCGTGTGGCGTTTGCTGGCGTGCTTGCTATGGAGCCCGAGGTCCTAGTACTCGATGAGCCCATGGCGGGGCTCGATCCGGCTGCGCGCAGGGATTTCCTAGGGCTCATCGATCGACTCCATCGCGAGGGCCTGACCGTTGTCATGGTTTCGCACAGCATGGATGACCTGGCAAATTGTTGTGACCGTATCGTTGTAATGAACGAGGGCGCGGTGTTTGCCGAGGGAACGCCCTCGCAGGTTTTTGCGCACGCGAACGAGCTCAAGTCGATTGGCCTGGGCGTTCCTGCCGCCCAGCGTATGGCGCTGGCGCTCGCACAGGCCGGCGTGCCGCTCCGCTGCGACAGGCTTTATACGGTTGAGTTGTTAGCCGATGAGCTGGCCGGCTTGCTACCGGGCTGCGCGGACGGGCCTTTGAGGGTTCCGTCTCAGACCGGTTCCAAGATAGCCACGCGAGAGGAGGGCTGCTAATGGAGGCGTTCTCATTTGGCAGCTACTATCCCGGGGATAGCGCGGTGCATCGTCTGGATCCGCGCACTAAGCTGCTCCTAGGTTTTGCATTTCTGATCACTGTGCTCACCGTCGGAAGCTTCCGCGGGTTGGTTCCGGTCGCAATGTTTGTCGTGCTGGTCTATGTCGCAGCCCGAGTGCCGTTGCGCCGGGTCCTATCATCGATGGCACCACTGCTGGCGATTGTCGTAGTGGTCGCGGTACTCAACCTGTTTTCCGACCAGAGTGGCCGCACCCTGTGGCAGCTTGGCTTTTTGCAGGTGAGCGAGGGCTCGCTGCGTTCTGCGGCGTTTATGGCGTGCCGTCTGACCCTGATGATGGCCGGCATGAGCGCCATTACACTCACCACGCCGACGCTCGACCTCACCGCGGGTTTTGAGCGCCTGCTCGCACCATTTGCGCGCGTGGGGCTTCCGGCGCACGAGCTCGGCATGATTATGGGTATCGCGCTGCGGTTTATGCCGCAATTTGCCACCGAGTTGAAACAGACGGCCGATGCACAGGCAAGTCGCGGCGCGCGCGTGACGGGCGGTCCGCTCGGCGGCGTGCGCATGCTCGGCAGTGTGGCGATTCCGCTGTTCACCGGCGTGTTCCGTCATGCCGAGACGCTTTCGGCCGCCATGGATGCGCGCTGTTATCACGGTGAGCGGGGGCGCACGCGTCTGCATGCGCTTACGTTTGGCCGCGGGGATGCACTGGCCGCGGTGGCGATGGCGCTGCTGGTGATATGCGTTGTCGTTATCAATCTTCAACTCGTCTAAGCTCGATTCGAGCGCAAGAAAGGGGTCTCTATGACCGACATCGATCGCACGGCTCAGCTCGAGCGCGTCTGCTCGTATCTCAGGCGCATTCCGGCGTGGTATCTTGCCACGACCGATACGAGCGACGGGCATCAGCCTCGCGTGAGGCCGTTTTCGTTTGCCATGGTCGATGACGGCAAGCTGTGGTTTTGCACGTCGCGCGACAAGGACGTGTGGGCGGAGTTGAGCGCGAATCCCAAGTTTGAGGTATCGGGCTGGAAGCCGGGGGAGTGCTGGATCGTGTTAACCGGTGAGGCCGCGCTCGAGGACGATGCAGTCGTGAGCGACAAGGTGCGCCAGGCGGGCTTTAAGCACATGGTGGGCATTGGCGAGCAACACGATAGTGCCAACGACGGCCGCCTTGCGTTCTTCTCGGTCCGCAACATCGCCGCGCGGTTCTGCGATATCGACGGCAGCGAAGAGCTCCTCGAGCTCTAATTCCCCAAATTGACTACCCATTCCAAAAAGACTGGTCAGGTGACAGGAGGAAACGTGGACGGATTGAATACGGTGCTGGAGTATCTGACGTCGGTGCCGGCGTGGTATCTGGCGACGAGCGTGGACGGGCAGCCGCATGTGCGTCCGTTCTCGTTTGCACAGATTCAGGACGGCAAGCTGTGGTTTGTGACGGCGCGCACCAAAGATGTGTGGCAGGAGCTGCTGCAAAACCAGCGCTTTGAGGCCACGAGTTGGTGGCCGGGCCATGGTTGGTTGATCCTGCGCGGGCGTGCGGGACTGGAAGACCGGGCTTCGAGCGAAATGCGCGAGGCCGGATGGAAACACCTTGAGCGCTTGAGCGAGCACTATGAGGGGCCTAACGACCCCACGCTCGTCTTCTTTAGCGTCGAGGATCCCGAGGCTTTTATCTGCAATCACGACGAATGGGTGCCGGTCGAGCTCTAGCCAGCTGGCTCATCCTAACAACTTAGTTTTCGCATGGGCGGGCCCCGTGTTGCCCGGCACCGTAAGGAGTGCCGGTCAACACGGGACTCGCTCTATTTGTCAATTCCTTCAAGCGAATATGTCGGGAATGTTTCAATGCATGAACATGCAAGCTATTTACGTATTCATGCATCTTTTGGTGCTAAAGTTTCAACCTAATTCATAACGACCGCTGCGAAATGCGCATCGGTGCATAAATCGCAGACAAGGAGTCTGATATGTCTTTGAAGGTTGGAATCGTCGGCGCGGCTGGATATGCCGGAGCCGAGCTCATTCGCCTCGTACTCGGCCATCCCGAGTTTGAACTTGTTGCCATTACGTCCAACGCCGATGCCGGCCAGCCGCTGTCCGCAGTGTATCCGAGCTTTGCTGGCGTGAGCGATCTGGTTTTCACCACGCATGACGCCCCCGAGCTCAAAAGCTGCGATGCGGTTTTTCTTGCCGTGCCGCACACGGCTGCCATGGCGCAGGTGCCCGCGCTCCTTGCCGCGGGCGTTTCCTGCTTTGATCTTTCGGCCGATTACCGTCTGAGCGACCCGTCCGTCTTTGAGGCATGGTATGCCGCCGAGCACACGAGCCCCGAGCTGCTCAAGACCCGCGCTTTTGGCCTGCCCGAGCTGTTCTGCCGGGACTTAGAGACCGCTGCTTCCAGCCATGCCGCCGGAAAGCCCGTTTTGGTCGCTTGCGCCGGCTGCTATCCCACCGCAACGAGCCTCGCTGCCGCTCCTGCCGTGCGTGCGGGCTGGGTGGCAGAGAACGGCCCCGTAATCGTCGATGCCATTAGTGGCGTGACGGGCGCCGGTAAGTCCTGCAACGCTCGCACCCATTTTTGTAGCGCAGACGAGAACTTAGAGGCCTATGGCGTAGGCAAACATCGTCACACACCAGAGATCGAGCAGATTCTGGGCCTGACCGATCGCGTCGTCTTTACTCCGCACTTGGCACCGCTCAGGCGCGGCCTGCTTTCCACGGTGACGATGCCGCTCGCGCCGCAGACTCTCGACACGTTGGCCCTTGAGGACGTCGTCGACCATTACAAGAAGTTCTACGCCGGTCGCACCTTTGTGCGCGTGCTCGATGCCGGCCAGCAGCCCAAGACGGCTTCGGTCGTCGGCACCAACGCTGCCCAGATTGGCCTTGCGCTCAACAAGCGTGCGGGCGTGCTGGTGGCGACGGGTGCTATCGACAATTTGTGCAAGGGTGCTGCGGGCCAGGCGGTCCAGTGCGCCAACATCGTTTTTGGCTTTGACGAGCGACGAGGCTTGCCCACAGTGGCGTGCCCGGTGTAGCACATTCGATTGTTGACGATTTGGTGGTCGGGTATCGAGTTGGGCGCCGCTTTCAAGCTGGTCTAGTAGTTGCGACCGGTATGGCGTGCCAGCCGATGCCCGCTTTTTTGTCTGATATAAGGAGCCGTAGGGACGATGAATACCGACCTGATTGATATCAAGATACGCGCCGTCGAGGGTGGCGTTACGGCAGCGGCTGGCTTTAAGGCCGCAGGCATCCATGCAGGATTCCGGAAGAATCCCGAGCGCTTGGACTATGCGCTCGTCGTGCCCGATAAGCCCTGTCCAGGCGCCGGCGTGTTTACGACCAACCGCTTTTGCGCGGCGCCCGTGCAGGTGAGCCGTGCCAACCTGGGCGGTGCGGACAAGGGCTATGGCATCATCGCCGGCGTTTCAATCAACTCCGGCAACGCGAATGCCGCCACGGGCGAGACCGGCCTTGCCTGCGCGCGAGAGACATGCAATATCGCGTCGCAGGTCATCGGCTGTGAACCCCAGCAGATCCTAGTTGCATCCACAGGCGTGATTGGACAGATTCTGCCGATCGACACGTTTGAGACCGCCATTCCTGCTGCCTACGAGGCACTCTCTGCCCATGGCGGTGCCGATGCGGCCCGTGCCATCATGACGACCGATACGCACTCCAAGGAGTATGCCGTTCGCTACCGCAGTGAGGCTGCGGGTCATGCGGGCAACGCTTATACGGTGGGCGGCATGTGCAAGGGCTCGGGCATGATCATGCCCAATATGGCCACCATGATCGCGGTCATTACTACCGATGCCCCCGTCGAGCCGTCGGCGCTCCACGCCCTGTTGCTCTCGACCGTTAAGCAGACCTTCAATAAAGTGACGGTCGATTCCGATACCTCGACCAACGACACCTGCATCATGCTTGCTTCTGGCGCTGCTGCCGCAGATGCCGAGGCCATCGTCGAGGGCACTGACGCCTTTGACGAACTGGCCTTTGCCGTGCACGAGGTGTGCGAGAGCCTGGCGCGCAACATCGCGGCCGATGGCGAGGGTGCGTCGAAGCTCGTGACGGTTAACGTTACCGGCGCCGCCAACGACGAGGAAGCCGATATCGCCGCCCGCGCCGTCGCCAATTCGCCGCTCGTCAAGACCTGCATCGCCGGCCACGACTGCAACTGGGGCCGCGTTGCCATGGCGCTTGGCAAGTGCGGCGTGAAGTTTAATCAGGAAGACGTTTCCATCGACATGATGGGCATGCCTGTCTGTCGCGATGGTCTGACCGTTCCCTTTGACGAGGACGAGGCTCTGCGATGTTTTGAGGCGCCCGAGATTGTGATCTCGGCCGACCTGGGCGCAGGCGATGCGGCAACGACCGTGTGGACCTGCGACCTCACGCACGAGTACATCTCCATCAACGGTGACTACCGTTCCTAGATTCCAGGCACGCTGCGCATCTTGCCGCATTGCGGACAGCGAAGCACGGCGTGATAACGATACGAAAGACGAGGCAGATTATGAAATTCGCACGCGATTGTCGTTCGAGCGAATCCAACGAAGCAACCGCGCAGCTGCTGTTCGAAGCACTGCCGTGGATTAAAAACCTGACCGGCAAGACGGTCGTTGTCAAGTATGGCGGAGCCGCCATGGTCGATGAGCAACTGCGCCGCGACGTGATGAGTGACATCGTTTTGCTCAAGATCATCGGCATGCGCCCCGTCATCGTGCATGGCGGCGGCAAAGCCATCAACGAGGCACTCAGCCACTATGACATCCCTGTCGAATTTAAGAACGGGCAGCGCGTGACTACGCCGGCGACCATGGATATCGTGCGCGAGGTGCTGGGCGGCAAGGTTAACCAGGAGCTGGTCGCTGCCATCAACCACCACGGTAATTTGGCCGTAGGCGTGTCGGGCAGCGATGCCGGCACGCTCATCGCCGAGCCGCTCGACCCCGAACTCGGTCGCGTGGGCAAAGTGACGCACGTCAACACCGACTATATCGAGCGCTTGCTCGATAGCGAGTACATTCCCGTAATCGCTACCGTCGCGGCGGGGGAGGACGGCGGCTTCTTCAACATCAACGCCGACACCGCCGCCGGTGCCGTTGCCGCGGCGCTTCATGCGCACAAGGCGATTTTTTTGACCGACGTCGACGGTCTGTACAAGGACTTTAGTGATAAGGACTCGCTCATCTCCAACCTGACGCTCGACGAGGTCAACGAGATGCTCTACGGCGGAGAAGTCGACAAGGGCATGATTCCCAAGCTGCGCGCCGCCGTCGATGCGCTTGCCGGTGGCGTATTCCGCGCCCACATCATTAACGGTACCACGCCGCATTCGCTGCTGCTTGAGCTGCTGACCGATGCCGGCGTCGGTACCGTGATCCATTCCACCGAGACGGCCTACGAGTTCGATACGCACCCGCACCCGCTTTCGACCTTTGCGGCGCGCCTGACCGAGAACCTCGACGAGGTCGAGAAGCTCCAGACGGTCTAGCCGGCTCGAAATTGCTACGCCATTACGCCCACAGTCCGCGCTACCTGGCACTTAACGAAAGGTATCTCATGTCACTTGCAGCACAACAATCGCTCGAATCTCACTACGTCATGCACACCTTTGGCCGCTCGCCGGTCGAGTTTGTCGAAGGCCACGGCATGAAGCTCACCGGCGACGATGGTCGCGAATACCTCGATTTTCTTGCCGGCATCGGCGTGTGCAGCCTGGGCCACGGCAACCCGGCAGTGCTGTCGGCGCTCGAGGCTCAGACCAAGAAGCTCTTGCATGTCTCCAACTATTTCTACATCGAGCAGCGCGGCCAGATCGCGGCGCTGCTGTCCAAGCTCGCTAACGATGATGTGGACGGTGCTCGCGTGCTTGCGGACGCGATTGCCGCTGGCGACGAGACCACGGCGGCAGCGTTTGGCGTTCCGGCTGCGGGCGAGCAGGTGTGGGAGACGTTCTTTGCCAATTCCGGTGCCGAGGCCAACGAGGGTTCGATGAAGCTCGCACGTCTGTACGCCAAGCGTGCCGGCAACGGTGGCAACACCATCGTGTGCATGCGTGGCGGCTTTCACGGTCGTACGCTCGAGACTATTGCGGCCACCATGCAGGATTGGCTGCAGGACAGTTTCCGCCCGCTGCCGGGTGGCTTTGTGGCCTGCACACCCAACGATGTAGATGAGCTGCGCGCAATCTTTAAGCAGCTGGGCAGCGAAATCTGTGCCGTGATGCTTGAGCCAATCCAGGGCGAGAGCGGTGTGCATCCCATGACCGAGGAGTTTATGGCTGCGGCGCGTGACTTGGCGCACGAGGTGGGTGCCGTGCTTATCGCCGACGAGGTCCAGTGCGGAATCTTTCGCACGGGGAAGCCGTTTGCGTTCCAGACCTATGGCGTGGAGCCCGACATCATGAGCCTTGCCAAGGGCATCGCCGACGGCGTGCCCATGGGGGCCGTGGTGGCGAAGAAAGAGATCGCCGATGTGTTTAAGCCCGGCGATCACGGTTCGACCTTCGGTGGTAGCTGCTTGGCCATCGCGGCGTGTGCCGCGACGCTCTCCGTGCTTGTGCGCGGCGATTATGCCGAGCATGCTGCCAAGGTTGGCGCCTATATGGAGCGGGCGCTGGCTAAGCTTCCGCATGTGGTAGAGGTGCGTGGTCGCGGCCTGATGCTCGGCTGCTATCTGGACGATGCCGCGGGTGATGCACACGACGTCGTGGCCCGTGCATTGGGGGCTGGTGCCGTGATCAACGCTACGGGCGCACATACGCTGCGCTTCCTTCCGCCGCTCGTGTGCGAAGAGGCCGACGTGGACAGCCTAACCGAGATCCTGTCGGACGTTTTGGCCTAGCGAGAGTAAAACATAGCCAGTTTGAACGGGTTCCAGATCGTTAGTGCGTCATCTGATGCATGATTGGACGGTCTGGAACCCTTTTTGTCATCAATCTGCAAAGGCCACGGCCTTTGCGACAGACGTGCTGACGGGTTCGAATCCCATGCGCTGGGCGCAAAAAAAGAAAGGCCTCCATCACTGGAGGCCTAGCAATTCAGTGGTGGGCGATGAGGGATGTCCGCGTGCGGCTTCGCCGCCCGCTTTCGCTTCGGGCCTGCGGCCCTCGCGTGCTGCGCTGGAAAACGCTTCGCGTTTCCTCAGCTCCGCACCCTGTCGGGTTCGAATCCCTCTGCGATGGGCCTAAACAAAAACGGTCCCCTTGTGAGGACCGTTTCCAATTCAGTGGTGGGCGATGAGGGATTCGAACCCCCAGCCTTGTGCGTGTAAAGCACCTGCGCTAACCGTTGCGCCAATCGCCCGCAGGGACTGAGTATAGCGGAAACCTCGCGCTGTTCACCGCTAATTCATAACGAAACTTACGCGGCGACTTCAGCGCCCTTGTCCTCGTCGATAAAGAAGCGCTTGTACCAGATGAGGAAGGTCAGCGTGGTATAGATCTTGCGCTGGTTGAGCGCGCGACCCTTAAAGTGATCGTCGAGCAGTTTCATGAGCGCATCGGTGTCAAAGAAATCAGCAGCCCACGGCGCGGTGAAGTATTCCTTTACGTAGTCGTAATATTTTTGCTCGCGCAGCCAGAACTTGACCGGTACGGGGAAGCCCACCTTCTTGCGCGTGGCCCACTCATCGGGCAGCGTGCGATTGGCGGCGTGGCGCAGGACGAGCTTGCAGCCTTCTTCGTTAACACGGTAGTTGGCGGGAATGTGCTCGGCAAACTCCATGACCTTCTTGTCCAGGAACGGGACGCGAAGCTCCAGAGAATGCGCCATGCACATCTTGTCGGCCTTGAGCAGAATGTCGCCCGGCAGCCACATGTTCATATCCAGATACTGTTTCTTGGAAAGCTCGCAGCAGTTGGGAACCTGCTTGTAGTACTCGGCGCACATCTCGGCGGCGTTCTTGCCGGTGTCATAAGCGGGCTTGAGCACCTCGTCGACCTCGGAGGGATCGAACACCTTTGCCTGACCCACATACCAGCGCTCGGGAACCTCGGCGCATTTCGTCAGGAAGTTGTGGCCCTTAAAGTAGGGGAGATGCTGAACGAGTGAGCCCAGGGCGCGACGTACGCCGAGCGGCACGCGCTTCTTAAAGGTGCGCATCTCGGGGGTGTCCTCGTACCACTCATAGCCGGCAAACAGTTCGTCGGCACCCTCGCCCGAAAGGACGACGGTGACCTCCTTGGAAGCCATCTGCGCCAGATAGTACAGCGGCACGCTGGACAGGTTCGATTGCGGCTCGTCCATGTGGTACTGGATATCGGGCAGTGCATCAAAGAACTCGTCGGCGGTAATCATCTTGCGCACGTTCTTGATGCCCAGCTTGTCGGAAAGCTCGGCGGCGTAGTTGGTCTCGTTGAAGTTTTTGTAATCGAAGCCGACAGAATACGTGGTGTCGGGCATGAGACAGGCGGCAATGTAGCTGGAATCGACACCGCCAGAAAGGAACGAGCCCACCTTAACATCGGCGATTCGGTGCGCAGCGACGCTTTCGTGCACGACCTTGTCGCACTCGTCCACGTACTCCTCGAAGGTCTTGGAGTTGTCGTCGGTGAAGTCACAGCTCCAGTAACGCTTGATGTCCATGGTGTTGGTCGTCAGGTCATACGTAAAACAATGCGCCGGGGCAAGCTTGAACACGCCCTTAAAGAAGGTCTCCTCCGTGGCAGGGAATTGCAGCGTCAGGTAGGGGCGCAGCGCGTCGTGGTTGACAGCCTTCTCAAACTTGGGATGGTCCAGGAAGCTCTTGATTTCGGAGCCAAACAGCAGCGAGCCATCGGATGCCTGGTAGTAATAGAACGGCTTGATACCAAAGATGTCACGAGCACCAAAGAGTTTGTTCTTGTTCTGGTCGTGAATCACGAACGCGTACATGCCGCGCAGACGGTTGACCAGGTCCTCGCCCCACTCCTCGTAACCGTGTACCAGGACTTCGGTATCAGCGTTGCAGTGGAAGGCGTAGCCGGCCGCCTCCAGCTCGGCACGAAGCTCCTGGAAGTTGTAGATCTCTCCGTTGAAGACAATCGTGACCTTGCCGTCGTCGCTCGACATGGGCTGGGCTCCAGCTTCGGAAAGATCGAGAATCGAAAGACGACGAAAACCAAGGGCAACGTTGTCGACGATATGCTGGCCGCCCATATCGGGACCACGGTGGATGATGCGATTCATCATGGCCGTGAGAACCAGCTCACTCTGTTCATCTGTACCGGTAAAACCGACAAAACCGCACATGCAAGATCCTTTCTGCTGACGGCTCAGGTGTACTGCCGCAAGGATTGCGGCAGCTGATGTCAAATAATCTTTACTATCATGCCAATCTTTTGTTTCGTGATAGGGCATAAGCGCCGAGCGAACCGAAAAAACCACGTCCCGATCTTCAGGCGTAGCGGCGGGACGTGGTTGCGAACGCTATGTTAAAGAACAGCACCCAGATTTCCTTGGTTTTACACGGGGTGAACACTGTTGCCATTTATTAGACCACGGCACAGTCCATGCAATTTTTTAGAAGGCTGTGATGCGCGCAAGGTCAGGTGGCATATTAGGATGGTTGATAATACAGAATGTTTCATCGTTTCTGCCGCGGGACGTCTTCTGCCCTTTAAGGCTGAATTTAGCGAGAGAGGTCTTTGTATGTCGAGTCCGACACAAGAGAAGCTAACTCTGATGCGCTATATAGAGTTGCTCGAGGAAGATGACCTTGTTGTTTCCAGACCGAGCGCTTCGTGCGACCAGCGCATTGAGTTTGCGACTGATGACTCGCGCCAGGTGCGTCCGGGCACGCTGTTTGTCTGCAAAGGCCGTGCGTTTAAGCGCGAGTACCTGCTTTCGGCAATCGCCGATGGCGCCGTGGCCTACGTTTCCGAGGTCGATTACGATGTTGATCTTCCCGCGGTGATTGTGAGCGATATTCGTCGCACGCTCGCCGTGGTGGCAGATGCCTTTTATGGGCACCCGTCGGGTAAGGTGAAGGTCTGCGCCTTTACAGGCACCAAGGGCAAGTCGACCTGCAGCTTTTATCTGCGCGGCATCCTCGCCAACGAGGCCAAGCTTACGGGCTGTCATCGACCCGCTCTTAATACGGGCATTGAGTTCGACGACGGCATCGAGACGGGCCCTTCCAAGCTGACGACCCCCGAATCCTTCCTGCTGCAGTCTCGCATCGCACATGCTGCGGAGGCGGGTGCCCCGTGGCTGGTTATGGAGGCATCGAGTCAGGGCCTCAAATACGAGCGTACGGGCAAGATTGACTTTGAAGTCGGCGCCTTTACCAATATCGGCGAGGATCACATTTCGCCGATTGAGCATCCGACGCTCGAGGATTACTTTGCCAGCAAGCTCAAAATCTTCTTGCAGAGCCGTTTTGCCGTGGTCAATCTCGATATGGATAAGGTCGATCGCGTGCTCGAGGCGGCATCTCGTTGCGAACGTACGGTGACGTTCTCCCTGACCGACGAGCGTGCCGACGTGCTTGCGCTGGCGATTCGCAATGGCGACTGCGGCGTGGTGGCAACGGTGCGCACGCCCCGTTTTACGCGTGACATTGTGATTCCCACGCCGGTTAAGTTCAATGTGTCCAACGCGCTTGCCGCTATTGCCTGCGCCGAGGCCCTGGGCATTTCCGAAGAGGGTATCGTCCATGGCTTTGAGGGCGTCTTCGTTCCCGGTCGTATGGAGCTCTATCCGTCCGTATCGGGCAAAATCCTGGGCATCGTCGATTTTGCACATAACGGCATGAGCCTCGAGACACTCCTGCGCGACTTGCGCGAGAACTATCCCGAGCGCGAGCTGGCGGTTGTATTTGGCGCTACGGGCGGTAAGGGTGTCGATCGACGCACCACGATGGGCATCGCCGCTGGCAAGTATGCCGACCGAATCGTGATTACCGAGGATGACCCCGGCCCCGAGGATGTCGAGGACATCTGCGCCGAGATCGCGCGCAACGTTCAAGCGCAGGGAAATGATAACTGGCAAATCGTAACTGATCGCGTTGCCGCTATCGAGACTGCCGTGCGCGAAACTGTCCGTCCTGCCGTGGTCATCGTGACCGGTAAGGGCGAGGAAGAGTGTATGCTGCGCAAGAACGGACCCGAGCCTTGTGAGCGCGACGGTTCGATTCTCAAGCGCACCCTTGCGGCGTACGACGCCTAGACCAGCCCCTTCTATGTAAACGGAGTGACCATGTCCCACAACATCCTGCCGACCGTTGCCGAGCTTTCGGGCGAGGTGCGCGAGCGTCTTGCCAAGGTCAAGTATGTCTTTACCGATCTTGACGCCACGATGCTCGCCCCCGGCTCGTGTGTACTGCGCGATAACGACGGTAATCCCTCGACCAAGCTCGTCGAGGCGGTTGTCGCGCTCGCTCGTGCCGGCATCCAGGTGGTTCCCACCTCGGGTCGCAATCGCACCATGATCCATGAGGACGCCCGCGTGCTCGGCCTTAACTCCTACATCGGCGAGATGGGCGGCCTGGTCATGTACGACCTCAAGGCCAACGACTGGGAGTACCTGACGGGCGACATGCCCTACGACCCCGCCTGCGGTCTCACGCCGCACCAGGTGATCGAGCAGACCGGCGTGTGCGAAAAGATCCTTGCCCGCTGGCCGCACAAGATCGAATACCACAACGACATGTCGACCGGCTACAAGTACCGTGAGGTCACCGTCGGCATGCGCGGCGATGTGCCCGACGATGAGGTCCAGGCCATCCTGGACGAGGCCGGCTGCGGTCTGGTCTGGGCTTGCAACGGCCATCTGACTCACCTGTCCAAGCCGACGACGCTCGAGCTTAATCGCGTCGAGGACGGCCGCGCCTTCAACATCAATCCGGCGGGTCTCAACAAAGGCGTTGCCATTGCGCGCTTCTGCGAGCACCTGGGGATCGAGCGCGAGGAGACGCTTGCGCTCGGCGACTCCGAGTCCGACTTCTACATGGCCGACCATGTTGGCATGTTCTGCCTGGTCGAGAACGGTCTGACGAGCGCCGGTGCCCCGGAGTTCTTGGATGCCTGCGACAATGCCTATGTAACGCGCGGCAAGATTGTCGACGGTTGGGTGGCAACGGCCGAGCTGCTCGTCGCGGCCCGTTCGTAGCGCGACGCATCACGCGTGGTCGCATTTTTCGAGAGAGAATCTGGTGAGGTAATGTCCGATATCGATAATCTGGCCGGGGACACGCGTCCGATCGGCGTGTTCGACTCGGGCCTGGGCGGCTTGACGGTCGCGCGCGCGATCGCAACGGCGCTTCCGCACGAGTCCGTCTACTATTTCGGTGACACTAAGCGCTGCCCCTATGGCACCCGCACCGAGGACGAGGTTCGCTCGTTTGCGCTGCAGGCGGGCCGCTGGCTATCGAGGCACGACGTTAAGATCATGGTCATCGCCTGTAACACGGCGACCGCCGCGGCCTTGCGTCTGGCTCAGCAAGTGCTTGACGTTCCCGTGATCGGCGTGATCGCTCCGGGCGCACGTGCTGCCATCAACAGCACGCGTACGCGTCGCGTGGGCGTGCTCGCCACCAACCTCACCATTCGCTCGGGTGCCTACACGCGCGCCATTCAGGACTTGGATGCTGGTGTCGATGTGTATGGCTGCCCGGCCTCGAGCTTTGTCGAGGTCGTCGAGCACGAGCTCGCCTCGGGCGCGCACCTGCAGGAGCAGTGGCTCGAGAACGAGGATATTTTTGATACGCCAGCCGTTCGCGCGCTGGTCGGCGCCACAGTCGAGCCGCTGCACGATCGCGGCATCGATACCGTGGTGCTCGGCTGTACGCACTTCCCGCTGCTGGTGGGTCCCATCCGCCATGCGCTAGGACCCGGGGTGCGCGTGGTGAGCTCCGCCGAGGAGACCACCCGCGAGCTGACCGATATCCTCACGCGCCGTGAGCAGCTGGCGGGCGATACCGCCGAGCCACAGCATCGCTTTGCCACCACGTCTGACAACATTGCCGAGTTTGCGGTGGCGGGTAGCTTTATCTTTGGCCAGCCGCTTAAAAGCATCGAGCATGTCGATATCGACGAACTCGGTTAGGCTCGCAATGTCGCCGGAGGCTTCGCCACATCTTTTGCCGAAAGGATAGTTCCATGGAATACATGCAGGTCAACCGCGCCAACGGCCGCGCCGTCAACGAGCTGCGCCCCGTTAAGCTCACCCGCGGCGTCATGAAGCACGCCCACGGCTCGTGCCTGGCTGAGTTCGGCGACACGCGCGTACTGTGCGCCGCCACCATCGAGGAGGGTGTGCCGGGTTGGCGCAAGGGCGCCAAGGCCGGCTGGGTAACGGCGGAATATGCGATGCTACCGGCCTCGACCGGTAAACGCTGCAAGCGCGAGCATGCCAACCGCAAGGGCCGCTCCATGGAGATCGAGCGGCTTATCGGCCGCAGCCTGCGTGCCGTCGTCAATATGAAGGCGCTCGGCGAGTACACCGTTACCGTCGACTGCGATGTGATCCAGGCCGATGGCGGCACGCGTACGGCGAGCATTACCGGCGCCTGGGTGGCGCTGCACGACGCCCTTGCCATGTGGGTCGAGGCGGGCAAACTCGAGCGCATCCCGCTCACGGGCCAGGTTGCCGCCATTTCCATGGGCGTCGTCGACGGCAACACCCTGCTCGACTTGGATTATTCCGAGGACAGCCACGCCGAGGTCGACATGAACCTCGTCGCCACCGATTCTGGTGAGATGATCGAACTCCAGGGTACCGGCGAGCAGGCGCCCTTCGACCGCAAGCGTCTTAACGCCCTGCTCGACCTGGGCGATAAGGGTATCGCCGAGCTCATCGAGCTTCAGCGCCAAGCCCTCGCCTAACCTGCCAAAAAGGGACAGGTTTATTTTGGCAGGTTTTATCTGGGAAAACGTCGAAGTATAAGACTGCCGTTGATTGAGACGGGAGAGAGGCCGAAGTCCTCGTCGTCCTCAACTCGGCATTGCTATAGAGACAAAGGAGACCAGCTATGGCACTTGAGAAGATTGACATCGACACCCTCGACCCGGCGGCGACCATCGTCGTGGCAACCGGCAACGCCCATAAGCTCACCGAGATCGAGGCCATTTTGGGCAAGGTCATGCCCGAGGTGCGCTTTGTGGCGCTCGGCCAGCTGGGCGATTTTGAGGACCCCGAGGAAAACGGCACGACGTTTTTGGAGAACGCCATCATCAAGGCGCAGGCTGCGGTCGAGGAGACGGGCCTTATGGCCATCGCCGACGACTCCGGCTTGGTCGTCGATGCGTTGGACGGCGAGCCGGGCGTGTATAGCGCGCGCTATGCGGGCGTGCATGGCGACGATGCCGCCAACAACGCCAAGCTTCTCGTTAACCTGGAAGGCGTGGCAGACGAGGACCGTACCGCGCGCTTTATGAGCGTCGTCGCGCTTATCGATACGGACGGCCTGGTCACCTATGGCGAGGGCGCCTGCGAAGGAGTTATCGCGCACGAGGGCCGCGGCGAACACGGTTTTGGCTACGACCCGCTGTTCCTGCCGGTCGATACGCCGGGCAAGACCATGGCCGAGCTCACGGCGGACGAGAAGAACGCCATCAGCCATCGTTTCCATGCGCTCGAGCATCTGTCCGCCAAACTGACGGGCGAGGAGTAGACCGTGCGTGCGGTGGTGCAGCGCGTGCTCAACGCCAGCGTGACAGTCGACGGCGAGTGCGTGGGCCGTATTGGACGCGGCTACTTGGTGCTGCTGGGCGTGGGCCACGGCGACACACGCGCCGAAGCCGACAAGCTGTGGGGCAAGCTCCGCGGGCTGCGTATCAACGAGGACGAGAACGGCAAGACCAACTTGGCGCTGGCGGATGTCGACGGCGAGGTGCTCGTGGTGTCGCAGTTCACGCTGTTTGCCGACTGCCGCCACGGCCGCCGTCCGTCGTTTACGGACGCCGGCGCGCCCGATGTCGCTAACGAACTTTACGAGTACTTTCTGACGCTCGTCGCCCAGGACGTTGAGCATGTAGCGCATGGCATTTTTGGCGCCGATATGAAGGTCGACCTGGTCAACGACGGTCCGTTCACCATCGTTCTGGACACAGACAATCTGTAAGTAGTCAATTTGGGACCGGGCTTTTTTAGCTGCTTGCGTATGGCTGCAGCAGGGTGCTATAGTATTAGAGTTTTGTCTATCTTAGGGGTATTATCCCCTTTTTGAATTGCACCCTCTGGAGGCCCTATTCATGGAAGAGATGGAAGTCAATCACGTCGACGACATCCACGAGAAGCTGACCGATATGGTGGGCGATCGCGTCAAGGTTAAGGCCAACATGGGCCGTACCCGCGTCATCGAGCGCATGGGCACCATCAAGAGCGTCCACCCCGCTGTCTTTATCGTTGAGGTTGACGAGCGTCGCGGCCGCAAATCGCGTCAGTCCTACCAGTACATCGATGTCCTTACCGGCCAGGTCGAACTGTTCGACCCCGAGAGCGGCGAACATATCTTTACCCCGCTCGGCAACCAGCTCGAGGAGCACTAACGGTGACCGATCGGTCCCTCATCCTTACCGCGCCGGCAAAGATTAACCTCTATCTGGGGGTTCATACCGAGCGCGACGCCCGCGGCTATCACAGGGTCGATTCCCTGATGGCAGCCGTCGGTCTAGCCGATACCGTGACGGTCACGCCGGCGCAGGCGTTGACCGTCCAGACGGTTCCGGCATCCGATTTTCCCATGCAAAAAAATACGGCCTATCGGGCGGCAATCGCTATGGCCGAGCGTTACGGTCGCGATGCCAACGTGAGCGTGACGATCGAAAAGCGTATCCCGCTGTGCGCCGGCCTGGGAGGCCCCTCGACGGATGCCGCTGCGGTCATCGTTGCCTTGGCCGAGCTGTGGGGTATCGACCGCGCCGACCCCGCGCTCGATGACATCGCTCGCGGTATCGGCGCCGACGTGCCGTTCTTTTTGCACACGAGTCCCGCATTCTACGTCGGCGGGGGAGATGTGCTGGCCACTGAGTATCCTGTGCTTCCGGCGACACCTGTCGTATTGGTCAAACCGCACGAGACGAGCGTTTCAACGGTTGAAGCATATCGACGATTTGATGAGAGCCCGGTGCCCGCGGAAAAACCCGATGCGATTGCTTCTGTCTTACGCGCCGGCGATGCCGAGGCGGCATATGCGCTCGTTCATAACAATCTGGGCGTCATATCCGCGCAGATGGAGCCGCGGATCCAGGCAGTTCTCGACTGGCTGCGCGCACAGGAGGGAACCGTTGCCGTGGACGTGTGTGGTTCGGGTGCTTGCTCGTTTGCCATTTGCGATACCGTCGCTGCAGCAGCCCATCTTGCGGGAGCTGCCCAGCAAAATGGCTGGTGGGCCTGCGCGACTGAGCTTATTCCCAACACGGTTCAAATCGACGCGCCAAAGAAATAAAAATTTCTCTAGCACGCGACGAAAATCTTTGTTACTATAGTCGAGCTAACGGGTTGTGGCTCAGTTTGGTAGAGCACTGCGTTCGGGACGCAGGGGTCGCTGGTTCAAATCCAGTCAACCCGACCAGAGCATGAGAAGGGACCGCTTCTTGCGGTCCCTTTTTTTAGCTATTGTTGTGATACCGCGGCACCCGCGGTATACTCATTCGAGCTTGTCTCGCTGTATTGTGGAGGTCTACATGTTTGGACTGAGGGCTCCTGAGCTCATCATTATTCTCGTCGTTGTCTTGATCATCTTCGGGCCTAAGAACCTGCCGAAGCTCGGCAAGTCTCTCGGCTCTACCGTCAAGAATATCCGCGAGGGTATGGAGGGCGACGATAAGGGCGAAACCAAGCAGGCCGAGGACGTTGTGGTCGAGGAGTCCAAGGAGGACAAGGAGATCGCAGAGCTCGAGGCCAAGCTCGCTGCTGCCAAGAAAAAGCAGGCAGAGGACAGCGACGCGGACGCAGAGTAGTCCCATCCCTTTGGGGTGAGCACCTGACCGGCTTGCCCGCAGGCTAGCCGGTCTTTTTCGTTTTGTTGACAGTTGATCGTTACATCATAGTTGGGGAGATATCCGTATGGACGCAAGCCAGATCGTACTGACCGCTGAGGGCCGCCAGAAGCTCGTCGAGGAGCTCGCTTGGCGTGAGGGCGATTACGCCAAGGAGATCGTCGAGGACATCAAGGAAGCCCGCGCGTTCGGCGACCTTTCGGAGAACTCCGAGTACGATGCCGCCAAGGACAAGCAGGCCCAGAATGCTGCTCGCATTGCCGAGATTCAGGCCATCCTCGCCAACGCTCAGGTTGCTGCCACCACGGGCGATCTGACCGTCTCCATCGGTTCCACCGTTTCTCTGATCGATCCCAACGGTGAGGTCATGGAAGTCACGCTCGTCGGTACCACCGAGACCAACTCGCTCGAGCACAAGATCTCTAACGAGTCTCCGGTCGGTCACGCCATCATCGGTCACGGCGAGGGCGACTCCGTTGAGGTCGTTACGCCTTCTGGCAAGACCCGCGTCTACACCATCGCCAAGATCGCACGCTAGACCACGGTCCCGCGTAAAGGTATGTTTTCGCTCCCTGGGACCGAATCCTGGGGAGCGTTTTAGTTTGAGGAGCTAACTTATGGCAGAGAACCAGAACGTCGCCGATCAGGCCTCGACGCTCAACGACGAGCGCGCCACGCGTCTGGCAAAGCGCGCCGCCCTGTTCGAGGCGGGCCAGAACCCCTATCCCGAGCACTCCGAGATCGAGGACTATGTCGTCGACATTGAGGCCAAATATGCCGATCTTGCCGATGGCGAGGATACTGAGGACGTCGTGAAGATCGGCGGCCGCGTGGTCGCCAAGCGCGGTCAGGGCAAGATCATGTTTATCGTCGTGCGCGACGCTACCGCCGAGATTCAGCTGTTCTGCCGTATTAACGACATGGACGAGGCGGCCTGGAGCACGCTTAAGGCCCTCGACTTGGGCGATATCCTGGGCGTGACCGGCGTGGTCGTGCGCACCAAGCGTGGCCAGCTTTCCGTTGCCCCCAAGAGCGCGACCCTGCTCTCCAAGGCCGTTCGTCCGTTGCCCGAGAAGTTCCACGGTCTTTCCGATAAGGAGACCCGTTATCGTCAGCGCTATGTCGACCTGATTGCCAACGACGATGTTCGCGAGACCTTCCGCAAGCGCTCGCAGATTCTCTCCACCTTCCGCCGCTTCATGGAATCTGACGGCTACATGGAGGTCGAGACCCCCATCCTGCAGACCATTCAGGGCGGCGCTACGGCCAAGCCGTTCATCACGCACTTCAACGCGCTCGATCAGGAGTGCTACCTGCGCATTGCTACCGAGCTGCACCTCAAGCGCTGCATCGTCGGTGGCTTTGAGCGTGTCTTCGAGATTGGCCGCATCTTCCGTAACGAGGGCATGGACCTTACCCACAACCCCGAGTTCACCACGATGGAGGCCTACCGTGCCTTCTCCGACCTCGAGGGCATGAAGGCGCTCGCCCAGGGTGTCATCAAGGCTGCCAACAAGGCCATCGGCAACCCCGAGGTCATTGAGTACCAGGGTCAGACCATCGATCTTTCCGGTGAGTGGGCAAGCCGTCCCATGACCGACATCGTCTCGGACGTGCTCGGCAAGCAGGTCACCATCGACACGCCGGTCGAGGAGCTTGCCGCCGCCGCACGCGAGAAGGGCCTGGAGATTAAGCCCGAGTGGACTGCTGGCAAGATCATCGCCGAGATTTACGATGAGCTGGGCGAGGACACCATCGTCAACCCGACCTTCGTATGCGATTACCCCATCGAGGTCAGCCCGCTTGCCAAGCGTTTTGAGGACGATCCGCGCCTGACGCACCGCTTTGAGCTGGTCATCGCCGGCCACGAGTACGCCAACGCATTCTCCGAGCTCAACGACCCGGTCGACCAGGCCGAGCGCTTTGCTGCCCAGATGGCTGAGAAGGCCGGCGGCGACGACGAGGCTATGGAGTACGACGAGGACTACGTGCGCGCCCTCGAGTACGGTATGCCTCCCGCGGGCGGCATCGGCATCGGTATCGATCGCGTGGTCATGCTGCTCACCAACCAGGCTTCCATTCGCGACGTCCTGCTGTTCCCGCACATGAAGCCCGAGAAGGGTTTCCAGTCCGGTGCCGCCGCTGCCAAGGCTGCCGAGGCCGGCAACGCCGCAAGCCCGTTCGTTAAGCCGCTCAAGCCCACGCTCGATTACTCCAAGATCGCCGTTGAGCCGCTGTTCGAGGAATTCGTCGACTTTGATACCTTCTCCAAGAGCGATTTCCGCGCTGTGAAGGTCAAGGCATGCGAGGCCGTCAAGAAGTCCAAGAAGCTGCTGAACTTTACGCTCGACGACGGCACCGGCACCGACCGCACCATCCTCTCCGGCATCCATGGCTACTATGAGCCCGAGGACCTGGTCGGCAAGACCTTGCTCGCCATCACCAATCTGCCTCCGCGCAAGATGATGGGTATTCCCAGCTGCGGTATGCTGATCAGCGCCATCCACGAGGAGGAGGGCGAGGAGCGCCTCAACCTGATTCAGCTCGACGCTTCCATCCCCGCCGGCGCAAAGATGTACTAACTAGTTACGCGGTTTTACCAAACCGCGTAACGGCTCGACGCTGCGCGGGCCGCATTTGGACAATCTGACGTTCAACTTCAAGGGCGCGACCAGAAGGTCAGCGCCCTTTCGTTTTCAAGACTTTAGTCTGCTGGCCGCGCAGCGGCCAGCTTTGAACCACCCGCTACGCGGGTGGAGACAAACGGCTTTACAAAGCCACCCCTCCGACCGATATTGACGATTGTTCAGGCCGTCAAGAATTCGAGTCGAAGGGGTGGTCGCCATGGCCCAGAAGGCCTACAGCCTTTCCCACACGAAGTGGATGTGCAAGTACCACATCGTGTTCACGCCGAAGTATAGGCGCAAAGTGATCTACAACCAAATCAGGAGCGACATAGGGGAGATCCTCAGGAAGCTGTGCGAGTACAAGGGGATCGAGATAATCGAGGGGCACCTGATGCCCGACCACGTGCACGTGCTGCTGGCGATCCCGCCGAAGTACAGCGTCGCGAGCGTCATGGGCTACCTGAAGGGGAAGAGCTCGCTGATGATATTCGACAGGCACGCCAACCTCAAGTACAAGTTCGGCAACAGGAAGTTCTGGGCGGAGGGCCACTGCGTGTCCACCGTCGGCCTGAACGAGGCGACGATCGCCAAGTACATCAGGGAGCAGGAGTCCCACGACATCGCGCTGGACAAGCTGAGCGTGAAGGAGTACGAGGACCCCTTCAAGAGGGGGTGATCCCGCCGGTTCGACCGGCGCGCCACGGGTCAAGATGCGCTAGGCCTGGACGAAGTCCGGGCCCGCGCCTTTAGACGCGAGCCCGGGGCCCGTGGGTTATACCCTAAGAGCAAACCACCCTTTTTAAGGGTGGTTCTGATTCACGTCACCTTGTCACAAATGCGGCCCGCTCGCTGACTTTTGCTCAACCTATGGTGTCATCTCGCCCCAAAAGGACCTTGCTCGCTCTGGCGGGCTTTCGCTGTTGTTGCCAGGGCATCGGCGTTGCCTTGGCCGCCAATAGTCATTGGGGGCGTTCTCAAACGACTACCCAACGGCTATTGCACACATGGCTCGCATGACAGTCGTCTCTTTTATGTTTCCTTTAGCCGTCGCTGCCTAGGATGGGAGTTAGTCGGCAGGAAGGGAGCGTCTATATGGACGACGCGAGCGAGCGTGCAATCGAAGAGGACATGCTCGATCAGTTCAATTACTTTGACGATGAGGATGAGGAGCTGATCGATCGTCGCGAGCCGGCACCGCTTGACTCATTTGATCTGGTCGATGAAGAGCCCGACGAGGACGAGGGCGAATCAACGGAGCCCCCACAGCCTTCGCGCCTTGACTTGCTGCTTTCGAGAGCCCCCATGCACCACGGCGTTCGTGCCGGCGCGCTCCATATGAAAACTGACTGGCACCAGATCGTGACGGCAGGCGATGAGCTTGCTGTCGATGCGCCGCTCACCGATAAGTCATCCATCATCTGCCGCACCGGCATGCTTATGCTGGCAAGCGGAACAGGTGCCTGGCGCGTGCGCGATACCATGAATCGTGTTGCCGCCGTGCTCGGCGTTACGATTCACGTCGACCTGAGTCTTCTGTCGTTTGAATGCACCTGCATCGAAGATGGCCACTGCTTTAACGAGGTTGTCAGCCTGCCCACAACGGGGGTCAATACTCATCGCATTTGGATGATGGAGAGCTTCTTAAAGGAAATCGAGATTTATGGGCGCCGGTTTACCGTGCATGAGTACCACGAGATGCTCAAGACCGTTGAGAGCTCGAAGCCCGATTACGCTCTCTGGCAACAGGGTCTTGCGGCGGCCTGTGCTTGTGGCGCCTTCGTCTTTTTGCTCGGCGGCGGCCCTATCGAGATGGCCTGCGCGTTCGTAGGCGCTGGTGTCGGCAACTTTGCTCGCTCCCATATTCTCAAGCAGGGTCTTGGCCAGTTCAGCGCGCTGACGACTGGCGTTGCGCTCGCTTGCGTTTCGTATCTGCTGGCATTGCTCGGCCTTAGCCAGGTCATTCCAGGGGCAATGTCGCACCAAGAAGGCTATATCGGCGCCATGCTCTTTGTGATTCCCGGCTTTCCCCTCATTACGGCAGGCCTCGACATCGCTAAGCTTGACATGCGAAGCGGTATCGAGCGTCTTTCGTATGCTGTGTCGATTATTGTGATGGCGACCCTCGTAGGTTGGATGGTTGCCGAATGTGTGGGACTGGCGCCGGATGACTTCGCCCCGCTCGGCCTCTCACCGTTGGCTCTTACGCTCTTGCGCATACTGATGAGCTTTATCGGTGTATTTGGCTTCTCGGTTATGTTCAACAGCCCGGTAAAGATGGCAGCGGCGGCAGGGCTCATCGGCGCCGTGTCCAATACCTTGCGCCTTACGCTCGTCGATGCGCCGACGATACTTCCTTTCCTGGGCCTGAGCGCAGGTATGCCTCCCGAGGCAGCAGCGTTTATCGGCGCACTGGTATCGGGGTTGCTCGCGAGCTTAGCCGAAATCAAGCTCACCTACCCACGCATCGCCCTCACGGTGCCATCAATTGTCATTATGGTGCCTGGCTTGTATCTGTATCGCTCGATGTATTACATGTGCACCTTCGACACGGTCAATATGCTCGGCTGGTTTGTGCGTGCGGTGCTCATCGTGGCGTTTTTGCCCGTTGGTCTGGGTGTGGCGCGTACGCTCACCGACCCTCGCTGGCGCCACACCAGCTAATTGGTACAAGGGGGACAGGTTACTTTGCACCAAATGAGTTGCGGTGAAATAGGGACTGAATTGCTGCTTAAAGGGTCAAAACAGTCCGTATTCCACCGCAACTTATGGGGTCGGGGGATTATCGGTGCCCTGCATCTTCATAAACTCAACGCTTACGAAGCGCATGCGTTTCGTGCTAGGCTGGTTCCACCACATAAGTAGTCGCAGACGCGCGTACCACGGGCGGGCGAGATGAAGTTCCAACAGCTCCATCTTGCCCGCCCGTTTTTGTTGCATGGCGCCGCGGTACAACACAGAGAGGAATCTGCCCTTTATGCCTATCAACAAACGAGAGAGCCTGCTGTTCACCTTTATCATGTGCTTTTGCATGGTGCTCTGGATGAGCATCTACAACGTTGCCCTGCAGCACGGGGCCATCAACGGCGAGGTCGTTGCCGCTGCGTGGCTCGGCTTCCCCGTTGCCTACATTTTTGCCATGTGCTGCGACTGGTTCGTCGCCAGCCCGCTGGCCAAAGGCTTCGCCTTCAAGTTCCTGGTCACGCCGGGTAAGAGCTCGCCGCTCGCTATGACGCTCGCCGTCAGCTCCTGCATGGTCGTTCCCATGGTCATCATCATGTCGCTCTACGGCGCGTGCGAAGGCCTGTTCCATATGCCCGGCGGCCCGCTCGCCAACCTGCAGCTGCTGCCGATGATGTGGCTCGTCAACATTCAGCGCAACTTTATCATGGCCCTGCCCTGGAACCTGCTGGTGGCTGGTCCGGTTGCTCGCTTTGCCTTCCGCCGCGCCTTCCCCATGGGTACGGTCTTTGCCGAGCCACACATGGAGCTCGTGCACATGCCGGGTGCTCCCGCTGCCGATGCCTTCAATGACGTTGCCGAGAGCATGGACGCCGAGCCTGCCTGCTAGGCAACAGCCTCTAACCTAGAGCGTCCGCCGCACCCGGCGATTCCTTTTTTGTAGACGTTGTCGTATGGCTGCATGCGGAAAAGGCTCCAACGGTTAACATATACTCCATATGGGTAAAGAGACCAAAGCGCCGCCACGAGTGGCGCTTTGCGTTTGAAAAACTAGCTCGTCTAAGAGGAACTAGCATGTTAGACCGTTTTACCGATCGCGCGCGCAAGGTCATGTCCATGGCCAAGCAAGAGGCGCTCGATCTTCACTCAAATAAGGTGGGTACCGAACATCTGCTGCTCGCGCTCGCCAAGGAGGACGAGGGCATTGCCGCCGAGGCGTTGCGCTCGCTCGATATCTCCTACGACGACATCATGGACACACTCAAAGAGGTCCAGACTACCGTTCCCGAGTCCAGCGAGGAGACCGAGGCCGCTAAGCTCGCCTTTACGCCGCTCGTCATCAGCGTGATGGAGCGCTCTTTCCGCGTGGCACGCGAGAACAACCAGACCTATGTGTCGACCGAGCACCTGCTCATCGGTATCGTCGAAGAGGGCAACGGCATGGCCATGGACATCCTCATGCGCCTAGGCGTGTCGTCCGCTTCCATTAAAAAAGCCATCGAGAAACTCACTGCCAAGGACCAGGACAAGAAGCGTCCGCTCGCCGGCGCCGGTGCTGGTCGTCCCGGTGCGGGCCTGCCGTTCTTTAGCGGTTCGGATGCCTCTCAGCAAAAGGGGAGTGGCGCCGATACGCTTAAACAGTTCGCGACCAACCTCACGCAGAAGGCGCGCGACGGCGAGCTCGATCCGGTGATTGGCCGCGAAAAGGAAGTCCAGCGTATGATGGAGATCCTTTCGCGCCGCACCAAAAACAACCCGCTCATTCTGGGCGACCCCGGCGTGGGCAAGACGGCCATCGTCGAGGGCCTGGCTCAGCAGATTGCAGCCGGCAACGTGCCCGAGAACCTTATGAACCAGAATATCTGGACGCTCGATCTGCCGGGTCTCGTGGCGGGTGCCAAGTATCGCGGCGAGTTTGAGGAGCGCCTCAAGAACGTGATCCAGGAGGCAACCGAAGCCGACGACGTCATCCTGTTTATCGACGAGATGCACACCATCATCGGTGCCGGTTCTGCCGAGGGCTCCATCGATGCGAGCTCCATGCTCAAGCCCGTGCTCGCGCGCGGCGCCTTCCAGATCATCGGTGCCACGACGGCAGAGGAGTTCCGCAAGTACCTCACCAAGGATCCGGCCTTTGAGCGTCGCTTCCAGACCATCGATGTCGAGGAGCCGAGCGTCGAGGACACGGTCAAGATCCTGACCGCGCTCAAGCCGCGCTACGAGGAGCACCACCATGTGCGTTACACACAGGGTGCTATCGAGGCCGCCGCGAACCTCTCCAACCGCTACATTCAGGACCGCTTCCTGCCCGATAAGGCCATCGACCTCATCGACGAGGCCGGTGCCCGCGCCCGCATTGCCGCCAATCGCGCGCCCGAGCCGGTGCGCGAGGCCGAGCATCGCGTCGAGGAGCTCAAGGCTGCCGCACAGGAGGCCACCGAGAGCGACGACATGAACAAGGCTGCCGAGATCACTGAGCAGCAAAAGGCTGCCGAGATTGAGCTTGCCGAGGCCAAGGCTGCCTGGACGGCCGAGCTCGACGCGAGCCCGCTCACTATTGACGTGAGCCAGATCGCCGATATCGTGTCCGTGACCTCGGGCGTGCCGGTGTCCTCGCTTACCGAGAGCGAGAGCCGTCGCCTGCTACAGGCCGAAAGCGTGCTCAAGACCCGCATTATCGGCCAGGACGAGGCCGTCGAGGTCGTTGCCAAGGCCGTGCGCCGCAGTCGCTCGCCGCTCAAGGATCCGCGTCGCCCCGGCGGCAGCTTTATCTTCCTGGGCCCCACCGGCACGGGCAAGACCGAGCTCGCCAAGACGCTCGCCGAGTACCTCTTTGGCAGCAAGGACGCGCTCATCAGCTTCGACATGTCGGAGTTCGGCAGCGAGTTCGAGGTCTCCAAGCTTATCGGTAGCCCCCCGGGCTACGTTGGCCATGACGAGGGCGGTCAGCTCACCAAGGCCGTTCGTCGTCACCCGTACTCGGTCGTGCTGTTCGACGAGATCGAGAAGGCGCACCCCGATATCTTCAACATTCTGCTGCAGGTGCTGGAGGAGGGCCGCCTGACCGATAGCCAGGGCAAGACGGTCGACTTCCGTAATACCGTGATCATCATGACGTCCAACGTGGGCGCCCGCGAGATTGCGCAGGATGCGAGCGTTGGCTTCGGCACCACCGGCGAGCAGGGCCTTACCTCGAGCGAGATCCGCAGCCGTGCGATGGGCGAGCTCAAACGCCTGTTCCGCCCCGAGCTGCTCAACCGTATCGATGACATCGTGGTGTTCCAGAAGCTTTCGGGTGAGAACCTGACCAAGATCGCTCACCTGCTGGTGGACGACCTGCGCCAGCGCCTGATTGCCAACGGCATGAACATCAAGCTCACCGATGCGGCCTACGACAAGATCGTGGCCGAGGGCACTGATCTCACCAATGGCGCGCGTCCGCTGCGCCGTGCCATCCAAAAGCTCATCGAGGACCCGCTGTCCGAGGAGCTGCTGGCCGGCGAGTGGGGCGAGGGCGATACCGTCCTGTGCGATGTGGCCGATGGCAAGTTTGTCTTTAGCCACGGCACGGGCGAGATCCCGGCACCGCGTCCGGCGGGCACGCTCGGTGGCGATACCGCTCCGGCGGCGCCGCACACCGGCAACGCCGCGCCTGTGAGCAGTGGCGTGAGCTCGGGTCCCGGCGGCATGATGCAAGCTGGTTCCGGCGCGCTGTAGGGCGTGGCGACAATTTGATCTATGCAATCGAGGCGTTCCGGCAAGGGCGCCTCGATTTGTAGAGCTGTGAAGTTGTGACTGTTACGCTATGCGGTCCACCGTTAGCCGATGATGCGAGGGCGCTCGGCGTTTTCGACTGGTTTATGCAAACGAAGTCTGGGAATATACAAGGCGCATGTCTTATTGTCTAACCAGTTGCGCCAAGGAGGCACCATGGACTACAAGATTACTGGCTACGAACCCGCCCAGCTGTTCCATTTCTTTGAGGAGATCAGCGCGATCCCCCGTGGGTCTGGCAACGAGAAGGGCATCAGCGATTTCCTGGTTGCGTTTGCCAAGGAGCGCGGCCTTGACGTGTACCAGGACGAGGTCTACAACGTCATCATTCGCAAGCCCGCATCTGCCGGTGTCGAGAACGCCCCGACCGTGATGCTGCAGGGCCATATCGACATGGTGTGCGACAAGTTGGGCTCCGTTGAGCACGACTTTACGACCGATGGTATCGACCTGGTCGTCAAGGATGGTGTCCTTACCGCCAACGGCACCACCCTGGGTGCCGACAACGGCATTGCCGTCGCGCTTATGCTTACCGTTCTCAACGATGATTCGATTGTCCATCCGGCCCTCGAGTGCGTATTCACCACCGACGAGGAGACTGGCCTGGTCGGCGCCGAGACGCTCGACAAGTCCCAGATTAGCGCCCGCACCATGATTAATCTCGACTCCGAGGAAGAGGGCGTTGCCACCGTCAGCTGCGCCGGCGGCGTCGTCGTTACCTACACCTGCCCCATCGTGCGCGAGCACAAGACCGGTAGCACCCTCACGCTCGACATCTCCGGCCTGCTGGGTGGTCACTCCGGCTCCGACATCAACCTGGAGCGCGGCAATGGCAACCTCATCATGGCCCGCATCATCGACCGCCTGATGGTCGCCGGCGAGCCCGCCATCGTCAGCTTCAACGGCGGCACTAAGGACAACGCCATCAACCGTGAGTGCAAGGCCGAGTTGGTTTACGCCGACCACGCTGCCGCCGAGGCCGCGACCCAGATCGCAAAGGACATCATCGCCGACGTCACTGCCGAGCTCGAGGTCTTCGACCCTGGCTTTACCTGCACCGTCGAGATTGCCGACGACGCCGAGGTCGAGGCCATGGACCAGAAGTCCGCGCTCGCCCTCATCCGCGCCCTGCGTCTTGCCCCTAACGGCGTGATTCGCCGCAACGTCGCCACCGACGGCTCCGTCGAGGTTTCCTCCAACATCGGTGTGGTTGCCACCTCTGACGACCAGGTCAAGATCATGCTGTCCCCGCGCTCCTCGATCACCTCGCTGCAGAACGAGTTCAAGGACCGCCTGCAGATGCTGGCCGATGTCCTGGGCTTCGACGCCAAGTTCGAGTTCGAGTATCCCGGCTGGAGCTATGCCGAGCATTCGCCGGTCCGTGACGTCTTTGTCGAGAGCTATCGCGAGCTCTTTGGCTCCGAGCTGCGCATCGAGTCCATTCACGCCGGCCTTGAGTGCGGCCTGTTTGCCGAGGCCCTGCACGGCCTGGACGCCATCGCCGTGGGCCCGACGCTCTCCGATGTCCACACCCCGGACGAGAGCATGGAGCTCGCTTCTGCCGAGCGCTTCTACGAGTTGCTCATCGACGTCCTCAAGCGCCTCGCTGCGTAAAGATTGCGCTAGCAGCAGTCCGAGCCACGTGCTAGCGGATTGCAAATGACATTACGAGAGGGGACGCCCGGTCTTTTGCGACGGGTGCCCCCTCTCTTCTTTTAAGAAATGGGAAGTTGATTGGCGTCTAGCCCATATCCGCCCTGATGAGGTCGAGGGTTCGCTGACAGTTTTCGCGGACGGGGCCGAGCATATGCTCGCGCAGGTCCGCCATACCGGGCAGGTCGGCGTATTCGTCCATGACCTCTTCCATGCAAATGGGTACCTCGTAGGCGAGGTCCATCATGGTCGCAAAGCAAAACTTCTCGGATAGCCCGGCATCGGTGAGCGCCGTCTCCAGTGCGGGGTCGCCCATACCGTGGTATCGGCGGATAGCGCCTGGACCGATGCGCCCCACACGATTTTCGCCGCCAATGCTCATGGCAAGGCGCGCCCGGCGGCGCATGCGCTCGTACGCCAAGCCCGATGCGACATCGTACATTCGAGCCATCATGGCTGCGCCGTCGTTTCCAAGGAGCAGGGAATAGTTTTTCGCATGCGCATCCGGTGCACCGATAACGGCGTTAAAGAACAGTATCTGCGTAAACAGATACAGGTTAAGTTGATGGTGGCTCGTATGTACGAGGAGCTCTTGAATGTCGCGTGTGGTCGGGCCGCCGTCTGCCGTGTACTTTTGGGCGGGCATCACCCCAAGTGCCTGACAGAGGTCTTCTTGATGTAGGCGCCTGATCGTTCCGTCTTCGACTTTCACGCGGTCATAGCGCTCGACAATGAGGGCAGGTTCGTCCTCAAACATACGATATTCGACGTTTGCCGTTGCGATACCGGCGCGCTGGGCGCTTTTCATGCAGACAAACTCATTGAGAGCCTCGAGTTTAAATCCGATAACGCCATTTTTGAAAATATGCGTCGTGGGCGAGGAGCCCATGCATTCGCACCAGCGGCCGTTTGTGAACGCGAGCGCGAATTTGCCCTGGTTGCCTCCAAGTGACCAACTTTCATCTAGACCCATCCACGATGCATCGCGGTCATCTCTGATCGACTTGAGACGGAGAGCAATTTCGTGGTCGTCTATAGGGCGGTATTCGCCGGAGCGATGCAGGACGGCGTTGACGTCTTCTTCGGCGCAAAACTGCACTCCACCCGGACAGTCAAGTCCGATATGGCTGAGTAGCGCAACGGCATTGTTGGGTCTAACGTCGAATTTGGTAGCAATCGCCTTTCGCTGATCCTCGCTGTCGGGTAGAAGGCCAAACAGGTACGGATTCATGACCTGTTGGCCGTATGTGCGATTTGATACGGGTATGTTGGTCGATAGGGCTGGCCCGTCATAGTCATGATCGTAGGTAAAACTGATAAGACCGTTCTCATCTTGCGTGAGCGTTCCCGCAGGTACGCCGCAAATAATGGTCCGAAGTGATGTTCTGGCCATTGGCTATTTCCCTTCGGGCTTGGCTTGGGCGGGTGCGTTAGCGGCAATCGAGACTCCGAGATTGGACATGGCGAAATCGGCGAAGGCCCTGTCGTAGAGCTCGGACGTAAGGAGGGTATCTGCAAGAGCCGGAATAGTTGTGCTGCGACGGTTGCGATGATGAAGACGTTGAGCGTGATGGCGTCTGGAGGTGCTGCAAGGTTGAACAGCATGCGGGGCGTCGACTGGTTGCTCATTTTTCGTTTCGCCTATATCCCCTTGAGCGGCGAGCGCCAGTCCGAGAGCATTGAAGATTGCCAATAGCTTGTCGAGCCGAATACCCGTGGCGTCTCCTAGCTCGAGCGATGCGAGCAGGCGCTCCGAAACACCGGCTTTTTTAGCGAGGACGGCACGGGTGATTCCCTGCGACTCGCGTGCCTGGCGCACGTAGATGCCAGCTTGGCGCGGTGTGGTGATGGGAAGGGTATCCACGGCGAACTCCTAACGTGCAGACTTTTGCATATCAGTATGACATGCAAAAGTCTGCACGAAAAGGCATTATGCAAAACTCTGCATGAGACCTCTACATTGATGTCGAGCTTATGAGAGGCGTTTTTTATATCGCGAGAATCTCCAGATGCTCAAGCAAGATCTTAAGCCCGATGAGGATGAGCACGACGCCGCCCACGATGGTGGCAGGCTTTTCGTCGCGCGCGCCAAAGGTGCGGCCGATCGCCACGCCAGCGATGGAGAAGATAAACGTCGTGATGCCGATGAGCGACACGGCGGGCACGATGTCGACCGAGAGCGCGGCAAATGAGATGCCCACGGCTAGGGCGTCGATTGAGGTGGCGATGGCGAGGATTAGGTACTCGCCCAGGTCAATCTTTTCGGCATCCTTGCCGTCGCCTTCGTCCTCGTCCTCGGTAAAGGCCTCCCACAGCATCTTGCCGCCGATGGAGGCCAACAGAATAAAGGCAATCCAATGGTCGATGGGGCCGATGATGCCCATAAACTGACTGCCGAGCGCCCATCCGATTACGGGCATGCCGGCCTGAAAGCCGCCAAAGAACAGGCCGAGCACTACGGCGACCTTAAGGTTGATCTTCTTCATGCCAAGGCCCTTGCAGATGGATACGGCGAAGGCGTCCATCGAAAGGCCAACGGCGAGCAACATGAGCTCTGCGAGTCCCATAGTCTGGCCCCCTCTTTGCGGGCGAACCCGATTACACGACTACTCCCTCATTTATATGAGACCCGATGCTACCACATGAGCAGCTAAAAGAGCCCCGTCCCAAATGAGCTACCTAAGCTGTGTTCGCTCATTCTGTAAGCATCGGATTTCGCAAGCGTCGCGGGGACAAACCGTGAGAAACTATTTAGCGTTTATGGAGCGTATACGATGGGAGCGATGCCTTGGATAAGAACGAGCTGCAAAAGCGTATGGAACAGGCCATCCGCCTGACGGCACCTGGTCAGCCGATCCGCACCGCCCTCGACATGATCATCGCCGGTCACCTGGGCGCCCTTATCTGCGTCGGCGACACCGAAAACGTGCTCGCTGCCGGTAACGACGGCTTTCCGCTCAACATTTCGTTCACCTCGAACCGTCTGTTCGAGCTCTCCAAGATGGACGGCGCCATCGTCATCGACGGTGACCTCACCCAGATCCTGCGCGCCAACTTCCACCTCAATCCCGATCCCTCGCTTGCCACGAGCGAGACGGGCATGCGTCACCGCACCGCCGCTCGCATGTCGGTGCTCACCGATGCCATCGTGATCTCGGTCTCGGCCCGTCGTGCCGTCGTCAACGTGTACGTTCACGGCAAGAGCTACGAGATCCAGCCCGTCACCACCATCATGAGCTCGGTCAACCAGCTCGTCGCCACGCTCCAGACCACCCGTCAGTCGCTCGATCGCTCCCTGCTGCGCCTGACGGCTCTCGAGCTCGACGACTACGTTACGCTCGCCGACATTACCGGTATTTTCTCGAGCTTCGAGATCATGCAGCAGGCAAAGACCGAGCTTAAGGATTGCATCGTCAAGCTGGGCAACCAGGGCAAGCTCGTGCAGATGCAGCTCGAACAGCTCGCGGGCTCCAGCATGGATACCGAATACGATCTGATGATCCGCGACTACGCGAGCGATTCCTCCGAGGCCAATGCCGAGAAGATCCGCGCCGAGCTTAGCCGCATGACGCCTAAGGACCTGTCCGACCCGCAGCACGTGGCGGCGGTTTTGGGTTACGACGACCTGGACGAGGACTCCGTCATGACGCCGCTGGGCCTGCGTACACTTTCCCGCGTGTCCGTCGTGCGTGACGGCGTGGCCGAGAAGATTGTCGACGAGTACGGCTCGCTGCAGGAGCTCATGGACGACATCAGCGAGGATCCGGAGCGCCTGGGCGACTTTGGCGTTAACAACCCTGCCATTCTTGCGGACTCCCTGTACCGCATGAAGGGCACCAAACAGGGGAACGCATAATGGCGCCCGTATGCGCCGTAGTCGTTGCCGGTGGCAGCGGCCAGCGCTTTGGTAACCCCGGTGGCAAGCAGCTCGTCAATGTAGCGGGTCGTCCGCTTATGAGCTGGTCCATCCGCGCATTTGACCGTAGCGATAAGGTCGGACACATCGTCGTGGTTTGCCCTGCCGAGCGTCGTGCCGAGATGTGCCGCCTGGCCATCGATCCGTTTGACTATGACACGCCTATCAGCTTTGCCGATGCCGGCGATACCCGCCAGGATTCCACCCGTGCCGGCGTGCATGCGGTTCCGGCGGGTTTCGAATATGTCGCCATTCACGACGGCGCCCGTCCGCTCATTACGACCGAGGCGATCGATCACGCTATCGACGTGCTCGTGAGCGACCGCGCCCTCGACGGTGTCGTGTGCGGCCAGCCCGCGATCGACACGCTCAAGATCGTCGACGGCGATAACATCGTCGAGACGCCGCCACGCGAGCTGTACTGGGTCGCGCAGACGCCGCAGATCTTTAGTGTCGACGCCATGAAGCGCGCCCATGCCGCAGCGATTGCCGAGGGCTTTATCGGCACGGACGATTCGTCGCTGGTCGAGCGCATGGGTGGGCGTGTCCGCTGCGTCCAGAGCCCACGCGACAACCTTAAGGTGACGGTACCCGAGGACTTGCGTCCCGTAACCGCGATTCTGCTCGGCCGCATGGCCGAGGGAGAGGATCTTCCCCATGTTCAGTAACCTGCGCATTGGCCACGGCTACGACGTCCACCGTTTGGTGGAGGGTCGTCGATGTATCATCGGCGGGGTCGACATTCCCTACGAGCGCGGTCTGCTGGGCCATTCGGATGCCGATGTGCTCGCGCACGCGCTGGCCGACGCTATTTTGGGCGCCTGCCGCGGGGGAGACATCGGCAAACTGTTCCCCGACACCGATCCTGCCTATGAGGGCGCCGACTCGATGGTGCTGCTTGCCCGTGTGATGGACTATGCGCGTGAGCTGGGCTTTGAGTTTGTCGATGCCGACTGCACCATTGCCTGCCAGCAGCCCAAGATCACCCCGCACCGCGATGCCATGCGCGCCAACCTCGCCCATGCCCTGGGCGTTGACGTCGAAAACGTGGGCGTCGCCGCCACTACGACCGAAAAGCTCGGCTGGGAAGGCCAGGGCGAGGGGATCGGCGCCTGGGCCGTCTGCCTGCTACAAAAAACCGTTAAGGAGTAACGAATGCGTATCTACAACAGCGCTACCCATAAAAAGGAAGAGTTCCAGCCTATCGAGTCCGGCAAGGTCCGCATGTACGTGTGCGGCCCCACGGTCTACGACAACATCCACATCGGCAACGCCCGCACGTTCATCAGCTTTGACGTGATCCGCCGTTGGCTCATCGCGAGCGGCTACGAGGTCACGTTCGCCCAGAACCTCACCGATGTCGATGACAAGATCATCAAGCGCGCCAACGAGCAAGGCCGTACGGCTGCCGAGGTCGCGACAGAGTTCTCCGACAAGTTCATCGGCGTCATGCGCGCCGCCAACGTGCTCGATCCCGATGTGCGTCCCCGCGCCACCAAAGAGATCGGTCCCATGATCGCTATGATCAAGACGCTTATCGAGCAGGGCCATGCCTATGCCGCCGATAACGGCGACGTGTACTTTGCCGTGCGCAGCGATCCCAACTATGGTCAGGTCTCGGGCCGCAACATCGACGATCTTATGGTGGGCGCGCGCATCGAGGAGAACGAGGACAAGAACGACCCGCTCGACTTTGCCCTGTGGAAGGCCGCCAAGCCCGGCGAACCCAGCTGGCCGAGCCCCTGGGGCGAGGGCCGTCCCGGTTGGCACACCGAGTGCGCCGCCATGGTGCATCGCTACCTGGGCACTCCGATCGACATCCACGGCGGCGGCTCCGACCTTGCCTTCCCGCATCACGAGAACGAGTGCGCCCAGGCCACCTGCGCCTGGCACCAGGGCTTCTCCAACACCTGGATGCACACGGGCATGCTGCTGGTAGACGGCGAGAAGATGTCCAAGTCGCTCGGTAACTTCTTTACGCTGGCCGAGGTGCTCGAGCAGCATTCCGCCGCGGCCCTGCGCCTGCTGATGCTGCAGACGAGCTATCGCTCGCCGCTCGACTTTTCTTGGGAGCGCCTGGAGGGTGCCGAAAACTCGCTCACGCGTATCGCCGGTACGGTCGAGAACCTGCGCTGGGCCGCGAACCATGCGACGGCCGATGCCGATGAGGCAGCATCCGAGGCGTTTGCCGCCAAGGCCGCCGAGACCCGTGCCACCTTTAAGGAGTGCATGGACGACGACTTTAACACCGCTGGTGCCATGGGTGCCGTCTTTGGCTTTGTGACCGAATGCAACCAGTACCTGGAGCAGGCGGGCGACGCTGCCGACAAGGCCGCTGCGCTTGCTGCCGCCGATACGCTGGTCGAGCTGCTCGATACGTTTGGCGTTGAACTTCCCGAGCCCAAGGTCGAGCTGCCGCTGGGTCTGCTGGGCGTTGCCGCCGGTTTGGTTGCCTACACTGGTGACGACGTGGATGAGGCCGCTGCTAAGATTCTCGAGGCTCGCGCCGAGGCCCGTGCCGCCAAGAACTGGGATTTGGCAGACGCCATCCGCGATCAGCTCAAGGACCTGGGCCTCACCATTGAAGATACGGCCGCGGGCACTCGTATCAAATCTCTCTAATCCCCGCGGGTTTCCCAAGCACCCGACCTTGCCGTTCAAACCGTCGCTCGCGTACTCAAGTACGCGCCGCTCCTCTTTCACGGTAATCTTGGGCACTTGGAAAACCCGTACCGACCGCCCGAGCCACGGCACCTTGCCTTTCAATCGTCGGGCATGACCTCAAGGTCTATGCCCTCCTCTTTCAAGGCAATCTGACACACCTCGGGCGGTCGGTCTATTTGTTTCGTTTGATAGTTGTATTTAGGAGGTCGCTTTATGGCCGACAATCGCAAGCGCGCGTCTCGTGGCGGCAAGCAGGCTGCTTCTGGCTCGCGTCCGATTCGCCGTAATGACCGCGCTGCCGCTCCCAAGGGTCAGCGCGATCGTACCCAGGCCGCACGTCCGCAGCGCGATCGCAACCGCGACGCTGTCCAGGCTCCCAAGGGCGAGTTTATCGAAGGCCGTCGTGCTGCCGCCGAGGCGCTGCGCACTGGTTTTCCCATCAAGTGCGCGCTCATTGCCGAGGGCGGGGAGCGCGATGCCGCCCTGTCGCGTCTGGTCGATGACCTCAACGCCGCGGGCGTCCGCATTAAGTATGTGCCGCGTGCACAGCTCGATGTGCTGTCGAGCCATGGCGCTCACCAGGGCATCGCGCTCGAGGTCGGCAACTTCCCCTATGCCGATGTCGCCGATATCCTCGACCGCGCGGGTGACGGCCCGGCGCTCGTCGTCGTGCTCGACCATGTGACCGACGATGGCAACTTTGGTGCCATCGTGCGCTCTGCCGAGGTCGTGGGCGCGGCGGGCGTCATCATTGCCAATAAGCGCGCCGCCGGCGTGACCGTCGGCAGCTATAAGACTTCCGCCGGTGCTGTCATGCACCTGCCCATCGCGCAGGTTCCCAACATTGCCCGAGCGCTTGACGACCTCAAGGCCGCCGGCTTTTGGGTGGGCGGTGCTTCCGAGCACGCCGAGGGCAGCTGCTGGGATGCTCCCTTCGAGGGCCGCGTGGCGCTCGTCATGGGTTCCGAGGGCGACGGCATCTCGCGCCTGGTGCTCGAGAAATGCGACTTTTTGACCAAGCTTCCCCAGCGCGGCATGACCGAGAGCCTCAATGTTGCCCAGGCGACCACGGCGCTGTGCTTTGAATGGCTGCGCCGCAACGCCGGCGAGCTCATGGGGGAGGAGTAGCGCATGTCCAAAAAGAACCGTGCCAAGTCCAAAGCCAAGCGCTTTGGCGAAGGCTCGGCCAAGCCGATTGTCTCGGCCGCGACCTACGGCGTGGGCGGCAATGCGTTTGCACAGGCTATCGCCGACCCAGTCTCGACGGTGCACTCCAACAAGCCCGAGCTGCTGGTGGTCGACGGTTACAACGTGATCCACTGCACGCCGCGCTACGAAAAGCTCGTATACGACCATTCCGACGATCCGTATTCCAGCGACGTTCACGATATGGCGCGCACCGCCCTCATCAACGATGTCGCCGCGTTTGCCCAGGGCCGCTACGAGGCTGTGATTGTGTTTGACGGTGCGGGCAATATCTCCAGCGAGCGTCCCAACCTGCCGGCCCGCGGCGTGCGCATCGAGTTTTCGCCGACGGGCGTCTCTGCCGACACCGTGGTGCAGAAGCTCTGCATCGAGGCACGTGAGGAGGGCCGCGCGTGCTCCGTGGTATCGAGTGACGGCACAATTCAAGCCGTCGTCATGGGCAAGGGCGTCACGCGTATTTCGAGCCGCATGCTGGTGGACGAGATCAAGCAGATTGACAACGACGTGCACGAGGCAGAGGAAGCTCCGCAGATCAAGATGACCCTGGGCAGTCGCCTGAGCCCCGAGGCGCTGGCCAAGCTCAAGGCGTTGCGCGGGAGGTAGGGGAGTTGGCGGGGCAATGCTGCCTCGCTAACTCCATTCAGCGATGTCGATCGTTCTTTCGAGGCGCCACGTTAGCGCCTCTTTTAGATAAGGCAGTCTCGCTGCTAGGGCATCGTTTTTAGACAGAATCTCGATCGCCTCGTCGACAAAGCCCTCGAGTTTGTCGCCGTCAAACCAGCCCATGTCCTCGACGAGCAACATTTGTTTGGCGGGACTTGAATGAAATTGTGCGCTGGTAAAATTGTGCTCTCCCGCCCTAAGCTCCTCTAGTGATATGTTGCACCAGAGTGATGAGCCCGAATCGAAGATGGGGGCTGGTCTGCAGACCAGTGAGTTGACGTTTCGCACGAGGCCGAAGTTGCGCCAATGACGGTCGTAGTTGGCAATGATGTCATCGCATACGATCATGCGGTCAAGGGCGTCTTTTATATCTGTCGCTCCAAGCTCCTCGCAGTTTGCTACATACCGTTCGTAATCGGTTAATCGCTCGTCTGCATTTGCATGCTGGTTTACATAGAACGCAGGGACATATTCTTCTTCGTCAGTTAAGAAGATATTGCATGTGCTCAAGGCAGAAGTACCCGCGCCTTCGAGCGAATAGGGTACATAATCGCAAGCGTTTAGGATGCGACGGTGAAGTGCGGTCGCCACCATCTCGTTATAGGGTTCCTGGTTTAGATGCGCACCTGCCTTGTGGAGGATTCGACGGTCACCCTCGCATGTCCAATACTTCTGAAGATTGCCGTCCGAGGTGTTATCGGGCTTTGCGGCGGCTGCTTTGCCCTCTGGGGCGAAGGGTGCGATGGACAGAGAGACGTCGTCAAAAGCATTACTGAAGAAGTTAATATCCTCCCACGCGAGACCGGAATCTTGGGGTCTAATCCAATACTGGTCGGATAGGGAGAGGCCGAGATTTCGCTGGATGAGTTCATCGGGAACATCGACTGCGGCTTCTGCAAGCAGGGAGGCTAGTCCAATGCGTGCGAGCGGGATACCGCGGCCTCGCCACCAAATGCGGAAAGAGTCGAGCGACACGGGACTATTGGGGCCAAGTACTCCAATAGGGGCGTGGATGTAATCGATGTCGGCACCGATGTGGGTAAAGTCTTTTCGCGATGTGCTGTAGACCAGCTGGGCGACTTCGTGCGTGCGGTTCATGAGGGTAAACGTAATCTCGCTTTTTCCATGGCCTCGACGGGGGCGTCCCCCCGTTTTGGTCACGGAGCGGAGTCGTGCGTTGACGCTGTCTTTGTCGATGAGCCATACACCAGAAGCCTTGCGTGCCTCAAGCGCTCCGTTTTTTATGAGCTCTTGCACCCTGCGCGGGGTGATGTCGAGTAGCTCTGCAGCTTCCTTCGTGGTCAACATCGCGAAACCCTTCGCCAGAACGAATAGTTTTATATAGCCAATTGTAATTAAAAATATTCGTTCTGGCGAAGGGTTTTAAGATTGAGGGCGAACTGACAGAAATGAACGGGCTTGGTACGTGTTGTTGCTGGATTTTGCATATTTATATAACGCCGCGCGGCCTGTTGCGCCTCGTCCGCAATTCCTTTATTCTTAATTGGCTTCGCGCGAAAGCGCCAAGTGTGCCAGTGTGGCGCAACGGTAGCGCAACTGATTTGTAATCAGTGGGTTGCAGGTTCGATTCCTGTCACTGGCTCCATGAGAGTTTCGGGCTCTGTTCCTTGTGGGACAGGGCCCGTTTCTATTTAGGTGGTGCGCCATCGGGTTAGCGCCCATCCCGTTTTTGGTTTGTCTCGTCCTCCAGTTTGTCTAAATCTGTAACACCAAGACCGATATTTGGCATCTAACTGTTACAGATTGAGATGAAACTTAGGGTGTTTTAGGAATATCTTGATCTGTAACATGTAGAAGCGGAATAGGCCTCTTGCCGTTACAGATCGAGACAAGGGTGGGTACGGACCTGGATGTCCTGCTCGAGCGTGGATTTCTGGACGCGCGAGAGAAAAAATCTCCCGACCGGAGAACGAGCGTGGATAATTAACTTGGATAGGGAGCTAAGGTAAACACCGATTGTCTATCGACGGCTTTAGAAACGACGACCCCGATTCCATTGTGGAATCGGGGTCGTTTGTGCCTCGGGAATCCGAATGGATTAATCGAGCTCCTAAGGACCTTCTTGGGTTCTTGCTAATGGTCTGCCGAGGATGTCTCCAATGCAAACAGCGGGCATCTACTCAATATAGCTGGGGTTCTTCTTGATGATCACGCGTGCAGCGATGAAGGAGACGACGATGGCGATGATGGCGACAACGCATGCCAGCACGAAGTTGCCCATGGACCCATCGGGAGCGATAAAGATGAGTGCCGAAAGAAGGCCGGGGCATGCTCCCGCAACATACTCTTTCAGAACAAAGATGCCTGCAGGGAGTCCAGCGCAGAGCGCGCCGATTGCCGTGCCGACAAGCAGGCGGGGACGCTCGATGAGGCAACCGTAGAACGCGGGCTCGGTTACGCCACAGAGTGCGGTGACGGCAACCGTGGTGACCATACCCCTCTTCTCTTTGTTTCCCTTCATGGCAGTTGCCAGGGCGAGGCTCGTGCCACCAATGCAGAGGTTCGAGATGAATCCAAAGATAATGGGTGCCCAACCGAGCTGCGCCAAGCTCGTAACTTCGATTGCGATGTAGGCCTTATCAAGACCGAGCATGACAAAATAGGGGTTAAGGGCTGCAAGGATTGGAGTAGCGATAAATGCCACGTTATCCATGAGCCACGTGACGGCATCACTCAGCGCGTAGCCCATCATGCTGCCGGCGGGGCCGAGGATAATCAGCTCAACAGGCACGACGATGAACATGGTGAGTAGCGGCTTCAAGAACAGTTTGGTAACGTCCGGGATGTTTTTCTGAAGACCGCGATCAACAAAGTACATGAGCACAACGCCCAGTACGATTGGCACCACCGTGCTCGAGTAGTCATTCGTCGGGATGGGGATGCCAAGAAAGTCGAGACCCTCAGCACCGCTAATAGACGAGCTAATCATGATTGCGCCCAGCAGCGCGCCCATGATAGGCTGCATCTTCATGACGGCGGCGAGCTGGTAGCCTAGGTAAACGGGCAGGAAGCTAAATGAGGCACTGAAGATCGCCAGCAGAACCTGGGCAGTTCCGCTATCGGTGCTCAATCCACAATAATTGACCAGGAGATTCTTAATCGAAAGAATGAGTCCGCCTACGATGAGCGCCGGGACGATGGGCATGAATACCTGTGCGGAGACATTTCCGAATTTCTCAACCAGGCTCATGGCAGTGTTGCCGCTTTTGATACCCTCTGCAAGATCCTTGGCGGTTTGGGCATCGTCGGCAACCGCGCCGCCGCCGACTTCGATTCCCGCGAAGTCGAGGAAGTCGTTGTAAGCCTCGGTGACGTTGGGGCCGATGATCACCTGAAGCTGGCCACCGCTGACTACTGCCCCGAGCGCCTGATCGGCCGATTTGGCGAGCTGGAGATCGATGATCGAGGTGTCTCGTGCGTCGATGCGAAGGCGCGTCGCACAATGAGTTACCGATGTAATGTTCTCTTTGCCGCCAACAGCCTTTAGGACTGTTTCGGACATTGCCTGATATTTCATCTCTTTCTCCTAACCTTCCTGCTCCTGATACTTCGAGATAAGGTCTCGGTACCAATACCAGCTCTTTTTGGGGGTGCGCTCCAGATTGTTCTCGAAGTCGATGTGGACAAGTCCGTATCGTTTTTCGTAGCCGTTGATCCAGCTATACAGATCCATCGTCGACCAGAGGTAGTAGCCCTCAACGCGCGCGCCGTCGCGCTTAGCCCTCATCATGTGCTCGATGAACTGGCCCAGAAGCTCGATGCGGTCATCATCGTGGATCATTCCGTCTGCGTCTGGTTGCTCATAGGCGCCATGTCCGTTTTCCGTAATAAAGATGCGGGGCGCGTCATAGCGCTCGTGGACATCCATGATGGTTGAATACATGCAACTTGGGAGTATTTCGCGGCCCCATTTATTGCGGGGAACATTGCTGTCGCGGGCGCTTTCAAACAAGGGCGCAATGCATTTTCCTTCGACTTTTTTGCTCGAACCGCCCTTATTGTTCGCCGAAACGGCAAGCTCTCCACCGTGCCAGTCGGTTACATACTCTCGGCAATACACGTTGAGTCCAATAAAATCGACTTTACCGTCTCTGAATTCTTCTACGTCATTTGGGGATCGATAGAGCGAGACGCCAAGTTTTTCAAGGATTTCGTCCATTTCTGGCGGCAGTTGACCCTGAAGCGCTGGTGCCAGAATCATGCGATTGGCGAAAAAGTCCGCGTATCGAAATACGTCATCAGGGTGCTCGGTTGCCGGGTCGAGTTCGACAACGCCGCCATCGTGGACGGCGCCGATGATGCCGTCGTAGCCCATTTGACGATATGCTCGGACTGCGAGTGCGCTTGCGCGCATCAGGTTGTATTGAAACTGCATGTACGACTGAACGTCGAGCGATCGATTGGGGGGATAGTTGCCCAACATGTTTACGCAGTAGCTGTAGAAATGCGGCTCGTTAACGGTGGCCCAGATTTTGACGCGGTCTCCAAAGCGCTCAAAGCAAATCTTGGCGTATTTGCAGAACCACTCTGCCATGTCGTTGTTCAGCCATCCGCCTTTGCAAGCAAGCGTGAATGGCAGATCGTAATGGAACAGCGTAACGTTGGGCTCTATGCCATTTTCGAGGCAGCAATCAATGACTCGATTATAAAAATCGATACCCTCTTCATTCACTTCGCCGATACCCGTGGGGATGATTCGACTCCATGAAAGAGAGAAGCGATAGGTGTTTTGTCCGCCTTCTTTCATCATGCGGATATCTTCTTCATAGCGATGGTAGAAGTCGCAAGATACATCACCGTCAACATGGTTGATGTTCTTATTGCTTGTGTGGTTAAAGAAATCCCACTCGCCGAGGCCTTTGCCGTCTTCGTTCCAGGCACCCTCGCACTGATAAGACGCCGTGGCGGAACCCCAGAGAAACGGCATGTTGTTCACGTTGCCCATGAATCCCCTTTCCATCATTCAACACGGTGGATACGTGTGACGGAATTACGATTAAGATGACGTCAACTGATTTGAATCATAGGAGAACGACCAAAGCTGTTTGATTCAATAAATGAACTATGATTTCGAGGAGAGCGGAAAGAGGGATCACGTGAATATCAATGACTTCGATGTGCTCAATCGCATTAGCTCCATCATCAACAGCGAGTTTGGGTCAAACGATGCCGCCATCGCTCGATATCTCATCGCTCACATTAGGCGTTCGAGCGAAATCAATGTTGCCGCAATAACCCGCGATGCATTCGTGACCCGTTCCGCTGTTCGTCGTTTCTGCAATCGATTGGGCTACCAGTCTCTTAGCGATTTGAAAGAATCATTTACTCAATCAGTCTTTCCAAGCGACTTAAGCCATCGAGAGGAGGAATTTGGCTACGAGGAGTACAGGGCAGAGCTCGACGTTCGCATGATCGAGATGTTCGCTGAGGTTGAAAGCGGCGTGTCCGATATCGCTATTAAGCACCTTGCCGACGAAATTGATGGCCATAAAAACGTTGAAATCTGGTGCACCAATAATGTGAGCGCCAATCTCGTACGATTTCAGCAGGAAATGTTTTATGCGGGCAAGATAGTTCGCATAGTTGCTGGGGCTAACGTCGCGGAATTGAAAAACATGGGAGACGCTTCGCAGTCATTGATAATTCTCGTATCGGTCTCCGGGCTATTTGCGTCACAGGCGCGTGAGTATCTTGATTGCCGTTCGGGCAGGAAGATTCTAATTACTGCGTTTAGCAACGATGACAAATCGAGGTCTTTTGACCGTGTATATCGTCTTGGTAATGCGGGAAACGGAATTGACCGACTCGGCGTTTATTCGAAATATGCCATGACTTATTTCTTCGACTTGCTATCGTCGTGTTACTTGAGTCGCTACCCCTGCACCAAGGGGGAGCCGCTCTATGGGTCTACTTTGGCCTGGCCCGAGTAGTTGCGGCTCTATAGTTCTCCCGCCTGGAGAATGAGCGTGGATAATCTGCCACTTTGGCCTTTGGGCCGCGCTAAAAGCGGGAGAAAGTCCACGCTCGATTTCAAACGGGAGAAAATCCACGCTCGATCAAGCCAGGGAAGCCCGATCGCGACCTATGTAATAGTGCAAGAGGGTCGTTACCGAAGGTCGATGCTGTAGGCGCACTCCACCGTGACAAAGTGTTCCCTCGGGAAATGTCACCAGCGCAGCCAAATCCACTGTCCTTCATATCCAAACTCAACAAAACTGCAGGTCAAAGGTATATAGATACGCCCGGGACCGTGTATCTAGAGGTTTTCGTTGACAGCCCCCAAGGTTGCATCGTATTATCTTTTTCGTTCGCGGGGGCGGCGGTCCAAAAGACCAAAGGACCTGCGGATACTTGAACGATTGGGAGTTTGCCCGAGTGGTTAATGGGGACGGGCTGTAAACCCGTTGGCTCTGCCTACATAGGTTCGAATCCTATAGCTCCCACCCGTCAAGTGCCTGTATAGCTCAGTCGGTAGAGCACTTCGTTGGTAACGAAGAGGTCACCAGTTCAAGTCTGGTTGCAGGCTCCATCCGGCGGTGTAGCTCAGTTGGTTAGAGCACACGGTTCATACCCGTGGCGTCACTGGTTCGAATCCAGTCACCGCTACCATAGGTAACACGGTGGCTTCTCAATAGTATGTTGAGAGGCCACTATGGTATAAAGGCAAAGTCCCGTCCGGGGACGACCTGTTAAGAGGAGGGCTTTATGGCCAAAGAGAAGTTTGAGCGCACTAAGCCGCATGTTAACATCGGCACCATTGGTCACGTCGACCACGGCAAGACCACGCTGACCGCCGCCATCACCAAGGTTCTCTCTGAGACCGAGGGCTGCAAGGCTGACTTCACTGCGTTCGAGAACATCGACAAGGCTCCCGAGGAGCGCGAGCGCGGCATTACGATCTCCGTCTCCCACGTTGAGTACGAGACTGCTGCCCGTCACTACGCTCACGTTGACTGCCCGGGCCACGCTGACTACGTCAAGAACATGATCTCCGGCGCTGCTCAGATGGACGGCGCTATCCTGGTCATCGCCGCTACCGACGGCCCCATGGCTCAGACTCGCGAGCACATCCTGCTCGCCCGTCAGGTCGGCGTTCCCTACATCGTCGTCTTCCTGAACAAGTGCGACATGGTCGACGATGACGAGCTCATCGACCTCGTCGAGATGGAGACCCGTGAGCTCCTCTCTGAGTACGATTTCCCCGGCGACGATATCCCCGTCATCCGCGGTTCCGCTCTGGGCGCTCTCGAGGGCGACGCCAAGTGGATGGACGCCATTCGCGAGCTCATGAAGGCCGTCGACGAGTACATCCCGACGCCTGCTCGTAACAACGACCTCCCGTTCCTGATGGCCGTTGAGGACGTTATGACCATCTCCGGCCGTGGTACCGTTGCTACCGGCCGTGTCGAGCGCGGTGAGCTCAAGCTCAACGAGCCCGTCGAGATCGTCGGCATCAAGGATACCCAGAATACCGTCGTTACCGGTATCGAGATGTTCCGTAAGTCCATGGACTTCTGCGAGGCTGGCGACAATGTCGGTCTGCTGCTCCGCGGCATCAAGCGCGAGGACATCGAGCGCGGCCAGGTTCTCTGCAAGCCCGGTTCGGTTACCCCGCACACCAAGTTCACCGGCGAGATCTACGTTCTGACCAAGGAGGAGGGCGGCCGTCACACCCCGTTCTTCGATGGTTATCGTCCTCAGTTCTACTTCCGTACCACCGACGTTACCGGTACGGTCAAGCTCCCCGAGGGCACCGAGATGGCTATGCCTGGTGACCACATCACCATCGAGGGCGACCTCATTCACCCGATCGCCATGGAGGAGGGCCTGCGCTTCGCTATCCGCGAGGGTGGCCACACCGTCGGTTCGGGCATCGTCTCCACGATCATTGAGTAAATTAGCTCTTTGATATAGCTGACTTAGAGAGAACCCGGCACTTATAGGGTGCCGGGTTCTTTTCTACGCGGGGCTTGTTCCCTGACGATTGCGTTTCGCTCGCTCTTAAGCCGAGCGTGAGGGATCGATTAGATCTCGCTGGCTTCATTGATGTGTTCCAAATATGAATGGATCCAGCGAGAACCAATTGATTCGAGGTTTTCATTGACAGCACTTACGTAGAGCTGATAAAGTACCAACTCGTGCCCGTACGGGGCGGAAATGAAAGGTTCAGGATAAATGCGTACTCTAGTTACTCTTGCGTGCACTGAGTGCAAGCGCCGCAACTATACGACCACCAAGAACAAGTCGAACATGCCTGATCGTATGGAGATCAAGAAGTATTGCCCCTGGTGCCGTCACCACACGCTGCACAAAGAGACTCGCTAGTCTCTAGTCACATACGCCAGTAGTTCAATTGGTAGAGCATCGGTCTCCAAAACCGAGTGTTGAGGGTTCGAGTCCTTCCTGGCGTGCCAGTCATTATTCCGTAAGCTCCCAATTGGGGGCTTACGGTTTACTCATGTATAAGCGCATTGCGCGGAGGTAACCCAAATGGCCAACAAGAAGAACAAGAAGAAGGCTCAGCAGCCGGCACCTGCCAACAACGCTGCCGCCAACTCCAAGGTTGAGGCCAAGAAGGCCGTTGCCAAGAAGAACGAGAAGGCTGCGAAGTCCAAGAAGAACGAGAAGCCTGGTTTCTTCGCCCGCACCAAGAAGTATTTCGCTTCGGTGAAGTCCGAGATGAAGCGTGTCACGTGGCCCGATAAGAAGGAGCTCGTGAACTACTCGGTCGTCGTTTGCGCTTCTCTGATCGTCGTCGGCGTCGTCATCGCTCTGCTCGATGCTGGCTTTGGCGAGGCTCTTGCTCTGTTCTCTGGATTGAGGGGCTAAACCATGTCTAAGCGTTGGTACGTCGTTCACACTTACTCTGGATACGAGAACCGCGTTAAGTCCGATATCGAGCATCGCATCGAGACCATGGGCATGCAGGACCGTATCTTTGATATCGAGATTCCTATGGAGCGCGTCACCGAGATCAAAGAGGGTGGCAAGCGCGAGACCAAGGATTCCAAGATCTTCCCGGGTTATGTCCTGGTTCGCATGGAGATGGATGACGATGCGTGGACGTGTGTTCGCAACACGCCCGGTGTCACCGGTTTCCTGGGCGGCAATGGCAAGCCCGCTCCGCTTTCCCGCGACGAGTACAATAAGATGACTCGTCGTCCCGGTAAGGGCGATTCGCCCAAGCGCACCTCGGTTGATATTGAGGTCGGCACGTCCGTCCGCGTCACTGATGGCCCGCTTACCGACTTCGATGGCAAGGTCTCCGAGGTTAACACCGAGGCAGGCAAGCTGAAGGTCACCCTGATGATCTTTGGCCGTGAGACGCCGGTCGAGTTCGACTTTAACCAGGTCGCTGTCATCGCTTAAGTTTTCGTCCGTTCGCGCGAGCGTGCTTCTTCTGTGACTGCTCATCTCAGGAGTGCTTCTAACACGTGCGTGCTTACGATATAGCAAGTACTTCACACTCGTGATTCGAAAGGAATGACCATGGCTGAGAAGAAGGTTGCCAACGTCATTAAGCTCCAGATTCCTGCTGGTGCAGCTAACCCCGCTCCTCCCGTCGGCCCCGCCCTGGGCGCAGCTGGCGTGAACATCATGCAGTTCTGCCAGGCCTTTAACGCCGAGACGCAGGACAAGAAGGGCGACATCATCCCCGTTGAGATCACTGTCTTCGAGGATAAGTCCTTCTCCTTCATCACCAAGACCCCGCCGGCGGCTCACCTCATCAAGAAGGAGTTGAACCTCAAGTCTGGTTCCGCTAAGCCCCAGGCCGACAAGGTTGGTCAGCTCTCCCAGGAGCAGCTCACCAAGATCGCCGAGATCAAGATGCCGGACCTCAATGCCAACGACATTGACGCCGCCAAGAAGATCATCGCCGGTACCGCCCGTTCCATGGGTGTCACCATCGCTGAGTAGCGATTTCTTTTGGTAACGACGGGTGCTCCAACCGGGGCGCCCGTTTAATGTGTGCAATAGGGCACACGATACGATGTGGGAGGGCACGCGCCCGTTTAACCACAGGAGGTAATGCACATGGCTAAGCATGGTAAGAGCTATAACGCCGCTGCCGAGAAGATCGACCGCGCCACGCTCTACACCCCCTTTCAGGCTGCCAAGCTCATCAAGGAGCTCGACACCGCCAAGTTCGACGAGACCGTCGAGGCCCACTTCCGTCTGGGCGTCGATACTCGTAAGGCCGACCAGAACATCCGCGGCTCCATCTCCCTGCCCCACGGCACCGGCAAGACCATTCGTGTTGCCGTCTTCGCCGAGGGCGAGAAGGCCCGCGAGGCCGAGGCTGCCGGCGCCGACATCATCGGTTCCGACGAGCTCGTCGCCCAGATCCAGAAGGGCGAGATCAACTTCGACGCCGCTATCGCTACGCCGAACATGATGGCCAAGGTTGGCCGCATCGGTAAGATCCTTGGTCCCCGTGGCCTCATGCCGAACCCTAAGCTCGGTACCGTGACCATGGACGTCGCCAAGATGGTCTCCGAGCTCAAGGCCGGCCGCGTTGAGTATCGCGCCGACCGCTACGGCATCTGCCACGTGCCCCTGGGCAAGAAGTCCTTCTCCGAGCAGCAGCTCGTCGAGAACTACGCTGCCCTGTACACCGAGATCCTGCGCGTCAAGCCCGCTTCTGCTAAGGGCAAGTACGTTAAGTCCATCTCCGTGTCTTCCACCATGGGCCCTGGCGTCAAGGTCGATCCCGCTATCCAGCGTGACTTCCTGGCTGAGTAACTAACGGTTACTGCCTGAGCAAAGCAAGCATTGCTAAAGAAACCCGGTTCTGTCTCGTGCAGGACCGGGTTTCTTGCTATCGCGTTAAAACCACCTTAAAGGGGACAGTGCCCCCTTTAAGGTGGTTACCAGGGTGTTCTAGCGGTTGAGGACTCGATAGCCTCGTGGCGCTTGAGTTCGCGACGCATGGTTTGCGAATTGAGCCAGGCTGCCTGCCAGCCACGGATGGGGTAGCGCGCTTCGTCCAGCTCAAACTGCGTATAGCCGCAGGCGTTGATGATCGTTGCCCCGCATGCGTGCTGACGCTCACGTTGAAAGTCGCGACCATAGCATTGGTGCACATGCCCGTGCACCATGTAGTCAGGATTCCAGGACTCGAGCGCTGTGTTAAAGCATTCGAATCCTCGATGTGGCAGATCGTCCAGATCGCCCACGCCGGCGGCGGGCGCATGGGTGAGCAATATGTCGCAGCCGCCGACCATCTTCACTTTGCGGGACAGCTTTCGCACGCGCTTGGCCATCTCGCGCTCGGTGTACATGTTGGCGCCATCTCGGTAGCGCATGGAGCCGCCAAGCCCCGCAATGCGGACGCCGCGATACACGTACACGGTGTCTTCGACACAGATACATCCGCCCGGTGCATGACGTGCGTAGCGGTCATCGTGATTGCCGCGCACGTAGATAAGCGGTTTGTTGATGACCGTAACCAAAAACTCAAGATAGTCCGGGTCCAGATCGCCAGCGGACAAAATCAGGTCGACACCCTCAAAGCGTTCCTTGCGAAAGCACTCCCATAGGCATCGTTCTTCGGTATCGGCTATGGCAAGGATTTTCATAGGGCGCGGACCTTCGGCTCATCGTCGGGCTGCGGAATCGTGCCCACCACGTTGTCTGCCAGCCAATCCATCTCGACGATTTGCGTGCTCGGCAGCGGTGGAAAGCCCTCGATCTGTACCACGCCGTCTTGGCTATGGAGCTCGCCGCCAAATGGATTGATGGAGCCCTCGACGATGCCATTGCGCAGTAGCTGAACAAGCTTGCGCGTCTGATAGGGCAGGCCCGGAGCGTAGCGAATGTCGATAACGCCCGAGCTCATGCCATACCAGTAGTTGACGGCGCGGACCCGGCTGTCGTCACTGGTCTCATCCCAGGTGCCATGCAGCAGGCTTCGCACGATAAGCTCGTAGTAACGGCCCCAGTTCCATACCGGCATGGCGATGCCGGCAACCTCGCCATCGACCAAGCGGTGGAGTCCGTAGGCCGTGGGGTCTTCGAGCGGCTTTGACATGTCGGCGCCGGACATGACGCTCACGCCTTCGCGACACATGGCGTCGGCAAGGCCTCCGGCGGGCACATCGCCCCAGGTCAGGATAATTTGCGCGCGGGGGTCGAGCAGCGAGGCGCCAATCGCAAAGGCGTTGATCTCGCTGAGTGCGCCCGAGGCGAAGACCGACGCGTGGTAACCGATGCGGTGGTTGTCCGCCATGCTGGCCGCAAGGGCGCCCAGCAGAAATTTTGCCTCGTACATCTTTCCAAAATACGAGCGCACGCTTTGATGGGGAAGGCCGATAGAGCAGTTGAGGAACCGCAACCGGGGATACTCAACGGCTGCCCTGAGCGTGTATTCCATCAGGCGGTGCGAGGTCGAGAAGATGACGCTGTCTCCATGTTTGACAGCCGTTTCCACGGCGGCGTAGAACACGTCCGGATCGTGGCAGTCCTCGAACGCCTCGGTGCGCACGATACCGCCAAAGTGCTCATCGAGATACTGACGCCCTTGGTCGTGCAGGCTGTCCCAGCCCGACGTCGCACAGGGGAACTCATGGATAAAGGCGATGCGCAGGGGATTGGCCGCCGAATAGACGGTCTTGCCCATAAAGAAGTTGAGCACGCCGGAGGTGGACTGGGCGGGTGACTCTTCCTCATCGACGCTCGGTGCTTCGACAAGATCGACCTTGTCCTCGTTATTTTTGCCGGCAATGACCAGCTCACGCCAAATCTTACACAGGCGGTTTACGACGATATCCGTCGGCGTATCCAGCAGGCGGTCCTGGTTGTACACATTGAGGTAGACGAGCATAGCGTCGGCGGGCGTAATGTCCAGGTGGTCGCCGCCCGCGCGAAGGTAGGCGCGCTTAAAGAGCAGGAAGGTGTGGCGCAGGTAGTCGATCTTTTTCTGCGGCCATTTTTCGATAAGGTCCTGACCGAGCATCTTGGCGAGCGTCTCGTAGCTTCCCTCGCGCGAGAACTCGATCTCGTATAGGGGGCAGACGCGCCAAAACGCGCAGAACTCACCGTACAGGCGGCTTTCGACGGAATCCCATGTGCCTGGGTAGAGACGGGTGACCTTGGCCGAAACCGTCGGGGCGTCCAGGAATTTGAGGACACTGACGCGCTTGTTGCCCTCTTGGACGTAAAACCGATGCATGAACTCGGTGACGATGACGGGATCGCGATAGCCCTCGGTCACCTGGATGTCGTAGAGGTTGGACCACTTGCGGGCGAACTCCGTGCTAAACGGCAGCAAGGGCATAAAGTTGCATGAAAAGGCCGACTGACGGCCCTTGGTAACCGTGCCGACGACCATTTCGAGCGGAATGTCCCTTAGGCCGACATTCTCTCGCTGGCCTAAGGGGAGCTGGGCAACCAAGCTATCGAGGTCCGTGAGATACGGATGCTCGCTTTGACTAATGGCGCGTCGACGTCCTTGCTCGCCGCGCTTGCGTGCTTGACGATAGGCCTCTTCCATAGTTTTGCTCCCTTAGTCGTTTAAACAACTATATGAACCATGGTATCACGAATGAAAACCACCACAAAGGTGCCTGTCCCCTTTGTGGTGGTTTAGGCGATGATGGGGGCGATGGCGCGGATGCAGGCGTCGGCCGCCGTAAAGGTGGTGCTGTCGTCGCTGACGATAAAGATGATTTTGCCCTTAATGCCAAAGTCGCCGATCTCGCTAAATAGCACGTAGGGTTCCTTGTCAAAGCCTGAGATGGGAAGCACGGCGGCCTTGGTGGCGCTGGTCAGCTCGTCTGCCAGCGCGTCGAGCGAGGCCCATTTGGAGGGGTCTTTGACCGCGACGGGGACGGCCACGCGCCCAAAGGGCATCAAATGCACGAGTGTGTTCTTGGAAATGTTGGAGTTGGGGACGATGACGGTCTGCCCGCAGGCATCTTCGATGGTCGTGTGGCGCCAAGTGATGTCCTGGACCACGCCCGACACGCCGCCGACCTCGATATTGTCGCCGGGCTTGATAATGCCCATAAAGGTCACCTGCATGCCGCCGATAAGGTTTGATAGCGTGTCCTGAAAGCCGAGCGAGATGGCGATGCCGCCGACGCCAAGAGCGGCGACGAGCGCGTTTGCGTTAATGCCAAAGCAGTTGTCGAGGATAAAGCTGCCGCCGATCACCCAGATGACGGCGCGCGCGATATTGATGAAGATACTCGATGCCGGAAGCGGGTTATCGTCGCGGTTGAGTAGGTGACGCAGAGTCTTGGATGCGACCTTGGCGGCGACGGCGGTGCCTATCGCCAAGATGACGGCCCAGATGGTGTTGTGGACCCACCGTTGCTCAAAGAAATGAAGAATCGGCTCAAACAATTCCATGTAGGGAAAACCTCCTAATGATCATTCAACCATGATACCCACCAAAAAGCCCGTCCGATCACATCGGACGGGCTTCTGTGCTCGATATAAGGTTTGCACGGAGGGGCTGCAAGGCCCGGCGGTGTAGCTTAGCGGCGGCGCATCCAGATAATGCCGAGCATGATGACGATGATGCCGCCGATGAGGCATGCGCCGACCACGGCCAGCGTGCAGTCTCCCGTTGCGACAAGCTTGCCGGTTGTCTTCTTGGCGCTGGTTTTCGTGGTCGTAGTAGTCGTGCCGGGCTTGGGCGAGGGCTTAGGCGTTGGATTCGGATTGGGCGTGGGGTCCACGGCTGCGGAGCTGAAGCTGATGGTGCCGGCGAGCCCGGCCATCTTGTTCTCCCAGTCGCTCTTCCCGATCAGCGCTCTGATCGCCGCCTCGCATGTGCCCCACTCGGTGCGCTTGGTGGCATTTGCGAAAGTGGGAAAGTCGGTCGTGTTGGTAATGATGTAGTTGTTGGTGGCGACGGTGTAGTTCTTGGCGGGATCGAGCGTGCTGCCATCCTTGGTGAGCGTGGCGCTCACAATGCGCTTGCCTTCGGGCTGCGTCCAATCAATCGTCACGTTAATGCCGCCAAAGGAGAGAACGCTGCCAGAGTCATCGCGCCACTTGTACTTGTCTTGCGCCTCCTGCTCGGTGTGGCCGGCTGCCACATAGGCTTGCTGAAGCTCGTAGCTGTCGTTGCAATCGTCGCTGATCTGCAGTGAGTGCTCAAGCGCTGCGAGGAAGTTTGCGCCGGTCATGCCCCAGGTCTCCACGGTGTTGCCATAGGGCGAGATGGCGACGACGTTGCCGGCGGTCACATCGCCCGCCGCGATGCCGCCGCGGATGCCGCCCGCGTTTTCGATGGCGAGGTCTGCCCCCGTCAGAGCAAGATAGGAGCCGCAGATAACATGCCCGATGGTCTGGGCTTTGGTGGCGTCGCCCGCTTTACTGGGGCGCAGATCGGTGGTGCGCACCATCTCCCAGCCATGCGTACCCGCGGCGTCCTCGCCGTAGAAATAGTTGGTGGAGGATGTGCCGAGCACCTTGTTCGATTCGCTTTCAAAGGCATCGTCGAGTGGCTTGATTTTGTTGTTGCGAACCTCGTCAAGGATGTTCTGGTTGTTAGAGTCTGCCAAAAGGTCGTCGACGTCCTTGGCGGTGTAGAGCTTCTCGTCGCTGTCGCCTGCGGAGACCGTCACCATGTCGTCGTTGGTGGTTTCGGTACCCCTGGTGTCGTACTCATAGGGAATGGAAAGCAGACCAACCTCGGCAAAGGCGCTGCCTGCCTCGACGACGCGGACCGGCTTGCCGTCGGCCCCCGTCACGTTTTCGTCTAAGTTGATGTGCTCGTGGCCCGCGACCAGTGTATCGACCCCAACGAGCTTTGCGGCAAAGGTCTTGGCGTTGAGCGTGTGCGCGATGCAGACGATAACGTTGCAGCCCTCATCCTCGCGCAGTCGCTTGGCCTCGGCATTGATGGCGTCCGCCGCACCCGAGAACGACGTGCCCGCGACCAGGTCCGCGCGTAGCGAGGAGCCCAGCGACTCATCCATGGCTCCGACGACGCCGACCTTAATCTTGTAGTTAAACGTGGGGCTGCCCTCGCCGTCCTTCCAAGTGCGATTGAGCGTCTTGGTGATGCTCGAGCTCCATACGCCGTTCGAGGACGTTGCATTCGCGCAGAGCATGGCGAAAGGTGTACTGGTGGCACCATTGCCGGCCATCGTGCGAAGCTTGTCCGCGCCGTAGCTCCAGTCATGGTTGCCCGGTGTGGTCGCGTCGTAGCCGTTTGCATAGAAGGTGTTCATGAGTTCGGCGATGCTCTTGCCCTCGCTCATGGTGGCAAAGGACTGCCCGTGGAAGGTGTCGCCTGCATCGAGCAGAAAGTCGGGGGCGTTGCCTTGGGCGCTATAGAGAACCGCCAGTCCGTCAAAGCCAATGGTGCCCGTGCCCTTGCTTGCGTTGTAGCTGTACTTGTAGCTGCCGTGGATGTCGTTGGTGTGCATCACGGTTACGGCGCCGTCAATAGCGGCGGGCAGGTTCCCCGCGAAAGCGAGGCTTGGGATGCCTGTGAGCGCGCCGGCAAACAACGCGGCAGCTAACGCAAGGCGGGGGAGTCTTTTCATGGCAGTCTCCTTACTCTTTAACAAAAACCACCACAAAGGTGCCTGTCCCCTTTGTGGTGGTTTTCTAGGTCGTTAGCTCAGCAGCATGCGGTCGTTGGCGAGCTCGCCGCCCGAGACCTCCTCGAACTTCTGCAGCAGGTCGGCAACGGTGAGCGACTTCTTCTCATCGCCTGCCACGTCGTAGATCACGTGACCCTCGTGCATCATGATCAGGCGATTGCCCAGACGGATGGCGTCGTTCATGTTATGCGTGACCATGAGCGTGGTCAGGTGATGTTCGTCGACGATTTCCTCGGTCAGATTGAGCACCTTAGAGGCCGTCTTGGGGTCGAGGGCCGCGGTGTGCTCGTCGAGCAGCAGCAGGCGTGGCTTGGTGAGCGTAGCCATGAGCAGGGTGAGTGCCTGGCGCTGGCCGCCCGAGAGCAGGCCGACCTTGGCGTTGAGGCGCGTGTCCAGACCAAGGTCCAGGCGCTTGAGCAGCTCAACGTACTCGTTCTTCTCGGCCTTGGTGACGCCCCACGAAAGACCGCGATGCTGGCCGCGACGCTTGGCGAGGGCCAGGTTCTCGGCAATTTGCATGTCGGCTGCGGTGCCGCGCATGGGGTCCTGGAACACGCGGCCCAGGTACTTGGCGCGCTGTGACTCGCTCAGACGCGAGATGTCGGTGCCGTCGAGCTCGATAACGCCCGAATCAAGCGGATACACGCCGGCGATCATGTTGAGCAGCGTGGACTTGCCGGCGCCGTTGCCGCCGATCACGGTTACAAAGTCGCCATCGTTGAGGGTAAGGTCGACGCCGGTGAGCGCGCGCTTCTCGGTGACGGTGCCCTTATTAAAGGTCTTCTTGACGTGTGAGAGCTTAAGCATCTGCCTCATCCCCCTTCGTGTAGGAGCTGCGGAGCTTATAACGCTCCCAAACCACGGGCACACACAGGGCCACGGCGACGATCACGGCGGAGAGCAGCTTCATGTCGTTGGCGTCCATGCCCAACTGCAGCACGATGGCGCGGATGAGGAAGTACACCACGGAGCCAAAGACGGCGGAGGCAAGACGGACGCTAAACTGCGTGAGGCCGCCGGGCAGCAGACGGCCGAGCACCTCGCCGATAACAATGGCGGCAAGACCGATAACGATGGCGCCGGTGCCCATGCCAATGTCGGCATACTTTTGGCTCTGGCAGATGAGCGCGCCCGAAAGGCCGATGAGGGCGTTGGAGAGCACGAGGGCGATCATCTTGGTGGAGTTGGTGTTGACGCCCAGAGCGCGGATCATGTACTCGTTGTTGCCGGTGGCGCGCAGCGCCGAGCCGATCTCGGTGCCAAAGAACCAATACAGGATGGCAACGATAGCCACAGCGAGCAAGATGCCCAGGATGATGGCGACGGTGGACTGCGGCAGGCCCGTCATGTTGCTGACAGACGAGAAGATAGTGCCCTTGGCAAGGATGGGCGTATTGGATTTGCCCATGATGCGCAGGTTGATGGACCACAGGCTGATCTGGGTGAGGATTCCGGCGAGGATCGCGGGAATCTCAAAGACCGTGGTCAAAATGCCCGTGACCGCGCCCGCGATGGCGCCGGCGCACATGCCGGCCAGCACGGCGAGCAGCGGGTCGACGTTGTTATTGACGATGAGTACGGCGCAGACGCAGCCGCCGAGGGCAAAGCTGCCGTCGCAGGTCATATCGGGGATGTCGAGCAGGCGGAACGTGATAAACACGCCAAGCACCATAATGCCCCAGAGGACGCCCTGCGAAACGGCGCCCTGCAATGCAATAAGCATGCTTCATACCTCCTAGGATAGGGTGGACACGTGAGTCACCATGATAGCGGTAACAATGCATAAAAGAGCTGCGGCCGGATGTTTTGTCTCATCCGTAACAAGCAGGGCGAACGCCGGTCTTTGGCGTTCGCCCCTGTGGCTCAGATATTGAATAACGCAGCTATGGCGCGAGTGCGGGTCCTAGACGCGTTACCGCGCATGGCGCTACTCGTCCAGAGCGGAAAGGTCGATGCCCAGGGCCTCGGCCATCTCGTCGTTCTTGACGACGACCAGGTCCTTGCTCGAGAGGTGCTTGATCGGCAAATCCTCGGGCTTGGCCTCGCCCTTCAGGATCTTAACGGCCATCTCGCCCGCGGCGTAGCCCAGGTCCTCATAGTTGATGGAGAGGGTGAACAGGCCGCCGGCCATGCACATGCCCTCCTCGCCGGTTACGAAGGGGAGCTTATTCTCCTTGCAGATCTGGCCGACCTGCGAAGCGCCCGCGGCGATGGTGTTATCGGTGGGGGAGTACAGCGCGTCGACCTTGCCCACGGCAGATTCGACGACGGACTGGATCTCGTTGGAGCTCGAGACGGTGAAGTCGGTGTAGTCCAGGCCCAGCTTGTCGAGCTCCTTCTTGGCGGCCTTGATCTGGACGTCGGAGTTGGACTCGGCGGTGCAGTAGAGCAGACCGACCTTCTTTACGTCGGGCAGGACCTTCTGCATCATCTCGAGCTGCTCGGCGACCGGGGTGAGGTCGGAGGCGCCAGTGACGTTGGTGCCGGGCTTTTCGTTGTCCTGGACCAGGCCCGAGGCGGCGTAGTCGGTGATGGCGCAACCCACGATGGGGATATCGGCGGTGGCGCCGGCGGCGGCCTGCGCGGCGGGCGTAGCGATGGCGTAGATCAGGTCGACGCCATCGCCCACGAACTTGTCGGCGATGGACTTACACGTGGACTGGTCGTTCTGGGCGTTCTTCTGATCGATCTTGACCTTGAGACCGCTCTTCTTGATGGCCTTGACGAAGCCGTCGTTGGCGGCGTCGAGTGCGGAGTGCTCAGTGAGCTGCAGAACGCCGACGGTGTAGTCGGAACCGGCGGCAGCAGAGCCGGAACCAGAGTTGCCGCCGCATCCGGCGAGCGGAGCGAGCGCGAGCAGGCCAGCAGAGACCAGAAGGCTCCTGCGGCTGATGGTGATGTCCTTCATATCGTTACCCCCAGTATAGAAATGGCTGGAAATACTGCACTCAAACAAAGTGCAAGTGGAACTATAGTAGCGCGGATGTCCATTTTTACAATAACCTGGCAGGTTTTTTAATACAGAACCGGATGGGCGGTACGGGTAGTCGAATGGACGGCGGAGGTTCTTATGCGGCAGAGGCGTCGTCCTCCTCGTCGAGGGCGGCGAAGAGCTTCTTGCCGTCGAGGAGACGCGTGGTGACGTTTCTCATGCGGCCGATCTCTACGGTACGCAGCGTGTCATCGGTGCCTCGGGCGTCATAGACCGTTCCCAGCAAATACGAGATGCCGTCTCGTTGCTTGATGGCAAAGGGGCGGAGTGTCATCCGTGCTACTTCAGTTTCGCCACGTGTCGTGACGCTCGAAATATCAAAACTCACCGTGGTTCCGTGGTCGATGGCCTGCTCGATGAGCTCGCAGGTGTCGATGCGCTTGACGGGCGTGCGCATGGCCTTGGTGGATTTGCCACCGGCGCTTGGAGCAGGCTCGGGTGCATCGAGGTAGCCGCGAACGTCGGCACTCGCCATGGCGACCAAGTGCTGAGCCATGCTTTTTCGAATGGCAATGGGCGTAGAGCGGTTACGCATGACCATGCCGTGGAGCCGGATGATCTCTTCGTCGGTGAGCGGACGGGTCAAGAGCCGATACCCCACGCCGCGTTTGTACTCAATTTCGTATCCGGCATGGCGAAGTGCGGAGATGGCGGTGTAGATGCTGCGTCGCGCCGCCGAGATGGGCATGCGGGCGGGGTCGTCGGGATGGGCGAGGCGCCGGATCAACTCATCGGAAAGCATGGCCTTGTCCTCGCCGGTGTTCTCGCTTAATAGTTGCAGGATGCGAACGGCGCGATAGGCTGCCATCGAGGCGGCGCCTCTCGTTGTGGTGTCGTAGGTTTCAACAGCGGCTTCGGTCATGGTGCCCACGTCCTTTCCGTTTTGGGTGGCGACGGTATGGAGCCTAGGGCGCGGGGTTTTCCCAGGGGCGCAGGGCGCTCTGGGCGGTCGGTAGTCGTCGGCAAACGGCGGTTCGAGTTTTCAACAGCCCTGCCCAACTGACCAAAAACTTGCCAAAAGCTTGACGGATGCTGTTGAAAAAAGCGTCTCTCGACCGATGTCGAGAGACGCTTGTGCGATGAGCGTTGGCGTGTGGCGACGCGAGCTAACGTCCGACGATTAGAAGTCGGCGTTGCCCACGGTGCGCGGGTGCGGCAGGACGTCGCGGATGTTGCCCACGCCGGTCAGATACATGACCAAGCGCTCGAAGCCCAGACCGTAGCCGGCGTGCTTGCAGGAACCGTAGCGGCGCAGGTCAAGGTAGTACTTGTACTGCTCGGGATTCATGCCCAGGTCCTTGATGCGGGCCTCGAGCAGATCCAGGCGCTCCTCGCGCTGGGAGCCGCCGATAATCTCGCCGATACCGGGAACCAGGCAGTCGGCGGCGGCGACGGTCTTACCGTCGTCGTTCATGCGCATGTAGAAGGCCTTGATCTCTGCCGGGTAGTCGGTCACGAAGGTCGGGCGCTTAAAGTGCTCCTCGGTCAGGAAACGCTCGTGCTCGGTTTGCAGGTCGATGCCCCAGCTCACGGGGTAGTCAAACTTGTGGCCGGCGGCGACGGCCTGCTCCAGGATTTCGACGGCCTCGGTATAGGTGACGCGGGCAAAGTCGGAGTTGGCGACATGGTCCAGGCGCTCGATCAGGCCCTTGTCCACAAACTTGTTGAGCATGTTGAGCTCGTCGGGACAGGTGGCCATAACGTCCTTAAGGACGTACTTGAGCATGGCCTCGGCGTTATCCATGTAGTCGTTCAGATCGGCAAAGGCCATCTCGGGCTCGATCATCCAAAACTCGGCGGCATGGCGCGTGGTGTTGGAGTTCTCGGCGCGGAAGGTGGGGCCAAAGGTGTACACGTCGCCAAAGGCCATGGCAAAGTTCTCGGCATTGAGCTGGCCGGACACGGTCAGGCTCGCATGCTTGCCAAAGAAGTCCTGGCTCCAGTCGACCTCGCCGGACTCGGTGAGGGGCGGATTTTTGGGGTCGAGCGTGGTCACGCGGAACATCTCGCCGGCGCCCTCGCAGTCACTCGTGGTGATGATGGGGGTGTTGACGTAGACAAAGCCCTGCTCCTGGAAGAAGCGGTGGATGGCGGCAGCCGCGACAGAACGGATGCGGAACACGGCGCGGAACAGGTTGGTGCGCGGGCGCAGGTGCTGCTGGGTGCGCAGGAACTCGACGGTTGCGCGCTTCTTCTGCAGCGGGTAATCCGGGGCGCTGACGCCCTCGACCTCGATGGAAGTGGCAGAAAGCTCGAAAGGCTGGGGCGCATCGGGGGTCAGCTTGACGGTGCCGGTGCAGATGAGTGCGGCCGAGACGTTTTGATGGGCGATCTCGTCGTAGTTGTCGAGTGCCTCGCGGTTCATGACGACCTGCAGGTCGCGGAAGCAGCTGCCGTCGTTGAGCGTTACAAAGCCAAAGTTCTTCATGTTGCGGACGGACTTGACCCAGCCGGCGACGGTGACGGTCTGGCCGCCGAGCGACTCGGCGTCGGCGTAGAGCTGCGCGATTTTGGTGCGGTTCACGTATCCTCCCATAACGGTTGAATGATAGTTATCCATACAGTTCGATATTCTAGCAGCTCGGCTCATTTGGGCTATACAGATAAGGCATTGGCGGGATGGTTTTTCAAACGAAAAGCGCCCGCGGCCAAATGGTCGCGGGCGCTTGACGAGGTGCCTTTTGGCTGTGTGGCGCGGGGCCTGACTACTTGGTCTTGGCAACCAGCAGCGGGTCGCCAAGCTTGACGAGCGGGTTGCCGCCGATAAGCGTTCCAGACTCGCCGACATGGTCGATGCTCTTAAGACGATCGAGCTCGGAGACGATGACGGTCACGATGTCCTCGTGGCCAGCGGCCTTAATGGCCTCGCGGTCGAAGCTGATGAGCGGCTGGCCTGCCTTGACCACATCGCCCATCTCGACAAAGCGGGCAAAACCCTTGCCGTTCATTTCCACGGTGCCCAGGCCAACATGGATGAACACGCGAAGACCGTCCTCGGTGATCATGCCAATGGAGTGGTTGGTGACGGTGGTAGCGCCGATGCGGCCGTTGGCGGGCGCATAGATGGTGCCGGTAATGGGCTCGATGCCATAGCCCTGGCCAAGCATGCCCGAGGCGATCGTCTCGTCGGGGACCTCGTTCAGGTTGACGAGCACGCCGTTGACGGGGGCATAGATGACGCCTTCGCGGGTGGCGAAGCTTGCTGCGGGCGGAACGGACGCCTCGCCCGTCGAGGTGAAGGTGGACTTAAGCGAATCGAGCAGACCCATAGTTGCCTCCAACTTAAATAGGCGCATATCGCGCGTTTGGTTTGCCGGAAACGTTTCATATGTGTTTCGCGGCTTGGTCAACGTCCCCTATTCTACGCTGCTCAGCGATGGTCCTGAGCTGGGATTATGTGATATATCAGTTGATGGGAAGCTTGTTGCTGAAGTGTTTCTGTGCCACGGGCCCAAGTGGGGTACGCTTGAAGACGAAAAACAAGGGCGCATAATTTGCGCGAAGGGAGCACATATGATTGTCGAGAACCACGCGCTGTGGGGCGAGGAACCGACCGAGGAATATCCAGCGACGTTTACGTATTTGGGTGCCGAGCCGCTGCCCGATAAACCGAATGGCCGCCGCCCTGCCGTGATTATCTGCGGCGGAGGTGCGTTTACGCATATCGCCCCGCATGAACAGGATCCCGTGGCGTTTGCGTTTTTGGATCACGGTTACCAGGCCTTTGTGCTCAACTATGTGACGAGTGGCACGGGTGACGTGAGCTTTCCTCACCCCCAGGCAGATCTTGCCAAGATGGTCGCCACGGTTCGTGCGAATGCCGACGAGTGGCATGTCGATCCCAAGCGCGTGTGCGTTGTGGGCTTTTCTGCGGGCGGTATGATCTGCGCCTCGCTGGCGACACAGTGGAAGACCGGTCCCTTCGCGGGCCTGGCAGGGGCGCGTCCGGACGACATTCGTCCCGATGCCGTGGTGCTGGGCTATCCGCTGCTCGACTTTGCCTATGTGCGCGACATGCAGACGCGCGATCCGCGCATTGACTTGCGTGTGCCCAAGACGGGCGGCAAGACGGGGCGCGATCTGCTCAACGACTACCTGTCGATGGTGACGGGTGGCGAGGCAACTGACGAGCACCTGGCCGATATCTGCCCCTCCACACATGTTTCGCGCCAGATGCCGCCGACCTTTGTGTGGGGCGTGTCCGATGACAAGACGGCGCCGATCGCGCAGGTCTATCCGTTTGCGCAGCGCATGGCCGAGGAGGGCGTCGCATGCGAGATGCACGTCTTTGACCAGGGCGGCCACGGCCTTTCGCTCGGCAACGCCAACACTGCGGTCGACAACGAGGACAAGCAGGCGGCTGTTCGTCCTTGGATTCGCCTAGCCTTCCGCTTCCTGGAGCGCCACGGGTTTTAGTTACGGCGTTTTACCAAACCGCGTAACCACTTGACGCTGCGAGCCCGCCAGGGCGGCAATCTGTTAATTGAACGTCACTATGTGTTCGCGCTATCATGCGTGGTTAAATGGTTAGCCATGGCAAACGGTTAGCCAAGATAAACAAAATGCAACGCCCTGTGGGCGCCGGGGGAGGAACACGGACGTGAAGCTCGATACGCTCGAGATTGGAAAGGACGCCGTTGTCGCATCGGTGGCATCGGACGACCAGGCACTCCGACAACATATTTTGGACATGGGCCTAACACCGGGCACCGAAGTCACCATGATGAAGTACGCCCCTATGGGCGACCCGCTCGAGATTCGCCTGCGTGGCTATGAGTTGACGCTGCGCAAGGACGATGCCGCTCGCATCGAGCTCGTGGGCATTCACGACACCGATACGGGTCCGCGCGCTAACGCCGCAATCGGCACGACGGAGCATCCGGCCCTGGGCGAGGGGACGTATTCGCCCCGCGCGGCAAAGACGGCCGTGCCCGAGGGCGCACCGCTGCATTTTGCCCTCGCCGGCAACCAAAACTGCGGCAAGACCACGCTGTTCAACCAGCTGACGGGCTCCAACCAGCATGTCGGTAACTTTCCTGGCGTGACGGTCGACCGCAAAGATGGCGCCATCCGCAACCACCCCGAGGCGAGCGTCACTGATCTGCCCGGCATTTACTCTCTGTCGCCGTACACGGGCGAGGAGATCGTAAGCCGCCAGTTTATCCTGGATGAGCACCCCGACGCCATCATCGATATCATCGACGCCACCAACATCGAGCGTAACCTTTACCTGACGCTGCAGCTTATGGAGCTCGATCGACCCATGGTCATCGCGCTCAACATGATGGACGAGGTGACGGCCAACGGCGGCGCCGTGGACGTCAACCTGCTCGAGAGCCTGCTGGGCGTGCCTGTTGTTCCCATTAGTGCTGCCCGCAACGAGGGTATTGGCGAGTTGGTAGATCATGCCTTGCACGTGGCGCGGTTCCGCGAGCGCCCCGGTCGCCTGGACTTCTGCGCGCCCGATGGTCCGGACGGCGGCGCGCTGCATCGCTGCATTCACGGCATCGCCAACCTTATTGAGGACCATGCCGCGACGGCGCACATTCCCGTGCGTTTTGCGGCGACCAAGCTGGTTGAGGGCGACGAGCTGGTGACCGAGGCGCTTCACCTGGACCGCAACGAGCTCGACGCCATCGAACACATCATTACCCAGATGGAGGGCGAGGCCGGCACCGACCGCCTGTCCGCGCTGGCCGACATGCGCTTTAGCTTTATCGGCGACGTGTGCGGGCGCTGCGTCGTCAAGCCGCACGAGAGCCGCGAGCACGTGCGCTCCGTCAAGATCGACCGCATCCTGACAGGTCGTTACACAGCCATTCCGGCGTTTCTGGTGATCATGGGCCTTGTCTTTTGGCTGACGTTTGGCGTGATCGGCGCGGCGTTGCAGGGACTTATGGAGGACGGCATTGCTGCCATCATCGCCTCGGCCGATGCGGGTCTCAAAGCGTTCGGCACCAACGACGTGGTGCGCTCGCTGGCTGTCGACGGCGTGCTTACGGGCGTGGGCAGCGTGCTGACCTTCCTGCCGATTATCGTCGTGCTCTTTTTGTTCCTCTCCATTCTGGAAGACTCGGGCTACATGGCGCGCGTGGCCTTTGTCATGGATAAGGTATTGCGTCGCTTTGGCCTGTCGGGCCGCAGCTTTGTGCCCATGCTCGTCGGTTTTGGCTGCACCGTGCCGGCTATCATGTCGACCCGTACGCTCCCATCCGAGCACGACCGCAAGATGACCGTCATGCTCACGCCGTTTATGAGCTGCTCGGCCAAGCTGCCGGTTTACGGCTTGCTGTGCGGGGCGTTTTTCCCACAGGCGACGGTTCCCGCCATGGTCTCGCTCTATCTGATTGGCATTGCGGTTGGTTGCATCGCGGCTTTGGTGCTCAACCGCACGGCATTTAAGGGCGACCCGGTGCCGTTTATCATGGAGCTCCCCAATTACCGCCTGCCGAGCGTCAAGACGACGGTGATGCTGGCATGGGATAAGGCCAAGGACTTTATTACCAAGGCCTTTACCATTATCTTTGCCGCTACCGTGGTTATCTGGTTCCTTCAGACGTTCGACATTCGCTTTAATGTGGTCGCCGATCAGTCGCAGAGTCTACTTGCCGGTTTGGGTAGCATTATCGCGCCGGCGCTGGCGCCGCTCGGCTTTGGCGACTGGCGTGCATCCACGGCGCTCGTCACCGGACTTATCGCCAAGGAGAGCGTCATCTCGACCCTCACGGTGCTTTTGGGCGCAACGTCGCCCGCGGCACTGTCGACCATGTTTTCGCCGTTCACCGCCTACGTGTTTTTGGTCTTCACGCTGCTGTATCCGCCCTGCGTGGCTGCCATCGGCGCCGTCAAGAGCGAGCTGGGCGCGCGCTACGCCGTTGCCGTGTTCGCGTTTCAGGTGGCAGTCGCCTGGATCGTGGCGTTTGTCGTGCATTCGGCGGGCATATTGCTGGGGTTGGCTTAGGGGCGCGTTGATGCTCCGCGCTTTTGGGCGAGCAACAATTCAACAAATATGAGCCAAAATACCGGTAATTGTCGGCCTGCGGGGACTATCCTACGCTGCAGGTTGCCGTTCGCTGCCTATTTGCTGCCGTTTACGGATTCGTAAATACTTGCAATCGTCGGTCGATTTAACCGCATTACGCGATGCCGATGCACATTTTTTGTGCCCCTTTCTACAATCACTTTGTGTCTATTGCCGAACATGTCTTCCGTTTCGCCTGTGTGGGGACGTGGGGTGCAATAGTCGTTTGTAGAGGCTCATTGAGGAGGGAATTGATGAAAGAAAAATTCCAATCGTTCGGAAAGGCAATGCTCGTTCCGATTACGCTCATTGCCATTTCCGGTCTCTTTTTGGGTATCGGTAGCGTTTTTACGACCGAACTGACCCTTGTGTCCCTTGGCGTTAATTGGGACTGGTATGCCGCTTCGCCGCTCTTTACGTTCTTCTCGGTATTTAAGGGTCTCGGCGAGGTAATCATTGGAAACCTCGGTGTTTTGTTTGCCGTCGGCTGCGCCTTCTCCTTGTCTCGCAAAGAGAAGGGCTGGGCTGCCTTTTCTGCCCTTGTCTGCTATCTCACCATGCTCAAGACGGTTGAGATTCTGCTTGGAGCAGCTGGCTTGGCTGCCGACAATACAACGGTGGAAGCTCTTCAGAAGGTCGGCCTTACGTCCATTCAGGCGAGTGAGCAGTCCGCACTCTACACTACCTCGCTCGGCTTTTTTGGCTACAGCTCTGGTGTCTTTGGCGGCATTATCGTGGGCTGCCTGGTCGCTTGGATCACCGGCCGTTTTTACAAGACCAAGCTTCCAACGGCGCTGGCGTTTTTTGCGGGCAGTCGAACGGTCCCCATTGTATCGCTGGTCGCCGGTGGCATCCTGGGCGGCATCATGTACTTCGTCTGGCCCGTCATCGGTGGATGCTTCTCGGGTATTGCGACGTTCGTGAAAGGCTCCGGTCTGGTCGGTACGTTTGTCTATCGCTGGGTGCTCGAGAGCCTTGTGCCGTTTGGCTTGCATCCGCTGCTCGAGACGCCCATGTATTGGACTGAGCTTGGCGGCTCCATGGTCGTCGATGGAACGCGCGTGGTGGGCAATAGCGCCATTCAGCTTGCACAGCTCGCTTCTCCCAGCAGCGACAAGCTCTTGGTTAGGGCCTTCATGGCTGGTTATGGCATTAACGATTATGCGTTGTTCCCGGGCATCGCCCTTGCTATGTGGTCTTGTGCCAAGCCCCAGAACCGCAAGAAGGTTGCTGGTCTTTTAATCCCCACAGTGATTTCGACTGTTTTCTTTGGTGTTACGGAGCCTATTCTCTTTACGTTCCTGTTTGCCGCCCCCTGGCTCTACTTTGGCGTTTACGCTCCGCTTTCCGGACTGGGTGAAGTTCTCTCGGAAGCAATGGGCGTTTCGGTGTACCAGGGAAATATCAAGGACCTGATCCCATTCTTATTCCGCCCCGAGAAGCTTAATCTGCTTCCGTACCTTATTTTGCTCCCCGCCTTTTTCCTGGCAGCTTTCTTCCTCTTCCGGTTCTTTATTACTAAGTTCGATATCAAGACGCCCGGTCGAGACGATGGTGACGATATTGAGTTGATCAACAGCAGAGCCGAGTTCGAGGCAAAGGCCGCTGAGGCAAAGGGCGAGCCTGGTAGCACTCCCGAGAAGGCAGTCCAGGGCCGTGCGACCAAGGACAGCGCGCTTGCTGCTGGCATTGTCGAAGCGCTTGGTGGAGCCGACAACATTGATGATCTTGACAACTGCATCTCACGTCTTCGCGTGATTGTCAAGGATGGTTCTAAGGTTGCAGACGACGAGGTGTTCACCAAGAATCTTGAAGCTATGGGCGTTATCCGCCTGAGCGACAAGGCGATCCAGGTCATTTACGGTCCTCGTGTCGGCGAAGTCGCTTCTGAGGTGCACGAAGTTCTCGGTGACGAGTAAAACGCGCAAGTGGCTTTCAATTGCATAGCGCAATTCCAGGGCTTGGCTTCCTATCGCATGATTTAGGGGGCCAAGCCTTCTTGTTTTAGATTGTCAAGGCAGATACTCAATAGTTCTTCGAATGCGAGAATACAACTCCCGGTAAAGCAGTTAGGCTTAACGTTCTTAAGATCCATTGGGTGATCGTCATGTATCGTAAAGATCGCGTCTGCCGTCTTGGCGAGCTCGCTGTCTTCGTTGCCGGTAAACGCGAGGGTCGTAATGCCCGCGTCGTGGCATGCCCTTGCGGTTTCCAGGATGGCTTCTGTCTGGCCCGATTTGGATATGAGCATCATGCAGCTGAGCGTATTTCGGTTGGATTCGACAAACTGATCGGTTTCTAGGAAGTCCTGTATGACGGCCAAAAAGCCAAGTCCAACGAGCTTGGTCGCCATGTACTGCGCAACGATGCGTGAGAAGCCTTCTCCGTTTACTCCGATCATTCTGTTGCGATGCAGTGCGGCGATGAATACGTCTACATCTCCGGTGTGGCATACGAAGTGGACGCTACTGTCTTTGAGTGATTGATTCATTTCGCGGGAGACATGCTGAAGGTGCTTGAGATCGTACATCATTTCGCGGTAGCCACGGTAGCCGAGCTTTTTCGAAAGCCTGATGACTGTCGTCATGCTGGTAAAGCATGCCATGGCGACGGGTTTTATGCCAATATCATCGAGGGTGTCGATATTGTTGAGCAGGTATTCGAGTACGCTTTGCTCGGTTTCGGATAGCTTTGCGGCTGAGTAGAGCTTGGAAATCTGCTTTTTATCAACCATCGGTGCCCCTTCCCGCCGGACGTGTGTGGCCGCTTCCGTTGCGTAAATAATAACTCCTTGGGGAATTCCTTTCCCGCCTTGCAGCCGGGGCGGGAAGCGGCCCTTCATGCTGGATACAATATCCAAACACAGGCGAACCATGCAATATTGAATGTGCTATTTGGGGGTTTCGATATGAAACTTACGGTCATAGGTGGCGGTGGCGTCCGCTCCATGTTTTTGGCAAAGAGCATAGCCCAGCAGGCGTCATCGCTTGGGATCGACGAACTTGTGTTTATGGACAATGATCCCGAGAAGCTGCGCATCTACGGTGGCCTTGCCGCCCATGTCTCGGGCATGCTTTGCCCCACGCTTAATTTTTCACTGACGGGCGATGCAGTCGAGGCCGTTAAGGACGCCGATTACGTGATCACGACGATTCGCGTCGGTGGGGACCATATGCGCGTTCGCGATGAGCGCATCGCTCTTTCGCATGGGGTTCTTGGCCAAGAGACGACTGGCGCAGCCGGCGTGTCTTTTGCCATGCGCTCCGTCCCTGCGCTTGCTTCGTATTGCGAGTTAATCAAGAAGTACGCAAAGCCGGGCGTCAAGGTGTTTAACTTTACTAATCCCGCTGGCGTCGTATCTCAGGCCCTACGCGATATGGGCTATGATTTTACTTATGGCATTTGCGATGCCCCCTCGGGCATGTTGCATCAGTTTGCCGAGTATAAAGGCGTTGATCCCGCATCGGTTCAGGGCGAGTGCTATGGACTCAACCACCTCTCGTTCTTCCGCAATGTGACGGTTGACGGCGAGGATATCATGCCCGACTTGATCCACGACGACGGGGCATATGCTCATACGGATCTTAGGTTCTTCGAGAAGGATCTCGTTCTAAATCGCGGATGCGTGCCAAATGAGTACCTATACTATTTCTACTATCGCGAGCGCGCCGTTGCCAACGTTCTCTCTTCGCCCCAGACGCGCGGCGAACTAATCGAAGAAATTAATCGAGAAATGACGAGCGAGCTTGCATCTATCGATATTGAGAACGACTTCGAAAAGGGCCTCGCGTGCTTTGAGAAGTGGTACGGAATGCGCGAAAACAACTACATGGCGGCCGAGACAGGTATTCACCGCGACAAGCCGTGGACGTTTGACGTGTACGGCAAAGATGCTGGCGGATACGCAGGTGTTGCGCTCCGTTTCATGGATATTGCTCGCTCTGGCAAGACGCAGCAGATGATCCTGTGCACCCCCAACAATGGCGCCATCCCCGGCCTTCTCGATACAGATGTCATCGAGTCAACGTGCGATATCTCCACCGATGGCTGTGTACCGCATCGCGTCGAAGCCGATTCTGTGCCCGCGGGAAACCTCGAATTGATTCGTCGCGTCAAGTACTACGAGCGCACCGTGGCGCGTGGCATCGTTAACCGATCGAAGCGCGACATTGTCGAGAGCCTCGCGATGCACCCGCTCGTTAATTCGTACTCCTTGGCGAAAGACATCGCCGCGCAGTACTTTGAGCTTAACCGCGACTACATCGACGGCTGGACAGACTAGTCTGGACGTTAAAACTAGAAATCATGGATGGGCGGACCGGCGTTTATATTGGCGCTCGTTCGCCCTGCCTAGTAAGAAAACGGGTATAGAGTGAACTTGCGAGAGAACTTCAATGTCTTTCTGGAATCGGGCGATCGGGCGAAGGGATGCCGGAGTGGCTGCACGATGGCGTTATATATCCCCTTGTTTGTTATGAGCGCGCTTCAAATTGGTGTATCAAACGTTGCAACTGAGCTCGCCTATATCAATCCGTCCATTACGCTTATTTGCACTGTGGTCGCGGCCTTTTTAAACCTGCTTCTATCGAATGTGGCTTTTTCATTATTTGCCGTCGACCGGTCCAAAGAGACGGTGCAACCTGCTCGAACCCCTCCGGTTTATCTCTTGGCCTCGACGGTTCCCCTCCAGATTTCTGGGGCGCTGCTAATTTATTTGGTTCACTTGATTTTATCGGCAATTGTAGTCTTTGCCTCGCTTGCGAGCAGCCAGCTCGGGGTGTTGTGCTCGCTTGTGGTGGCAGTAATCGTGACGCTTCTTTCCGCGTCGTTCGTATTCGTGTTAATTGAAGATGCGGACGTGGAGCAGAGGGGACTACGAGGCATTCGGTTTGCACCACGCTACATCATGCGTTCGGTCACGGTGCTTCGTTCCTCCTGCAGGGAAATCGCGCGTCCCGCAACGCTGCTGGTGGCATGGAACCTGGTTGCAAGTTGCGCTATCCAGGTTCTTGTTGGATGGGTAGTTTCGAGTGCGGCGCTGCCGTCGGCACTTTCAGTGACGGCGCTTGTACATGAGGGACTTTATTATGGGGCGTTTGCTTATATGCTGCTTTTGCTAGTTCATTGTGCGGTTGCGAGTTGGCTCGAAATTGACGTGCTCATGGGGGTGTCCTTGTGCGTATCCGAGCAGGCGCGATAGCCCGAAGATGAAGCCGCGTTTTCGACATTGAGTTTCTGCGTACCTTGCTTTCTAAGCAGAATTGGCGCGCCATCTGTTAACGATCGTTTTCCAAGAATTCTTTTGTTGCTCATTTTATAGACTTCTCATTGCTATAATCGCCCACCGCTCTAGATGATCGGAGAGGTTTTCCTATATGGCTCAAACAAAGCAAGGTGGTATCGCACTCAAGCAGTGGCTCCCGCTTATCGGGCTCGCCTGTTGCGCGTTCGTATTCAACACGTCGGAGTTCATGCCCATTGGCCTTCTGACTGATATTGCCGCGTCGTTTTCGCTCACCGAGGCCCAGGCCGGCATCATGATCTCGGTCTACGCCTGGGGCGTCATGCTGCTGTCGTTGCCGCTTATGGTGTTCGCCTCGCGCTTTGAGTTCAAGCGTATGCTGCTCGGCGTGCTTGCCGTGTTCTCGCTCGGGCAGTTCCTGTCCGCTGTGGCACCGACATATCCCATTTTGGTTTGCGCGCGTCTGGTGGTCGCCTGCGCGCATGCCGTGTTCTGGTCAGTCGCCTCGATCATGGCCTCGCGCCTGGTTGACGCCCGCCACGGGGCGCTCGCCATCAGCATGATCGCTACGGGCTCGTCCATCGCGCAGATCTTTGGCCTGCCGATCGGTCGCGCCATCGGACTGGCCGTGGGCTGGCGCATGACATTCGCCGTGGTCGGTGCCTTCTCTGCCGCCGCGGTGGTGTACCAAGCCGCGGTGTTCCCGGCTATGCCGGCGGGCGAGCGTTTTACGCTCAAGCAGCTGCCTGAGCTGCTCAAGAACCCGTTCCTCATCGCGCTTTATGCGGTCACGGTCTTTATGGCGACCGGCTATTATGCGGGTTACAGCTATATCGAGCCGTTCCTGGCACAGGTCGCGCACGTCGACGCAAGCGCTATTACCATGACGCTGACGGCGTTTGGCTGCTCCGGTCTGCTCGGAAGCTGGCTGTTTGGCCGCCTGTTCGATGGGCATCGCTTCCCGTTCTTGGCTATCACGCTCTCCGGCGTGCCGGTGGCTCTGCTGCTCATGGGTCCGGTCGCATTGTCGCTCGTAGCAGTGCTTGCCGTCTGCGCGCTATGGGGCTGCTGCTCCACGGCCTTTAACGTGGCGTTTCAGGCCGAGCTCATCAAGTATACGCCGGCGGACTCGTCGGCCGTCGCCATGTCGATCTTCTCGGGCCTGTTCAACCTGGGGATCGGCACCGGTACGGCGATCGGCGGCGCCGTGGTGTCGGGCCCCGGTATCGCCTGGATCGGCTTCGCGGGCGGGGCGATTACCGTCGTGGGCGTCATCCTCGCCATCACCGTACTGTTCCCCGCCATCCGTCGCGCAAAGCCTGTCGCCTAACCACGTCCCCTCATCAGTTGCGGTGGAATAGTTCCTGTTTAAGGCCTCTAGGGGCTCAAAACGGAACTATTCCACCGCAACTTATTTAGGGGGAGGGGATACACACCGGGCATACAATGGATGTCGTTGTGTTGAGCTTACCGGGAGGTTGCTATGTGGGCATACGAGACGACGTTCTATCAGATCTATCCGCTGGGCTTTTGCGGAGCTCCGCGCGAAAACGCCGCGCCCGTTGCCGAGGATGAGCTCGTCCAGGCTGCCAACGCCGCGCCCAACCCCGATGCGCCCATCATGAAGATCGCCCAATGGGCCGACTACCTGCAGGAGCTTGGCGTTGGCGCCGTGCTCATCAACCCGCCGCTCGAGTCCGATAGCCATGGCTACGACACGCGCAGCCTGCGCCACATCGACCGCCGCTTGGGTGGGGATGCCGACTTCGCCGCCGTGTGCGAGACGCTGCATGCCCATGGCATCCGCGTGGTGCTCGATGCCGTCTTTAACCACGTCGGCCGCGGCTTCTGGGCCTTCCGTGATGTGCAAGAACGCAAGTGGGACTCGCCCTACAAGGATTGGTTCCACATCAGCTTTGACGGCGACTCCTGCTATGGCGACGGCTTTTGGTACGAGGGGTGGGAAGGCCATTTTGAGCTCGTGAAGCTCAACCTGCAAAATCCCGCTGTGGTCGATTACCTGCTCGAGTCCGTGCGCCGTTGGGCCGACGTCTTTGGCGTCGACGGCCTGCGTCTGGACGTTGCCTATATGCTCGACCGCGATTTCATGCGTCGTCTGCATAGCTTTGCCCGTGAGCTCAAGCCCGACTTCGTGATGATCGGCGAGACGCTCCACGGCGACTACAACCAGATCGTCAACGACGAGATGCTCGACTCCTGCACCAACTACGAGTGCTACAAGGGCCTGTACTCCAGCTTTAACTCGGTCAACATGTTCGAGATCGCCCATTCGCTGCACCGTCAGTTTGGCGGCGATCCGTGGTGCATCTACCGCGGCAAGCACCTGCTGTCGTTTGTCGACAACCACGACGTGCCGCGCCTGGCAAGCATCCTCACCGACAAGTCGTGCCTGCGTCCCGCCTATGGCATGCTCTTTGGCATGCCGGGCATTCCGTGCGTCTACTATGGCAGCGAGTGGGGAATTGCTGGCGAAAAGGGCGGCCCCGATGGCGACTGGGCGCTGCGCCCTGCGCTCGATGAGCCTGCGCCTAACGAGCTGACGGCGTTCGTCACGCAGCTCGCGCACCTTCGCTCGGCAAACGACGCGGCGGCCCGCGCTCTCAACTATGGCGCGTACCGCAACGTGGTGATCCAGAACAAGCAGCTGCTGTTCGAGCGCGCCTGCGACGACGCGACGGTGCTCGTGGCGGTCAATGCCGTGAACGAGCCCTATACCTTTGGAGCCGGCGAGCTCAACGGCTCCTTTGTCGATTTGCTTGCCGACGGCGTGCCCACGGTCGAGCTGACGGGCTCCCTTGAGCTTGCGCCCTACGAGGTGCGCTATCTGTTGAGGGCCTAGGCCATGGCAGCGTCTGACGAGGGCTATCAACATATTGAGCATGGGTTTGAGCCCGTGTTTGACGAGCGCTCGCGCGTTTTGGTGCTCGGGTCGTTTCCCTCGGTGCTTTCGCGCGCCAATGCCTTTTATTATGGCAATCCTCAGAACCGCTTTTGGCGCGTGCTGGCCGCGTGCCTCGGTTCGCCTGTGCCGCCCAACGAGGGCGACGCTTTGGCAGGTAACGAGCCAGCGACGCTCGACGCCTCGATTGCCGCCAAGCGATCCATGCTGCTGAACGGCGGCGTGGCCCTGTGGGACGTGATCGAGAGCTGCGACATTAAGGGCTCGAGTGACGCGAGCATTCGTAACGTTGTACCGGCAGATATCGAGCGCATTACCGGCGCAGCTCCCATTGAGCAGGTGATATGCAACGGTGGTACAGCTGGCCGGCTCTACAAGCGCTATCTACAAGAACGCACCGGGCTGCCCGCCATCGTACTGCCCTCGACAAGCCCCGCCAATGCCGCCTGGCGCCTAGAACGTCTTGTTGAGCGTTGGCGCGAAGCCGTTGGCTGGGCGGCGCTGTAATTTAGATATCTGATTGGGCGCGGGTGCCGAGGCGTTTCATGATGGCATGCCAGATCGGTGCGGGCAGTGCAGGCTTGACGCGCACCATGCCGTCGGCATCGACGCCACCGGCATTGCCACCGCCAAGCAACTGCGCATGTTCAATGGAGCAGCCCATGCGCACAGCGCCCACAAGCTTATCCATCGCTTCCGAAAAAGGCCGGCGCAAGAGGCCCATGCGCGGGGAGCGACGAAGCGCCGCAATGCCGCTGCCGGCGCAGATGACAACGCCGCCACACCACAATTGGCCCTGGCGCTCGCATGCCTTGTGCAGGCGAACGGCGGCCCCGCGCGCCTGCTCAGCGCCCTCTTGTGCGGCTTGAATCATGGCATAGACACGCGTTCCCGTACCGCCAAGGCGATCGAGTATCTGCTCGACGGCGGTCATTGCCTCATCGTCAAATGCATCATCAACGGCGAGCACTATGCCATCGACTGCACCGACGTCATTTGTCTTCAAGTCAACCGGGTGGGGGAGTGCGGTGCCGGAAAGCCGGGCATAGGCCGCGATGGCATCCTGCAGGTCCCAAAGCAAAAACTCAAGATCGGTGCTCTCGGGAATACTGATATACGCAATGGTTTGCAACGTTTTTGGTACATCGCCGCGTGCGGTCGTCTCCATGCCGCCTCCTTTCCTGTTCGTTTCCGTTTAGGTTACACCGTCTGGCGGCGCGCGGGCGCGCTATCCTAGTGCAACCCTTACGAAAGGAACGCCATGCGTCTGCCCATGAACACCTCGCTTGCCACGCTCAAGCCCTCCGGCATCCGTCGGATTAACGCGCTCGCTGCCCAGTACCCAGGATGCATTGCGCTCGCGCTCGGCGAGCCCGATTTTTCCACGCCCGATATGATTAGCGCCGAGGTGACCGCTTCGTTGGACCGCGGCGACACGCACTATCCGCCCAACAACGGTCGCCCCGCTCTGCGCGAAGCGCTGTCTGCCTACATGGGGGATGCGGGCCTTACGTTTTCGGCCGACGAGGTCATCCTGACCGACGGCGCGACCGAGGCCCTGTCGGCAACATTCATGGCTATGCTCAACCCCGGCGACGAGGTCATTATCCCCACGCCGGCCTTTGGCCTGTACGAGAGCATCGTCGTGGCCAATCACGCCAAAGCGGTCTTTTTGGATACAGAGCCTGCGCAATTCCAGATTGATGAGGAGGCGCTTCGTGCCTGTGTGACGCCGGCGACTAAGGCCATCGTCATCTGCTCGCCCAACAATCCCACGGGTTGCATCCTCGACGCGGCATCGCTCGACGCCGTGGCACACGTGGCGGAGCAGGCGGGCATCTACGTGGTCTGCGACGACGTATATAACCGCCTGGTCTACGTGGGCGGCTACGAGCGATTTGCCCAGCGCCACCCGGAGCTGCGCGAGCAGACGGTGGTCATCGAGAGCTTCTCCAAGCCCTGGGCCATGACCGGCTGGCGTTTAGGTTGGCTCGCAGCGGCAACCCCCGTCATCGCCGAGATCGCAAAGGCCCACCAATACCTAGTATCGAGCGCCGTCTCCTTTGAGATGGACGCCGCGGCCCGAGCCCTGACCGTCGACCCAACCCCCATGCTCAAAGTCTACCGAGCCCGCCGCGAACGCGCGCTCGCGGCCTTAGACGCCATGGGCCTCGACGTAGTGGAACCGGCAGGCGCCTTCTACGCTTTCCCCAACATCAAACAGTACGGCCTAACAAGCGAAGATTTCTGCATCAAAGCCATCAAAGAGGCAAACGTAGCCCTAGTCCCGGGAGACTGCTTCGGCACCGAAGGCCACATCCGCCTAAGCTACTGCGTATCCGACCAAGATCTGGGCGAAGGCCTAAATCGGCCCTTGGTTCCCCAACCTTCCCATTTTCCAAACCTTTTGCTAACCTTGGCCTAGATCCATGCGGGGACGCAACACATCA